>FWPV01011283.1_pt1 | contig 14282 bp, 15 predicted proteins | sample 2228371 | NCBI WGS metagenome assembly FWPV01 (sample SAMEA103939776, study PRJEB20133) | metagenome
TAACCTTAACGGAAGAAGTGAAAAAATGAAATGGCTGTCAGTTTTTTATTTAGGAAAAGTGAAACAGAGTTTTTCCGAAGCAAACTTTTGAAGAATTTAATCAGATCCCGGCGATCATGCCCGGAACTCTCTGCAGTATGCCCTGCTGTTGTTCAGCTGATTGTCAAAAGCAGCAGAAACTGTTAAAATTAACCATCAGGAGGAATCAATGGCAAGAATTGAACCGTTTGCTGCTCTGCGTCCGAAAAAAGAACTTGTGGCAAAGATTGCTGCTCCGCCCTATGATGTTCTTTCCAGCCAGGAAGCGCGGGAAATGGTCAGAGACAATCCCTACTCATTTTTGCATATCGGCAAGCCGGAGGTTGATCTGGATCCGGAAATTGACCTTTATGACTCCCGGGTTTATGAAAAGGGAAAGGAAAATTTTGAAACTTTTATTAAAAACGGCTGGCTCTTTCAGGATGAAAGCGAATGCTTTTATCTGTATAAGCAGGTCTGGCGCGGACATAGTCAGATTGGGCTTGTAGCTGTTGCTTCCTGCCAGGATTATGAGACTGATATTATTAAAAAGCATGAGCTGACCAGAGAAGAAAAGGAAAACGATCGTCTGCGTCATATCAGGACACTGAATGCCCAAACCGGTCCCGTTTTTCTGGCTTATCGCGACAACGCTGAAATGGAAGAGGTTGTCGAAGAGCAGATTAAAAACCAGCCGGAATATCATTTTCAGACTGCCGATAAAGTTGAGCACACTTTCTGGGTAATCAGAGAGAGCACGGTTATTGAAAAAATAAAATCAATTTTTACCGGAATCAATCCCCTTTATGTTGCCGATGGTCATCACCGCTCTGCTGCTGCGGTGCGTCTGAAAAGAGAACTTCAGCAGAGCAATCCGGCGCATAACGGCAACGAAGAATATAACTTTTTTTTAAGCGTGATTTTTCCCCAGAGTCAGCTGAAAATCCTTCCTTACAACAGAGTGCTGAAAGATTTAAATGGTTTAAGCAGGGAGGAGTTCCTGAACCGGCTGGAAGAAAATTTTATCGTTGCTGAAACTTCACTCCAGCAGCCGGAGGAGCTTCATCAATTCTGCTTATACATTGAGGGCAGATGGTATCTGCTTACTGCCCGCCGGCAGATCATTGACGAGAATGATCCCATTGCCCGGCTTGATGTTTCTATCCTGCAAAATCACCTGCTGAAGCCGATTCTGGCAATAGATAATCCGCGCACCGATAAAAGAATAGATTTTGTTGGCGGTATTCGCGGCAGCGGAGAGCTGATCAGGCTTGTGGACAGCGGAAAGTTTAAGCTGGCTTTCAGCCTCAGGGCTACAACAATGGAACAGCTTCTGCAGGTTGCCGATAGCGGTAAAATCATGCCGCCCAAGAGTACCTGGTTTGAACCGAAATTAAAGGACGGTCTGGCAAGCCATCTGCTTGATTAGCAGCATTTTTTTACAGTCAGCAGTCAGCCGGCTCAAAAGAGTTAAAGAGATAAATAAGACGGAAGATATTTGTTTTTAAAATTAGCCGGGAAAAGATAATCGGTTACACCTATTTTCTGAATTTTTGTTCTCATCTGACTGGCTCAATCAAAAAAACTGTCTGATTCTGCTTTCAGCGGTTATCTGCTTTCTTTAAAATAAATATTCAGAAAGAAGTCTCTTGTTTCAGGAGACAACAAATTCATCGCTCAGCGATTTAAGCTTGTCTGATTGTTTGGCAAGTTCTTCAGCAGAAACGGCAATCTGATGAATGGCGCTGGCAGATTCCTGGGCAGCCGTTCCCATGCCCGAAACATTCTGTCCGATCTCTTCGATGGCGGCGTTTTCCTGAGTAACTGCCGAGGCTATCGAAGCCAGCATCTGGGAAACCTCTTCAACACTCTGGTTCATTTCGGCTAAAAGCTTGAGTGAAGATTCGCCCAGCTGGCGGCCATTTTTCACTTCACTGAGAGCATTTTCCATTGCCTGAGCCGCATCGCGCGATTCATTCTGCAAACTGGAGATAATCTCTTCGATCTCCTGAGTTGCCTTTGCCGTTCTTTCAGCTAATTTACGCACCTCATCAGCTACCACGGCAAATCCCCGCCCCGCTTCTCCGGCGCGTGCCGCTTCAATTGCTGCGTTCAGTGCCAGCAGATTCGTCTGTTCGGCAACTTCGTTAATTACATTGATGATATTGCCGATTTTTTCCGCTGATTGGGTCAGATTGCTCAGAATCGAAGCCAGATTGGCGGTGCGCTTTTCAATTTCATTCAGGCTGGTAATCGTGCTTTCAATTACTCTGCTGCCCTGCTGAACTTTTTCTGTGCTCTTCTGCATTTCACGGTTGGAATTGTCTACAGTGGAAGCAATGTCTGCGGATGTTGTCTGCAGTTCCTTAATTGAATTAACGATTGCTCCTGTCTGGTTGCTCTGCTCTTCAGAGGTTGCCGCCAGCTCTTCGGTTGAGGAAGAGATCTGCACTGCTGCTGAACTGAGAGTTAAAACATTTTCCTTGACTCTCTTCACCACATCTTCGATGCGGGCGATAAACCGGTTAATTGGCGCAACTATTTCTCCGATCTCATTTGCCCGCGTATAACTCAATCTTTTGCGCAGATCAGCCTGACCACTTGCCAGATCATTTGCCAGCAGGGCAATCTCTTTAAGCGGTTTGAAAATTAATCCTTTATTCATAAAAAAGTTGACTCCGACAATCAGCAGAGTTAACAGAATACTGCCCAGAAGTGTAATCCAGAGAATACCACGTACTGCAATATTAAAATCATCACTGTAAGCGCCACCGGCAACGATCCAGTTCAGAGAAGGAGCATGGTTAAAAACCACGAATTTTTCCCGGGCACTCTTTTCGCCCTGATTCTGCCAGTTGTAGTAGGTAATGCCGTTGCGCTTTTCCGCCATTTCCCGGGCAAACTCTTTGCCATCAGCATCTCTTTCCAGAAAAAGGTCTTTTCCTTCAAGTCCGCGGGGATGAATCAGCACTCTACCGTAAGCATTTCCCGGAGTGATGTTGAAAACATAATAGTAGCCGCTGTCCAGAATCTTTTCTTTTGTTAGTTTTTCTTTCAGTGTCTGGAATTGCTGGCTGATATCGGCTCCCATAAAAAAGATGGCGATGATATTTCCGCTGCTGTCTTTTAGCGGCTGATAGTAGGTCAGATAATCTTTACCAAAGAGCAGGGCATAACCGATATAGGTCTGCCCGCTGATTACCGGCTTATAAGCCGGATGCTCTCTGGTCAGAAATGTTCCCAGGGCACGGGAACCATCCTCTTTTTTCAGATTTGTTGTAACGCGAACGAAGTCGTCAGCAGTGCGGGCCAAAAAAGTGGCAACGAAATTTCGCTCTCTTAAAATCCGGTCAACTTCCTCGAATCTGTTATTCAGAATCAGATTGCCGGCTTTCAGAAGCGGAGTCTCTGTTCCGGCAACACTTATTTTTTGACCGGGATCAAGGACAAATGGTTTGGGCAGAGCATCAAGTTCGAGTTGAGCATTTCTGCTAAATCTTTCTGCAAGGTTCTGATACTTAGTCTCAAATGCTTCTGTGTAGCGGTCAAGCACAAGATCGATTTCACGCAATACAGCTTTTTTTTCTTCATTATAGAGATAAGTGCGTACTAAAAAACCGACAACAAGCAGGATAATAAAAAGGCTAAGTGCCTGAAAAGAGTTAAGTCGGAGCTGAAGGCTCCAGTCTTTAAATTTTTTCATTGTTCCTCCACAAATTTGCAGCTATTTTTTTAAAACCAGACTCCTTAAGCATAGCTCATCTTAATGAAAAATGCCAAAACTGATTTTGTTAAAAAAATAATAAATCATACTATTATAATTAAATCAAAAAAGAATTTTGTCAATTAAAATTTTAAAATGATTCCGAAAAGTAATTCTTTTTTATCCGGATTAATCTCTTCATTAAATATTTTACTGAACCAGGCAAAGAGAGCATAGGTTACCTTGCCGCTTTGCAGTTCCAGATCCGCTCTGATGTTTAAATCGGCAAAGCCCTTTTTGACCTGCCACTGGCCGTTGTTATAACCCTGCCAGAGATTGAGCAGCAGGCTGAGCTTTTCGTTTAAGCTGAATTCCTTTTCCAGTCCGCCTTCAATATAGAGACCGTCTCCCAGATTTATGTCGTAGTAGGCTGTAAGATGGGGCTTCAACCAGAACTGATCCAGACTTACTCCCAGATAAAATTCCTGGGTTGTGTTATTTTTAAAACTGAACTCTTTTGCAAAATACCAGCCGTAGTTGATAAAACCCAGGGAAATGGTAAACGGTGCAATCTGCCGGTCGTAGTTGATCGTCAGATCAATTTCCTGAAGTTCTCTGAATTCTGAAAACTGGCTGAAGGCAAAACTGCCCCAGAGATTTACACTCAGTCCGCTTTCGCCGAAAGAGTAGGTGATTGAGGGCTGCAGTGCCGGTTTGTTCTGATAAAAGACATCAAAACCGCGGTCAAGAAAACGCGAACTCAGGGTCAGCTCAAATTTCCATTGGGCAGAGAGCCAACTGGCAGTGAACAAGAAAAAGAGTGATAAAATAATTTTTTTCATAACTCAATTTTAGCATAAAAAAAATTATCAGAACAGAAGTTAAAAAATCAGGGCGGGCACTGGGCACAGAAAGAGCGGAAAAGATTGGTTGAGAGATAACGATCGCCACGATCAGGAAAGATGGTTACAATTGTTCCCTGCTCTATCTCAGCGGCAATTTTCATGGCGGCGGCCATTGCTGCACCGCTGGAGATACCGACAAAAAAACCGGCAGAGCAGAGCCGGCGTGTCCAGAAGAAAGCCTCTTCATCTGAAACAGTAATTTTTTTGTCAACCAGTTCCGGCTGGAAAATTTCCGGTATTATTGACTCCTCAAGATTTTTTAATCCCTGAATGTTGTGGCTCTTTTCCGGTTCAGCAGCGATAATTTTTATCTCCGGCTTCCTGCGGCGGAAAAAACGGGCACAGCCAACGACTGTTCCTCCTGAACCGATGCCGGCAACGAAATAGTCGATTTTGCCGCCGGTCTGCTGAAAAATTTCCGGCGCGGTTGTCCGGTAATGAGCTTCGGGATTCTGCCCGTTGCTGAACTGATCAACCAGCATGAATTTATCAGGCTGGCCGGCAACCAGCTCTTTTGCCGCCAGAATTGCACCGTCAGTCTTTTTGCATCCCGGCGTGAGTACAACCTCAGCGCCCATTGCCTCTAAAATCATCTTTCTTTCCAGGCTAACGCATTCCGGCATAAAAAGCCTGATCTTATAACCGTAAGCTGCAGCAATCATTGTCAGGGCAATACCGGTATTTCCGGATGTGGCTTCAACTATTGTCTTGTTTTTTGTCAGCTTTCCGCTGTTGATTGCTTCCTGAATCATAAAGAGAGCCGGACGGTCTTTGACCGAACCGCCCGGGTTTGCACCTTCCAGCTTGGCAAAAATTTTTATCTTTTTGTTTTTTAAAAACCTTTCACCGACTTCAGCCAGCGGCGTATTACCAATTGCTTTAAGAATAGACATTTTTCCTCCTTAAAAAAGATAGTTGATTTTTGTGTAGAAATTTATTGCGGGCGGTTTTCCGCCCAACAGCAGCAGCAGTGAACAGTGCGCTGATGGAAAAGCATAGCTATTATTAACACTTTTTTTTTTAGCTGTCAAATATTAATTACGTTGCTTTTCAGTTTTTTAAGCGAAACTCAATTGAAAAAAGAGAGTAAAATAGTTATGTGAGGTTGCAATGAAGAAAAAACTTTTCCCGTTAAGTCTTTTGCTAAGCATAATTCTTTTTTTTATCAGTGCCAGCAAAACTGATTATTTAAAGCTTCATCAGTCATTGATTACTGTTGATACGCATTGTGATACCCCTTACCTGCTTTTAAATCCTGACTGGGATATCGGCAGGGCTCATAAAAAAGGTTTGCCTGATTCCGGAAAGCAGGATTTAATCCGCATGCAGGGCAATCTGTCCGCTTCGTTTTTTGCCGTCTATGTTGCGCAAAAAGAGGTTAATGAAAAGAATATGATTGAGGCAAAGGAACAGGCAGATAAGCTCCTGGATGTTCTGGAGAAGATGTTTGTTTCCTGTGCTCATCTCTGTCAGAAGACAGTGCGGGCAGAAGACCTGTACCGGATCAGAGAACAGGGAAAAATTGCCATTTTTCTGGGAATGGAAAACGGTTTTCCCCTGATGAGGGATATCAGTCTGGTTGATTATTATTATCAGAGAGGAATCCGCTATATAACGCTTGCGCATTCAGCGGATAATCAACTCTGTGATTCGGCAACTGATACCAGAAATCCTGAAGATAACGGACTTACAGATTTTGGCCGGCAGGTTGTCAGAAGAATGAATGATCTGGGAATGATGATTGATATCTCCCATATTTCTGAAAAATCGGCGCTGGAGGTTCTGACGCTAAGCCGGACGCCGGTAATTGCTTCGCATTCCTGCGTGCAGGCGCTCTGTAATATTGAGCGGAATCTGTCTGACCGGGTTTTGTTGAAAATCAGGGAGAATGGCGGGGTTGTGCAGCTCTGTCCGCTTTCTGATTTTGTAAAGAAAAGTGCGGCTGATAGTCCCAGAAACAGAGCTTTTAGAGAATTCCGGCGCAAAATTCAGGAAAAGTATGGCGGCTGGGAAAATATCCGCGAAGAGAAGTTGCGGCAAAAACTGATTGCCGAATATGAAGCCATTGACAGAAAATATAAAAAAGATCAGGCGACGATAGCTGATTTTGTAAATCATATCGATTATGTTGTCAAACTGATCGGCATTGACCATGCCGGTATCGGAACCGATTTTGATGGCGGCGGAGGACTGGCTGACCTGCAGGATGTTACCGATCTGCCCCTGATTACCAGAGAGCTATTAAAAAGAGGATATAGCAGAGAAGATATTGCAAAGATCTGGGGCTTGAATTTGCTGAGAGTAATGCAGCAGGCAGAAGCCGCAGCAGAGAGAAAATAAAAAAAGGTTGATTTTTTTTTTGTTTTTGCTATTTTATTTTTGTTAAGAGGTTTTAATGAAAAAACTTAGTTTACTTTTTCTGATTATCTTTTACGGATTACAGCTTGTTGCTGCCCGGATTTACCTGGAAGAGGGCGGTATTGTCCTCTGGGTTCCGGATAACTGGAAGCAGACTGTAGAAGAGGATTATATTTTTTGTGAAAGTTCTGATAAAGGAGGAGTGATTACTCTGGAATTTCTTGATGCCCAGACTCTTGATGAAGCTCTTGCAGAATATCCGGAAGTTCTCAGCGACTATTTTGACGGGCTGAAGATCTCTTCTAAACTGCAGAATCTGAAATTAATCAACCATGATGCCTTAAAGATAAGCGGCTCAGCCAGATATGCCCGCAAGGAATGCAATCTTCAAATTTATCTGATTGAAAGTGAAGAAGGAGTGCTGCTGCTTGTCTGCGCCGGAGAGAAAAAAAACTGGGCTGAATATGAACAGCTATTTCAGAAAGTTGTTCTTTCACTTGAACAAAAATTAGAACAGAAAGAAAATAATATATAAGGAGACAAAATGAAAAAAATTTTTCTGGTGGCGATGATGTTAGTGCTGATCAGCTCCTTTTCTTTTGGGGCAACCAAAAAGCAGGCAGCTGACGGCAAAGGAGATATTAATCTCTTTTTTGATCTGGGAATTGCTTTTTCTGATTTTGAAGGACTATTTCTGGAAGCAGGCGGACAATATGCCTTTACACCTAAGATTTCCGGCGAATTTCTTTTTGATTTTTATCTGAATCCGGCTGGCGAATCAGGAGAAGGTTTCAGCTCGAAAGCCTATGGCTTTAACTTCAATGCGGTTTACAAACATCCGCTTTCAGGAGGACTCAAACTTTTTGGCAAGGCAGGAATCAACCTGACGATTACATCTGTTTCTATGGAGTTCTGGGGACAGAAACTCAGTGAATCAGACTCAAATTTTGGTTTAAATTTCGGTGGCGGCGTTGAGTATGATTTGAGTGAACAGCTTGCCCTGCGCGGCGGTATGACCTTTAAGATTGCCTTTGCTGAAGGTGATACCGGAACTTGGTTTAAACTCTATGGCGGAGTTGCCTATAAGCTGAAGTAATTTCTCAGAATCAGCTGGAGCTTAAACAGTAACGGCTTTGCAGTTTAAGCTCCAGCTGAAATTCAAGTTTTTCAAAAAGCAGTTCTGTCAGGCGGGCAGGAGGGGAAGAGAGCTCATAAAAGCTCTGCAGGGGAGATGATTTTAATATTCTGGAAAAGAAATTAAGATCAGCAGGAGAAAGAATCCATTTTTCAGTGCTGTAGCATTTGGCACAGAGTAAACCGCTGTAATCGGTTTTTAAAGCTGCAAATTCCTGCAGTTTTTGCAAACAGCTGCTGCATTTTTGGATATCAAAAAAAAGCCCTTCGATTTTTAAAAACCAGATCAGAAAGTAGATCAGCAGAAATCTTGCCGGAACGCCCTGCTTCAGGGTGTTCAGCAGAGCGGAAGTCAGCCGGTAGGTTTTTGTTGCGCAGATATTCTCTGCTGTTGCCCGGGAAATGATTTCGGCGATTGTAAAAAATTCAAAAATACTTTCCGGTCTGGAGATTTCCTCATAGAAACTTTCAAGGATTTCAGCGCGGCTGATTGTCCAGAGTTCTCTTTCCTGATGCCAGTAATAAAAGATGTTTAAATGGGTGAATAGTTCCAAGGCAGATCCGAAACGGTTTTTCCCTCTTGCCGCACCGGGAGCAACTGCTTTTTGTAAACCATTGTTTTCGGTGAGCAGAGTTACAAGCCGGTCATTTTCATTAATTGTTTGGCGGCTGACCAGAAAGGCACGGGTTGCGGCAAGCGGCATTCAGTGCTTATAAGAGTATAGATAGAATGCTCGGGCAGCAAAATAGAGGAAATAGATGCTGAAAGCGATTAAAAGAAACCCCAGTGTGCAGATAACTTTTCTGGTTCTCTGAGGATTGAAAAAATTTTTAAATTTTCTGGTAAGTATTGTTATCAGAAGGAAATAGGCGAAGGCTCCGGCAGTTACAACAATGAAATAGAAAATAATGTGCTTGATTTCATTGGGAATGTAGATGCCCAGTTTTTTCAGAAAAGAGAGGATAATAAACCAGGAACCTATTCCCAGCGGATTAACTGCAACCAGAGTAAAGCCTTTTAAAAAGCCGGCGCGTTTCCGCCCGCTGATTTTCTTTGCCAGTTCTTCTTCCTGCTTTTCAATTTTTTCAGCCAGGTGAGCATCTCGCAGACTGATAATGCCGATAATAAAAGTTATGATTGAGGTTGCCAGAAGGAAAAAACCTTCCAGACAGAAGTTATAGTTATTTTTCAGGAAAGGAGAAATACCAAAAAATGCCAACGATGCCCATATGGCATCGCCCACACCGGCACCCAGAGCGACACTCAGGGCATAGGAATATCTTTTTTTCAAAGCATTCTGAAAAACCTCAATGTTTACCGGACCAATGGGAATCGAGAGTAAAAAACAGCTCCAGAAGGCGATAATGTAAAATGAAGTTTGAGCCAGCGGTGAGTAGGTCATAATTTCAAATTCTAAATAAAGAGAAAAAAAAATGCAAATTTTTTTTATATTTTGTTAAAATATGTTTCTGGAGGAAATATGAAGAAAACATTGCTCATGATTCTGACACTTATTCTTTCCGGCTATCTGGCAGCAGCCGTAAGTTCAAAAAATATTTTTAAAAAAGGTTATCGGCTGCTGACTCCCGAAATTATTGCCATCGAGCATACTGTGGCGCTGGGAATTAATTTTGAACTTGGTTATAGCCGTAATGTTGGTATTGGCGGCGACCTCTTTTTCCTGCTTGAGGGCGATGGCGGAGTGGTTATTGCTCCGGACATCTGCTATCACTTTGAACTTAAGGTTCAGGATCTTGATCTGTTTATGGGAATCGGACCTTACCTGGCAATCGGTTTTGGCGGTGGTTCCGAGTTTGGGGTTAAGCCTTTATTGGGCATGAGATTTTACCTTTCACCAAAGCTTGCCGCTTATTTTAAACTGATTTTTGCCATTACCAAAGATCCTTCAGTGGGCGGAGCATTCGGAATCTCCTTTAAACTTTAACTAAAAGAAAAAAAAGTCTTGACAGATTAGCAAAGAGAGTTGCCACCGCCAGGCTGAAAAGAGCGGCAAGAAATGCTGTTTTCCAGCCGAACTCTTTTTTAAGGACGATGAATGTTGCCAGACAGGGAAAGTATAAAACGGAAAAAGTGATAAAAACGAAAATCTGCTCCACGGAGAGCCCAAGAGCCGAAATTGAATCAACACCCATTGCCTGTGCTGCCATCGTCAGGATCAGCTCTTTGCGTAAAAAGCCAAAAAGCAGAGTGCTTCCTAACTGCTCGGGAAGTCCAAGCAGTGATTTGATCAGAAACGAAAAAAGCTGATTGATGGGAGTTTCAAGGCGGAAATAAAAGATCCAGTTTAAAAAAAGGCTGGAAATTAAAAGAACAGGAAAAACAGTCTTAAAAAAGTCTTTTAACTGATAAAATGAGCTTTTTATGGCTGAACTGAAAAGAGGTCGGCGCAGTGCGGGCATTTCCATAACCAATCCTTCATTCTGAGAGCTGAAACGCGCAAGCAGAAAACCACTCAGTCCAATGGCAAAAATCAGAAAAAGATAAATCAGCACTGCTTTAACCGGGCCGAGGAATGCTGCGCTAAGCGCAAGAATAATCGTGTTGCGTGCTGAGCAGGGAACCAGAGGTAAAAGCATTGCCAGCAGGAAGCGATCCCGTCTCCTTTCCATGATTCTTGTAGAGAAGAGTGCCGGAACGGTGCAGGCAGTTCCGTTAATAAAACAGACAACTGCTTTGCCATGCAGTCCGAGCCGGTGCATAATACTGTCAGTCAGAAAGGCGATGCGGGCAAGATAGCCACTGTCCTGAACAAGGGCATTAAGAAAAAGAAGCGGGAAAAGATAGGGCAGAACTATTCCCAGGGCACCGGAAAAGCCCTGATAGAGACCGTCGATGCTGAAAAAGACAAATCGGTTACCTTCAGCTAAAGATTGGCTGAAATTAGCTGCCGGTTGCAGGAGAAGCTCAACAAAACCGGAAATATATTTTCCGGAAAAGTAAATGATAGTAAAGAAGAGCAGAAAAAAAAGGAACATTAAAAAATTTCCCAGTATTGGATGGAGCAGGAAGCGGTCAATAGTTTCAAGCCGGGAAAAGGATTTCTTTTTAATAAACACGGCAGTTTCTTCAGCCAGTTTCATTGCCAGATGATGGCGCTCGTAACAGATTGTTTCATATACCGCACGCTGATGTTCCTCTTCAATTCTGGTAATCGTTTCAGCGAGCAAACTGGCGGTTTGACTGAAAAGTTCTTCAGGAACTATTTCAGGATTTTCCAGCAGTTTAATGGCGTAGAAGCGCTGCGGAAGTTTATTGTTTTCAGGTAGTTGTAACTTTGCGGCGATAAGGTTAATCTGCTCTTCAATATGTGCTGTATAGTGGAGCGGCGTAACCTGACGGGGGGAAAAAAGATTTTTTTTTATCAAATCCAGCAGTTCTTTAATACCTTTATTATATAGTGCAGATATTGAGTGTGCCGGACAGCCGGTTATCTTTTCCAGAGTATTCAGGTCAAGGCGAAATCCTTTTCTTAAAGCCTGGTCTTCCATGTTGCAAACAATAATCAGCGGAATCTGCAGTTCAAGAAGCTCAATGGTGAGCTCAAGACTTCTTGCCAGAAGCGATGAATCGATTATGTTTAAAATCAGATCAACTTTTTCTTCAGTCAAATATTTGAGAGTAACGCGTTCCGCTTCGTCAAGTGAATTAAGTGAATAAAGACCGGGAAGGTCGATCATTTCAATCTGCAGATCATCTTCCTGTAGCCTGCAGGTGGTCAGGTTAACCGAAGTACCGGGGAAATTGGCGCAATTGGTTTTAATGTCCGAGAGTAAATTAAAAAGTGTGCTTTTCCCGGCATTCGGCTGGCCGACAAGAACAACTTTATAACTGTTCATAGCTGACAAAAATTTTTCGCGCCAGTCCCTTGCCGATGACAATCTGATTGGGAAACTCTTTTAGTGTTATGATCAGCACAGGACCATGGTGATAATTGCTTATTTTCTGAATCTGGTCGCCGCTGTGTAAACCAAGAGCTAAAAGTCTCTTTTTTACCATCAGGCCTGTTTTAAAGTCTTCTACGGTCAATTTAATATCAGCCGGAGCACTGTAGAGATCGATAATTTTCTTCATAAAATCCCTTTTTCAGAATAATAATTTAATTTCGGTTCTCTGTCAACACCAGAACTGCCGTTGAAAGAAAAAGAGTGCTGCTTATTGTCTTTTGGCTGGCAAAAGATAAAATTAACTGATTTCAGATAAAAACCGCAGTAAAAAATTTAGAATTCTACTCTTGGAAAACCTTTTCTGGTCAATCTGATTTTTTAACTTTTCCGGAAAAAGCTGCTGGCAAATTGAGGCAGAACAAATGCGGCCTGATGAATAGCAGGATGATAGTATTTTAGCCCATCAGGCAGCTTAATTTTATCAGCCGGAATTTTTAAGGGATCATGTTTTTTGCTGCAAAAACTGAAGCCGATGATGCCTGAGGGATATGTCGGAACAAGGGCGTAGTAGTAGCGATATAAAGGATAGATCTCCTGGCAGAAATTACTCAGCTCTTTGATAACAGTTTCGTGATAGTGAATCGATTCTGATTGGGTAACGGCAATGCCGTCGGGTTTAAGGGCGTCAAACATTGACCGGTAAAAATCTTTTCGGAAAAGCACTTCAGCCGGACCGACAGGATCCGATGAATCAACAATAATTATGTCATAGAAGTTGCGGTGTTCTTTGATAAATTTTGCTCCGTCTTCAAAGAAGAGTTTACAGCGTGGATCGTTGAAACTACCGGCAAGATCCGGAAAATGCTGCTGGCAAACCCGGACTACCTCTTCGTCGATTTCGCAGAGGTGTGCTTCTCTGACTGAACTGTGTTTCAGAACTTCACGCATTGTTCCTCCGTCTCCGCCTCCGACAACCAGAACTCTCCGGGGATCAGGGTGCGTAAACATTGCCGGATGAACTATCATTTCATGATAATGAGCTTCATCTTTTTCCGTTAGCATTATCACATCGTCATGAACAAGCATTTTGCCGAATGCGGTTGTCTGAAAAACTTCAATTTTCTGAAAAGCTGACCTGACCGAGGCTAATTTGTCTGTGAAAGCAACTTTAAATATTCGTCCCTGGTGTACTTCAAGCTGTTCTTCAAACCATTGAATTTCGGGCATAGTTATCTCCTCTTAAATTTAGTTTTTTTCAGAACCGGTGATTATTTACGCAGAGCGATATGGATGTTGTAGTCCTTTGCCTGAAAAAATTTTTTTGCAAATTCGGCTACTGTTAGTGGTTCATAATATTTACAGCTGAAGACATCCAGATAAACGGCATTGGATTGATTGGCAAAATGAGCAGAGATAAGCGATGTTTCAATGAGCTGAGTCATAGAAAATCCGGACACGCGCGGGTCTTCGCCGAAATCTACGATGAATGTGTCACCGAATCTTTTCATTTCAATCAGTTCGCATAGCTCTTTAACAAATCTTCTGATCGCTTCGGCATCGCGGATCAGCTGCGGGTTGCAATCATGAATATCAAGGCTGGTCAGTAATCCCCAGGCCTGCTCTTTTACAAACTTTTCTTTTAAATCAGAGGGAGACACATTTCTCATAGTTTTCCTCCTTGTTGTTTTTCAGATTGATCAATGACTGTTTTTCTTTTGCGCTTTGCGGTTTGTGTAAGAGCTTGACCGGAAGATTAAGCAAGCCTCGCTTTATTTCAGAGACAGAATAGTTTTTCGCTTTGAATTGCTTTAAGATGTGCTGCAAAGCCGAGTAGTTATTTATGAGATGACCACACGTGAATATGTCCAGCGCACAATAGCCGTATTCCGGCCATGTGTGCACTGTAAAATGCGACTCCTCAATTACGATTACCCCGCTTACACCATGGGGGTTGAATTCATGAATCAATGATTGCACGCGCTTTGCACCGGAGAGGTCAACTGCCTCATCCAGAGTCTGCTGCACAAACTGACAATCATTGATTGCCACCGGGTCACACTCATAAAGCTCAACAATTAAGTGGCTACCTAAACTTTGCATCATTTTCTTGGTTACATCCTACCTCCTTAAATTGGTTTAAAGAAGTTTATAACACTTTTTGTTATTTTTGTAAATAATTTAGTTAATTTTTTAAAAAAATAACTTTATAATATCTCACTCACATTTTTTTAATAAAAATACTATTAAATTGTTGACAA
>FWPV01011284.1_pt1 | contig 14282 bp, 13 predicted proteins | sample 2228371 | NCBI WGS metagenome assembly FWPV01 (sample SAMEA103939776, study PRJEB20133) | metagenome
CACGAATTAAACGAACAGGACTAATTGCACGAATATAATAAAAAAATTATTCGTTTAATTCGTCTTATTCGTGATATTCGTGATTAAATATCTCCGTGTCTTTGTGCCTCCGTGTTTCATCTTTATTATGTTCTGTTTAAATTTGTTGCTTAGAGGTTGCAGACGAAAATTTTATGCTTGAAGTGTTTTTTACTTGATTTTCATTATCTTCTTTGATTATTATTATAACAACCACCTATTAAACCTCCTTTTTGATTTTAATGCTTTTGAGGATATTATAGCAGATGGTTTTTTATCGCCCAATAGTTCAGGACAGATGCATTTTCTATGAGCAAAATGTTACTATTTTTAACCAAAAATTAACAATTTATTAATAATTTCTAAATACTTAATTTGTATAATATTTGTTTACTGAGGAGGCTTAAATGTTAAAAAAATCCATGGTTATTTGCTGTGTGATTTGTTTAATTGTCTTTGTTTCTGGAATATTTGCTAATGACCAAAAAACATCTATAGATAAGTTACCTGATATTAAAACATCAGGAGTTTTTTTTATAAGATATAACTATGATCTTACTGATACAGGTAAAGGTGAAGGTTTTAACAAGGTAGATATTGAACGTGCATATTTGACATTTGATTCATCTATTGCAAGCAATGCAAAAGTAAAAGTTGTTACTGATATATATCAAAATGCTAAATCTACAACTATTAAAGACTTAAATGGAAATGATGTCAAAATATCTTCATATTATGAAGGCTGGTCAGTTAGACTTAAAAATGCTTATCTTGATATAAATCCATCGTCTTCAATCACTATTAGAGTGGGTATGCTTGGCTCCCCATGGATATCTGCTGTTGAAAAGGCATGGTGCTATCGCTTTATCAAAAAAACACTTGCAGATACTGAAAAATTTTTTGATACCGCTGATTTAGGTGCAGGTTTGATATTTAAGCTTCCAAAAAATTATGGTGAAGCCATGATTGCATTTCTGAATGGAAATGGATATGTAAAGCCAGAGTCTGATAAATTTAAGGATGTAAGCCCAAGAATTACGATAGTGCCTTTGCCTGATAATGAAATCTTTAAGGGGTTATCTATATCTGGATATTACTATCTTGGCAAATATGTTGATGGAGGTAAAAACCTTGATAGAAACAGGATGGGAGCATTATTGAGTTTCAATAATAGCCTCGTGAATGTCGGTGCTGAATTTGATGTGTCAAATGATCAGAAACTTAACAAAAGTAAGAATATCGAAGATATAAATGGCATGGGATTTTCCACTTTCGGCGAACTAAAATTTGCTAAGTTTACAACAACACCAATGAAAAACTTTGGAATTATCATGAGATTTGATTCCTGGGATCCAAATATTGATATTGAAGATGATGCACATAAAGCTTTAGTAGCAGGATTTATATATACTTTAACAAAGAATGTTCGTTCATCCCTTAATGTTCAACAGATCTCATTTGAAAATACTGAAAGTAAAACCGAGAGACAAGTCTTATGTCAGGTCGAGGTTAAATTTTAGGAAAATAAATAGACATAGTAAACTATGTGCTTTTTAAGTAAAATATGTTGACAAGCTTGTTAGTAGCAAGCAAAAATCACAAGCTGGACAGCTTGTGTTACATAATTATGTATTTCATTCTATTTTTGAGTAGGCTCGATGCTATTTTTGAGTAAAACATGCTGTCTAGCTTGTTCTATATATCCAAATACAAGATAATTTAATTTTATATGCGGAGCATATACATAAGAAAACAAGCTGACAAACTTGTTGATACATGTAAAATAGGCTGACCAGCCTGTTGATAATGCACTAACAGCATGTTCGCGAAGACATTAATACAAGAGAACTTAATTTCAGTAAATCGTGTTAAATAAGAATTTGTGAATTAATTAGAATTTAACAGGAGGATTGTTTTATGAAGAAAATAATGACTTTAATATTGGTTGTAATAACCGCATTTATTTTCAATTTTTCGGCTTTATCTCAAAAAGTCGAGCTATTAGGTGCTGGTGCAACTTTTCCAATGCCACTTTATACAAAGATGTTTGATACATATAATCAAAAGACTGGAATAAAGGTTAATTATCAAGGAGTAGGATCTGGAGCCGGTATAACCCAGCTTGTAAATAAAACAATAGATTTTGGTGCCACTGATGCCTTTATGACTGATGAAGAATTAAGCAAAGCAGGAGCACCTATCCTTCACATTCCGATCTGCTTAGGAGCTGTTGTAATCACTTATAATCTTCCAAATAATCCAAAACTAAGGCTTAGTCCAGAAGTAATAGCTGATATATTTCTAGGAAAAATAACAAATTGGAACGATCGTAGATTGAAAACGCTAAATCCTGAAGTCCCACTACCAGATTTGAAAATAACAGTAGTCCGTCGTTCTGATGGCAGTGGCACAACGTTTATATTTACTGATTATTTAAGCAAGGTGAGTAATGAATGGAAGAACGGTCCTGGAGTGGGTAAATCTGTAAATTGGCCAGCAGGCTTGGGAGCAAAAGGTAATCCCGGAGTTGCCGGTTATATTAAACAGCTTCCTGGTGCGATCGGATATGTTGAATTAGTTTATGCATTACAAAACAAAATGCCTGTTGCAATTGTGAAAAATAAGTCTGGAAACTTTATTGAACCTTCAATAAAATCAACCAGTAATGCAGCAAGCATACAACTGCCAGATGATACAAGGGCTTCTATAACAAATACACCAGCTAAAGATGGTTATCCTATCAGCGGATTTACATGGATAATTATTTATAAGGAGCAGAATTACTCAGGAAAGTCAAAAGAAAAAGCTCAAGCATTGTTAGATTTGTTATGGTGGATGACACATGAAGGGCAATCATTAGCCGAACCCTTGCAATATGCACCATTGCCAGCAGATGCGGTTAAGAAGGCGGAAAATATATTGAAATCTGTTGTATATGGTGGTGCTAAGCTTATTAAATAATAAATTGGGAGGCAGAGATGTGGATCTAGTCTCTGCCTTTTGTTTTTTTATAAGGGTGAAATAAAATGGAAAAGAAAAAGGTATTATTTATTTGCACTCATAATTCTGCACGTTCACAGATGGCAGAAGGATTCCTTAATACATTATATGGGGATCACTATTCAGCTTTTAGTGCTGGGACAACTCCAACAAAGGTAAATCCTTATGCTATAAAGGCTATGCAAGAAATTGGTATTGATATATCCCAAAATAGATCAAAAAGTCTTGATGAATTTAAAAGCATGAAGTTTCATTATGTCATAACGGTATGTGATAATGCAAAAGAAGCTTGCCCTTTTTTCCCAAATGGGCTAAAATATCTACATAAAAGTTTCACAGATCCATCACAATTTACAGGAACCGACACAGAAATAATGGAATCTTTCAGGATAGTAAGGGAACAGATCAAAGATTGGATCGAAAAATTATTTGGTCAAGAATCCGAGCAATTAGATGAAATTGATCTTTCATTGGAATGTTAATGAATAGAAATTCTTCCAGAATAATGAAATTCCGACCAAAAATAGAAAAGCAGTCTGGCACTTATTCGAACATATCAGAATCTATATTTAGAAAAATACTTTTTTTCTCCGGTTTTTGTATAATTATACTTCTATTAGGAATTTTCATTACATTACTTTTAGATTCTCTGCCTGCAATAGGAAAGTTTGGGCTTAGTTTCATATATGGGACAACATGGGATCCCGTATATGAAAAGTTTGGTGCCATTCCTTTTCTTGTTGGAACATTATTGACGTCATTCCTGGCTTTATTGATCTCTTTACCGTTTTCAATTGCCATATCAATATTTTTGGGTGAGTATTTCACAGAAGGAATATTCTCATCTTTTATAAAAAGTGCAATAGAGCTTCTTGCTGGCATACCATCGGTAATTTATGGCTTCTGTGGTTTATTTATATTAGTTCCGATAATAAGGGCATTAGAAATTAAACTTGGTGTGTCTCCTTTCGGAGTTGGAATATTCACTGCATCTATCGTATTGTCAATTATGATCATACCTTATTCCGCTTCTCTCGGCAGAGAAGTAATTCAATTGGTTCCATCTGATCTAAAAGAAGCAGCATATTCACTGGGAGCGACAAAATTCGAAGTGATAAAGGATGTTATATTGCCATTTGCAAGGTCGGGAATATTCGCCGGCATATTACTATCACTGGGAAGAGCATTGGGCGAAACAATGGCTGTCACAATGGTTATTGGAAATATGAATGTATTACCAAAAGATATCTTCAGCCCATCAAATACAATGGCAAGTATAATCGCTAATGAATTTATGGAAGCGTCACCTGGAAGCCTTCATTTATCAAGTCTTGTAGGTGTAGGCTTGTTATTATTTATTGTTACAACAATTGTAAATATAATTGGTAAGTATATAATCAAAAGGTTGAGCGTAGAAATATGAAAGATGGTATCGTTTTTAGAACAATAAAAGATAAAATTTTTAAAGCTTTTATTGTATTTTTTACATTTTTATCTGGAATTCCTCTATTTGTTATTCTATACTATATAACTAAAAATGGTTTATCTTCTATAAATTGGCAATTTCTAACGAATCTTCCTAAACCTGTAGGCGAAACAGGTGGTGGAATTTCAAATGCAATAGTTGGAACTCTCATCCTGATATTGATTTCATGTATATTATCAATTCCATTAGGTATTTTTACTGGAATTTATCTTTCGGAGAATAGAAAAGGGAAAGTTTCATATATAGTTAGACTTTGTGTAGAGGTTCTCCAGGGTTTGCCATCAATTGTTATCGGAATTATTGCATATTTATGGGTTGTTGTTCCAATGAAAACACCATCAGCTTTATCTGGAGGAATTGCTTTAAGTATTATGATGTTACCTACAATAATAAGAACAACAGAAGAAACATTAAAACTTATACCGTATTCATTGAAAGAAGCATCATTAGCCTTAGGTGTGCCATATTTTAGGACAATCCTGAAAGTAATACTTCCTGCTGGAGTAAGTGGAATATCTACAGGCATCTTGCTTAGCATTTCCAGAATTGCTGGGGAAACAGCACCTTTACTATTTACTGCTTTTGGTAGTGATTTTATGAATATTAATATATTTAAGCCCATAAATTCACTTCCACATATTATATTTAAATATGCAACAAGTCCTTATAGTGAGTGGATTTCTCTTGCTTGGGGATCAGCTTTTGTATTGGCAATATTGGTATTGGGATTAAACTTAATTGCAAAATTAGTAGCTAAAAAATGGAAAGTCCAGTTTTAAAGACAGAAAATTTTAATGCTTATTTTGGCGAAAATCACGTATTAAAGGATATTAATATTTCCATCTCCAGAAATAAGGTAACAGCAGTTATGGGACCCTCTGGCTGTGGTAAAACTACGCTTATCAGATGCATGAATCGCATGCATGAACTTGTGCCTAATGCTAGAGTATCTGGTAAAATGTTTTTGCTTGATGAAGATATATACGAATTAAATCCAATTATTGTGCGAAGAAAGATAGGTATGGTATTTCAAAGACCAAACCCTTTCCCAACAATGAGCATATTTGATAATGTGATAGCTGGCTATAAGCTGAATGGTATAAAGTTGCACAGGGACGAACTTGAGAATATCGTCGAAAATTCTTTAAGAAAAGCAGCTCTATGGGACGAGGTAAAAGACTATTTACACAGAAAAGGGACATTTCTTTCAGGCGGTCAACAACAAAGACTCTGTATAGCACGTGCTTTAGCAATGAATCCTGAGATTATTTTACTTGATGAACCTACATCAGCTTTAGATCCTAAATCCACTGCGCATATAGAAGAATTAATTACAGAATTAGAGAAAGATGTTACTATAATTATAGTAACTCATAATATTGCTCAAGCAGCAAGAATATCAGATTTTACAGCATTTATGTATTTAGGAGAACTTGTTGAGTATGGAGCAACAGAAAAACTATTTACCGTCCCTGAAGATAAAAGAACCGAAGAATATTTAACAGGAAAGTTCGGTTAGGAGATTGCAAATGCTAGCTGAAAAGATAACAAATATTAAGAAAAAGTTAATAGAGTATGCAAATTTAGTAGAAGGCATGATTGACGATACTTTAGAAGGGCTACTCGAAAAAGAAAAGGAACTACTCATCAAGGTTATTGAAAAAGATGAAATAGCATCAAACAAATTTGAGCTGGAGCTTGAGGAATTATGTATTACCGCTATAGCACAATTTCAGCCAAAAGCGCGTGATTTGAGAACTATTATCACTGGATTAAAGATAAACAACGATCTGGAAAGGATAGCAGATCATGCAGTTAACATTGCGGAAAGTAGTTTATTTCTTATAGAAAGACCAACAGTAAAACCATTCTTAGATATACCAAGAATGGCTCAAATTGCAGTAAAAATGCTTAAAGATAGTATCATTGCTTTCATTAATGAAGATGTAGAATTAGCATATAATGTCTGTTTAAGAGATGAAAATGTTGATGGCTTAAGAGATCAGGTTCTCAGAGAGCTAATAATGCTCATGAGCTCAAATCCTGCCACTATAGAAAGATCATTCCAGATTATCAGAATTTCCAGTAATCTTGAACGAATAGCCGATCTATCCACGAATATATCTGAAGACATAATATTCATGGTTCAGGGAAAGGTTATTAAACATCATCAGAAAAGTGATACATTATAGTTAGCAATTAATTAACAAGATATTAACACAATCTTTGTAATTAATTAATATAAGATTGCTATACTACATTCAGGATTCATAGATTAACTTTATAGATCAGCTTTTATACCAGTGAGTAGGTTGGGTTGAAAACATAATAGTTTTCATATTATTTTACATCCTTTTTTTGTTAGGTTTTCAACCCAACCTGCATACTACATACTTTATGGAGACAGGAAAGAATGAAAACTTCGGTTAACAAATCATATTTTATGAATTATAGTTTAGTTATATTAGTATTTATATTTCTTTTAGTAGTTCCTAATCTATTTGCTGAAAATGCGGTAAAAAATATTATTATAATGATAAGTGATGGCTGTGGATACAACCAGATTGATGCAACAAGTATGTATCAATATGGCAAAACAGGCACACAGATATATGAAAATTTTCCTGTAAAAGTTGCCATGACCACATATTCTGCAGGTAATTTTAATGATGATGGCACATGGAAGTATAGAGGGAGCTATGATCCGAAACTTGCATGGAGCTGGTTTGATTATGTGAAATCAGGGGCTACTGATTCTGCTGCTGCCGCTACAGCGATGTCAACAGGTGTTAAAACTTATGATTCTGGAATAGGTGTAGACCCTGATAAAAAACCTCTAAAACATTTAAGCACTCGTGTTAAAGAATTAGGTAAAGCAATAGGCGTCATTACAAGTGTTCAGTTTAGCCATGCCACACCAGCATCATTTATCTCTCATAATGTTTCCAGAAATAATTATGAAGAGATAGCTATTGAAATGATCCTTGATAGTAAAGCTGATGTTATAATGGGCTGTGGAAATCCTTTATTTGATAATAATGCTAAGTTAGCTTCTGAGAAAAATTATAAATATGTTGGTGGTGAAGCTGTTTGGAATGGATTGATAAAAGGAGATATAAATTTTGATTTAAATGGAGACGGAATTATAGATAATACTGTTGAAGATATGGACGGTGATGAGGAACCAGATGCATGGACACTTATACAAGATGTTTCTGAATTCCGAGCCTTGATGAATGGAACAACACCAAAGCGAGTGATTGGTGTGCCAAAGGTCTTTGAAACTCTGCAATATAAACGCGATACCAGATTGGGCAGTGATTATTCAAGCAAAGATGAAAAAATACCTTATGAAACGCCACTAAATCAAAATGTTCCTACCTTAGTAGAAATGACCAGATCAGCTTTAAATATACTGGACAACGATCCTGATGGTTTCTTCTTGATGATAGAAGGTGGAGCTATCGATTGGGCTTGTCATGGGAATTCCTTTGCCAGGTTGATTGAAGAAGAAACAGATTTTAATAAATCCGTTGCCTCTGTTGTTGAATGGATTGAAAACAATAGTAGCTGGGATGAAACTTTATTAATCGTTACTGGTGACCATGAGACAGGATATTTGACAGGTCCTGGCTCCGGACCTTCCCCCGATGATCCTGATGATAATATTTCACCTGTATGGAACCCATTAGTAAACAATGGTGCTGGCAAATTGCCGGGTATGGAATGGCATAGTGATGGTCATACAAATAGCCTGATACCTTTATTCGCAAAGGGCATTGGTTCAAATCTTTTCTTAAATCGTTTACATGGTAATGACCCTGTAAGGGGTGCATATATTGATAATACAGATATAGCAAAAGTCTGTTTTGAGCTCTTTGATATGCCAGGTATTGATTATAGTAACGTTTTACTATTGAAAAATCAAAAGAAGTTAAATCATAGCATTAACCCAAATAAAGCCGAAGGGGAAATGTAATATTAAGCTCACGTGTAAAATTGCATAAATAACAACATTTATCGTTTTTTATAAAATCCCTCTAAATCTTCCTCTGGAAAAGCTTATTATTACCCATAAGTCTGTAACTCCCAAATAACAAGGATTTACATAACAAGGTATAAACTTTTTATCCGCATTTTTTAGAAAAAAACATAGAGAGATAGAAAGGAAATTAATCACAAAGAACACTAATAAAATGAATATTATATTAGGTTCGTAATAGCCTGATTCATCGGGTGTTAATTATTAACGCTCAATAGATTGAGCTACTACGAACGGCTCTAATCCGAGACATTCGTGATTAAAAATATAATTAAATATCTCTATCTCCGTGTCTCTGTGCCTCCGTGTTTTGCATTTATTATGTTTTTTATAAGTTGTTGTTTAGAATTCGTGGACGTAAAATCTATGCTTGGTTATCTCTTTTTAATATCTCTTTCCTGATAGAATCATTTTATCTGAGTAACTAAACTTTATGCTTGGCTTTGCTTATGGCGTATCTTGACCTTTAAGAATTATGATGATATAATTTCATTGTTGTAAGGTTTTGTAAATATTTGATTGCATTTCTATTTGATCAGGCGTGTATTTAAAACTTTAGCTTCTTAGTTAGTTTTGTTTAAAAGAAGGTGAGAAATCTTTGGCTAAAAATTGCATCAATATACTAATTTTATTATTAATACTATTAATTGCAGGCATAAATATTGGCGAATGCCGTTCCTGGGAGATAGTCCGTCAATCTAAATTAGAAACAAGATTCAGTGATATTAAGTTTATTGATAATAACACTGGATGGATAGCTCAGTGGTTCGGGATAATATCGAAAACAGAAGATGGCGGAAAAACCTGGGTTAATTATAAGACATGCACAAACAAGAATCTGGAAGCATTATTTTTTATAAATTCTAATATAGGTTGGGCTGTTGGCAGTGAAGGAACTATCATTTATACTAAAGACGGTGGCAAGACATGGAAACCACAAAAAAGCAATACCATAGATGAACTGAGAGGAATATATTTTATAAACGAAAATATTGGATGGGTTGTAGGTGGAGGAATTGGTGGAACTATTTTACATACACAAGACGGTGGAAAAACATGGAAAAGACAAAAAAGCAATACAACTAGCGAGCTATACAAAGTTCATTTTGTTGATGAAAAAACTGGCTGGGCAGTTGGATTATGGGGGACAATAATACATACAAAAGATGGTGGAAAAAACTGGATTTCACAACTTAATGGTGTTAGTCAATCATTATTTGGTATTTGCTTTGTTAGTCCTAAAAAAGGATGGGTTTCTGGAACATTTGGCACTGTGCTTTATACAGAAAATGGTGGAGAGACATGGGAACGCCAGAGCACATGCACAAATCAGCATCTTTGGACAGTAGAATTTATTAACGATAAAGTTGGTTGGGTTACAGGTTGGGAAGGTATAACATTACATACAGAGGATGGTGGCAAGCTGTGGATGTCCCAAGCAGGGAACATAAGTAGCGATCTACTTGGTGTAGATTTTATAAATGAAAAAGAAGGATGGGCTGTTGCGAGTGCTGGTGTTGTTCTTCATACAAAAGATGGAGGACTTACCTGGGAGTCACAGCTAGGTGCTGACAATGTTCCACTAAAAGGTATTTATTTCGTTAAAGATAAATATGGATGGGCTGTTGGAGAAAATGGAATTATATTAAAAACTATAGACAGCGGTGAAACCTGGGAACGACAGGAAAGTGGAACAAGCAACGAGCTTTATAGTGTGTTCTTTGTTAATGAACAAATAGGTTGGGCAGTCGGAAATCAGTATACCATAATTCATACAAAAGATGGTGGAAAAACATGGATATCTCAGCAAAATAATATGTTAAATCCTGGTGCAATGATCGGCAGTGATCTTAAGCTATGCGCTGATGGCTATAATGCATTGTATGACCTTCATTTTGTCAATGAAAATGAAGGTTGGATAGTTGGATACTATGGATTAATACTTCATACCGCAGATGCTGGAAAAACCTGGTTAGCACAGGAAAGTGGCACAGAAGAACCATTACTTGGTGTGCATTTTATAAATGAAAAAGAAGGATGGGCTGTTGGTAAAAGTGGTGTTATTATCCATACACTTGATGGTGGCAAAAAATGGGAACATCAGGAATCGGGGGCTATAGAGCCATTTCTTGATGTTTTCTTTATTGATTCAAATCATGGTTGGGCTGTCGGTTTTGGACCTATCGCAAGCACCGATGATGGTGGTAAAACCTGGACATGTCATCCAAATACTACAGGAAAGGTTCTCTGGGGTGTGTATTTTGAGTCGATTAAAAAAGGCTGGATAGTCGGCGCAGACGGACTGATAATGCACACTAAAGACGGCGGTAAAACCTGGATCAACCAAACAAGCGGGACTAAAAATTGGATATTTGACGTCTTTGGAAATGGGAATAAGCTCTGGGCTGTCGGTTTAAAGGGGACAATTCTTAAATTTACAGAATCCGAGAGATCGTAATTTCTTAGCATCGGAGGGGCAAAGTTGTTTAAAAGTTTTACTTTTATCATATTTACAACCATATTAGCTTTATGTTTATTAGCTTCGGACAAGCCTCCAGATAAGGATCTAAAAGTCGGTGATAAAGCACCAAAATTTACACTTAAGGATGCTGATGATAACGAATATTCTCTCGATAAAATCTTAAAGAAAGAAAAAGAACCGATAAAAGTTTTAATACTAATCATAGGTGACCGTAGCACGAGAGAAAGTGGAAATAAATGGGCAGAAGAACTTCATAAGCTTTACGAAAAAAATAAAGATATAGCCATTTTAATGATTGCTGACCTGCGAGGTCTTCCGTTTTTCGTAACAGAATCTATTGTAAAGTGGGGAGTTAAGCAGGAAAAAACTCCTGTAACAATCTTACTGGATTGGGATGGTAAGGTCAATCAACTTTATAAAACAGAAAAGGGAAAATCTAATATCGTAATTGTAAACGAAAAAGGCTTAATATCATTATACTACAAAGAAAATTATTCAGACGAAGTATTTAAAAAAGTAATAACAAAGATTCAAGAACTCATTAATGAAAAGGAACAAAAAACTGACCGATAATGTTAATAAGTATGTAGGTTGGGTTGAAAACCCGATAATTTTCATATTACATCCTCCCCTTTGTTGGGTTTTGTCCCCAACCTATTGAATTTTAAATATATAGATCAAGTATCTCCGATGAAAAGAGGGACAAATAATGATGACAAAACTTGATGATTTTGAAAGGTCAATTGCTGAGTTAAGAAACAGGATGAATGATATACTCAATAATATGGCTGAAGAAACAGGATATTCAGAACCATTGCATAAAACTGATTGGATCCTTGACTTTGATGTCCTGGAAGATAAGGATGATATTATAGTCGATGTAGATTTACCGGGCATGAGTGCTGAAGAAATTAACCTTTCGATTTCTGGTAATGTTTTGTATATTATCGGCGAGAGAAAAAGAAAAATAGGCAGAGAAGACGAAAATTATCATATTATTGGTCGCAATTATGGTAAATTTGATACTCAAATAAAGTTAACTGCACCAGTTAGTCCCGATAATATTAAGGCAATTTATAAAGACGGAGTGCTTAATATCAGGCTACCAAAAACTGGAAATAAAAGTGAATTTAAATTAATTCTGGAATAAGTTAGGATTAAATTATGAAAATTGCATATTTTGATTGTTTCTCTGGTATCAGTGGCGATATGACGCTAGGAGCACTTGTAGATCTGGGTCTTGATCAAGCTTATCTTGAGTCTGAATTACTAAAGCTTAAATTAGATGGTTACAAACTCAGTTTTACGAATGTGAAGAAACATGGGATCAGTGGAACAAAAGCACATGTTTCTCTATTACATCATGAAGAGTCTGATAAACATCATCATCATGGGAGACATCTGAGTGATATAAAAAGATTGATAGAAGAAAGTGAACTTAATGATGATATTAAACAAAAGGCAATATCAATTTTTGTTAACTTAGGAAAGGCAGAAGCAAAGGTTCATAATGTAGATATAGAGGAAGTGCATTTCCACGAAGTAGGCGCAGTAGATTCCATAGTAGATATTGTTGGATCAGCGATTGGTATAAATGCTTTAAGTATTGATAAGATATATTCCTCACCTTTACCATTGGGTGGAGGTTTTACAAAGTCATCACATGGAGTCATACCGATACCAGCCCCAGCCACAGTGGAACTTTTGAAGGGTATACCGGTAAAGGAGACAAATATACAAAGTGAACTTGTCACGCCTACAGGAGCAGCTATAATAAGCACTCTTGCAGCCAGTTTTGGTTCCATCCCTGAAATGACTGTTGAAAATGTTGGATATGGAGCAGGAAGCAAAGATTTTAATGAACAACCTAACATGCTACGCATTATATTAGGAGAAAATCAGAAAGTTCTTGATAGTGATTCAATAACAGTTATAGAAACTAATATTGATGATATGTCCCCACAATTATATGATCTGTTAATGGATAAGCTTTTTGAACTTGGAGCACTGGATGTTTTTTTAACACCAATTATAATGAAAAAGAATCGTCCTGCTATTAAACTAACAGTGATTTTAAATCAACCAGATATTCAGAAAGCATGTGTATGTATACTAAAAGAAACGACTACAATGGGATTAAGAATATATGAGACAAAAAGGAAAAAGCTTTCACGTGAGATGAGAGAATTGAAAACCAAATACGGAACTGTCAGAGTGAAATTAGGCAAGATCGGAGACGAGGTGATAAAGGTCATACCTGAATATGATGATTGTAAGAAGCTAGCAATGGAACACAATATACCAATAATGCATATTCATCAATTGGTTATGAACGCTTTTATTTCAGGAAATATCTAAGTTGAAGTAGAAAACTATGGAAAAGAAATCTTTAATAGCGAGTTTAAAAATTCAAATAATTATATCCTTTTTCCTGGTAGTCTCTGGAATATTGGCATATAATTTAATACAAATATCAATTTTTAACTCTTCTGATCTTAAAGACTCAAAGAACAAAACTACCTCCATTTCCACAGACTCAAAAAAGAAACCTACTATTACCAGATCAACAAAAAGTTCAAAATCAATAAACCCCTACATTTTTACAAAAATTAACTTCGATGAAGACCATTCAGGAAATGTTGAAGAACCGGAGTTCATTTCATTACAAAGTTCAGAGATTGATAAAAAACAGGAGGAAGTTATAAATAAATCAATATTAAATGATTTTAGTTATGATGGATATATGAAGGTTGGTAATTCTGAAATTGTCTGGATAAAAATAGGTCCAGAGCGAATATCGGCAAGCGAAGGCAGTATAATCTTGGATAATGTTGTGATAGAAGAGATTCATGAGAATTATCTGGTTGTCAAAGATAGAAATAATAACCTTACGCAAAATATACCTTTTACAGGCACAAAAGACAACGGCAGATTTGCTATACAATCAAATAGAAATAACAACATAATAGGCGCGCAAAAGAGTCCAAATATAAATAATTCTTATGTTCAAGCACAAAGAACGGTGATTCAGGATAGGAATAAAAACAATACTTCTAATACTGAAAGACCAACAAATGTTAATACCCGCGAAGATCAAAATTATGACATGCCTCCCCAAATACCACTGGACGATGCTCCACCTATGCCCTGGTAATAACGTTTTAAAAAAATAATTATTCATTACAGTCATAATTTATTATAAAATCCCTCTAAATCTCATACTGGATTGTAGTGCGAACGGCCGTTCGCCCCTA
>FWPV01008429.1_pt1 | contig 14281 bp, 10 predicted proteins | sample 2228371 | NCBI WGS metagenome assembly FWPV01 (sample SAMEA103939776, study PRJEB20133) | metagenome
CGCAGTCGGTTGTGCTCGGAAACCTGCTCGTCGTCCAGCGCGCCCAGCACGTGCGACGGGCAGATGTCCACGCATGCGGGCGACTCTCCCCCACACAGGTCGCACTTGATGGCCTTGTTGGTTACGGGGTCCAGGGTGATAATGCCATAGGGGCAGGCCCCCACGCACGCGCCGCATGACGTGCACTTCTCCTCGTCCACGACGACGATTTGCAGTTTCTTGTTCAGCACGATGGCGTCAAACTTGCAGGCCGCCTGGCACGCCGGGTCCTGGCACTGCTGGCAGGTAACGGGCACGTCTATGCCCGTGGACAGTTCGGCCACGCGGATGCGGGCACGGTAGGGGTTGAACGCGCCAACGTGCTGCAGGGAGCAGTACAACTCACAAAGGTGGCACCCGCTGCAAATCCCCGTCGCCTCCCAAGGGTGGTTGGTATAGACGATCCGCTTCTTCTTCGCCATGAGATTCTCTCCCGATTGGATTTGGCAGCAGAGAGGGACGCAGGTGGAAACAGCCTCTTTAGGATATCATAACACAGGATGGTGGATGGGAACGTTATAGTTGCGTTGCAACAAGGTTGCGTGCCACAAAGCCCGCGCCGCAACCGCTAGGAAGGCGAATACAAGTAGCCCCTGCCTCGAATGGTGCGAATAAAGCGAGGGTGTTCTGGGTCTGGTTCAATCTTGCGGCGCAGCCGCGAGATGTGCGGGCGAATGATCTCGGCCGCCTCGCGCTCCGACACATCGTACCCGAGCGCGGCTTTCGCCAAGCGCCGGCATGTGAAAACCGTATCGGGATTCCGGAGGAACTGGGCCATGAGCGCCATTTCGTTGCCGGTCAGGGATATGGTGCGCGCTTCTCGGTTGTCGGTCGCCCCCACCAACAGCACCCCCTTCGCCTGGTCCAGCGCAAGCCCACCCGCGCGAATGAACCGCTCCACGTTGGGGTTCGCAGGCTGGGCCGCGCGTATCTCTTCCTCTTGGAGCGCGGACAGCGCATCCGACATCACGCGGATAAGGTGCTGGCGGCGCAGGCGTTCGTGTCGCTGCTCCAGAGCGCGAGCGACCGCCTCGCCGATCTCGCGAATGCTGCACGGTTTCAGAAGATAGTCCGTCGCGCCGGACTTGACGGCCACCACCGCACTTTCCAGCGTCGCGTGGGCGGTGAGGATGATGATCAGGGTATTCGGATAGTCCTCCCGCACACGCTTCATGACCTCCACGCCGTCCAGCCCGGGCATTCGCAGATCCAGGAGCATGAGGTCATAGGGCGTTGCGGCCAGGCGTTCCAGAGCCTGCGCGCCCGATGCCGCGGCATCGGCCTTGTAGCCCATCAGGTTCAGCGCCCGCGTGATGGCCATGCGCGGCGTCGCTTCGTCATCCACCACCAGAATTCTCGCCTCAGGAATCGGCGGATAGGCAGGGTCCGGCAAGGTCCACCTCCTGTGACGGCTCGCGGACTTCTGGGGCGAGCGGAAGGGATACGATAAACGTGGCACCGCCGCCCGGGGTGTTGCGGGCCGTGATGGCACCCCCGTGCTGCTGGACGATGCTGTGGCTGATGGCCAACCCAAGGCCGGTGCCGTCTTCTTTTGTCGTGTAGAAAGGCTCAAAGATCATGGCCATGGCCTCAGGCGTAATACCAGCGCCTGTGTCGGAGAAAGCCAACTCCATCTGGCCCTCGCAGGCCCGTGCAGTGATATCCAGCGCGCCTCCCCCAGGCATGGCTTCTATGGCATTGATAATCAAATTGAGAAACACCTGGGTCAGGTGGTCAGCCGACGCCAACACGGGCGGCAGGTCTTCGGGCAGGTCCAGCGTTACCGCAATGTGCCTCTGCTGCAATTGGTTCGCGGCAAGGTCCAGTGCGCGGCGGATCAGGGACGGTATCCATGTGGGCCGACGCTCAATTCGGGGCGGGCGCGCGAAGTCCAGCACGCGCTCGGTCAACGCCATGAGCCGCTCTATCTCTCGTCTCACAGCCACGAGATACTCTTGCCGCTCCTCAGCCCCGAGGGGGAAATCCAGCACCAGTTCCAGGCTATTCCCGATGCCCTGTAGCGGGTTGTTGATCTCGTGCGCCAGGGCGGCGGCCAGGCGTCCCATAGCCGCCAGTCGCTCCGTGCGGAGCATGTACTGCTCCATGCGCTTGCGCTCGGTGATGTCGCGGATCACCGCCACCCAGCCGATGTGCCGGCGCTGCTCATCCTCCAGAGGCACCACGCTGTGCTCGGTTACGAATACGCGGCCGCTCTTGTGCCGCATTTGGAATTCGGGCAGGAAAAGGAAACCTTTCTCCGCCAATGCCACGCGCAGATGGCCGTTGAACTCTTCCATCGCCGCCCTGTCCACATGCAGCAAGTCAATGCTCTTGCCCAGCATCTCTTCGCGCTTGTAACCGAATATCTCCGTGGCCGCAGGGTTGCAGTCCAACACCCGCATGTCCAGGTCTATGATGAAGGCCGCATCGCGCAGGCTTGCGAAGGTTTTCTGCAGCAACTGCTGGGACTTGCGGAATGCTTCCTCGGCTTCGCGGCGCTTGGTAACGTTGCGGACGTACTCAATGACGCCGATGCACACACCGTTGTCATCGTACATGGGGAAGGCGTACAGTTCCAGCCAACCCTCCACGCCCTTGGGGCCGGTGAGCGGGATTTCGTCCATCTGGGGCGTGCCCTTGAGCATCGCGCGGCGCGTCGGGCAGATGGTGCAAGGCTCGCTTCGGAGATGGTAGGCTTCGTAGCACAGTTTGCCCACCAGCGGCATAGCGTGGGCATACCACCGCTCCATCGCGTTGTTGACACGCACGATGCGCATATTGGTGTCCAGCACGCTGATGCCGTCTTGGATGCCGTCAAACACGGCTTGGAGAAACCACTCGTCGTGTCGGATCTTGTCCTCGGCGCGCTTCCGCTCGGTGATATCGCGCACGTACTCAATGGCGCCCGCGGGCTTGCCATCATCGCCCAGCATGGGGAACGCGTACAATTCCAGCCACCCATGCACGCCGTCAGCGCCCGTCAGGGGTACCTCATTCATGTGCGGAACGCCGCTCTGAATGGCCTTGATGGTCGGGCACACGACACAAGGCGCCGAGCGCCCGTGATAGGCATGAAAACACTTCTTGCCCACCAGCGGCATCATGTGCGCGTACCACCGTTCCATCGCCTGGTTGACGCTGACGATGTTCAGCTCTTTGTCCAGGACGCTGATGCCATCCTGAATTCCGTCAAACACCGCCTTCAAGAAGCGCTCGTCCCGTCGGATCTTGTCCTCAGCCCACTTCCGCTCCGTGGCATCGCGAACGCAGGCGACCAGGTAGGGCTCCCCGTTCACAGCGACTCGGCGCAGTGTAACCTCGGCGGGGAAAACAACACCAGACCGGCGCTTGCAGGCGAGGGTGAGGGACGCCTTTCCAGAGCGCATCGCCTCGCGTAGCAAGCCGCGGGCCACCTGTGCCGACTCGCGGGCAACGAGGTCGCACACGCTGATGCCGATCAACTGCTCGCGCGGGCACGCAAAAATCTCGCACGCGGCGGCGTTGCATTCCAAGATGATACCATCCGAACTCTGGAGCATAATGGCCTCGGCCGCCGCCTCAAACAACGCGCGGTACCGCGCCTCGCCGGACAGCAGTCCTTCTGCCGAAGCGATCGCTCTCGTCCGTTCCATGCGTGGCTTCTCCTTCCCAGGAAAGCCTAAGTGGGGTGCAGTGGCCGGGAGACGCCGCACCACCGGCCACTGCACGCAACTGCGTTTACCTTAAGGATGCATCGCCGGTACCGAAGGCTCCGGTCGGGCCTCAGCACGACGGCATCGGCTTACCAGCGGTCAGGCCCGTACTCCACGCTCTTCCGCCAATTGGTCCGCTCGCGCCAGTCGGGATACACGTACCGCCCGATGTTCATGTCGGTCGGATGTTCGTACCGCGCGCCGGGGAGCAGAACCACCGTCCGCATGTCCAACCGCTTCTCCTTGGCCTTGCGGCTCACGATGTACTCCAAGTACGAGGGATCTTCGTAGCAGTTGGCCCAGTTGTCATGGTGCGCGGGAATGACGACCTTGGCGTTCATGGCCTCGGCCACCCGCCACACATCCCACGGCGACATCTTATCGGTGTAGCCAGGGGCGTTGTTGCCCATGTCCATCGTTACGACGTCGATCTTGTACGTTTCGCCGACCATGCGGTAGCCGTTGTGATACAGCGTGTCGCCGAGGAACGCAACGTTGCCACCTTCGGTGTTGAAGATGAAACTGACCGCCACTTCCTCAAACGGCCTGGGGGTGTCAAAGCCCGTCTTGGTGGCAATGACGTCAAAGTTGGGTGCGAAGTCAATCTTCATGTCGGCAATCTGAACGCTCTTGCCCACCTCGGCCACGATGAGGCGGTCATCGGGCACGCCCATGTTCTTCTTCATGCGGCGTGCGGCTTCGGGCGGCGCGATGAACTTGCAGTTCGTGGTCTGGAGCGCCGCGCTGATGGTGTAGAAGTCCATATGGTCCTGGTGATGGTGCGTCACGCAAACGGCATCCAGGCGAGCAAACTTCCATGGGTCAATGACATGCGGGTTCAGGCGCATCCACCACAGTTTGTCGGCCCCGCTGGTGCGGCAGACGCCGCAGTACGAGTAGTCGGTGAACAGACTGGGGCCGGCGTACAGGTCCACGGTGAAGACCGCACCCGCCTGCGATTTCAGCGCCCAGGACGGCCCGCCGAAATACCACATCACGCCCGTCCCAGGCTTGACCTCAAAGTGCTCAATCTCGTAGTTCAGGTACGAACCCCATTCCGGAAAGACTTCCTGGAGCCAGATCTCGCGGGTCATCTTCCGAGGCAAGCCGATGGTCGCCCCATCCATGACGCCCATTTCGTCATACTTCACAACGCTCTCGTCGCTCATGGTTACACTCCTTTCTAGTTCTTGACTGAGACTGCACACGGTATCGGTCGCCACAGCCGCCTATACTCTCAGGATAGCACCCGTACTTGCGGAAGTTACCATCTTGGCATATCGGTACAGATACCCCTCCTTGACCTTTGGCTCAGGCGGAACCCAGCGGGCCCGCCGCTCGGATAACTCCTGTTCAGACACCTCTAGCGTAAGCGTGCGGTTGGGAATGTCAATCCAAATGCTGTCGCCCTCTTCCACCAGGGCTATGGGCCCGCCCTCTGCGGCCTCCGGCGAGACGTGGCCGATAGCCGCGCCGCGCGTTACTCCGCTGAACCGCCCGTCGGTGATGAGCGCCACCGACTCGCCCAGGCCCATGCCTACAATGGCCGAGGTGGGCGCGAGCATCTCGCGCATCCCCGGCCCGCCCTTCGGCCCCTCGTAGCGCACGACGACCACGTCGCCCAGCACGATACGTCCGCCCAAGATGGCGTCTACGGCATCCTCCTCGCAGTCAAACACCCGGGCCCGCCCGCGCCGCTGTCGCATCGCGGGGGCCACCGCCACCTGCTTGACCACCGCGCCATCTGGGGCCAGGTTGCCCTTCAGGATTGCCAAGCCGCCCTCCGGGTGAACTGGACGATCCAGCGCGCGGATGATTTCCGCGTCTCGGATCTCCGCGGCGCGCAGATTCTCGCCCAGGGTCTGCCCCGTTACGGTCAGCACGCCGAGGTTCACCAGCCCTCCTTCGGCCAGGCGTTTCATCACGCCCTGCACACCCCCTGCGCGGTCCAAGTCATCCAGGTGATGGGGTCCCGCGGGGCTCATGTTACAGATGTGGGGAACCCGTTCGGCGACCTCTTGGAACGTGTCCAACGGGATGGACAAATGCGCCTCGTGGGCGATGGCGGGAACATGGAGCACGGTGTTGGTGGAGCAGCCGAGCGCCATATCCACAGCAATGGCGTTCATGAAGGCCTCAGGCGTGGCGATGTCGCGGGGACAAATCCCCCGCCGGAGCAGTTCCATGACCTTCTCGCCCGCCATCTTGGCCAGGCGGAGCCGTGCGCCGCTCACCGCCGGGATGGTGCCGTTGCCCGGCAGGCCCAGGCCCAGCGCCTCGGTTAGGCAGTTCATGGAGTTGGCCGTGAACATGCCCGCGCAGGAGCCGCACCCGGGACAGCAGACCTCCTCCAGTTCGGCCAGTTCCGCCTCGGTCATGCTGCCCGCTGACACCTGCCCCACGCCCTCCCACACGGTGGTCAGGTCGGTCTCACGTCCGCGCCACAGGCCCGCCAGCATGGGCCCGCCGCTCACGACGACGGCGGGGATGTTGAGCCGCAGGGCCGCCATCAGCATTCCGGGGGTGATCTTGTCGCAGTTGGTTACGAGCACAAGCGCATCAAACGGGTGCGCCATGGCCATCACTTCTACGGAGTCGGCGATGAGTTCACGGCTGGCCAGGACGTACTTCATCCCCTCGTGCCCCATGGCCAGCCCGTCGCAGATGCCGATGGAGGGGAAGACTACCGGCGTGCCCCCCGCCGCCGCCACGCCCCGCACGACGGCCTCCGTTACCGCGTTCAGGTGGAAGTGCCCCGGGACGATCTCGTTGAAAGCATTGACCACGCCGACGATGGGGCCATCAATCTCCCGCCGCGTGTAGCCCATAGCGTACAGTAACGACCGGTGCTGGGCCCTCTTCAGCCCTTTCTTCATCGCATCGCTCCGCATGAGCACCTCCATCCTGCGAATCGTTGATGCCGTGTACCGTTCCCCGCCCTCAAGCGCACCGGGCTAACCGGCCGGCCTCTCGGGGATGTGGAGAATCTTGCGCGCCTCGTCGGGCGAGGCCGGTTCACGGCCGGCTATCCGGGCAATCTGGACGGCTTTTTCCACCTGGTCCCAATTGCCCCGCGACTTGGTTTTCGTCGTTATGTCAATATAAATGTTGTCCTCCAGGCCAACCCGAATGTGCCCGCCGAAAATGGCCCCCGCCATCGCCACCGGGAAGCACAACGGTCCCACGCCTACCCCCTGCCACGTGGAGCCGGGCGGCACCGCGTGGATGTAACTGTTCAGGATGTCAGAGTTGAACCGAGTCCCGCCCATCACGCCGAAGACAAAAGAGAAATGCAGCGGCGGCACGAGAAAGTCGTAGTATTCGGTGAAGAACAGCACATTGTGCACGTGCCCCAGGTCAAAGCACTCTATCTCGGGCTTGATGCCCTTCTCTTTCATCAGCGTGCCGAACTCAATGGTGGCCTGCAGCGGGTTGTAGTACGTCTTGTCCGCGATGATGGAGCCGTCTCGGTAACTCACGGTGCAGAAGTTCATCGTGCCCGGGTTCAGCGACGCCAGTTCCGGCGTGTGGTACACGATGGGCCGCTTGCGCTCCTCCAGCGTGGAGTCCAGGCTCACGCCCGTGCTCAAGTTCAGGAGCACACGGCTGTTCTCGCGGATGGCCTGCACCACCTCGGCCATGATGGCCGGGTCGGTGGTGGGCTTGCCGGTGATGGGATCGCGAAAGTGCACGTGCACGATGGCCGCGCCCGCTTCCTCGGCCCGCTTGGCCTCGCGCGCAAACTCCTCGGGCGTGTAGGGAACGTTCGGGTTATGCTCCTTCATCGTAACGCTGCCGGCCAGCGCCGCCGTGATGATCACCTTGTCCGCCATCTCCTACCCTCGCCTCACTCCATCTCCTGCACCTCGCGCAGAAGTTTCAGTTGACGCAGAAAGTACAGGTCGCGCTTGCGCAGGATCTGCTCGCGCGATTTCCCGGTGTAATCGTAGAAGCCGCGCCCCGTCTTGATGCCGTAGTTGCCCCCCTGGACGATCTCATCAAAGAAGGCAGGGGTCTTGGTCATGGTGCTCAACTCTTTGAACAAGTACTGACAGATGGTGTGAAACACATCCAGCCCGCCCAGGTCTGCCGTCTCCAGGGGCCCGAGCCACGGGTAACGGAAGCCCACCCCATTCTTCAGGGTGCGGTCCACATCCTCCACGCTGACGACGCCCTCCTGAACCAGATGCAACGCCTCGCGCAGCAAGGCATATTGCAGGCGGTTGCTGGCAAACCCGGGAACATCCTTCTGCACACGCACGGGGACTTTGCCGAGCCGCTCGCACAGGCCGTAGATGATGTCCATGGTCTCATCGGACGTTTGCTCGCCGCGAATCACCTCCACGAGCGGGACGATCTCCGGCGGGTTGGCCCAGTGCATGCCCCCCACGCGCTGGGGATGGCGGCAGACAGACGCGATGGCCGTAATGCTGAGGCCGGACGTGTTGGTGGCCAATATCGTGTCCGGTGGACAAAGGGACTCCATCTCACGGAAGAGGTCTTGCTTGAGGGCCAGATTCTCGGGAACGGACTCCAGCACGTACTGCACATCATGAAGGGCGTCGGCCAGGGAACTCGTACCGCGAATGCGCGCCCGAGCGGCTTCCGCCTCTGCCTCGGAAATCAGCCCCTCCTGGATGAAGACCTGCTGGCTGTGCTTCACGCGATCCAGCGCGCGCTGGATTCCCTCACCGCTTCGGCTGTAAAGCGAGACCTCGTACCCAGCCTGTGCGAAGCACATGCTGATGCCGGAGCCCATCGTGCCTGCGCCAATCATGGCTACCCTGTGGATGTCTTGCAGTCTCATGCTAGCCTCCTTGCGCGGACAGGATGTGTACACCTGCAAAGGCCAATTACAACGTTTACCACATCTCCATTATACCACAGGTTCGCGCCGATGGTACACTTTCTTGTACGCCGATTGGGGAACTCGCGGGCGAGTTTGTTATCGATTATCGATAATGCTCGCCCTCACATAATTATAGGCGCAACGCGCCGCATGTCAAAGTGCGTATCAGCCATTCTCAACATGGCTTTGTTGAGAATGGCCGGGACAGCGCCGGCCCCCTTGACCCCGCCTACCCCCTCCCACACCCTCGCCGGTTATCCTTGCGCAAGGGGTAGAATGCGCCTCACGACGCTCCAACAGGTATTGCCCTCCCCTGTTCAATCTGCATATCGGGATTGCTGTCAACGGGTACTAGTACTGGACAGGACGAGACATTCTGGGTATAATGATGCCTGGGCGCGCCTCATGCGCCTCTGGGCACCAATGGCACAGCGGTACGCATGGCACCGTAGCCGCAACGCGCAAAGACAGCGACGCTGTAATTAGCACGATACATCCTTCACTCACATGAAATGTTTGGAGGAGGAGATTTATGAAACTGCGCCGCTTCGTCTACGTCCTACTCGTGTTGGTCCTCGCCTTGAGCGCCTGCGGAGGTGGCGGCGGAGGCACCAAGTTCACCAAGGCGGCCCAATCCGCCCTGGCCAAATGGGAGGCGACCGGCATCACCAACTACCGCATCACCGTGCTGGACGAAGACCCCACCAGCAAATCCCGCGCCACGGTTCTGGTTCGCGACGGTGCGGTGATTGATGCCACCTGGGTACGGAACATTGACGACCCCAACGCCGTGCCGGAGCCTTTGGACGCCACCGCAGCCAAAACCTACACCGTGCCCGGCCTCATAGAATGGGTGCAGGAGCCCGGCGTCAAAGAGGCCAAGTTTGACGACGAAAAGGGGTATCCCACCTACATCAAGCGCCACATCACGACCGTAGAGCCGCCCGTGGATCGGGTCATCCAGGTGCTCGCGTTCAAAGAACTGCCGAAAAGCGAGACGGCCCGCGCGATACCCCCCGCGCCAAACGCCGCGCAGGCCACCGAACTGCGCACATACATCACCAACGCCATTGTGGACCGCCACCCCGAACTGGGCTTGCCTCGGTTCCTATCCTGGCAGGCCGTTCCGGGCACGGTCGGCTACACGCGCTACGACACGCCGAACCCGCCGGTAACGATTTTCCTCTGGTGGGCGGAGCCGGAGAAGGGCTATCCGGTCAGCCTGTGGGCCTATCCGACGGGGAGGCGTGTCCTGTGGGACGCCGTGGTGTTCCTCACCGGTGAAGTGAAAGAGGTCGGATACGTAGAGTGGAAGGAAGGCAACCCGCCTTTGGGGTCGCCCGAAGAGGCCCGCGATTTGGCCTTGGCCCACCTGCAGAAGGCCTACCCCGACAAAGTTCCATCTGGCTTGGCATGGAAGGAAGGAACCAAGCCTGACGCCGCACCTGGCTCCGATGCGCGGCTGTACGAGTCGGGAGACTGGCACGTGGAGGTGAACTGGGTGCTAGGCGCAATCCCACTGTTTGACGTTAGTGTAGTAGGGCCAGGCGGGTCGTGGTTCCTGACCGTGCACCCCACGGGCGCGGTGTACGAGCGTTGATGCAGGAAATGCCATCCGCCCGCACGGACGCGCGCCCGCGAGGCGATATGAGCGCAACCGTGCGCGCCGCCGAGGAGTCGGATGCCGAGCGCATCGCTGTGCTGTCGGGGCAGCTGGGCTACCCCGTGGCCGCGGAGGCCGTGCTGGAGCGATTGCGTGCCATCCGACAGAGGTCCGATCATGCGGTTTTCGTCGCTGAGATGGGCGGGCAGGTGGTCGGCTGGGTGCACGTGTACGGTGTAGCCACGCTGGAATCGCCGCCGCATGCCGAGATCGGCGGGCTGGTAGTGGACGAGACACACCGCGGACGCGGGGTCGGGCGCGCGCTGATGGAGAGAGCCGAGTCGTGGGCGCGCAGTATGGGGCTGGAAACCGTGCGGCTTCGTTCCAATGTGGTCCGCGCCGAGGCGCATGCGTTCTACGAGCACATCGGCTATGCGCAGGTGAAGACGCAGAAGGTGTTCGCGAAATCCCTGAGGTTTCCGAGTTAGGCCTGGAGTACGGGAGGCAGTAACGAGAAGAATCGGCACCCAAAATCACACCAAAGGAGGTGACAGACCAATGGCGATCACAGAGGTAGCCGTAATCGGCGCTGGGACCATGGGGAATGGCATCGCCCAGACATTCGCTCAGGCCGGATACTCCGTAACCCTTGTGGAAATTGACGAAGGGCAGTTGAAGCGGGGCATGGCGGCGATAGAGAAATCTCTCGCCAAGTTTGTGGAAAAGGGGAAACTGACCCCCGAGGACCGCGACGCTGCCCTTTCGCGTATCCGGCCCACGCTCAACCTGGAAGATGCTCGCACGGCTCACTTCGTGGTAGAGGCGGTGGTGGAGAACCTGGACGTGAAGCGCAAGGTCTTCGCCCAGTTGGATGGGCTGTGCGCTCCGGATGTGATCCTCGCCACGAACACGTCGTCCATCTCCATCACGGAGATCGCCGCCGCTACCAAGCGGCCCGACAAGGTGATCGGGATGCACTTCATGAACCCGGTTCCGCTGATGCAGTTGGTGGAGATCATCCGGGGGTTGGCTACATCCGACGAGACCTTTGCCACCACCGACGAACTGGCCCGCAACCTGGGCAAGACGCCCGTGGAGGTCAACGACTATCCCGGGTTTGTGTCCAACCGGGTCCTGATGCCCATGATCAACGAGGCCATCTACTGCGTCATGGAGGGCGTCGCCAAGCCGGAGGCCATTGACACCGTGATGCGGCTGGGCATGAATCACCCCATGGGGCCGCTGGCGCTGGCCGACCTCATCGGGCTGGACATCTGCCTGAACATCATGGAGGTCTTGTACAAAGGGCTGGGCGATTCCAAGTACCGACCGTGCCCACTGCTGAAGAAGATGGTTGCCGCCGGCCATCTGGGCCGGAAAACCGGCAAGGGGTTCTACACCTATTCGTGAGACAGCCATTCGCCTTTGGCCATTAGCCAATAGCCAACACACACGAAGGAGGCAAACCATGGACCTGAAACTCACCGAAGAGCAGGAAATGATCCGCAAAATGGCGCGGGAGTTTGCCGAGAAGGAGGTGGCGCCCATCGCCGCCGAATTGGACGAGAAGGGCGAAGTCCCCTACGCCAACATCCGCAAGATGGCCGAGTTGGGCTTCCTGGGGCTGACCACGCCGGAGGAGTACGGCGGGGCCGGAATGGACACGGTCTCGTACTGCATTGCCATAGAGGAGATCTCCAAAGCCTGCGCGGCGACGGCCATCGTCATGGCGGTGCAGAACTCGCTGGTCAACTACATCCTCCTCAAGTTCGGCACCGATGAGCAGAAAGACAAGTACCTGCGTCCGCTGGCCGCCGGCCAGAAGATCGGCGCATTTGCCCTTACCGAGCCCGGGGCGGGCACCGACGCAGCCGCCCAGCAAACGACCGCCGTCCTCCAAGGCGACCACTACGTCATCAACGGCACCAAGCATTTCATCACCAACGGCGGGTTTGCGGACATCGTGCTGTTGTTCGCCATGACCGACAAGAGCAAAGGCCACCGCGGCATCTCCTGCTTCATCGTGGAGAAGGGCACGCCCGGCTTCAGCGTGGGCAAGCACGAGCACAAGATGGGCATTCGCGCGTCGGACACGTGCGAACTCATCTTTGAGGACTGCAAGATTCCCGCCGCGAATCGCCTGGGCCAGGAGGGCGAGGGGTTCAAGATCGCCATGACGGCGCTGGACGCCGGGCGCATCGGCGTGGGGGCACAGGCGGTGGGCATCGCCCAAGCCGCGCTGGAGAAGGCCATCGCCCACGCCAAGACCCGCGTGCAGTTCGGCCAGCCCATCGCCAACTTCCAGGCCATACAGTTCATGCTGGCCGACATGGCCACCCAGATTGAGGCGGCGCGGCTGTTGGTGTACAACGCGGCGCTGAAGAAAGACGCGGGCGAACGGTTCTCCAAAGAGGCGTCCATGGCCAAACTGTTCGCCTCGGAGGTGGCCGGCTTTGTAACCACCAAAGCCGTGCAGATTCACGGCGGGTATGGGTACATGAAGGAGTATCCCGTGGAGCGGTACTTCCGCGACGCCAAGATCACCGAAATCTACGAAGGCACCAGCGAAGTGCAGCGGATGGTCATTGCGAGCAACCTGCTGAAGGAATGACGCGGAGCGACGCCCGGCCAGACCAGAGCATGGACTGCGCCGGGCGAACTGCATCTGGGCGGCGCGAATTCGTTTTTCGGAGGTGGAGTGTGGCCGAAGATCCAAGAATACAACAACTGCGGAAGATGCGGGAACAGGCGCGGCTGGGCGGGGGACAGGCCCGCATAGACGCGCAGCACGCCAAGGGCAGGCTCACCGCCCGCGAGCGGATTGACCTGCTCCTGGACAAGGGCAGTTTCCGCGAACTGGACATGTTCGTAACGCACCGAACGGTGGGGTTCGGGATTGAGGAGAAGAAGTACCTCAGCGACAGCGTCGTTACAGGCTGGGGCACCATCAACGGGCGGCTGGTGTACATCTTCTCGCAGGACTTCACCGTGTTCGGTGGCTCCCTGGGCGAGGTGCATGCCGAGAAGGTGTGCAAGATCATGGACATGGCCATGAAAAACGGCGCGCCGGTCATCGGGCTGAACGATTCGGGCGGGGCGCGCATCCAGGAAGGCGTGGTGTCGCTGGCCGCCTATGCCTACGTCTTCCAGCGCAACGTCATGGCGTCCGGCGTGGTGCCGCAGATTTCGGCCATCATGGGGCCGTGCGCGGGGGGCGCGGTGTACTCCCCCGCCATGACCGATTTCATCCTCATGGTCAAGGGCACCAGTTACATGCACATCACCGGGCCGGATGTCATCAAGGCGGTTACGCGGGAGGAGGTAACGTCGGAGGAACTGGGCGGCGCCATGGTGCACAACGCCACCAGCGGCGTGGCTCACTTCGCCGCCGAAAACGAGCAGCACTGCATGGAACTCATCCGTAGCCTGCTCAGTTACATCCCGCAGAACAACATGGAAGACCCGCCGTTCGTGCCCACGGATGACCCACCTGACCGCATGGACGCGGAATTGGACAGCATCGTGCCGGACTCGGCCACCAAGCCCTACGACATGAAGGAAGTCATCCGCCGCGTGGTGGACAACGGCGAATTCCTGGAGGTGCAGGAGCACTGGGCCAAGAACATCATCGTCGGTTTCGCAAGGCTGGGCGGGCGATCGGTGGGCATCGTGGCGCAGCAGCCGGCGGTGCTGGCGGGCGTGCTGGACATCAACTCGTCCATCAAGGGGGCGCGGTTCGTGCGCTTCTGCGACTGTTTCAACATCCCCATCATCACATTCGTGGACGTGCCGGGGTTCCTGCCCGGCGTGGCGCAGGAGCACGGCGGGATCATCCGCAACGGCGCAAAACTGCTGTACGCCTACTGCGAGGCGACCGTGCCCAAGTTGACCGTCATCACGCGCAAGGCCTACGGTGGGGCCTACGACGTGATGAGTTCCAAGCACATCCGCGGCGACCTGAACTACGCCTGGCCCAGCGCCGAAATCGCAGTGATGGGGCCGGAGGGCGCGGTCAACATCATCTTCCGCAAGGAGATTGAGGAATCCGACGACCCCGAGGCGACGCGCGAGCGTCTGGTCAAGGAGTATCGGGAGCAG
>FWPV01011285.1_pt1 | contig 14281 bp, 11 predicted proteins | sample 2228371 | NCBI WGS metagenome assembly FWPV01 (sample SAMEA103939776, study PRJEB20133) | metagenome
TTGAAGGGGGTGATGGCGAAGACGAATCCCTCCAGGGGGCGGTGCTCCATGTAATTGAGCACGCCGTGGGTGGAGATGGGTTGGTCGTCGTAGATCTGGGTCATGAAGTAGGGATTGAAGCGCCAGAAGTCGATGAGCTCGCAGGCGGAGTCGATCTCCGCCTGGTGGCAGGACTTGCTCATGCACAACATGGTGGCGGCGTTGAGCACCTGGCGGTACTTGCCGGCGAGCAGCTCAGCCGCCTTTAGCAGCACGGTGGCGCGCGAGGACCAGTCGATCTCGCTCCAGGCCAGCTTGGCCTCGTTGGCGGCGTCGATGGCCATCTCCGCCTCCCTGGCGCCGGCGCGGTGGTAGGTGCCGAGCACCTGCGAGAGGTTGTGGGGGCAGCGCATCTCCACCAGGTCCCCGGTGGTCACCTCTCGCCCTCCGATGATGCAGGGTACCTCCACCGGGTTGGCGAGCATGTCCGCGAGGGCGGCCTTCAGCTCGGCCCTCTCCCGACTTCCCGGGGCATAACCCAGAACGGGCTCGTTTTCCGGCTTGCGGATGTGGAATATGCCGTTGAACATGGGCTTTCCTCCTTCTGTCCTCGCGGGCTGGGTATGAAGACACGCGGATATGATACATCAACGGAAGTCACGGTGAAACCGCGCCCGGCGCCTTGGCCGAGCGACCGGTTCCTCTGCGGGCAAGGGTGAAGCGGCTGTTGCTTGAATGTCCCATGTCCGGGGCTGACCCTACAGCGCCTGGACGAGGACGACCGTGCCGACGAGGATCATCACCGAGGTGAAGAGGAGCCTGATGGACCGGGATTCCATGCGTTCGCTCATGAAGCGCGAACCGACCTGCGAGCCGGCCAGGCTCGCAAGGCCGACCGCCAGGAGGACGGGCCATCCCACGGTCATGTCGAAGGCGTGCACGGCGAAGGCGACCAGGCAGCCCGCCGCCACGATCACCGGCGCCGTCCCCGCCGCCTTCCTGGCATCGATGCCCATGAGCAACAGCACGGCCATGGTGAATGGCCCGCCGTCGCGGGCGATGAAGCCGATCATGAAGCCGATGCCCAGACCCAGCAGGAGGGCGACGGTCAACTCCCTCCGCCGGGAGAGTTCGCCCCCCACTGCGTTCCGCCCGCGCAACACCATCAGCCCCACGGCGATGTTCACCGCCGCGAAGGCGATCATCAGCGCAGTGGACGAGGCGGGCCGCGCGAGCAACGCGCCCAGGGGACTCGCGGCGAGCACGGCAACGGCGAAGGGCCATGCGGTGGAGATGCGCACCAGCCCCCGGCGCCAGTACAGACCGCCGGCGGAGAAACAGGTTATGGCCGCGGCCAGGAGGCCGACGGGGATGGCGCCGCTCTTGAAATCCAGCCCCAGCCAGAAGAGGATGGGTACCAGTATCTGGGAACCGCCCGCGCCCATCATGGAGAAGACGAAGGACACCGCCAGCGCCGCCAGCGCGATGGTGAAGACCTGCAACGCCGCACCCCCTCGGATGTCCGCCGCCGCCCGCGGACGGCCTATGCCTCACCCCGTTCCTTTTCCGTCTGCCGCACGCCGCTCAGGAATATGTTCCTGGCGATGAGGCTCTTTTCCTTTTCGGCCAGGGCCTGCAGCAGGCGAGCCTTGAGTTCCAGGGCCTCCCGGCGCGGCTCGGCGCCGGCGTCGAGCACGAAATCCACGAGGTGGAGCGCGAGCTGGACGCGGCCTTCCTCCGCGAGCGTCCTCGCTCTTCTCAGCACCCTGCTCGACCCTTCCGCAAGGTCCAGGACCTGCTCCGCGACCTCTCGCGATGGGGCGGGGAACAGATGCGAGGGGTTGCCGTCGTACCAGCCGTGGTACTGGCGCAGCAGCGCCTGCACCACGAAATAGGGGTGGCCGTAGATGGGAGCCAGGTAAGGGCTCCCGGCGAACTCCTCGGGCCACCGGAAGGAGCGGAGTATCTCCTCCTGCCACATGCCCCGGTTGAGCATGTCCACCACCTCTTGGTCGAGGTGCCTCAAAGCCCGCGCCACCGTCCCCAGGGCCTCCGCTATCTCGCCCTCGCCCGTCATGGCGGCCCCGTGTCCCGGCAGCATCAGCCGCGGGGAAAGGGCGGCCATCTCCTCCAAAGCCCGCGCCCATTCCAGGGCGTAGCGCTGCACCTTGAAGGGGTTTCCGACGTTGGGGCATGACCATACCCAGAAATCGGAGGTGAACAGGGCCCCGCGTTCCGGTATCCACATCCACAGGTGGTCGTCGGTCTCCCCGCGCCCGTGGCGCAGCTCGAAGGTCAGGCCTCCCAGGCGGAGGGTCAGCCGGTCGCGGAACACCTCGTCCGGGTAGATGTAATCCCACGGGAAGGCGGGGATCCCCTCCGGGATGGCGAACTGGATGCGGTTGATGTGCTCGTGGTAGGGGAGCATCCTGCGGTAGCGGTCGAAACGCGCCGGCAGGTTCTCGTGGGCGACGATCACCGGCCTGGGATGGCCCCGTTCCTCGGCGTCCTCCAGCAGGGCGCGGGTGCCGAAGGCGTGGTCGGCATGGCCGTGCCCGTAGATGATATAGCGCACCGGGGCCTCCGTGACGGAGCGCAACACCCCCACGATGCGCTGGCCGTCTATGGGCAGGCCGGCGTCGAAGACCACCACCCCTTCGCCGCTCTCCACCAGGAACACGTTGGCGAAGAGCTGGAGCATGCGCAGCCCCTCGCCGAAGTCCCTCATCTCCCCCTGCGCGGAAAAGAGCCCCTGGCTTCCCAGGGAAGTGTCGCCATCCATGCCTTCACCTCCGAGGTCGAAACGGGCGCAGGCCTCTCGCCGTGGGCGGGTCCACGCCGACATCACGCCGAAAAAGCCATCCGGATGTGTTGATTATAGGGAAATCCTGTACCGGGAAACAGCGTATCCGGGCTTCGCGCGCGCGGGCAGGGGAGCCGCGGCTTTCAAGTGGTCTCCTGCCCGCCCGTGCCGGTCCGGCAGCCCCGCAAGACGGCCGCGCGGCCGGCGGAGATACGGTGGTCCGCGGCCGATGAGGACTTCGCCGTTCCCGTACACGGCGGCCATGGCGCTGCACCGGCCCGGCATGCCCCCCGACCGGCCGATCCGCGGAGACGGGGTCGCGGCGGAGTAGGTCGGCGGTGAAGTCGGGGGACGTTTTCGCGGGACCCGCGATACTCGCCGCGGGCTGTGGGAATAATCAAGGCGGTGCCTTAGATGCGCGGAAGCCCGGAAGAAAGAGAGGTGCCCGGAAAAGCGGCGGCATGTCGTTTAAGGAGGTGATCACCGTGAACGCGCTCAAGGGAAAACCGCGCGCGGCGGCACAGTCCGCGCTCGTCCTGGCGGCCGCCGCTACCCTGGCGGTGCCGCCCCTCGCGGTGGCCCTGTCGGGGACGGGCTGGGTGTCCTTCACCTGGACCGCGCTACGCCTGCTGGGGCTCTACGCCCTAACGGTCCTCTTCCTGAACGTCATCACCGGCTCCCTGCGCCCCCTTCTGGCGAAGGTCTTCAAGCCCGGACTGCTCTTCCGGCTGCACAACAACACCGGCCTGGCCGGCTTCGCCATGGCCGTCGCCCACATGGCGCTGGTCATGACCTACGGCCTGTGGCCCGGCTTCCGGAAACTGGGGCCGGTGACGCTTTACGCCTTCACCGTCACCACCGTCGCCATACTGCTCAGGAGATACATGAAAAGGTGGTGGCGGGCCGTCCACCGCCTCAATTACGCCGTGTTCGCGGTGGCGCTGGTGCATGCCTTCCAGGTGGGCACCGACCTCAAGGCCACCGCATTCCTGGACGTGGTACTCTACGTATATGCCGGGCTGGTGGCGGCCGGCTTCCTCTACCGCGCCCGGCTCGAAATACGCAAGCGCATCCGAAGAAAGGTGCCGCATGAGGGTCCTGCTCATCAGCGAGAACCGGTGCCGTGAGAACCTGGTGCCCTTCCCGCTGGGGGTGGCCTGCATCGCCTCCGCTTCACGGCAGGCGGGACACGAGGTCTCCTGCCTGGACCTGATGTTCTCCCGGGACCCCGTGGAGGATACCGTCGAGCGCGTGCGCTCCTTCCGGCCCGACTGCATCGGGCTGTCGGTACGCAACATCGACAACCAGGACGCCCACCGGAGCGAATTCTACCTCCCGGGGGTCAAGGAGATAGCCGACGCCGCCGCCTCGGTGAGCGCGGCCCCCATCATCCTGGGCGGCGCGGGGTTCACCATCTTCCCCCTGGAGTGCCTGGAATATCTGGGCCTGGAGATGGGCATCGTGGGCGAGGGGGAGAGGTCCTTCACGGAGCTCCTCCGCCGCCTGGAGGCCGGCCTCCCAATAGAGGACCTGCCCGGGCTGGCCCTGCGCGCGGACGGGGTGGCGCGCGTCAACCCGCCGGGTCCCCACGCCTGGCCCGGGCTCTTCCCGCCCCCGGAACGCGAGCTCCTCGAGGTGCGGCGTTACCGCTTCGAGCCGGGAAGCGACCCGCCTTTCGTGGCCAACCTGCAATCCCGCCGCGGGTGCCATATGCGCTGTATCTACTGCACCTCCCCCACCGTCGAGGGGCGCGCGGTACGCGTGCGCGATGCCGGGAGCGTCGCCGACGAACTCCTCTCCCTGCAGGACGAACACGGCCTGGGGTTCGCGGCCTTCGTGGATTCGCTCTTCAACCACCCGCGCGACTACACGCGCGAGCTCTGCGCCGAGATCGCTTCCCGGAGGCCCGCCATCAGATGGTACGCCAACCTCAACCCCCTCTACTGCGACCTCGATACCATGCGGCTGATGCGCGAGGCGGGATGCGTGGGTCTGAGCATCGGCAACGAGAGCGGTTCCGAGGACATCCTGGCCTCCCTGCGCAAGGGGTTCACGAAAAGGGAGGTGGTATCCGCGGTGAGCGAGGCCAGGCGGCTCGGCTTCCGCGTCAACTGCTTCCTTCTGCTGGGCGGACCGGGCGAGAACGAGCGCACGGTGAAGGAGAGCGTCGAGCTCATGCACGAGCTGGAGCCGGACATGCTCTCCGTGACCGTGGGGATACGCATATATCCCGGGTGCGAGCTGCACGGCATCGCCCTGCGCGAGGGGGTCGTCGAGTCCCGGCAGAACCTGCTCTTCCCCGCCTTCTACCTCTCCCCCGACGTGGAGCCCTGGCTCTACGATTACATGAAGGAGGAGTGCGCCGCCCACGAGGGCTGGAGCCTCTGAGCCCTCGAGCCCGTCCGGAAGCCGTGCGCCACAATCGGTCCGCGCAGCACGGGGACGAAGCGGTGCGAGAGAGAGACGCGGCGCATACACGCCCGCATCCACTGTCCCCGCGCCGGAGCCCGCCACTAACCCATGCCGCCCCCGCCCATGACCCCGAGAAAGGGAAGGACAGAGCCGCGGCGGCATGGAAAGCAATGACATGGAAAACGCGGGGAGGTCCTTGCACGCGGCCCTGGAGGCCGTGAAGCGGTCAGCGGCCGGGACGTGGGGAGAGTTCAGGCGCTACAACGGCCCCCAGGCAGCGGCGGCCTTCGCCTTCTTCTGTTTCCTCTCCCTCCTCGCGCTGCTCTTCTTCTCGGGAGCGGTGCTCGGTTTCGTGCTCAAGGACCGGCCGGAGCTCCTGGAGCGCATCCTCTCCTATATCTCCGAAAACACCCCCGGCCTGACGGACACCGTCTCCGACGCCCTCCGGGCCTCCATAGACATGAGGGGGGTCCTGAGCGCGGGCGGCGCCCTCGGCCTGCTCTACACGGGAACCAGGGTGGCGGACTCGCTGCAGGTATGGCTGTGCGGCATGTGGGGGGTGGAGGTCCCGCGTTTTCTCCGGCGCAAGGCGAAAAGCCTCGTTATCCTCGCCTTCATGGCGGTCACGGGCCTGCTGGGCTTCGGGCTCCACGCCGCCTTCCTCCTCGCCGGCAGGTGGCAGGGCTGGCTCAACCTCTTCGCGGGCCTCTTCTCCTTTGTCCTCTCCACGCTCATCGTCTTCGCCGCATCGCTTTTCGCCTACTCCTACGGGGTGGAGACGAAGCCGGGCTGGAAAAGGGTATGGAAGGGGGCGCTCTTCACCGCCCTGCTGGTGAACCCCGTGCAACTCCTGCTCACCTGGTACTACTCCAACCTGGGAGATTTCACGGCCGTCTACGGCTCCTTCGCCGGGGTGGTGTTGACCATCATCCTCGTCTACTATGCCGGATATATAATCTTCCTGGGAGCCGCGCTCAACCGTTTCCTGGCGCGTGAACAAGAGCAGCGAGAGAGGAGTTAGGATGATGGAAGGTCTTGCCTCTTACATGCACGGGCTGGTGGACCGCGTGATGAGGGAGATAGGGCCGCGGGAATCCTGTGGCGAGGCCGAGAAGCGGCTGGGGCGCCTGTTCGCGGAGGAGATAAGGCCGGCCTGCGAGCGCGTGGAGACGGAGGAGTTCTCCTGCGCCCCTCGGGCCTTTCTGGGATTTTTTCCCTACCTGGTGCTGCTCTACCTGGCGGGGGTAGCGCTGTACTATATCCTGCCCCCGGTATCGCTTATCCTCTCCGCCATCGGCCTTGGGGTGCTCTTCTTCGAGGTCATCCGCTACCGCGAGCTCATAGACCCTTTCTTCCCCAAGCGCAAGGGTCAGAACGTGGCCGGTTTCGTGAAGCCGCGCGGCGAGGTCAGGAAGAGGGTCATCGTCTCCGCGCACCTCGACTCCGCCTACGAGTTCAAGGTCTGGTACTGGCTCAAGGGGCTGGCGGTGCCCGCCATGGCCCTGGCCTTCCTGGCCCCCCTGCTCCTTCTGGGAGCCAGCCTGGCGCGCACCATCGCCGGCTCCCGCGGCGTGCCTGACAACGCGGTTTTCTCCGCGCTCGGCATCGCCTGCATCGCCCTCTCCCCCCTGGTCGCGGTCTTCGCCTTCTTCCATACCGGGGACGTGGTCCCGGGGGCCATGGACGACATGGCGGGCATCGCCGTGCTGGCCGGCCTGGCAAGGCATCTCGCTTCCGCGAGAGGCGGTGACGCCTTCTACCCCGAGCAGACCGAGGTCATCCTGCTCGCGCTGTCCTCGGAGGAAGCGGGCCTCAGGGGCGCCAAGCGCTACGCCGCCCGGCACAAGAAGGAGTTCGCGCGCATCCCCACCTACGCGGTCTTCCTCGACGGCATCTACGACGAGAGATACCTCACCGTCTTCAGGAAAGAGCTGTGGTGCGGGGCGAAGATGGATCCCTACCTGGTGGGCCTGGCCGAGGAGGCCGCCGCGTCCTGCGGGCGCCCCATCAAGAACACGGTGATGGCGGTGGGGGCGACCGACGGCAGCGCCTTCGCGCGCGAGGGCATCGCCTCGGTTTCCATATGCTGCCAGGACTCCAGCCGGCTGGTTCCCAACTACCACACCCGCCACGACACCATAGAGTACGTGCGGCCCGAGTCCCTGGAGGTCAGCCTGCGCCTGGTGCTGGAGATGCTGCGCCGCATAGACTCCTGAGCAGCGCGGCGGGCCCTCCCACCTCCCGCACCCATCCCGGCAGGGTGGCGGCCATGTCGCGCAGGGCCATGGCCCAGAACCTCGCCGAGTAGAACACCCGGCCCTCCTCGCGCCCCGAGAAGACGGCGGCGTAGTGATCGACCACGTTCGGCTCTCCCCGCGGCTTGCGCATGGTGGCCATGTCGAAGAAGAAGCTCGGCTGCAGGTGGTTGTTCTGCAGGCAGTAGGTCTTGCCCACGAAATAGAGGGGGAAGAAGGGAGCGGCGACGAGCCGGCGCGCATAGCCCCGGAAGGAGAAGTCGCCGCCGTCCAGCGCCGCCGCTATCTCCCGCGCCGCCGCCCGCGCGGAATCCGCGCATATCGCCAGCCCCTCGCCGGTGAAAGGGTCCACCCCCACCTGCTCGCCCACGAAGAGCACGCGTTCCAGGGCCACGCGCTGGAAAGGAGTGTATTCCCGCTCGGGATAGGGCCTGAAACGCAGGCCTTCCGGGACCATGGCGGCGATCTCGGGGTGATGCCGCAGGACGGCGTAAAAGGCTTCCCTCAGGCGCGCATATCCTCCCCTGCCGAAGGTCCCTCCCGAGATGCCCGCGTTGACCACCGGCTCCCCGCGCTCGTCCAGGGAGGGAAAGAACCACACGTAACCGGGCATGCCGTATTTGGGCACGCTGAAATCCATCATCAGGCAGTCTCGCAGTGCCGGGGAGTCCGGGTCGCGCGGGAAATCCGCCTGGAGGAGCAGGCTCTTGCGTCCCCGGTGGGGAAGACCGAACCAGTGCCTGCTGCTCCCGTTGACGCCGTCCGCCCCCACCAGCACCTCCGCGCGGTGGGTAGAGCCCGCCCCGTCCAGGACCACCACCCCGCGGCGCTCGCGGTAGGCGCCCTTCGCGTGCACGCGGGTGCGCACCTCCGCCCCCCTCCGGCGGGCTGCCTCCAGGAGCAGGTCGTCGAAGGCGCTCCTCCTGGTCACGAAGCACCTGCGGTTCCCGAAGGCGGGATGGCACACCTCCTTCTCGAAATAGACGGAAAACCTTTCCACCGGCACCCTGGGCAGCGCCTCCAGCGATACGCCGAGCTCCTCCAGGGCCCCGGTGACCCTCCCGCTCACGCCGCCGCCGCAGACCTTTTCCCTGGGAAACTCCCGGGCCTCCAGCAGGAGGATCTCCCCCGCCAGCTCCGGGCGCAGGCGCAGCAGCCAGAGGGCGGTCAGCGATCCCGACGGCCCGCCGCCCACGATGATGACCCTGTAGCGCTTGGTGTCCATGTATCACGCCGCCTTCGACTCAAGCCCGGCGGGGTTCCCGGCCCCGGCGAGCGGCTCACCCGTGTATCTCCCCGCCCGTACCGCCCCGGGTCACCGCCGCGCCTCACGCGCGGCGGCCCTGTGCCGGCGGCCCGCTGCCCGGCTGCCCCCGGCCCCTTCGGTGCCCGGCGCCTCGAAGATTCTACTAACGCGCCGTCCCCGCTTCAATCCCCGCTCCGGACCGTCACCGTCCCTTCTCCGCCTTTCCGGCCCGACCTCCATGTCCTCCGACCCCGACCTCCTCCGGCCGGAGCAAGCGACGTTCCCCGCCCCTCTGTTCTTTTCGGCAGGAGATGCCGGGGACAGAAGGCCGTGGGGCACGGTCGGGGCCGCGGGCACCGTGGTCTCGGCGGGAGCGACACCTGCGCCCGCCGGGGAGCGGTTCCCGCACGGCCGCTTCCGGCAGGCGCCTCTCGGGACAGGAGGACCCGACCACGCATCGGGGACACCCGCCGTCCGAACCCCGCCTCGCGAAGGGCGAAGGCGCCCGGACCCGCCTCCCGGCCCCGGCGCCGCTATGGTGGCCGGCCGGCGCTAAACGCTTTTCCGCCCCCTGCCGACAAGTAATAGCGGTGCAGGCATTTTGCCGCCGCTGCGACCCGCCCGGCACGGCCGCCGATCACGCCAACGGGCGTGCGGGAAGGACGGCAGGAGGACAGGAACAGGGAGGGAAGATCACGTGCCCATCATGAAGTGCCCCAGGTGCGGGTTTCCCTTCATGTTCTCCCGCATCATCAGGTGGAACGCCAACGGCACCATCACCGAGCGCATGATGCCCGACCTGCGCGCCGTGCTCATGGAGGCCGATCTCTTCAACACCCTTTTCGCCCGCATCGAGGACAAGATGGGCATCTCCATCTCCCACCTCGTCTTCGAGGCGCAGAGAAACGCGGCCAAGGAGGTCATCGACGGCGTGCTCAACCGCTTTCCCTTCTCCCTGGCCCGGCTCGGCCCCAACAGGAGGGCAGTGGTGCGGGTCTTCTGCACCGTGGCCGTGGTGACCGGCCAGTCTTACGCCAGGGCGTTGCGCTACCGTCCGGGCCAGGGCGGAGAGGCGGTCATCCGCAACCCCTACAACCGCGAGCTCATGGCGGCCATAGTCCTCGGCGCCTTCGAGAGCCTTGAGCGCATGCCCTTCGAGCACACCTGGGCCGAGATCGACGGCGAGGACGTCATCGTCATCTCCGCCTCGCGGGAAAAGCCGGAGATCTCTGAGCGCCTGGCGGTGCGCATGCCGCCCCTGAAGCCCGGCGACCTCTCCTTCCCCCGCTGCCGCATCTGCGGCGTGCCCCGGGAGCTCTCCTACCTGCGCTGGGTAGAAGAGGAGGGTATCATCGTGGACACCCGCCGCGATGTGCGCATGGCCTTCCTCGACGGCTTCACGCCCACCACCGTATTCCGCGAGCTCGAAAAAGAGCTCGGGGAGGACATCTATCCCCTGATCATCGCGGCGCAGAAGGAGGCCACCCACCGCCACCTCGACGACCTCAAGCTGATAACCCGGGAGGACAGGATGTCGCCGGGCGGAAGCCGCGCCATCTACGAGAGGATCATGGCCTCCCTTCCTCTCTTCGGCCAGGGGAACCCGGTATCCCTGCGCATGGAAGGCGGGCGCCTCGAGGTCGCGGTGGAGAACCCCTACAACGACCACCTGCTCGCCGGCCACATGGCGGCCATATACGAGGCGGTGGAGGGCGTGGAATCGGAGGTGGAATGGGATAAACCCGATCCCTTCACCGTCGTCTTCACCGTAAGGCCGGGTTAGCGTTCCCCCGGCGAACGGGAGGTGCCCGGCGCGACCTTTTATGGTAACAGTTACCAGTGGCGTGCTTCCCTCACGGGGGCAACGGCAAACGACGGTCTTTCGACTCTCCGGCACGTGGAAGCGCGCGGGGTCAGGGCGTCAGCGGGCGCGGCACCTGCGCCCGTTCAGGAGCAGCCTCTGCATGGCCGATTTCAGCAGTCGGCTCTCCGGATAGGGAGGACGCAACACCGCGTCCAGGGGCAGCCGCTGGTAGAACACCGCCTTGTGGTGGGTGAAGGTGTCGAAGCTCGCTTTGCCGTGGTACGCACCCATGCCGCTGTCCCCCACCCCGCCAAAGGGCAGGGTCTGGGTGGACTCCTGCAGCATGGTCGAGTTGATGCATACCCCACCCGAAGAGGTCTCCTCCACCACCCGGCGCTGTTTGCGCCCGTCCCGAGAGAAGAAATACAGCGCCAGCGGCCTGGGGCGCGAGTTGATCCATTCCAGGGCCTCGTCGAGGTCGCCGTAACCGAGGACGGGGAGGATGGGCCCGAAGATCTCCTCGACCATGAGCGGGGAATCCCGGCCCGGCTCATCCACGATGGTGGGGGCAAAGTAGAGACCCGCCTCTTCCATCTCCCCTCCCGCGACGATGCGGCATCCCTCCAGCAAGCCCTGCAGGCGGTGGAAATGGCGCTCGTTGATGATGCGCGCGTAGTGGCGGCTGCTCCGCGGGTCCGGACCGTAGAAGGAGCGCACGGCTTTCTTCAGTTCCTCAAGCAGGGCTTCCTTGACCCCTGCGTTGACCAACAGGTAGTCGGGCGCGATACAGGTCTGACCCGCGTTGAGCCATTTATCGAAGGCGATGCGTCGCTCCGGCTCAGGTTCCCCAAGCCGGTTCTTCCATCTACCCATCGTCTATTATCCGCGGACGCACGGGGTAATAAACTCAAATTGGCCGCTTTAGGACATATCGGGGGCCGGGACCGTCCGCCACCGCCCGGGGTCTTCAGGCTGAACGCCTGCCCCTTGCCTCCCCCGGCACACCGAAGCCGGGAATCACCCATCATCGCCGGGGGCTTTCCGTCTCCATCTCAGGACCAGGGCCATTTACGGCCGTACCGCGAGCGGGGCCGCAACAGGGAGAAGCCGATCGCCGCCTGTTCCGCTCTCGGGAGACCGGACGGCGTTGATATGGCGGCCCGGGAGGGGAAAAATAGTCTTCGCTGAAGGCGGCGCACCGCCGGCATGTGGCCGCTTGAGAAGACGTTCCCGAGGAGGGAGAGCCATGAACGCACCTTATGAGAACCTGGTCACGCCCTATACGGAGTTGCACCCCGAACGCTGCGCCCTGCTGGTCATCGACGCCCAGAACGACTGGGGAGACCCGGGCGGGGTGAAGCCCATGCCGGACCTCGACCGCGTCATGCCCAACCTCGTGGAGGTGGTGGAAACCTTCCGCCGCGCGGAGCGCCTCGTCGTCCACGTGGTGCGCCTCTACCTGGAGGACGCGAGCAACGTCGACCTCTGCCGCAGGTGGCAGTTCGAGCGGGGCGAGACGCGGGCGGTGGTGGCGGGCTCCTGGGGATCGCAGCTGGTCTCCGCCCTCAATCCCGCGGGTGCGGAGCTGGACGTCCCCGCGCTGCTGGAGGGGCGCATGCAGGAGCTGGGCCCGCGCGAGTTCATCATGTACAAGCCCCGCTTCGGCGCCTTTCACCGTACCCCCCTGAAGGACTTCCTGGACGCGAAGGGTATCGACAGCGTGATCATCGCGGGCATCACCTTCCCCAACTGCGTGCTCGCCACCCAACTGGGGGCGACGGACAACGACCTCCGCGTGGGGCTCGTGCCCGAGGCGTGCACCCAGACGGAGGAAGCGGGGCTGCAGGCCATGCAGAACAAGGGCGTGCAGCTCATGAGCGTGGAGGAAATCAAGGCGTTCCTGGGCACGGCCTGAGCCCGGGCCCGCCCTCCCGCTTCCTCCCCCGGGAAGGCGGACATCGCCCATACAGGCCTTCCCATGAAAATGAGCGGAGGCGAGGGCCGGTTCTCCCCTTCCCGAAAGAACCCGGGCGGGGCCTGTCTCGAGATGGCCGGGCACCCCTTCGGTCCGGCACGGAACGAGCTATGGGGTTGCGGGTATGGGCGACAGCTCCAGGGTGTAGGCCGCCGCCTCGGGCATGTCCTGGGGCAGGGTGACCACGAGGTCGCTTCCCCGCTGCCTCCAGCGCAGGGGGGCGTCGTTCCCCAACAGGCGCACCGTGGTGCCCGCCCCAGCTCTCAGCCCCTGCAGGGTGACCTTTCTTCCCGCGGGCCGGTCCAGGAGCACCGCGAAGAGGCGGCCCTCATCTCCCCGCTGCGTGAAGCGGACCCTCACCGTGCCGCCGTCGGCGCTCCCCTCCGCCCTCACCCAGGGACGGGTGCCGTAAACGGCGTCGCCGTTGACGCGCAGCCAGTCCCCCATGCCCCGCAGCACCTCGAGCTGCGTCTCCGGGATGGTCCCGTCGCTCCTGGGGCCTATGCCCAGAAGCAGGTTGCCGTTCTTGCTCACCACGTCGACCAGTGATTCCACCAGTTCCTCGGCGGAGAGCAGATGGCCGGTGTGCTCTTCCTCCTGCCGGTTGTAGGCGAAAGACCATCCGATGCCCCTGCAGGTCTCCCACTTGAGCTTCCTGATCCCGTCCATTACCCGGTACTCGGGGGTGAAGAAGTCGAAGTGCACGAATGGCGGCACCTCGTCCGACCCGTCCCAGATTGACATGCTGTAGAGCTGCTCCAGGGGGTTCTGCATCCACCTGTCGTTGAGGGCGCCGTCGGGCACGGCGCGGTAATAATCCGCCCACAGGGCCCAGCGGTCCAGGGCGCTCGGAATGCCGATATCTCCCCAGAGCACGTCGGGGCGGTAGTGCTCGATGAGCTCGCGCAGGTGATCCTCCACGTAACGGGTGAACTCCGGGGTCTGGGGGATGTGGGACATGAGGTCGAGCACGCCGGTTATGGCGCGGTCCTCCGTGAAGGTCCAGTCCAACCCCGGCGAATAATAGAGCCCCATCCTCATGCCTCGGTCCCTCACCGCCGCGCAGAGGTCCCCCACCACGTCCCTCTCGCAGTGCCACCCGGGCCGCAGGGGGTTCTCGTGCTCGGTGGGCCACAGGCAGTAGCCGTCATGGTGCTTGCCGGTGAGGACCACGTACCTGACCCCGGCATCCTGGAATATGTCGGCCCATTCCTCGAGGTCAGCCTCCCTCGCATCGTCATTGAAAAGAGGGCCGAAATCGTAGTAGGAAAAACCCTCCCCGTAGGTCTCCCGGTGGTACTGCTGCGTGGGGCTTCCCTCTATCTTCATGGAGTTCCAGTACCACTCCGCGTAGGGATGGTGCTTGAAGAAATCCGGTTGGAAGAAATCGCCGGGTTCCTCGAGGGGCGCCCAGCCGGGCACGGTGTAAGGCCCGTAGTGGACGAGCACGCCGAACTTGGCGTCCTGGAACCACTCCGGCACCTGGTGGGAGTTCACCAACACGTAATCGTCCATGGTACAGCCCGGAAGGGGCAGCAGTACGAGTGCCGGGACGAACAACAACAGTGCCCACGCGATTCTCCTGCGCATCCTGCATCCCCCCTTGCTCATCCCCCGCATTCCCCCTCCCATGCCCGCGGACGAACCTCTCCGCGGCGGCATGATCGTGCGGGTTTTTCCCTCTCCTGCCCGGCGCGTGGGACGCCACAGGGCCCCCCGGCTCCCCACCGCCTTTATCAATCATGCCACCGATCCCCGGGATGGATGAGAACCTCGGAGACTCGAGCCCGGAGAGGACACCCCTGCT
>FWPV01011286.1_pt1 | contig 14280 bp, 19 predicted proteins | sample 2228371 | NCBI WGS metagenome assembly FWPV01 (sample SAMEA103939776, study PRJEB20133) | metagenome
ACGGTGAGGTAAAACCTAAAGTGGCTTCTCGTTTAAAAGAAATCTTAAAAACATTAGGATATTTGGGCCACAACAACCGGAAGTACTTTATTCCATCGGTTAATCCAAATAAAACATCTTTCTTAATCATACTTCATTATCTCTTTGCTAAAACTATTCAAACCGTGGCATTCAAAGATATCGAATAAAATCCTTTTTGGAAGTATCTCAGAATTCCTAATTTCCAAATCATAAGACAAATCCTTAAAGAAGCAGGTGCAAATAATCTGATCAGCAAATACATTATTGCAGACCAACTGGAGCAGATTACAACAAAGTATTCACTGAAAGAATTTATTGAGAGGAAATTGTTTTTGTGATTCCTAAAGAACTTGAAGAGATATCAAAAAAAATTTTGAAATTTTCTCCAGAAAAAATATATGCCATATCTGTAAACCGAAAAAATAAAAAAATCTTTGAAGATCTTTTGGTTAAGAAATTAAAATATCAGGTTATTTTTCTTGAAAAGAAGAAGGATCTTTTTGAATCTGAATATTCTTTTGAAAATATAGGTATAGACAGATTCGTTTCAATATATTATGCTGTAAAAAATAAAATTTATCCTTCAACTATAATAGACCTTGGGACTGCGGATACATGTGATTATATAGATTCATCAGGTAAACATCTCGGTGGTTTCATATCAGCTGGTTTACAAACCATATCTTTTGCACTTGATAAAAGAACGGATAAACTTTTCAAAGTTGATATTGATTCTTTTGATGAAAGAATTGGGAAAAATACGGAAGAAGCACTCAAAAATGGAATATTCCTACAATGGCTTTCTGGAATTTTAACTTTCATAAGTTTTGGTAAAAAAATTCTCGGTGACCCAAAAATAATAATCACAGGTGGGAACTCCTATCTTGTAAAAGATTATGTTAAAGATTCTTTGCTTGATAGAGAGTTTCTTTTAAAATCGATATATGAATATGGAAAAGATTTTTATAATTGAAAAGGTAGAAGATTTATCCAAAATAGTTGATTTTATTTTAAGTATGAAGATTAGTTCACCTCTGATTTTTTTGTATGGTAACCTTGGTGCAGGGAAGACAGAGTTTGTGAGAAGTTTTTCTAAAAATTTTGGCATAGAGAATGTTTCAAGTCCGACTTTCAACATAGTGCATCGTTATGAGAATGATAAAGTTAAAATAACACATATAGACCTTTACAGGATAACAACTTTAAGCCATTTTTTAGAACTTGATCCATATCAACTTTTCGATGATTCAAACTTTACTTTTATAGAATGGCCGGAGATCCTTGAACAACTTGACCTGAAAGATTACAATTTGATAAAAATTTTTATTGAAATCGTCGATGAAAAGAGAAAGGTTAAAATTTTATGTTAGATATTTTTATTTCATCTGTCACATCCCAATTATCTGTTCTCATAGTTGGTGAGAAGATAAACTATTTTAAAAAAATCGAAGATAAAGATTTTTTGGTAGAACTACCAAAAATTTTTGATAACGATGATGTTAAATTTATTTTAAAAAATGATAGTTTAAGGAATGTTTTTATACTTTCGAAAGTAGGGAAATTAACAGGGATGAGAATAGGTGAATCTTTTGCAAAAGGGCTTATTTTTGGAGATGATGAAAGTAAAATTATAAGATTGAATCCACACGATGTTTTAGGGTTCTTTTCAAAAAGTGAAAAAAAGATTCTTTCTGTAATAAAAATTAGAAAAAATTCTTACTCTTTAGCATTATTTTCAAACAAAAATATTTTTGAAAGGATTTCTAAGGATTTTGAACTTTTTGGTAATGATCTTAAAAGTTATATTGAAAGAAACAAATTTTTTATAATAGGTGAAGGAGCAAAAGATTTCCTTCCTTCAATAGATGAGAAGTATCTATTTCCAGATGCTTTGAAAATGTATCAGTATCATAGGGGAATTTATGGAAAAGATAATGGTCTTGATACCTGCATGTAATGAGGAAAAGTTTATAGGGAAACTTATTAAACAGATAAAAGAGATGTACAATTTTAAAGTTATAGTTGTAGATGATGGTTCAAAAGATAATACCTATAATGAATCTGTTAAATTTGCTGATTTTGTTATAAAACATGATATAAATAAGGGGAAAGGGCAATCGATAATAGATGGTTTGAATTTTGCTTTCACAAAATGTGAATACCTTATCCTTATGGATGGAGATTTCCAACATTCTCCTGAAGATATCAAAAATTTCATTGGAACAGATTTTTCAAAATACGATATGATTATAGGTAAAAGAAAAATGAATTTTAAAAATATGCCTTTCGACAGGTATCTTACAAACAGAACAACAACTCTTGTAACATCTTTACTTGCAACGAAAAGAGTTTTTGACTCACAATCAGGTTTTAGAATGGTTAAAGTGGATTCTATGAAAAAGTTGAATTTAAAGTATAAAAGGTTCCAGATAGAATCTGAGATGCTTATTAAAGCTGGAAGGATGAAGATGAATATTGGGTATGTTGATATTCAAACAATATATGGTGATGAAAGATCCAAAATAAATAAAGTTTTGGATACTTTAAGATTCATTAAAATGTCATTGGAGATGTTATGTCTTTAAAAATTCTTATTTCGAATGATGATGGGTATTATGCTGAAGGAATAAAAACTTTAAAGGAGATTCTTCTTTCTTTAGGACATCAGGTTTTTATAGTTGCTCCAATGCAGAACCAATCTGCAACGAGTCATTCTTTAACTTTAACTATTCCTTTAAGGATAAACAGGGTAAACAAAAACGAATATATAACAACAGGGACTCCAACGGATTGTGTTTTGATAGCAACTCATGGACTTATCAAGGAAAAATTCGATTATGTTTTTTCAGGTATAAACCATGGTCCAAACATGGGAGAAGATGTAATATATTCTGGAACAGTTGCTGCTGCTATGGAAGGTGTTTTGATGGATATCCCTTCAGTTGCATTTTCAATGGCTGCTTTTGAAAACATCGATTTTTCAAATGCTAAAAATGTGGTTCCAAAGATAATAGAACTTTTAAAAAAGGTTGAAAAAAAGAAAAGGTTGCTTTTGAATGTGAACATTCCAAATGGAAAAATAAATGGATACAGGATTACAAAACTTGGAAGTAGAATTTATTCTGATTCACTTATAACAAAAGTTGATCCGAGAGGAAGAAAATATTACTGGATAGGTGGAGAAAAACCAACATTCAAGATGAAAAAGGGGACAGATTTTGAAGCTATAGAAAAAGGATATGTTTCTATAACTCCTATCACTTTTGATCTAACAGATTTCAGCATTTTAGAGAATTTAAAGAAGGTAGCGAAAAATGTCTTTTGAAGATTTGAGAAAGAAGATGGTTGAAAATCAGTTGAAAAAAAGGGGAATTAAAGATGAAGAACTTTTGAAAGTTATGGAAGAAATTCCAAGGGAGTTCTTTTTACCAAAAGAACTAACCAATCTTGCTTATGATGATTCTCCAGTTCCCATAGGTTATGGGCAAACTATATCGCAGCCATATATAGTTGCAAAGATGACGGAACTTTTAAATGTAAAAAAGAGTGATAAAATTCTTGAGATAGGAACAGGTTCTGGTTATCAAACAGCGATACTTTCAAAACTTGGAAAAGTAGTTTTTTCTATTGAAAGGATAAATGAACTAAGGAAATTTGCTGAATTGAATCTGAAAAAACTTGAAATTAACAATGTATTTTTGATAACTGGAGATGGAACTATTGGACTTTCAAACTACGCACCATTTGATAAGATAATGGTAACAGCAGCATCACCACAGATACCAAAAAATTTTATTGACCAGTTATCTGATAAAGGTATAATGGTTTTGCCACTTGGTGATATCTCTTTACAAGTTTTAACAAAGGTAACTAAAATCGGTGATCAGATTAAGATAGAAAAATATGATTACTGTAGATTTGTTCCACTTTTAGGAAAATATGGTTTTTTTGATAACGGGGTGTAGCGCAGATGGAAGCGCGCTTGGTTCGGGACCAAGAGGTCGCTGGTTCAAATCCAGTCACCCCGACCAAACCAACTAAGCAAGAAATTATAAAAGTCTTGTTTGGTCTCAATTATTGGACGAAGTGAGAACCTTTTTTGGGCAAAAATCTGACTGATTTGTTCCTCAGCAAATGTGATATAAACTTTCCAATAAGAAATGGAGGAAAGGCAGAAATCCCTTTAAACAATCTATCTTCCTCTTGCACTCTGTATTGGGTTTCGCCCTGACAATATTTTGTTGCAAGAATCAAAAGGAAAAAATAAAAATGAATAATGTTTGTTCCCTCCATTTCTTTAACGAGCAACATGCAGAAAAGACCTTGATTTTTGTTGACTTTGTTTAAAAAATTATATATCATAATAATAAACAAGATGAGGTTAGCTTACTAAAATTTTAGTGTATTAAAATAGTTTATAAAAGTCAAGAAAAGAATATGGCGAACAAAGAGAGTGATATTATAAATAAATTAAGGCAGGAAAAAGGTATATCCCAAGGTCACCTCTCAATGGAAGCAGATTTGGCTTTAAATACCATTGTTAAAATTGAAACTGAAGAAAATCCAAATCCCACCGTAGAAACTTTCGAAACAATCGCCAAAGCTCTTGGCGTTTCCGTCGCAGATTTATTTAAGGATTAAAACTTATGGCAACAATTCATAAACTTATAATTGGAAATTGTATGATTATGGAAGAGATAGCTGACGGAACCGTCCATTTAATGGTTACCTCGCCACCATATTTTAATGCCCCTTTTGATTATAAAGGTTTATTTAAAAATTATGGCCAATATCTCGGAGTATTGCGAAGATTCGCAAAAGAAACCTTTCGCGTTCTGCAAGAAGGTAGAATAGCGGTTTTAAACATTGATGACATGTTAATAAACGGCGAGAAATTTCCGATAGTTGCCGATGCTATAAAAATTTTTCAAGAAGCTGGTTTTAGATATAGAGATAGAATTATTTGGAAGAAACCAGATGGTTATTTAAGAATTAGTCGCAGAAGTGGTGTCATTCTTCAAAATCCTTATCCAATGTATTTTTACCCCGATAATCTTTTAGAAAGCATCATCATTTTTCAAAAAGGGAAATTTAATTATCGTTCTGTCCCAAAAGAAATTCGTGAATCTTCAAAAATTGATACAAAAGAATTTTCAAACAAGAAATGGTATATGACACTTTGGGAGATGAATAATGTTTTGCCTGGTTCTCCTTTAGAAAAGGACATTGCGGCATTTCCTTATGAGTTGCCCTATCGTATTATCAAGCTATTTTCTTATAAAGGAGAATCAGTATTAGATCCGTTTGTTGGTAGTGGAACAACAATGAAAGCTGCAAGAGACTTAGGAAGAAACAGTATTGGTATTGAAATTAAAAAATCGTTAGTCCCGATTATTAAAGAAAAACTAGGCTTCGGGGGCGGTCAAATTGATTTTCTTTCAGATCAAAATGATAAGTTAGAAATTATTTATAGAAAACCGGGTAAATATGGACCTATCAGCTAAAATAAAAGGTATAAAATATAAGCCGTTTCTTTGTAGAGATTTAGCTATTTTTGAATTTGGCGACTTAGAAAAAGCGATTGCTTCTAATGCTTCTTTTATTTTAAAAATCAATAAAGAAAATAGTGTTGCTATAAGTTGGTGGGTTTCGGCTAAACGCACCCGTTCTTATCCCTATGCAAGAGTTTATGATACTTTAGGGTTTTCTGGAAAGAAAATAACGATCATACCGATTGTGAAAGATGAGGGCAAAGAAGGAGACAGAGATTTTTTACAATGGGACACTGTTTCATTGATGAGTTTGTTAGGAATTTATGTAATAATCGCTTATTATAGCGAAGCAGAATCAAGCAAAAGATACAAAAACAAAATTACAAATCAACGTTTTGATACTAACTATCTTAAAGAACAGATTAAAAACATTCTTTCTTATCAATCAGATGCTTTACATTGGAACATTGCTCATATAGATAATGCAGGAAGAATTGGGCAAAAAGCATTAGAGGCGTATGATAAAATTTCAAAGGAATTAAAGGTGGAGATGCATTCACGACAAAGCGCAGAAAAAAGAATAAATGAACTATTGAAGGGCAAAGAAGAATTTATGAATCTTTCGCGGGTCTTAGCGGAAAAGGCGCAAAGAAGAGAGCGGATGACTGTCCAACCAAAAGAAAATCTCTCTGGAACAAAATCTATTATTACAATACAGAATTATTTAGGTGGCTTATATTATTTTACCGCTGATGAAGTAGAGGTTAAGGGCAATAATGTCTTTTTAATTGAAGGGAAACATAGTAAAACAAACTCTTTGCCGTCATTAGAAGATATAAAGGATGGTCTGTTAAAAATGATTCTATTTACTAATCTTGAGGATGTAAAAGCGGACGGAGAAAAGTATAAGCCAATAGCCGTGTTAAAATTAACGGTCGAAAATCATTTTAATGAAAATCAACTTTCTTCTTTGCAAAGGGAAAGTTTAAAACTTTTGCAAGAAGAAGCGAAAAACAATAATTTTCAAATTCAACTAATATGAATTATTACGATTATTTTCATAAAAAAGAGAAAAAGAGAGTATTTCTTAGTTTCGCTTCGGAAGACTTAGATCATGTCCGTGGTTTACGTTTATTAAAAGATAATCCTGACTTTGATCTTGAATTTTATGATGAGTCCATTAAAGAACCAATTGATAGCCGTAATGCTGATTATATTAAAAGAGTGATAGGAGAACAGATTAGTAGAGCAAGCGTTACCGTTTGTTTAATAAGCGAAACGACACATCAGAGTAAATGGGTTGATTGGGAATTGGAGAAAAGCGACGAAGAAGGAAAAACTATTATTGCTATGGCTATAAAAGGGGTAGAAAGAGCAGTATTGCCTAGATTAATCAAAGAGAAAAATTTAACTTTTTGGAGTTGGGATCCCGAACATTTAGCAAAGTTAATAAATGAAGCATAAATGACACCAGAAAATCCAACAATTCAAAGATTAGAAGACCAAATTGATTGGTATGACAGGAAAAGCAATCTCAATCAGCGTTTTTTTCATTGGTTAAAAATAATTGAAATAGTGATTGCTGCCTTTATTCCTTTTTTATCTGGCATAAGTGCGCCTGCAATTTTAACCGGCGGTGCTGGTGTTTTAATTGTGGTTCTTGAGGGATTACAACATTTATTCCAATTCCAACATAACTGGATTACCTACCGGTCAACTTGTGAGAATTTAAAACACGAAAAATATCTGTGGCTTGCAAAATCAGGTCCCTATGCTGATAATAAAAACCCCGATGCTTTATTAGCTGATAGAATTGAAAGCTTGATTTCTCAAGAACATGCCAAATGGATTGCCGGACAAGAAAAAGCAGGACAATTAAAAAGATGATATAATGTTCCTTCATGTCCCTTACCTTTGTTTTTAAACCGCGTCGTTCGCCAAAAAATTTTTCAGGACGAAGCCCAAGCGGGCGGGCAAAAATCGCTGGTGGGGATGACACTCAGACCCTCTTCCTTTTTGCCCGCCCGCATTACCCCCTTTGTGGGCGAGCAGATGATTTTATTAAATTGTTGACTTTTATTTAAAAATATCATATACTAATTATACATGTTAGTTTTATTGCCGTATATTAAGTATAGTAAAATTTTACTACAATTGTCAAAAGAAATTTCAACAATTGAAAAAAATATAAAGAAATATCGAGAGAAAAAGGGTATTTCCCAAGACAAATTATCTAAAATTGCCGGTTTTACTTTACATACGATTACAAAAATTGAATCTGGGGCAACACCAGACCCCAGAATTGAAACAGTCAAAAAATAGCTAACGCTTTAGGCGTAAGCGTCGATATTTTAATAAAATAAAATTATGAACGACTATAAGGAACGAAAATATCTATCTTCTATTGAAGCATCTAAATATCTCGGTATTACCGTGGAAATGTTGCACAATTTGGTTAAAGCAAAGAAAATTAATTGTAGTATTTCAGCAAGTGGACAAAAACGTTTTGACCTAAAAGATATAAAAGAAGCTGAAAAAACTGTTTTCCTAAAGAATGTAAAAAATAAGAAAATAGAATTGCCTAAGAAAAATGTATTAGAGATTAACAATACTATCCAAAAAGTTTTTATTAAAAATGCAATGAGTATGAATGAATTAAAAGATGATTCGATTCATTTAATGGTTACTTCGCCTCCTTACTTTGACGCCAAAATGTATACTAAAGAACCAATTAAAGATGATCTGGGTAATATACATGACCTTGATGAATGGTTTGAAAAAATTAGTATAGTTTGGAAAGAAGTTTTTAGGGTTTTACAACCCGGTAGGAAAGCATTTGTAAATATTATGAATTTGCCAGTAAGAGAAAAAGAAGGATTTAGATCTCTTAATTTAGTTGGTAGAACTATAGACATAATGGAAAAAATAGGATTTATCTTTAAAAGAGATATAATATGGCATAAAACCAACGGGGTTAGAGCTCATTTTGGAACTTATCCTTATCCCGGTGGAATTCTTATAAATAATATGCATGAATTTATTTTGGAGTTTGATAAACCCCATAAAAAGGGGTTTGATAAATATGGACATCTAACCAAAGAACAAAAAGAGGCATCTAAACTTGATAAAGAATTTTGGCTATCAATTAAGAATACTGATGTTTGGCTTATGAAGCCGCAGAATAGCGGAGATAATCGTTCTCATGTAGCTCCATTTCCTTATGAGCTACCATATAGATTAATCAAGGCTTTTACTTTTATTGGCGAAACAGTATTAGACCCATTTTTGGGAAGTGGGACAACGTTAAAAGCAGCAGCAGACTTAAAACGTAATGGTATTGGTTACGAAATTGTTCCTGAAATTGCCGAAACAGCAATAAAAAATTTAAAAAATTATCAAAATAAGTTATTTGTATAAGTATGAAAAAAGACGCAAAAACAATTTATGCTCAGTCAAGCGATATTAAATCTAGAACTTACCTAGAATATCGCAAAGATATGAAGCAAAAAGCAATCGCTGAACTGGAAGTTTTGCCTTGGTTACGAGATAAAATTAAAAAAAGCAACAAAGAAGCTATGGTAGAAAAATTTGGTGGAGATAAATTTATTTGGTTCTTGAGAAAAGGAGGAATCACCAGAGAGCCCGACTTTGTCATTAGATACCCGGGTGGCAAAACTAAATTCGTAGAATTTCAATACGCAAAAGAGGAATTAAGCGCTTATGATTTTAAAATTTCTAAAATAGCCCCCACAGATAAAACCTTAAAGAAAAGAATTCCTAAAGATGATACTGAGATCTTATACATTATTAAACCAACCAACAAATTTGCCTTCTTACAACCATCTTGGATAATAAAGAATGCTAAAAAAACGGTAGCGGCTGCATGGGGTAATGCTCCTGTATTTAGAGTACCCGCAGGCAAGTTTAAAAGTATTTTACAAGAAGATAAAAATTTAAATAAGATCTGTGATTTGATAGATAAAAAAATTGCAATCCTTAATTTCCAACATAAAGCTATTGAAGTTGAAAAAGAAAGATTATCTTATTTGCTCCAAGAAGTTATTGATGAAGAGAAAATTTTGAAAATAATCCCCAAAACGCTTGATGGTTTCTTTAAAGTTTGTTTTATACTAAATCATATAGAAAAAATTCCTATTAATGCCAATTTATGGCTTATCTACCTTCTATCTTTTTTGAATACAAAATTGAATTCCTTAGAATTATTCCAACTAATTTATAGTTTAGATTTTCTTTATCCAATAATTGAATTAAAAGAAAATGAACTAAACAAGCTGGTTGAGGGTTTAAAACAGATACAAAATCAGATCAATAAATTTTATAGGCCTGATGGCTCATATCAATCAGATAAAACCATCGCCCCATTAGAGGATACTAGATACTCATTATTTGTGATAAACATTATTGAAGATTTAACACAAGATATTTTGTATTATTATGGAAATAATATTGATTTAAAACCCATTACCAGAATTTATCAAAATGTTTTAGATGTTAAGAAAACTTTTGAATTTATTTCAAAGTAATTATGGAAAAGAAAATTAAACATCTAGAATTTATACAAACAATAATTAACAGAATGGCCGGTAATTCTTTTTTAATAAAGGGGTGGGCTATCACTTTGGTTGCTGCTTTATTTGCCCTGTCTTCAAAAGATGCTAATAAAAATTACATCATCATTTCTTTCTTGCCAGTTATAATTTTTTGGATTCTAGATGCGTATTTTCTTTCTAGAGAAAGAGCTTTTCGTTGCTTGTATGACAAGGTGAGAAACTTGGATGAAAATAAAATTGATTTTTCACTAGATATTTCACAATTCAAAGAGCGAAAAAATAATTGGTTTTGGTCGATGTTTTCGCATACAATTTTATTTTTCTACGCATCGTTAATCGTTGTTATGCTGATAATTGCATACATAATTAGATAAACTATGGCTAGAAGAGTATTTTTTAGTTTTCATTATGAAAGAGATATTTGGCGAGCAAGCCAAATTAGAAATAGTTGGGTGACGAAACCGGATAGAGAAAGTGCTGGTTTTTGGGATGCTGCATCTTGGGAAGAAGTAAAAAAGAAGGGTGAGGATGCAATTAAAAGATGGATTGATAACCAACTCAATGGTACCTCTGTTACTGTGGTGTTTATAGGTGCTGAAACAAGCGAAAGAAAATATGTTGGTTACGAGATCCAGAAAAGTTATCAAATCGGAAACGGTATGTTAGGAATTTATATTCATAATATGAAAGATCAATATGGGCGAACAGATTATAAAGGCAAAAATCCGTTTGATAATTGGTATATTACAAGAAATGGACAAAAGATTTACCTTTCTTCTTTTTATAAAACTTATGACTGGGTTTATGACAGAGGATACGAAAATCTGGGAGATTGGATAGAAAAGGCGGCAAAGGATGCTGGAAGATAATTAAAACCATCGGCCCGCCCGCTCGTTTTAGGTGGTGGGTGGGTGTGCGTTGCCAAAGGCGATGCACAAGTCAGTCAAAGTTTTGCTCAAAAAAGGTTCGCACTTCGTCCAGTAATTGCGACCAAACCAACTAAGCAAGTAATTGCCATTCTCATTGAATTTAAATAGGATTTTTAAATACTTTTCTTTACAGGCTGATGGAAAACTTAATAAAACTTTGCAGTGAAAACAAATAAAATTGTTAAGTGGAAATATAAGTTTAAAGTGTGTTATTTTCAGATAAAATTTTTAATCTTCAATCAAAATAGTTTCTGAAATTTTCAAGATCTTCAACTATTATTTTATTTATTTTTTCTATAACAAGATCACAATACCTTTTAGATTTTTTTGTATCAAGGTCTATTTTACCATCATTTTCAGAATAAAGTATTGTTGATGCTGGGGCTGGTATAGTATCAACTCCATCAACTACCTTATAATAAAGTTTTTCATCTTTCAGATACTCTTTAAAAACCTGTTTTTCATCAATTACATTCACCATCGCTGTTTCATCAACTCCACCATGTCCACCTTCCTTTCCAAAAACTTCTCTACATACTGGATATCCAACTATCCACCAATGGATTATTATAACAAACATTCCAGTTTCTAAAAAAATTTTCTTTTTCAAATCTGACAGAACTTTGTTGTTTCCACCGTGTCCGTTAATTATAACAAGATATTTGAACTTATCTTTTTTTACTGATAAGGCTATATCAAAAATAAGTTTTTCAAAAGTTTCATCTTTTAATGTAACTGTTCCGGGATAAGGGAGAAGGGATGATGTTATAGAGTAATTAACTGGTGGATAGATGAGCCCGTTTAAATTTTCTGCGAGTTTCTCGCATATGTATTCAGGGATTATTGTATCTGTTCCATTTGATGTTATAGAATGCGCTTCAAGAGTCCCTATAGGTAGTAAAGCTAAATCACAATTTTTTTTCAATTTTTTTATATCTCTCCAATTTAGTTTATCGATTCTTCTTTCCATAAAAACTCCTTTTTTTTTAATTATACTTGTTAATATAAAAAAATCTATTATAATTTTCTTATGCAGATAATATTACTAATTTTAATCGTTATAGCACTTGTTGCGATAAATTTTATTTTTTTAAAATTTTTTGAATTGAGAATACTTTCAAAGATCAAAGATTATGAGAATTCATCGAAAGAACAGATAATACAATCTTTGAATCAGAATGTAGAAAAAATAGAAAGAACTAAGGATCTTATTTCAAATAACGCATTAGAAACTTTCAAAGTTATAAACAATCTGACAGATTCTTTGAGTAAATTGAGTGAAGATCAAAAGGTTGCTAATGAACTTTCAAAAGACCTGAAATATTTTTTTGATAGGCCAAAACTTCGTGGTGGGTTTGGAGAGGTTATTTTAAGTCAGATAGTTTCGGAAATATTACCACCAAGTATGTATGAAGAACAGTATCAGTTTTCAAACAGGTCAAAAGTTGATATGGTTATAAAGTATAGAGACCTGCTTATACCTGTTGATTCGAAATTTCCTTCTGAGGAATATAAAAGATACTATTTTGAAAAAGATGAGAAGTTAAAAAATGATTATTTCAAAAATTTCATAAAACAGTTGAAAGGTATTGGAGAAGATGTTAGTTCTAAGTATATAAAACCTGAAGAGGGAACATCAGATTTCGCTATAATATTTATTCCCTCAGATTCTATTTATATTGAATCTATTCAGGATACATATCCAACTGGAGAAAAGAATGATCTTTTTGAGTACCTTCTCAAAAAGAGAATCCTTCTTTCTGGTCCATCAACTTTTTTTGCTTTTTTAAATGTTATCCTTGCAGGATTGAAGCAGTATAGGTTCGTAGAAATTTCAAAAGAGATAATAAAGAATGTTGAAAAGTTGAATAAAAATCTTGAAGAGAATTCTCAATATATAGAAAATCTTGGAAAGAAGATTGACGAACTTGAAAAGAACTATGATCTTTTACAAAAATCTTTTAACAAAACTGAAAAAAGTTTTAAAAGTATTTTAAGTATAGAAAAAGAGGAGGGGAAAAATGAAGAGAATCTTTAAAATATTTTCTATAATCCTTTTTCTTTTAATAATCTTTGGATGCTCTAATGATGATATAAAAATAAGTTTCAATAAAATTGGAAATCTTAAACCAAAATCACCTGTTTTTTTTGAAGGTGATTCAGTTGGATTCGTTAAAAAAATAGAATTTTTAGATTCCAATTACCTTGTTCATGTAAAGATAACAGAAAACAAAGAACTTTTGAACTACAATCCATTTTTTTATCTTGTAGATTTGAATTCGAAAACAAAAATAGTTATAGTAAATGATCCATCAAAAGGTTTGAAAGAGTTTGATGATGATAATGTTTTCAAAGGGGGAGATGAGATAGATTATTATATAAAACTCTTTTCTTTAAAACTTCAAGGGAAGATAGATTCTTTAAAAAATGACAAAAAATTTAAAGATCTAATTGATAATCTCAATTTAAAGATCGATGAATTAAAAGAAAAGGGTAAAGATAAGTATGAAAAGGTTAAACCTGAATTAGAAAAAAATATAGATGAAATTTTTGAAAAACTGAAAAAGAGTTTTTCTAATGAAGAACTTGAAAGTTTAAAATCTAACATTAAAAAGTTATTTTAGATTTTTAAATAATGTTTTACCTTCTTCTGAGTATAGTTTCATCGGTTTTGATAGGGAATCTTCTTAAACTTATTCAAAAGGATAAAAATTCATCGATATACCTTATACTTCTTTCAAACTATTTTGTTGCATCTTTAATAAGTTTTTTTCAGTTAAATGGAGTTAAAGTAACTTTCAACCTTTTTGATATAATTTTTGCAATCTTTATTGGTATATTGTATTTTTTGAATTTTGTCATCTATGATAAAAACATCAAAGAAAATGGTATCTCTCTATCAATATCTATAATGAGAGTATCACTTGTTATCCCTTTGATTTTATCTATATTTCTTTTTAAAGAAAAGTTTACGATAAATCTCTGTGTTGGAGTGATTTTAATAATTATCGCATTTATGCTTATGGGTAACCTAAAAGGAAAAATATCTTTATTTTTAATTTTTCTTCTTTTTTTGAACACAGGCATTTCAGATGCAGGGCTTAAAATTTTTGAAGTATTTGGAAAAAATAATATATCATTCTTTTTGTTTATTCTCTTCCTTTCAGCTTTTTTAATAAATCTTATAGTTTTTCTTATCAGAGATAAAAAATTTTATTTTAAAAGTATTCTTTATGGTTTTTTTGTCGGAATTCCAAACCAGTTTAT
>FWPV01011287.1_pt1 | contig 14277 bp, 10 predicted proteins | sample 2228371 | NCBI WGS metagenome assembly FWPV01 (sample SAMEA103939776, study PRJEB20133) | metagenome
TGGCTATGTAGCAGAGGTCGATCCGTGATATAGGATACTGAAAGAAGGAACATGCGTATCAATGCGCCAGGCTGGAGAAGAGGTAGCAGAGGTCGATCCGTGATATAGGATACTGAAAGTGATGCCCCTTGAAAAACTTCCCCCAGACTACACCACCTGTAGCAGAGGTCGATCCGTGATATAGGATACTGAAAGTATATTTGTCTTATTTAACTGCACTTTGCTGACAAAAGTGCAATCTGTCAATGTGGTATCCCTTTCCACTGTCCTGATAGGAAGGGCGGGATATAACTGGACTGCACCCCATGACTGGACAGATAGGGTTAGGAGAGGCTGGCGGGGTAGTCCATTGCTCTCCTGATTAAGCAGTACCTCCTCGAATTCGTTTGGCTGCCGGTAACCTAGCACCGAATGAAGTCTCTTTAAATTATAGACCTCCTCGTGTCCAAGCGATTTGAAGGACCTCTCCACCATGGCATTCCCATAGGGACTACCAGTACGCGTCATGCTAACTTCAAAATTGTGTCCCTTGAGTCCGTCAACGTAGTCTTCCCTACCAAAATTTGACATATGTGGCAGAATGTGCTAAAATTAGCAATAACCCCGAGTGGTCGAGCTTAGAACCGGCGGCAGATGGGGTGGGTAGAGGAGATGCCGGGAAAGAGTAAGGTCACTCGGGGCTCTTTTCTGCAAGAAATATGCTCAGGTCCGAGGCGAGCAAAGCGACGGGCTTTTGTTTTTCGGCGAGATACCCGAATGTATAGCTATTTATTTAACAGTACAAGAAACGGGGGCAAACAAGCATCGAGAAGACCTTATACAGCCCGTAGTAGAAAGACCGGAACAGAAAAGTGGAATACCCAGGGAATTCAAGGAAAGGATAAACGAGCTCCACTGGGAAGACAGCACCCCATACATGGACTTAAGGTCGGTTCCCGCCGATGAAAAACGGGTCCATTCCACACCCTCCACCGCTAAAAGATAGTTACAGCTTCAAGCTTGGTCTCTGGATAAATTTGCTCTGGTTTGGGGGGCATAGGGCTATACACCCAGTTAACCGCAATACTACCACACTGGACACCTCCTATCCGTTGTATCCCCTTATAGTTACCCCGCAGCAGCACATCCTCCATATCAAGGGACATGCAGAAGAAAGCGACGGTAGTATTTACAGGTATTGCCTTGATATCCTCGGTGAACGCTGAAGTCGCGAATATGACGTGTCCAGTCCCCCAGGTTTGCGCTTGGATTACTGGGATGACCATCGGATAGCCGTCCCGGTCAATATAAGCTAGGAACTTGAGGTTCGAGACTTTGTCTACAAGCTGACGTGTCCACAGGTTGAGGACATCTTCCTTTCCCTTCCTAGGCGATAACTTTTTTGCCACCATCGTTTTCACAGCTGCCTGCACAATACTACCCATCGGCAGTGGCTCCTTGCCATAATGCTCTATCAAGTCTAAATAATATACCGTGTGTATCCCAAAATATGAATTGTAGCGGAACATGGGTAGGTTATTAAACATATCGAATTCCTTGCCAGTTTTTTCAGTATGGGTGAACTTCGCTTTGCCACGCCAAGCGTTCCTATCAAGTGTCAGGATAAGAAAGCCAGCTCTTGGATTTTTCCTGATGTATATTTTGCTCAGTCCCTCAGCGAACTGACCAAAGACAACTTCATTGGCTGAACTAGCTCGTAGCGTAGAGATTAGAGTCAGGTGAGGTAAACCTTGTCCATTTATGGTTGCCAAAAGCCCCACCTTCATCTCCGGTTCAAAAGCCCTTATATCCGCTTCAGAAAAGGTCTTGTAGACTTTCCTCTGCTTGTTCATATCCACATCTCCCTATGAGTCCTCCACCTTTGTGGCACCGGTGGCGGATACAATACTTGGATCAACTCCGGACAGCTTTGCATACTGTTCCAGTTCACGCACGGCGGCTCTGGTCATAAGCGTTGTGCTGGCGTATAGCCAAGCAATTCCCAGTCTGCGGTATTTATCGCGGCAGAGGTTATTGAAGGCACACAGTTCCCATCGTTGAACAACACCTGAAAGGTTTTCTGCAATGAAAGCACCTAGGCTGTTGATATTGTCGCGTGTGGCTGTCGCTCCAGGGATAAGCGGGGTCCTGATCCACAACACCTTTTCAGGCGCTCCATTTAGGATATAGTCACGGATATACAAAAGATTATCGAAGATCCTCCGATTATACTGCCCAGTAAAGTTGTAGTGTTTTTCTGGGTCCGCTTCCTTCAAGTCGAAAAGGATAATGTCAGTATAGGACAACACCTTCTCCAGCGAAGCGGTTGAGCACACACCGCAGGTATCGATAGCAGTGCTTATTCCTCTTTCTTTCAGGCGGCGGAGCAATGCAGCAGCAAAATCAGGCTGCATGAGAGGTTCTCCGCCCGAAAGGGTGACACCACCACCCGATTTCTCGAAATATACCTGATCCTTGATGAGTTCATTAAAAAGTTCATCTCTACCCACTCTCCTGCCTAGAAGCTCCATGGCACTTGCCGGACAGGCTTCAGAACAAACGCCACAGCCAGTGCAGACTTCGCGGTCGATCACAACTCCCTGCTCACTCCTGGACAGACATCCGAGAGGACATGTCTTAATGCAGGTACCACACCCGATGCACTTATTTTCCAACCACTGTACTTCAGGCGCCATAGATATACTCTCGGGATTGTGGCACCACAGGCAACGTAGCGGACACCCCTTGAAGAATACGGTTGTGCGTATACCCGGTCCATCCTCGGTCGAGAACCTCTGTAAATGCAGTATCAGTCCTTTAGGACCCTCATTTGTCCCCTTGAGAAGCATGTCTTCGGATATTGCTCTAATGTCAGGCATAGTTAATTTACCATTCCCCTTGTTCAACTTACTTTCCCAATCTTCTTGATGGCAGAGTCCAACCTCAATGTTGTCTTCATTCCTAAACAGGAGCTTTGCATCACTTCATCCATAAATAATGATTCCTGGAGCCTGTTAAATCAGGTGGCTTTCGCGAGCTATAATCTCATTCTGCAGTTCTCTACCTATGGCAGTGAAATATGCATTATAACCTGTGACACGAACCACCAAATGACGGTAGCTCTCGGGATGTTTCTGGGCATCGCGGAGCATATCAGCATTGACCATATTGACTTGCAGGCAAGTGCCACCATTTTCTACATAGCTGCGCAAAAACGCTTTGAACTTATTCTTATGTTCAGGATCGCGGATAAGCGATGGATTGAAGGTCATAGTGTGACTGGCACCATTGGGCAGCAGGTTATAGTATTCCAGCCAGTCGCCTTTGCCTTGAGGGTCTTTGCCTCCGATGACCTTCCCTACAGAGTTGACATTTGCTGTAGGACCGTTAATATCTGCCCCGGTCGAAGGGCAGATAGCGTTTGATAAGAATTTACCCTTTGGTCTTCCATCAGGGCTCGCTGGTAGGATATATCCGTCAGAAATCCAATAGTTCCAACTTAACATACCAGGTCGTAACTGCTTGCCAGTGGGTCTGGACCTATATTTCCAGGTCTCCTCCGTCCACAATTGCATTACCTTTTTACCCATCTCGTCTGCAGCGTCATCATCTCTGCCATATTTTGGCGCTTTGTTCAGAGCTTGGGCTTGCAGCACTTCATAGCCTATCCAGTTGGCTTTCAGTGCGTTAATTAACTCTTTCATGGTGCAAATCTTCTTGTCGAACACCAGATATTTAATAGCCAACAGGGAATCGACCGTAGTGGCATAGGTCACCGCTTCTAATGTAGCGAAATTGAGCTCAGCGCCACCTTCATTTATGTCCTTGCCTTTCTCCGCACACCCTTTGACTAAACAGGAAAGGTAAGGCGTAGGCAGGAACTTTGCCCGCACTTCATCAGTCCGCTCATAGAGCTCAGCAATCTTCTTAACAATATATTTTGTCTGGGCAACGTAGGCATTCCAGAACTCCTCCCAGGTATTGAAGTTCTCAGCGTTGCCAGTGTCAACACCCCACAATTTGCGAGGCTCAGTTTTGCCCGTCATCGGGTGGGTATAGGGGATTAAGTCGTAGCCACCGGTGAGCGCCAGCTCGACCGCTTTCAACAAGTTGAGGTTAATGTCAACGGTGCCGGAGCGGTCATTGCCACACATCGTGTTTTCCAGACAGCCAACCGGGGCATAATCATGGACGTTCGCTTCGTTGATGAGATGCCCAACACCGGCTTTCTTTGCTTCCAGCATCATCCCCGCCATAGAACGCTCGTCGAAGTTCAACAGGAATGGTGCTCCCTGGCTTGAAGAAATCATGTCTATGAGCTTATCGTAAAGCCTATCAGGCGTATTTCTGTGAAGACGGACATTTGGCTTGGGCTCTAGGAGCGGCGTCAATTCGTCAATGACCTCGAGAATGGCATAGGTGAGGTCATTGGTCATGTCCTTCCCACCTGCTCCCATGCCTGAAAGGGTGACCACCTGACCAAAACCAGAAGTGATACCCTGATTGCCACCAGTGCGGATCATAGCATCATAAACTGTATTACAATGGATCCAGAAGCACTTCAGTATTTCTTTGCCGAACTCCCTGTCCATGCCTTCATTGATGGACTTCTGCCACAACGGGTACAGATATTGGTCCATCCTACCAAAGGACAAGCCGGGTCCAGGATAGCTCTCATCACTCATGACCAGCATATGAGTAAGCCAAATAGATTGCACCCCCTCCCAGAATGTCTGCGCTGGTTCCCAAGGTACCCGTTTCAGCATTGCTGCCATCTGCAGCAGCTCATTCTTTCTTACCTCATCAGACTCTTTAGAAGCGAGGTCAGCACAGACCTGGCTGTACTTTGCCGCCACATCCCGTGCCATAGTGGCAGCCGTGAGCATCGCCCTGAGCTGTCCTCCCTTCTTACCCCTCTTCTCAGTTGCAGAAAGTGCTTCGTAGTACCTGCTAATGTCGGCAAAAATGCCCTTCCAGCCCTGTTCAATTACCCGTTTGTAATCGGGAATGAGGTGCCCGCTAGTGGCTCCTACATTACCATAGCCGTGGTCGTGAAACCACAGGATAGCCGCGCGGACCCCATTCCTGCCATAGACCATCTTTCTATAACGCTCCGCTTCCTTCTTATTCAGACAGGTGGAGGCTTGCAGATTGAAGCGACCTCCAGCAATCAGGTCCCCGGGCAGAACCTCGTGCGGCAGATAGTTCACCATGACTTCTTTGACAAACCACGCAACTCGCTCCGGCAAGCTCCACTTCCAGAAATCGGAGGGCAACTTTACTCTTTTCGCCGTCTGTTTGAAGGCGCTGGTAAAGGTCGAGAAGAAAGTATATGTCTCAGGGACGATATAGTACTGCCCCTCCCGAAACTGGAAATCCCAAGGGGTCCCTGTTGTCCAGCTGGTAAACTCGTTGTTCCACCTCCGCTGAAGTCCCTGGAAATAATAGTCGCGGAGCCACTTTATTCGCGGTGATAGATTTTTCGGCTCCTTAATGGCGAATTTCGGTTTCTCAGGTACCGCTGTGGTCATAGTCTCACCTCCCATGAGCAAACTCACCCACCTCTGACTCTACCCAATGGCTCAACCAGCCTCTTAGGAAAACTATATCATAAGCAACAGGAAAGCGCCAATCACTGGTTGCATTGACAGGCACTTAGCTAGATGCTACTCTTGTCAAAACGGGCGATAAGCTAAGTCCATCTGACCATACTGGGTGCCATTTATGAAACAGCCAATTACAGAGAAAGACAAGGCTATGGCAAAGAGATGCACGGAGTGCCCCGTGTGTACTCACACCCGGAGAACACAGAGGGGACTTGCCTTCTGGCTGGTTAGGAACATTGAAGGTAGCATATGTCCTTACTGTAAAGCTTATGAAAGGGTGTACGGCAGAAAGGCTCACGAGCCTATGCCAACACAATGAAGCTGTGGGCAGATAGGACTTATTGGTGACAGCCGTGGGTTGGCAGTGGATATTAATAAGTCTACTAGTCCTCACCGTACTTATAATGGTAGCTTTGCTAGTCAAGCCAGTTCAGACAGTATTCAGAAGCATTGCCTTATTATTGGACTTAGGTTTCACCTACAAATGGAACATCCACGCTATACCTAGGAACATCATCGAGTCTGAGGTGACCTATGCTTGCGGCAACCGGTGTGTTGTTGCTAACCTGTACCGTCCCGATGACCAAAGACAGCACCCCAGTATAATTCTAGCACACGGTGCCGTTAAAGATGGCAAGGACGACCCGGCTCTCAAGCTAGCCGGACCGAGTCTAGCCCGTGCCGGGTATGTTGTCCTAGCACCACAACTTGACCATCTAGCTAAGTTCCGTCTTCACCAGGAGGACGTCGAGGCATTAATAGCCAGCTTTCAATACCTCTCCAAGCAAGAATTCGCCAGCAAAAAAATAGGAATGATGGGGGTGTGCCTCAGTGCTCCACTGGTGTTCCTTGCTGCCACGGAACCGAAAATCAGTCAGGACATAGCTGTTATCGGCTATTGGGGCGGTTACTATAACATCCACGATTGGCTGCAGGCTATTATTACGCAACACTACCTTGACCAGGGCAAGGCGAGACCATGGAAGCCGCGCACAATTCTGATAGAACAGACACCTAAGTGGCTAATTGAGCTTCTGCCAAATTCTTCAGACAAAGCCTACCTTGAGGAAATGCTAAGAGGCAATTCCACAGACTCTGCTAAGAGTATCCTCACTCCATCAGGGCAGGCTCTGTATGAACTGCTTACCAATCGAGACCCCGAGCAGGTAGGCGCCCTCTTGCAAAGGCTAGACCCGGCAATTCAGCAGACTCTGAATAGCTTGTCACCACACCTCAAGACCGCCCAGCTTCAGACAAAGATAGCCATTATCCACACCATCACCGACGATGTCATACCCTGGGTTGAATCCGTCAGACTTGCCGATGCTATTATGGACCAACGAATTATTTACTTCAAAGTCTTTCATCAGTTCTACCACACTAGGCTTGAAGACCTGTTAAAGGCGAGAATATCTAACATCCGCCACGTCATTTTCGAGGCTGCCCAATTCTATCTCTTCATATACCGTATCCTGTACCAGTTATGAGGTGGAAGTTAACATATCTGCATTCTGCTTGACAGTTTAAATAGCGATAATTAAGATTGGCAAGCGACGTAGAAAGGAGCTAGAAGATGAAACACGAGGAAGGTAAGTTCAAAGGATACAAAGACCTTAGCCTCTACTACCAGTGCTGGCTACCGGAGGTCAGTCTCAAGGCGATATTGCTTGTTGTCCACGGTCTGGCAGAACACAGCGGACGCTATAAGAACCTAGTCAATTATTTCGTGCCCAAGGGTTACGCAGTCTATGCTCTCGACCACCGTGGACACGGCAAGTCAGAGGGCACACGCGCTTATGTTGACCAGTTCGATGATTATCTCACCGACCTCAACACCTTTTTCAGCATAGTGCGCCAGGGACATGAAGACGCCAAAGTTTTCTTGGTCGGGCATAGTATGGGTGGCACAATTAGCACAGCTTACGCCATAGAGCACCAGAAAGGACTAGCCGGACTGATACTTTCTGGGGCAAGCCTTGTAGCCAGTACCAGCGTCTCTCCGGTGTTACTTGCCCTGGCTGGAATTGTATCAGCCCTAGCACCAAAAATGGGCGTAACTGTCCTTGATGCCTCGGCAATCAGTCGCGATAAGGCTGTCGTAGATGCCTATGTGAATGACCCGCTTGTCTACCGTGGTAAGATTGCCGCCCGGATGGGAGCTGAGCTTGCCAAGATGTGGAAGAGATTGCCCGAGCGGATGCCACAGATAAAGCTGCCCATCCTGATTATGCACGGGAGTGCAGACCAACTGGCTGATCCAGCAGGCAGCAAGTTGTTATACGAGCGAGCAGGTTCACAGGACAAAACACTCAAGCTCTATGAGGGACTCTACCACGAAATCTTCAACGAGCCAGAGCATGAGCAGGTCATGGCTGATGTGGAAGCCTGGCTAGCAGAACGTGTTTAAGTGAACCAAATAGAACACAGGATTATTCAGCAAAAATTTATTTCTCGTACAGATACGACCTTAGGGTCGCTGAAACAGGGCTGAAACTTAGCACCACGTACATGCCATCAAAAAGGAGGAAACTATGACTGACTGCCACTATGGTAAGGAAAGCATCAACAAAGCCGCCAAATTGTTTGAGCTGAAACCTGCTGCGGTGCAGGCTTTCCTTGATTTTGATAGCAAGGTCTTCGCTGACGGGACTTTAAGCAACAAGGTGAAGGAACTAATTGCAGTAGCTGCGGCTCACGTTACACAGTGTCCATACTGCATCGCCTCGCACACAAAGAGGGCGAAAGCGGTTGGGGCAACCGATGAGGAGCTTGCCGAGGCAATTCTTGTCGCCGCAGCACTCCGAGCTGGTGGCGCCCTGGCACACAGTTGCATCGCGATCGAAACTTTGGAAGAGGGGTAAAGACAGACGTCCAGTATCGGTATCACGCTGTGGTCACCGTAATCACCTTTGTGCTATACTACCCACGGCATAGAACGCCTCTTTGACAACACTTGATGCGCGGTAAAGGCTATATTCTGGTTATTGACCAGGGGACCACTGGCAGCGGCGCAGTGCTCTTTGATGAGGAAGGGCAGATAGTCTGTAGCGCTGACCGCGAGATACGCCAAATCTATCCTCAGCCTGGCTGGGTGGAGCACGACCCGGAGGAGATCCTACGCACCTCCCTAGCTGTAGCCCAGGAGACTCTACAAAAAGGCGGGGTAGATGCATCCCAAGTAAGAGGCATGGGCATCACCAATCAACGCGAGACTACCGTGGTATGGGATCGTCACACTGGAAGACCGGTGAGCAATGCAGTGGTCTGGCAGTGCCGCCGCACCGCTCCGCTTTGCGAAGAACTTAAGCAAAAGGACATGGGACAGTCTATCCAGGAGAAGACCGGGCTAGTGCTTGATGCCTACTTCTCTGCCACTAAGCTCCGCTGGATTTTGGACCACATACCCGATGCCCAACGCCGTGCCCAACAAGGTGACCTTTTGTTTGGAACCGTAGACAGCTGGCTGGTCTGGAATCTTACCGGGGGAGCTGCGCACGTTACTGACTATAGCAATGCCTCTCGCACCATGCTGTTCAATATACACTCGCTTGAGTGGGACAAGGAGCTTCTAACAGCTCTAAATATACCCGAAGTCATCTTGCCTAAAGTGATGCCTTCCAGCCAGGTTTATGGAGAGACAGCTTATGGGCTCTTCGGGAATTCACGCATACCACTAGGGGGCATAGCTGGCGACCAGCAGGCAGCCCTTTTTGGCCAAGCTTGCTATGATGCCGGTATGGCAAAAAACACTTACGGGACAGGCTCTTTCATCCTGCTCAACACTGGTGACAAGCCTGTTCTCTCGCAAAAGGGCTTGGTAGCAACCGTGGCTTGGGGACTAGATAGCAAAGTCACTTACGCTATGGAGGGAAGCATTTTTATTACCGGGGCTGCTGTTCAGTGGCTGCGGGACGGTTTAGGGCTGATAAAGACCGCTGCTGAGAGCGAGACTCTAGCCCGCTCTGTCCCCGATAACGGCGGAGTCTACTTCGTTCCCGCCCTCGTCGGGTTAGGTGCCCCTTACTGGGACATGTATGCGCGAGGAACAATAATTGGACTTACCCGAGGCACCACCAAAGGGCATCTGGCGAGAGCTGCCCTGGAAGCCATCGCCTATCAAGTTCGGGACGTTGTAGAGGTTATGAGCACCGAAACGGGCCTTCGGGTACCTTTGCTTCGAGTCGATGGGGGTGGCACTGCAAACTCTCTACTGATGCAGTTCCAAGCGGATATACTAGGGGTTCCGATTCAACGTGCAGCTATAGCAGAGACCACAGCTTTGGGCGTCGCCTACCTGACAGGACTGGCAGTCGGCTTGTGGCAGGATGTCGGCGAGCTAGCCCAACTGTGGCATGCTGCTGAGGTATACGAGCCTAAGATGTCCACCGACCAGCGTGAGGTTCTTTACGCTGGTTGGAAGCGTGCCGTGGAACGCGCCCGTGGCTGGATGGAAACTTAGGCTAAGATAAAACTATTTGTAGCCGTGATGCCGGGATTGCAGCCGCGCTGGGCTCGCTCATAAGAGGTCAGGACACTACACGTGGGCTGTGCACTGATGAAAAAGCCGCAACACATGGGGATGGATTCCTTAGCTGGACTTCCTCAAAAGAGGAGGACATGAAGAGAGACCTTGATACCATTTTCAGGGAGAAATTCGACCTGATTGTAATAGGCGGAGGTATCATCGGGACAGGCATCGCACGAGATGCAGCCCTGCGGGGCATCAACACTCTGCTTCTGGAGAAGGAGGACTTTGCCTCCGGGACTACCTCCCGTTCCTCCCGCCTCATTCATGGCGGCTTGCGCTATCTGCGGCTGTTCGAGTTCCACCTGGTTTGGCAGGACTTGCAGGAAAGAGAAATTCTAATGAAAATTGCACCCCACCTAGTGCATCCATTCCCCTTTATCATCCCTGTAACCAACCTTTATTACCGTATAGGACTGAGCATCGGCGTGCGAATGTACGACATGATGGCTATGGGCAAGTCTGTGCCTTCGCATCAGCACCTCTCACGCTCAGAGACTCTGGAGATGGAGCCAGCACTTGCAGAGCTGAAAGGTCTGACAGGCGCTATACTCTACTACGATTGCCAGGCACCATTTACGGAAAGGCTGTGCATAGAAAACGTGCTCTCCGCTGCACAACAGGGTGCATCGGTCATGAACCATGCCCATGTTATTGGTTTACTGAGGGAAGGCAATAGCGTTTGCGGTGTGCAGGTGCGGGATGTGCTGACCGGGGAGACCTACGATGTGAAAGCCCGGTTGGTAGTTAACGCCGCAGGACACTGGCTGGACTGCATCAGAGTCCTGCTCCACAGCAGCCCAGCCAGGGCAGTCCGGAGAACCAAGGGCGTACATCTGCTGACACCAAAGCTAACAAAAAAAGCTTTAGTCCTCTTTTCCCCTTCAGATGGTCGTCTTTTCTTCATTATGCCTTGGCTGGGCTATACTCTCATCGGGACCACCGACACTGACTACTCGGGAGATTTAGACGCCGTTTATGCAGATGAAAAAGATGTTGCCTATCTGCTGCAAGGGGCACGCCAGGTCTTTCCCAAGCTACACAGCGAAGATATTTTCTATACCACAGCTGGCTTGCGCTCCCTAGCTTACAGCGGTGGTGAAAAGCCTTCTGATGTCACCCGTGAACATAAGATCCTCGACCACAAGTCCAGAGACGGCATAGAAGGTTTTATTTCAATTCTCGGGGGCAAGATAACCGCATATCGCGCCGTGGCAAAAGACGCGGTGGATATGGTATGCCGCAAGCTTAGATTGCGGGCATCATGCACTACAGCCGATATCCCATTGCCCGGTGCACCGCTTGTACCACTAGAGCAAGTAGCAAACGCGGCTAAAAATAGCGGTCTCCCCTTAGAGACAGTTGCCCACCTTGCCCGGCTCTATGGTTCGCGGTTCACACAGATCCTAGAACTCCTGCCCGCCAATCCTCGGGGAACAGAGCCAATCTGTGCGCATTCCACAGATATACTGGCTCAGGTAGAGCATGCAGTGAAAACGGAAGGTGCCCTCACAGTAAGCGATTTCTTGCTCCGTCGTAGTGCCGCGGGACTAGCTTCCTGTCAGGGTCTGGATGGCGTAGAAAAGGTGGCGGTGGAGATGGGGCGTCTTCTGGGCTGGAGCCCGATTCAACAGCAGCAACAGATAGATGCATACCGCGCACAGACAGCTCTTGGACAGCACTTCCGAGCTGCTGCCAGGGGGTCATGGCGGAGTTAAAACACTGCTGAGAATGCCACTATCTCTATCCTAATAAAAGCCGCTGCTTATATGAAGCATCCAGGAGGTTTGACACTCACCAGCCGAGTGTGCTAACTTTATCGTATGGCAGCGTAGCTCAGCGGCAGAGCAGGGGACTCATAAGCCCTTGGTCGCTGGTTCAAATCCAGCCGCTGCCACTGCAAGGCTGGACAACCAAAGGTTTCCCCATAATCCAAATAGGGGTAAAGTTACGCCATAAGGGGACTTATCAGGATAGAATGATTGGTCAAAACGCAACGAAAAGCGAAGACAAACAGCAGAATCAGATCCCAAGACTTAGTGGCTGGATTGTTGCCTTCCTGTAGAACTCAAAGGGCTTTCACTTTGTGCTTGAGCCTGAACTTTTAGATGGACTGTTGGACAGAAAAACAACCTTTGCCATAGTGCCCAGGTAGCTCGATTACATATTACATCTGGTTGCGTAATTGGATTATAATCTGGATAAGACCGAAATCCTGAATGGACCGCAGGGCAACATGGCAAGACTGAAGGACAAGCAGACCTCGATTGAATTAAACGAGCAGTTCAGGCATGCCCTCGACCTAATAGAGCATACGAGCAACAATATTTTCATCACAGGCCGGGCGGGCACAGGTAAGTCAACTTTGCTGGACTACTTCCGACACATCACCACAAAGAGAGTAGCAGTTCTGGCGCCGACCGGCGTCGCTGCGCTGAACGTCAAGGGGCAGACCATTCATTCCTTCTTCGGATTCAAACCGAGTATTACTCTGGACAAGGTCAAGAAGCTCCGTTTTGCTAAAGATAGACAAAACCTGTACAAGAACCTGGATGCGATCGTTATTGATGAGATTTCAATGGTCAGAGCAGATCTGCTCGATTGCGTGGACAGGTTCCTGCGCCTCAATGGTCCGAGAGCCAACAGACCGTTTGGGGGCATCCAGATGATATTTATCGGGGATCTCTACCAGTTGCCACCTGTTGTCGCCAGTACCGAAAAAGATGCCTTCAATTGCCTATATCAGACCCCCTACTTCTACAGCGCGAAGGTATTTGAGTCTCTAGACATGGAACTTGTGGAACTGGAAAAGATCTACCGCCAGCACGACGAAGAATTTATCAGCATTCTCAATGCCATCCGAAACAACACCATTACCGGAGACCAGCTGGAGCTTCTCAATCAGCGCTGCCTCCCAGAGTTCGAGCCCCCGCCAGATAGTTTTTACGTTCATCTCACCACCACCAATAAGCTTGCCGATGAGATCAACGCCAGACAACTGGCAAGGCTGACAAGCCCGGCTTGTGTTTTCACCGCCAAGATCAAAGGGGAGTTCGGGGAGGAGTACATTCCCACAGCAGTTGACCTTAAAGTTAAAGCTGGGGCGCAGATAATGATGGTCAATAACGACCCCGACGGTCGGTGGGTTAATGGCAGCATCGGCAAAATCGTTAACATTATCGAGGACAGGAAAAATGACCACCTGATAGTAGTGGAACTAAGTGATGGTACCGTAGCAGAAGTAAAGCCTTATACTTGGGAGATCTTCAACCTCTTTGTGGAGGATGGAAAGCTCAAATCAGAGGTTGTTGGGCGCTTTACTCAGTATCCCTTGATGCTTGCCTGGGCAGTGACCATCCACAAAAGCCAGGGCAAGACATTCCATAAGGTAATTATTGATATAGGAAGAGGCACATTTGCTCACGGACAGACCTATGTAGCGCTGAGCCGGTGCACGACGTTGGACGGCATTGTCCTGAAAAAGCCCATTTTAAAGAAGCACATCTGGACCGATTACAAGGTGGTGAAGTTCCTTACCAAATATCAATACCATAAAGCGGCAGAGACGCTGCCCATTGAGGATAAGGTTGAAGTGATAAAACAAGCAATTGAGAAGAGGGCACTGTTGGAAATAACATACCTGAAGCCCAATGATGAGAAATCAAGAAGGGTTGTCAGACCTGAACTGATCGGGGAAATGGAATACCAAGGCAAAAGCTATTTGGGCATGCGTGCTTTCTGCCTCATGCGAAATGAAGAGCGGGTCTTCCGAGTGGACAGGATACTGGAGATCCGCGAGGCGTGAATTGCAGCACTGGGTCGGATTACGAAATCACCTCTCCGACAATGCCGACAGAAAAAACTAGACAAAGTGACGAACCATGACCTCACAAAAAATGTTGAAGCTTTGTTCCGCGATGCTACAATGGCTTCTAAGGAACTGTACTTAACAATAACTAGTACCCTGACACAACTTGGGGAAGGCACTGGAAACTGAGGGTATCGGAAACAATTCAGTGGGTGAAACAGGGTGATTAAGAAGATATTAATAACCCTCCTGGTTGTTATTCTTTCGGCGTATTTGCCGGACTGCCGGCGTGGTATTGAGTTATTTGTGTTACCGCCACGTTCGCCCAAGCTTAACGGATATGTGGAGCGTGCCCATAG
>FWPV01011288.1_pt1 | contig 14276 bp, 11 predicted proteins | sample 2228371 | NCBI WGS metagenome assembly FWPV01 (sample SAMEA103939776, study PRJEB20133) | metagenome
CCCCGACAGCCACCGGCGCCCCGCCCCGAACATCGCCGATCGACGCCACGCGCCGGTCACACGTGATGCCGGCACTGACCTTCTCAGGCGCGTGGTTGAGCAACACCAAGACGTCGTCGGTCTCCCCTTGGAACAGTGCGACTTCGACGTCGGGCGCGCCACAATCCACGGGCGCGCCGCACCCCGCCGCACGCGCCACGGCCCCGTAGACCTCTCGAGCAAGATGCATGACGGGTTGAGGGGTGGCCCACGGATCACCTTGGGCGATGGCGCGTTCCAGCGGAGCCGCGACGAAGACCGCACGTCCTTGGCCGACCTGGTTCACCGTCAGGAGTGGGCTGCCCTTCGCGTCGGTAGCGACCACCGTGGCCGTGCCACCCGACAACAGAGCGTGGTTCGGCAGGTCGAACCGGGCATCGAAACTCTCGAGCGCACCGAGGACATCCGGTTGTGCCACACGGCAGGACAGACGGGACCGGGGCCCGTCGTCACCGAGGAACTCGACCCCGAAAAGGTCACGGATGGCAGCCGGGGCATCGCCGCCTCCGTAGCTCATAAGCAACGTCCCTCCACCCTGGACGAAGGCTGTCAAGCGCTCCCACGTCTCGTCACGAAGCCGGAATGCGCTCGGCACGACGAGCACGAGGTGCTCGCCGAACTCATCGTCCTCGCCGATGACCGTGACCGGCACGTGCGCCTGCTTGGCGATGATGAACGCCTGCAGACAGGCGCGCGGGTCGTACAGCCCTGCGAGTGAAGGCAGCGGGTCGAAACGCTCCGCCGGCACCACGACCGCGGTGCGCTCCGCGATCAGAGCGTGCGACTTCAGGTCGATGCGGGCGACGGTGCGGACGAACTTCGCGAGCTCGGTGAAGACCGGCTTGGGCAGACCCTCGGTGTCGGCGATGCCGATAAGCGTCTCGAACGGGTCGAGGAAGTAGGGCTCCCGCCGTTCAGTGTCCATGTCCCGGTAGCGGCGCAGCATCACACCACCGGCGCGGTTCATGAGTCCCGACCACAGGACCATGCGGACGTAGGCCGCTTCTTCCGCCAGCGAGTGCTCGAGCGCAAGGGTCCCCACCTCATCGAGCAGCACCGGACGCCCACGGTGCGCGTTGCGCAGCAGGAACGCGTCCAGGTAGGTCGACGGACCGCTGGTGATCGGCCCCTCGGCGGCATAGGCGCGGTACGCCGCTGTCAGGTGCGATACGGTGAACTCGTTGGACGCCAGCGCGGCGCGGGCATCGAGACCCGAAGAGCGGTACAGCGTCTCGACGTCGGCGCCCAGACCTATCGGCCGCTTCGGATCGATCTCGCGAATGGCCTCGCGCAGCGCTCCGACCCATGCCTCGAGTTCCTCAGCGGTCGCGAAGCCCGAGAGGAACGCCTCGTTGCCGAGCTGCCACGCGAACACGCCGCTGTCGGACCTCAGGTGGGACACGACCTTCTGAACGAGAGCCACTTCACGCTGCAGAAGGTAAGGGTCGGTGCGCGGGTCGCGCTTCTTGCCCCACGCCACGTCGGTGAGCTCCGCATGCCGGTCGTCCGCGAAGAGACACACGACGGTCTGCATCTTCTTCGCGCGCGCCGCCGCCACAAGCCCGCTCAGCTTCTCGAGCGCCTGCGCGGCGTACTGCCCGACCTGCGGCTCGAGCACACGCCAGCTCACGAAGATGCGCACGAGCGCACACCGCGCCTCGGCGAGCGCCTCAAGGTCCTCGGACAGGTCGCGCCCGTACCAATCGTCCGGCCCCTGCGTCTCGGCGTCCAGCGGGTACAGTGAGACGCCCACCGGGAACAGGGGGTTGCGCTGCAGCGCCTTGCCTGGACCACCCGCCGCGGCCGCCTCGGCGCTCGCCCTGCGCGGTGTCGCAGCTGCAGCGGCCGGCTCGCGTTCGATCCGTTGACGCGGCTGGCGTGGCCCGCCTCTCCTCGTCGGCATGCTCGGGCTACTCCCTCGCCTCGGCGTACACGTCGTACAACTGCCAGAACAAGCCTTGGCGGCGCGTGTCGTGGTACGCGGCCCGCCTGATCTCATGGTGCGCCAGCGCGTGCTCCCCTTCCGTGAGCAACGCCGCCGCCAAGCCGAACCGCGCCCTGACGAAGGCCGGATCGAGCTCGACGGCCCGCAGGTACGCCTGTTTGGCCTGGCCGTAGCGCTGCAGTCCGAGGAGCGACTCGGCGAGCAGCACGTGCGGCATCGGCTGGTTCGGCACCGCCTTGGCGAGCGCGCCGAAGACACGGGCGGCGTTGCGGTTCAGGCCCGGACGCTTGGCGAACGCCGCGCCGAGCACGTACACGGCGGTTGGGGTCTTGGTCGACACGGCGAGCGCCCTGAGCGCGACCGCCATCGCCTCGTTGACGGCCTCCTGCTTCAAGTACAGGTACCCGGCGAGCGCAAGCGCCTCGGCGTCGTCAGGGTTGTCGTCGAGGATGAGGCGTATGAGGTCGGCGGAACTGAAGAAATCCTCCTCGAATGCGAGTGCGAACGCGGCCGCCAGACGGCTGTCGCGGTCCGGCGGCACATCGATGGGGTCGGGCGCAGGCGTGCCGTCGTCGTAGACGCCCGCGAGCGCGAAAAAGAAGTCGTCTTGGCTCGGGTCGAGCTCCCCGGCCTTGCGGAACCCGGGAAGCGCCGTGGCCATGCCTTCCTTCTTGAGCGCCGCCACAGCGAGGTTGTACATCGCCCTCGCCTCGTGCGGGTCGAGCTCGAGCGCTCGCTTCCACGCTTCTATGGCCTCCTCCTCGAACGAGGCGGCCGCGAACGCCTCACCGAGCTGGACGTGGGCGGTCACGAGGTCTGGCACCACCTCCGCGAGCTCGTGCCAGACGAGGATCGACTGGTCCCACATGCCGCCGCGGCGGTCGTACGCCAGTCCGAGCGACAGGTACGCAGGGGCGCAGTCCGCGTCGAGCTCGATCGCCCGGCTCGCCGCAGCTATGGCCTCGTCGTAGAAGTCGCCCGCGAGAAACAGGTCGGAGAGCAACGCGTGCACGACCGGATCGCCTTCATCGAGCCTGAGCGCCTCGTGGCACGCCTCGACCGCGGGCGCGAGGTGACCTTGACGGGCGAGCCCCTCGGCGAGAAGCACCTGACGGCTGCGCGGGCTCACCGGGCCGCTCCCGGAGCACTGACGCTCGTGACCTTCGCGACGAGCTTCAGCGCGCTCTCGGCTCCGCGCACGATACCGTTGGCGCCGACCTGTTTCGCAAGAGCCACGTCGGCCGTGAACGGTCCTCCGGACACGAACAGCACGAGGTCATCGCGACCCCCGGCGCTGAACATCTCTCTCACTCGTGACACCGACAGCGCCGTCGAGTTCATCTGGGCGAAGACGATCACGATCCGGGCGCCGGTCTCCTCGGCGCGCTCGAGGAACTCCGCAGGGCGCACATCCTCACCGAGGTCGATGACCCGGTGCCCCGCCTCTTTGAGCGCGGCCGCAGTGATGTCCTTGTCGATGGTGTGCAGGTCGCGGTGCATGGTTCCGAGCAGGACGGTGACTCCTGTGTCCTGCGCCGTCGTCGGAGGGGTCACGAAGCTCGTGATCTGCTCTGCGACCACCGCGGCCTGCGTGAAGCCGTACTCGTCGATCGCGCCGCTCGCCCACGCGCCGCCGAGCAGGGACATCGCAGGCGCGAAGAGCTGGTCGAACAGCTTGGCCTGGGGGACGCCGGACCGCTTGACCTGCTCGATGACCGTGATCGCGGCGGCCGGGTCCTGGTTCACGAAGGCCTGGTACAGGCTCGCCGCAGCATCGTCAGCCATGTATCCCGCGCCTCCCTCCTCGACCAGTGCCTGTCCCAAGCCGCAGTGCGCGTTCGCGCGAGCAGCTCCGTCACGTAGTATCGCACCGTCCGGGAGCCGCGTATCGTCCGGAGGTGACCGGACACACGTGGTGGCGGCGGTGGGATTCGAACCCACAAGCCCAAAGGGCCAGCGGATTTTAAGTCCGCCTCCTGTGCCAGTTCGGATACGCCGCCTTACTGACCCGGTTCCCGCAGGTCGCGATAGGTGCTCAACAGTATCCCATACAGGATGTCGTGCTCGCTTACGGTGAAGCGGTCGAGGCCCGCGAGCGCGAGCACCGTCTCGAGGACCAGCGTGCCGGCCACGATGACGCCGGCCCGTTCGGGATGCAGCCCCTTGATGAGACGCCGCTCGTCTATGCCGACACTCACGAACCGCTCCAGCAGGTCTGCGACGTCGGAACCTGTGACCTCAGACCCGTGCACGGCGGCGGAGTCGTACTCGGTCATCCCGGCAAGCACCGCGGCCAGAGTCGTCGCCGTGCCCGCCAGCGCGACCATCTCGCGCGGTCTCGAAGCCAGCCGGTCGAAGAAGGCGCGAAACTCGTATTTGGCCCAGCGCCGCGCCTCGTCGAGCTCCGCTTCCGTCGGCGGGTCTCGGCGAAAGAAGCGCTCGGTCATGCGCCGGGATCCGACATCGACCGACCTCGACGCGTCGATACGTGGCCCCGTGGCGCCTGCAGCCCCTAGCACGACCTCCGTCGAGCCGCCGCCGACGTCGACGACGAGGATGCCGTCGCCCTGGAGTCCCCACACGGCTCCCGAGAATGCGAGCTCGGCCTCGGTCTGCCCGTCGATGACCTGGACATGGAGACCCCGCTCAGCGAGCATCCTGATGAGATCAGGCCCGTTCTCGGCATCGCGGCTTGCGCTCGTCGCAACCGCGGCATACCCGGCCACACCAAGCTCTTCAATGCGTTCGACGTAGCGGCCCACCACGCGAGCGACGCGTTCCATGCCATCCGCTGACAGGCGACCGGTGCTCGTCAATCCCGAGCCGAGGTGCGTGATGTCTGTCGACCGTTCGACCTCTGACACGCCTGCGGGCCCCACGTCTGCGACAAGCAGGCGCGTCGTGACCGTCCCGATGTCGATCGCCGCAAGACGTGCCGAACCGCTCATGAAGCCTCCTCGCCCGGGCGAAGGCGCGCGCAGCGGTCCGCCTCGCACGACACGCCGGCCACGCCTGAGACCTCCTCGCCGATCGGGTCGGGGATGCCGGCAAGGAACAGCGCCACGTGCGCGTGCAGACACTTCACACCGGCCGGCGAACGCCGGCCCGCCACGCCGTCGCCGGCGCACACGTCCTCGCCCCCACCCTCGAGCGCGCGCATACGTCGCAGGGCTCGATCGGCGGACGCGAGCCGGCCGGCCAAGGCGGGCTCGGATGCGAGGCGCGCGTTCCACATGGCGATCTCTCCCGCAGACTCGCGGACCGAGGCGGCGTCGACGAGGTGCGGGCACGTCAGCCACGCCCACGTCGGGAAGCGCGCTCCGTCATCGAGCACCGGAGGAGAGACGATGACGGCCGGCCGCCCATGGACGCAGCGCCGCGCGACCCGCCAAGGCTCCCTCGGCCGCCTCCCCATCTGGAGCGTGACCATCGTCTCGTCATCGCACACCGGCGCTCACCTCACGCCGAAGATGAGGTCGAGCACGCCCGTCCACGGTCCGACCGGCGCGACAGCCACGTAGTCCGAGTCGACATCAGGGACACCGAGCGCGCCAGGTGCTGCGGTCGAGAGCAGCGACCCGTCCTCGCGACGGACGACGACCACGTGCTCGCCCCGCTTGACGAGACCGAGCTGTGTCCGGGCGTAGTCCTCGACACCCTCCGGCGTCTGGAGACGTGCGACTTCCGCCTCGAGCCGCATGTTGCGCGCCTTGAGCGCTTCGAGTTCCGCCGAAAGACGGGCGCGTTCCCGGACCTCGCGATACTGGACCCGGGCGACCGGGTAGTATGCGAAACCGAATCCGGCCAGGATCACGACGATCGCGAGCGGCACCGCCCACCAGCGGGTAGCGGATGGCGGCTCGCACGCCCGGGGCCGCCCTGTGGCGCGCGGGTCCTGCACGTCATGGGAACGACGACGAACCGGCGGACGGTCGCGACCACCGGTGGTGGTGCGTCGTTGCGCCGCTGCAGCCCCGTTGTGCGTGTCTCTCGGTGCCATGCGCCTGAGAAGTCCTGTGTGAAGGCCGGCGTATGTCGGGCCGGACTCGGCCCGACCACCCGGAATGGTAGCACCATGCGAAGCGCGTGTCGCCTCTACGTCAACCTGAGGTTCAGTCGACCGTCCTCACGTGCAGCAAGTCGGTGCCTCCCTGCACACGGGTGGCGAGCCCCGCCGTGATCGCGAGCCGGTCCCCCGGGCGCACGAGCCCGGCCTCACAGAGTCCCGATACGACCACGTCGAGCAAGTCGCTCGTCTTGTCCGTGAACGGGATCACGACCGGTCGCACCCCCCACACGAGCGACAGGCGCCTGGCCACCTCTGGTGACGGCACCGCTGCGATAAGGGGCGTCTGCGGGCGGTGCCGTGCCACGGCGAGGGTGGTCGCGCCCGACTGTGTCAGCGTCACGATAGCAGCAAGGTCGAGCTCTCTCGCCAGCTCGCTCACGGCGGCGCTGAGGGCCGCCTGCACGTCGTCTCGCACGCCCGCGGCCTTCGGCGGCCGAGGCGGTGAGGCCGCCTCCTCGGCAGCCACGATGATCCTCGCCATCGTCTCGACCGACTCGACGGGATACGTGCCCAACGCGGTCTCTCCTGACAGCATGACCGCGTCAGCGCGACCCCAGATCGCGGCCGCGACATCGCTCGCCTCCGCCCGAGTCGGGCGAGGGCGCTCACGCATCGAGTCGAGCATCTCGGTGGCGATGATCACCGGCTTGCCAGCGGACCGGGCAGCGCCGACGATGCGGCGATTCAGTACAGGCACGCGTTCAGGCGCCGTCTCGACGCCGAGGTCACCGCGGGCGACCATGACGGCGTCGGCAGCGTCCACGATGGACTCGAGCCGGTCGGCGGCTTCGTGCTTCTCGATCTTGGCGACGACCGGGATGCGCCGGCCGTGCATGAGCCCCCGGAGCAGGTGCACGTCTTCTGCGCAGCGCACGAACGATTGACCGATCCAGTCGACCTCGTTCTCGAGTGCCCATGCGAGCAAGGTCGTGTCGAAGCGCGTGACCGGGTCGACCGAGAGCGTGACGTTCGGCACGTTGACGCCTTTGCGGGACAGGAGAGGTCCTCCCGTCACGACGTCAGTGAGCACCTCGCCCGGCGCGGTCGCGGTGACGACGAGCTCGATACGGCCGTCGTCGATGAGGACCCTGTCGCCCGGACCGACGTCCGCGGCAAGGTCCCCGTAGCTCACCGTCGCGCGGTGCTCGTCACCCACACACTCCTCGGCCACCAAGCGAAAAGCGCCACCGGCGTCGAGATGGACGCCGGGCGCCATCTCGCCGATGCGGAGCTTGGGTCCGGGCAGGTCGAGCAGGACAGCGACTTCACGGCTCGCCTCGGCCGCCGCCGCCCGCACTGCACGCAGGCGCTGCGCGAGTTGGCCAGGCCCCGAATGCGCCGCATTGAGCCGGAACACGTCGACGCCAGCCGAAAGCAGGGCGTGGAGGACTGCCGGGGAGTCGGTCGCAGGCCCCAGTGTGGCGATGATCTTGGTCCGGCGCACGGAGAGCTCCCTCGCGCGTTCTCGCGAGGAGAGAGTACCCGTGCGCTCGCCGACCTACTCGACTGTCTTGGGAAGGCGCACCAGCTGCACGCCGTCATCGGTGCGGCGCACCGTGATCTCCTCTCGTGCGAGGCGGTGCGCGGCGGTGCGCAGGTTCCCGTAGAGCCGCTCGACACCCTCGCGATCGGTCTTCACGAGCAGCGCGCGGTCACCGCCCGAGATGAAGTAGCGGATGAGACGAGTCGCCGCCCCGCGGGGTGCTGGATACGGCACGTCGACGACGCGGGCCTCGACGTCCCACGCATCATCGGCACCGCACCGCTCGCACCACTTCTCGACCCCCGCCACGAGGATGACCGCGCGCTTCTGGTCCTTCTCCCCGCATACGCCGTTCGTGACCACTCGGATGCGCACATCGAAGCACTGGACGGCCGCCGCGCGCGCGACGAACGCCCAGTCCATCGAACCGTCGTCGTCGAGCAGCATGACGATGCGGTCACGGACATGGACCGCAAGCAGGTTGAGAAGCGTGAGCAGTCCTAACCCGCGACGGGGCGTGAAGGTGACCACGGCGTTGTCGAAGACAGCCGCCTCCGTCAGGTCTTCGACCATACCGAGCATCGTCGCCAGACGAGGGTCGTTCGCCACATCCGACATCAGGATCCGGCGAAGCATGCCTTGTGAGGGCTCGAGGGCGATCAGAGAGCGTGTCCGGGTCAGCAACGGGCGAGTCAGGATCCCGGTCGCCGCTCCGACCTCGAGCAGGGTCTCGCTCATGGGGACCTCTTCGAGGAGCGCCTCGACCAGCTCGGGGAAGACACGCTCCTGCCCGAAGGTGTAGTCGTAGCTGTCGGCCAAGCGCTCCCGCCGGGCGAGCGCGGACTCGATGGGCACGCCGAACCGCGTGTTCTCCACATCGACCAGCGAACGTTTCTGGGCACTGCCCACCCCGGATAGCCCCCTTGCGAGAATCGCGCCGCCTCAGACCATGTCAGCGAAGGTTGTAGAACGTGTCCGCGCCGGGATAGACGGCCGACTCAGCCAGCTCCTCCTCGATGCGGATGAGGCGATTGTACTTCGCCACCCGGTCCGAGCGCGCCGGGGCGCCGGTCTTGATCTGCCCGGCGTTCGTCGCCACCGCGAGGTCGGCTATGGTGGTGTCCTCGGTCTCGCCCGAACGGTGTGAGATCACGCACGTGTAGCCTGCCCGCTTCGCCATCTCGATGCAGTCGAGCGTCTCGGTCAGCGAGCCGATCTGGTTGAGTTTGATGAGTATCGAGTTGGCCACGCCCGTCGAGATGCCGCGCTTGAGTCGTTCGGGGTTCGTGACGAACACGTCATCGCCGACAAGCTGGATACGCGCGCCCAAGCGCTCGGTAAGAAGCCTCCAGCCGTCCCAGTCCTCCTCGGCCATGCCGTCTTCAAGGCTGACGATAGGGTAGCGCTCGACGAGGTCGGACCAGAAGTCGACCATCTGCGTGCTCGTGAGTTCACGGCCCTCGCCTGCGAGCACGTAGACGCCGCGCTCCGAATCGAAGAACTCGGTAGCCGCCGGGTCAAGCGCGATCCGGACATCCTCGCCAGGCGTGTACCCGGCCTTCTCGACCGCTTCGACGACGACCGCGAGGGCCGCCTCGTTGCTTTCGAGGTTCGGAGCGAACCCGCCCTCGTCGCCAACGCTCGTGCTCAAGCCGCGAGCCTTCAAGACGCTCTTGAGCGTGTGGTAGATCTCGGAACACCAGCGCAGTCCTTCTGTGAACGTCGGCGCGCCGACGGGCATGACCATGAACTCTTGGAGGTCGACGTTGTTGTCGGCGTGAGCACCTCCGTTGAGGATGTTCATCATCGGGACGGGCAGGACGTGCGCGTTCGCACCGCCGATGTAGCTGTACAGCGTGAGCCCGGTCGACTCGGCGGCAGCCTTCGCGCACGCAAGCGAGACGCCGAGGACCGCGTTGGCGCCCAAGCGGCCCTTGTTCGCTGTGCCATCGACCTCGAGCAGGATGGCGTCGATGGCGCGCTGGTCCGTCGCGTCCATACCGACGATCTCCTCGGCGATCGGGCCGTTGACGTGGTCGACCGCCGTGCGGACACCTTTCCCCATGTACCGCGCTGCGTCCCCGTCGCGCAACTCGACGGCCTCGAAGGCGCCGGTCGACGCGCCGCTCGGCACCGCCGCCCGGCCGAAGCTGCCGTCATCGAGAACGACCTCGACCTCGATGGTGGGATTGCCGCGCGAATCGAGGATCTCTCGCGCATGGACGTCGACGATGTTGCTCATCTGCCCCTCTCCCCTTCCTTGGCCTTACGCCACAACGATTCCTGGTCGTCGAGCGGCAACGATGCGAGCGTGACCCCCGCCTCGGCCGCCTGCTCCTCCATCCGGCGCCATCGCCGGCGGAACTTCTCGCAGGTGCCCCTCAGAGCGGTCTCTGCGTCGATGCCCTGCTTCCTTGCGAGGTTGACCACCGTGAACAGTATGTCACCGATCTCATCGGCCGCCGCCTCGCTGCCCGGTTCGGTCTCGGCCAGCTCGGCGATCTCCTCGTCCAGCTTCTCGATGACCCCGTCAAGGGTATCCCACTCGAAGCCGGCAGCGACCGCTTTGCGCGAGATGGTCTGCGCCAGCATGAGCGCAGGCATACCGCTGGGAACATCGTCGAGGAGCCCGGCGCCCTTCGCCGCCTTCTCGTCGCGTTTGATCTGGTCCCAGCGCCGGTGGACCTCGCGAGCCGTGCCGGCGGAGTCCTCACCGAAGACGTGCGGGTGCCTTCGGATGATCTTGTCGATGATGCCCGCGACCACGTCATCGATCGTGAACTCGCCAGCGTCCGCGGCGATCTGCGACTGCAGTACCACCTGCAGAAGCACGTCGCCGAGCTCCTCGCTGAGCCCGGCGACGTCGTCTGCCTCGATGGCGTGAACCGCCTCGTACGCCTCTTCGACCATGTTCTTCGCGATCGAGCGGTGGGTCTGCTCCCTGTCCCACGGACACCCGTCGGGCGCCCGCAGCCTGGCGATGACCCTGACGAACTCGCCGAAGCGGTGACGGTCCGCCTCTTCGCCGCCCAGCCGCTCCACGCTACTTCGACGTGGTTTCCTGCGAAGCGCCCTTGGCTGCCTGAAGCTCTTTCACCAAGATCTCGATCTTCGCCTTCTTCTTGAGCTCGTCGAGGAACTTCTGGTACGCGTCGGCGCGTCGCTGCTGGATCAGGATCTGCTCGATCTGGTCCTTCACGTCCTCGAACTTCTGCTGCGAGGCCTTCCGCACGTCGGTCACGCGGATGATGTGCCAGCCGTACGGCGTCTTGACGAGTCCTGAGGTCTGACCCTTCGAAAGCTTGTCCAAAGCGGCCTCGAACTCAGGGACGTACGGGGTCGTGGGCCACCCGAGGTCGCCTCCGTTGGAAGCCGAGGCGGTGTCGACCGAGTACTGCTTGGCAAGCGCCGCGAAGTCGCCACCCGCCCTGACCTGCGCGAGCACCTTCTCCGCGTTCTTCTTGTCCTCAGGCTTGAACAGGATGTGCGAGGCTCGCTTGGCCGCCTGCTGCGCGAACTGAGCCTTGTTCTTGTCGTAGTAGGCCCTCATCTCCTTCTCGGAGATCTTGATGTCTGAGGCGAGCGACTCGATGAGCTTCTGCGTCAACAGCTGCTCACGGACCTGCTGCCGCAGCGACTCTTCGGTCATGCCGGCGCTCTTGAGCGCCGACTGGAACTGCTCGTCGTTCTGGAAGCCGGACTTGAGCTGCTGGATCTGTTTGTCGACGTCGGCGTCCGCGACCTTGATGCCCTTCTCCTCGGCAGCCTGCTCGACGAGCTTCTGGTTGATGAGGTTGTCGAGCAGCCGCTGCTTGAAGTCGAGGAGACGGCCCTCGCCATCGGCGCCCTTGAACATGTCTGGGTACTGCTTCTTGAGCTGCTCGACCTGCTTGTCGAGCTCCGCGAGAGGGATCTTCTCGCCATTGACCTTCGCCGCGGTGTCCTTGTCCGAACAACCTGCGCCGGTGAGGAGCGCAAGAGCCAGGGCCAGAACGAGTGCGATACGTAGCGGTTTCATCCGGTTTCATTCCTCCCGAGAGCTGGGTTCGGACGCTGCCGAGTATATAGCACCGAGCGCGCCGAGCGCCGCACCTGTCACAGACTCTCCATAGCCGACCGGCAGCACCAGTTGCTTCTTGCGCTCGACGAACACGGCCCCGAGGGCCGCCAGACGCCCTTTCGCCTCATCGTCAGCGTCCACCGGCGACAGCGTGAGGCGGCCTCGCGCAAACGAGATGTTCGTGACCCCGGCATCGGCCGCGAGCGCCTTGATGCGTGCGATGTCGACGAGGTTGCGGGCAGGCTCGGGCAATGCGCCATACGTGTCGGCGAGCTCGGCGGCCACCGCATCGACGACCTCGATCGCAGGAGCTCCCGCGAGCCGCCGGTAGGCTCGCACGCGTTCGTCGACGTCCGCAAGGTAGACCTCGGGGATGTAGGCCGGAACGGGCAGGTCGACGCGTATGTCGAGATGCGCGACGACCGGTTCGCCCCGCGCTTCGGAGACCGCCTCCATGAGCATCTGTGCGAACAGGTCGAACCCGACCGCCGACAGGTTGCCGTGCTGTTCGGCCCCGACGAGCGAGCCCGCTCCCCGGATCTCGAGGTCGCGCATCGCGATCTTGATGCCGCTGCCGAGGTCGTCGTGCTCACGGATGGCCGTACGGCGTTCGATGGCGGCCTCGGTCAAGGCGCTCTCGCGAGGGAACAGGAAGTATGCGTACGCCTTGACGTGACTGCGGCCGACGCGCCCCTTGAGCTGGTAGAGCTGCGCCAGCCCGAGGCGCTGCGAGTCCTCGATGATGAGCGTGTTGCTGTGAGGGTTGTCGATGCCCGACTCGATGATCGTGGTGGCGACGAGCACGTCGGCCTCGTTCGCCGCGAACTGCTCCATGACCGCCTCGAGCTGCTTTTCGGACATCTGCCCGTGGGCGACGGCGATGCGCGCCTCAGGTGCTGCGGCGCGCACGCGTTCGACCGCGTCGTCGATGGTGCGGACACGGTTCGAGACGTAGTAGACCTGCCCTCCGCGTTCGAGCTCCCGCCGGATGGCTCCCGAGACCACGTCTTCGTCCCACTCGCCGACGTGCACGTTCACCGGGAAGCGGTTCGGCGGCGGTGTGTCGATGACGCTCATGTCGCGAACACCGGACAGGGACATCTGCAGGGTGCGCGGGATAGGTGTCGCGCTCATCGCGAGCACATCGACCTGTTCGCGCAGGTGGGTGAGGTGCTCCTTGTGCTCGACGCCGAAGCGCTGCTCCTCGTCGATGATGACGAGCCCGAGGTCTTTGGGCGCGACATCACGCGACAGAAGCCGGTGAGTGCCCACGAGCACGTTGACCGAGCCATCGGCGAACCCCTCGAGCGCGGCCCGCTGCTGCGCATCAGTGCGGAAGCGGCTCAGGACCTCGACGGTCACGCCGAACGGCGCGAACCGCTCGCTGAAGGTCGTGAAGTGCTGCTGGGCGAGGATCGTCGTCGGACACAGCACCATGACCTGCTTGCCATCCTGCACGGCTTTGAACGCGGCACGGATGGCGACCTCGGTCTTGCCGTAGCCGACGTCACCGCAGATCAGGCGGTCCATAGGCTTGTCGGACTCCATGTCGCTCTTCACATCGGCGATCGCGGCGAGCTGGTCGGGCGTCTCCACGTAGGGGAACATCGCCTCCATCTCGAGCTGCCACGGCGTGTCCGGCCCGTATGCGTGGCCGGTCACCGTCGAGCGACGCGCGTACAGGTCGACGAGGTCGAAGGCGAGCTGGCGGACCGCCTTGCGTGCCTTGCCGGTGGCGCGGCTCCAGTCAGCGGTGTTGAGCCGCGTGACGCGGGGCGCCGCCCCGTCCGGGCCCACGTACTTGGTGACGCGGTCGATCTGTTCCACGGGCACGAAGAGCTTGTCGCCCTTGGCGTACTCGAGCAGCAGGTAGTCGCGCTCGGCGCCGAGCACCTCCTGGCGGACCACCTCGCGGAACAGTGCGATGCCGTGTGTCGCATGCACCACGTAGTCCCCGGGCGCGAACGAGAACGTGACCTTCGTCGGGTCGATCTCGCGACGCCGGCGACGCACCATCGAACGCGGGTAGACATCGTCGATGGAGACGACCGCCACGTGCGCCTCGGGCACGACGAAGCCAGCAGGCACGTCGACATCGGAGAGCAGCACCGCCCGGGGCGTCCACCCTGGTTCCTCCGACCGGTCCGAAGCCACGTCTCCCGGAGGCCTGCCGCGGGCGCCCGCAGCGGCTTCTCCGGCCGCCTCGGGCAGCCCGGTTCCGGGCGTGCGTGCATGTGCCGCGTGGTCGCGTTCCTCGGTGACCGTCACCCCCGCTTCGACGAGCAGGTCACCGACACGTCGGCGCGTGCGGCGGTCGGGCACGGCCACAGCCACACGGTTGCCCGCCGCCAGGAGCGAGCGCACACCTCCGATGAAGCGCTCCTCGCCACCAGAGACCTCGGGACGCCGCGCAACGAGTTCGGCATCGACGCCGCCTCCCGTGCGCAGCAGCGACAGCAGCGTGAGGCGCTGGCGCTCGCCGAAGTCGAGCTGCGCCGGCGAGAGGTAGAGCCCCTCGAGCGCCGCCGTGTGCGGGACGGCAGAGCGAAAGCCGGCCGCCTTCGCGGCCGCCTTCCCGCCGCTCGCTCATCGGCCTGGCTTCGTTCACCACCAGCGCGCGATCGCCCACCATTCTGCCGTTCAACATGGCAATCGCTTTGTTGGCTTCGTCATCGCTGGC
>FWPV01011289.1_pt1 | contig 14275 bp, 11 predicted proteins | sample 2228371 | NCBI WGS metagenome assembly FWPV01 (sample SAMEA103939776, study PRJEB20133) | metagenome
TGTGCGCCGGCGCCACCCCGGCGGCGGCGATGGCGGTGGCCGAGCGCGCCGCACGCTCGTTGAGCGGGCCGGTGTCCACCGGAACCCGGCGGCAGGTCCGGGTGACCGTCGGGGTGGCACCGGCCACCGTGCCTCCGGCCGAGCCGTCGTCGCTGTTGCGCCGGGCCCGCCGCGCAGCCATCGACCCGGCACGGCGAGCCCACGGGCCGGTCCGGCTGGCGATCTGAGGGCCGGCCAGCTGACGCGGCCCGACCGGCGGGCGGGGCCGCACCGTCGACCTAACGTCGCGGGCCATGCCCGACGAGGTGCGCGCCACCCCCGACCTGGCGGTGCTCGAGTCCATCGAGCGCCGGGTGCTGTGGCTGGCGGTCCGCATGGTCGATCACGCCAACCACGGCCGGCCGGACGCCGGCGGGATCAAGGTGGGCGGCCACCAGGCCAGCTCCGCCTCGATGGTCAGCATCATGACCGCGCTGTGGTTCGGGCACATCGGCGGTCACGACAAGGTGGCGGTCAAGCCGCACGCCTCGCCGGTGTACCACGCCATCAAGTACCTCACCGGAGAGCTCGACCGCAGCTACCTGACCAGGCTGCGGGAACTCGGTGGTCTGCAGGCCTACCCGAGCCGCACCAAGGACCCCGACGTCGCCGACTTCTCCACCGGTTCGGTCGGCCTCGGCGCCGTGGCCCCGCTGTTCGCCGCGGCCACCCGCCGCTACCTCGACGCCCACTTCGGTGCCCGGCCCCGAGCCCGGTTCATCGCTCTGGTCGGCGACGCCGAACTCGACGAGGGCAACGTGTGGGAGGCCATCGCCGACCCGGCCATGCAGGGCCTGTCGAACGTCAGGTGGATCGTCGACCTGAACCGCCAGAGCCTCGACCGGGTCGTGCCCGGGATCAAGGCCCTGCGGCTCATGAAGTTCTTCCACGACTCGGGCTGGCACGTCCAGGAGGCCAAGTACGGCCGACGGTTACAGGAGGTCTTCGCCCGGCCCGGAGGGCACCACCTGCGGCGACACCTCGACGAGATGAGCAACGAGGAGTACCAGAGCCTGTTCGCGTTCCGCGGTGCCGAGCTGCGCCAGCGGTTCCTGGCGAGCGCCGACGCCGCGGTGCGGACCGTGATCGACGACGTCCCCGACGACGAACTCGCCCCACTGGTGCAGAACCTCGGCGGCCACGACCTCGGCGTGCTGCTCGACGCCTACCGCCGCTGCGACGAGGTGCAGGACCGCCCGAGCGTGGTGTTCGCCTACACGGTCAAGGGGTGGGGGCTGCCCATCGCCGGCGACCCGCTCAACCACGCCGCCCTGCTCACCCCGGCACAGATCGCCGCCTTCCGCAGCGAGCTGGGCCTCACCCCCGACACCGAGTGGGACCGGTTCCCCGACGGCACCCCCGAGGCCGACCTGTGCGCCGCAGTCGGGGCCGCCATCACCAACGTCCCACCGCCGCCCCGCCGGCGGGTGGCGGTCCCGGCGGGGACCGGCGTCCCGGCCGCCAAGCCGGTGAGCACCCAGGAGACCTTCGGACGGGTGCTCACAGCGCTCGGCGCCGTCCCCGAGGTCGCCGAGCGGCTGGTGACCACCTCACCCGATGTGGCCGTGTCGACCAACCTCGGCGGATGGGTCAACAAGATGGGTGTCTTCAGCCCCGAGGCCCAGCCCGACTACCTGGGAGACCGCCGACTGCTGCGCTGGCAGCAGTCCCCGGCCGGTCAGCACCTCGAGCTGGGCATCAGCGAGATGAACCTGTTCCTGCTGCTCGGCCAGCTGGGACTGGCCCACGAGCTGCACGGCGAGGTCCTGCTGCCGGTGGGCACGGTGTACGACCCGTTCGTGTGCCGGGGTCTCGACGCGTTCATCTACGCCCTCTACAACGGCGGCCGTTTCGTCGTGGTCGGGACCCCGTCTGGGGTGACGCTCGCCCCCGAGGGCGGGGCGCACCAGCGCACGATCACCTGCTCGATCGGGCTGGAGCTCCCCGGAGTCACCTTCGCCGAGCCGGCCTACGCCACTGCGCTCGACTGGCTGCTGTGCGACGGACTCGACCGGCTGACCAGACCCGACGGTGAGTCGCTCTACCTGCGCCTGTCCACCCGGCCGTTGGACCAGGGACCGTTCGAGGCCCGCCGGGCCGTCCTGGGTGACGACGAGCTGCGCAGACAGGTGCTGGCCGGCGGCTACCGGCTCCGTGACCACGGCACGGTGGCGGCCACCGGTACCCCGCTGGTGCACATCGTCGCCAGCGGCGCCGTCCTCCCCGAGGTGGTCGCCGCCGCCGACCGGCTCGCCGACGAGGGGGTCGCCGCCAACGTCATCGACGTCACCTCGCTCGACCGCCTGTACCGCGACTGGCGTGCGGCGCTGCGGCGGGCGGTGCGGGCCGGCACCCGACCCGGTGCCGACTTCCACCTCGCCGAACTCATCCCCGCCCGCGAGCGCCGGGCCCCGATCGTGACCGTTCACGACGCCGCCACCCACGCCATGGCCTGGCTGGGGAGCGTGTTCGGCCAGCGGGTGGTCCCGCTCGGGGTCGACGAGTTCGGCCAGAGCGGTTCGATCGCCGAGCTCTACGGACTGTTCGAGCTGCTCCCCGGCGCGATCGTGAACGCCGCGCTGGTGGCCCTGGAGGGCTGAGCCGGCAGTTCGCTCAGCCCTCGACGTGACGGTCGGCCAGCTCGAGCACCTCGTCGATGATGGCGATGCCCTGGCGGACCTCGTCGGGGCTGATGGTGATGGGCGGCACCACGTGGATCCGGTTGAAGTGCGTGAACGGCCACAGGCCCCGGGCCTTGCACGCCGCCACCAGCTCGTTCATCGGCGCCGCGTCCGCTCCGGTGGCGTTGAACGGCACGAGCGGTTCGCGGGTCTCGCGGTTGCGTACCAGTTCGATGGCCCAGAACACCCCGAGGCCGCGCACGTCACCGACCGAGGGGTGGCGCTGCTGCAACTCGCGCAGGGCCGGGCCGATGACGTCGGTCCCGAGCATGCGGGCGTGGTCGATGATGCCCTCTTCTTCGAAGATCTTGATGCTGGCCGCCGCCGAGGCGCATGCCAGGACGTGCCCCGAGTACGTGAGCCCGCCCGGGTAGGGACGGTCCTTGAACGTCTCGGCGATCCGGCGGCTGATGATCACCCCGCCGAGGGGGACGTAGCCGGAGTTCACGCCCTTGGCGAAGCAGATGAGGTCGGGGGTGACCCCCCAGTGATCGACGGCGAACCACTCGCCGCACCGGCCGAACCCGGCCATCACCTCGTCGCAGATCATCACGATGCCGTGCCGGTCGCACAGCTCTCGCACGCCAGCCAGGTAGCCGTCGGGGGGCACGAGAATGCCGTTGGTGCCCACCACCGTCTCCAGGGCGATGGCGGCCACGGTGTGTGGCCCCTCGACCATGAGGGTGTCGGCCAGGTGCTGCAGGGCGCGCTCGCACTCCTCGGCCTCGTCCCTGGCATGGAACGCCGACCGGTAGGGGTAGGGCCCCCAGAACTTCACCGCACCGGGGATGCCCGGCTCGCTCGGCCACCGGCGGGGTTCGCCGGTGAGGGTGATCGCCCCGGCGGTGGCACCGTGGTAGCTGCGGTAGGTGGTGAGCACCTTGTGCCGGCCCGTGTGGAGCCTGGCCATGCGGATGGCGTTCTCGGCCGCTTCGGCGCCGCCGTTGGTGAAGAACACCATGTCCAGGTCACCCGGTGCCCGCTCGGCGATGAGGCGGGCGGCCTCGGAGCGGGCCTCGTTGGCGTGGAACGGGGCGATCGTGCAGAGCTTGTCGACCTGCTCCTTGATGGCGGCGAGCAGCTTGGGGTGCTGGTGGCCGATGTTCACGTTCACCAGCTGCGAGGAGAAGTCGAGGAAGCGGCGGCCGTCCTCGGTCCAGAACCACGAGCCCTCGGCGCCGGTGACCACCAGGGGGGTCAGCGCACCCTGGGCCGACCACGAGTGGAACACGTGGGCACGGTCGTCAGCGTAGGTCCGGGACGTCGTCGTCTCGGTGGCGGTCATGGTTCGGTCTCCTTCGTCGTCGGGGTCGGAGCGGTGGGCCGGCGGGTCTCCCCGCCGGCCCACCGCGACGGGGTCAGGCCCCGCCCTCCTTGAGTTCCACGGTGATCGGCGTGAAGTCGGCGCCGACCACGTCGATGCCCTCGGCCTTGAGCATCTCGATGGCCGCAGCGTTGATCTCGTCGGTGTAGGCGTCGGCGTCCGGCGCCTTGGTGATGACCGTCGAGCCCTCGGCGTTCTTGGTCTCGAGCGCCACCGACACCGTCTGGTCCCACAGTGCCTTGTCCATGGTGCCCGCACCGGCCGACGGCGACGGCCAGATCAACTTGTTGATCTCGTTCATCTGCCACAGCTGGTGGCTGGCACCGAGCTTGGACCCCTTGGCCACCACGATGTCGGCGCACTCCTGGGGGTTGTCACGGCAGTACGCCCAGCCCTTGAGCGACGCCGCCACGAACTTGATGGCGGTGTCCTTGTACTTGGCGTCGTTCTTCAGCTTGTCGGTGTTGGCCCAGATGGCGTCCTGGAGCATGGCGGTGCCGACGTCGTTCCAGTCGATGACGTTGAAGTCCTCGGGCTGGTACAGCTTCCCGGTCTCGGGGTTCACCGCCTCGAGCACCTGGGCGTACTCGTTGTAGGTCATGGCCTGGGCGGCGTCGATCTCCCGCTTCAGCAGGGCCTGCATGTCGAACTGCTGGCCGACCAGGGTGACGTCCTTCTGCGGGTCGAGCCCGGCCTTGGTCATGCCGGCGAACAGCTCGAACTCGTTGCCGAAGCCCCAGTTGCCGACCTTTTTGCCCTTCAGGTCGGCGGGGCCGGTGATGCCACTGTCGGCCCACGACACCTGCAGGGTGCCCGAGCGCTGGAACACCTGGGAGATGTTGGTGATGTTCGCCCCCTGCTCGCGGCTGGCGAGCGCCTTGGGCACCCAGGCGATGGCGAAGTCGACCGCGCCCGACGCCAACTGCGTCTGGGGCACGATGTCGACACCACCCTCGACGATCTCGACGTCGAGGCCCATGTCCCGGTAGAAGCCCTTCTCGACCGCTGCGTAGTAGCCGGCGAACTGGGCCTGGGTGACCCACTGGAGCTGGAGCTTGACCTTGGTCAGCTCGCCGCCACCGCCGCCTGCCGCCGTGGTGTCGCTCGAACCGCCGTCGTCACCGCCGCAGCCCGCAGCGACGAGGCTCAGGGCAAGGGCGGCGAGGACGCCCTTGCGCAACCAGTGCTTGCTCATCGTTCCGGTTCCCGTCCCTTTCCGTGGTGGGTTGGTGCGCTGATGGAGGCGGTGGACGCGCCGTTGCGCCACCGTCCGCCGGCGTGGATCCCAGGCCGGCGCTCCGTCACCGGGCCGTCTCCCGCTTGGCCCGCCACGGCATGGCGAGCCGTTCGAGGAGTGCGGCGGCGACGAAGAAGGTGAGACCGAGCAGGCACGAGGCGAGCACGTAGGCCCAGGCCCGGCCGTAGGCGGAGTTGGCGGCCGCCGAGGTGATGCGGCTGCCGAGGCCGTTCTGCAGCCCGCCGAAGTACTCGGCGACCACTGCGGCGATCACGCACAGCGAGGCGGCCAGCCGGAGCCCGGTGAACAGGAACGGCAGGGCGTTGGGCACCCGCACCCGGCGTAGCACCTGCCCGTCGCTCGCAGCGTACGAACGCATCAGCTCGAGGTGGGTGGGTTCGACCTGGGTGAGGCCTTTGAGCACGTTCATGAACACCGGGAAGAACACGATGATCGTGACCACCAGCCGCCGGGGGATGGCGCTGGTGCTCGAGAACAGGTTGTTGAACATCGGGGCCAGGGCGATGATCGGCATGGCGTTGATGGCGGCCGCCAGCGGCATCGTCATGTCCCGGAACACGGGGAAGCGGCTGGCGACCAGGGCCATGACCACCCCGAGCAGGCTGCCGACGACCAGCCCGACCAGCGCGTTGGTGCCGGTGTTCACGGTGGCCTCGCGGATCGGGCCCCACTGGGCGACGAAGGAGTCCCAGATCAGCGACGGAGCGGGCAGCAGGTAGGGCTTGATGTCCCGGGCGTTGACGAACCACTCCCACGCCAGCAGGAACACGACCCCCACCACCACCGGGGGCAGCAGGAGACGGACGCGGGTCGCAGCGCCGTTCACCACGCCGCCTCAGCACTCAGCCCGAGCGCCCGCTCGATGCCGCGCAACGCCTCGCGGACCTCGGTGATCTTCTCGAAGAAGGCCTTGTCCTCCCGGGTGTCCTCGGTGCGCTCCCCCAACTCGACGTCGATCACCTCGGTGATGCGCCCGGGCCGGGGCGACATCACGACCACCCGGTCGGACAGGAACACCGCCTCGGGGATGGAGTGGGTGACGAACACCACCGTCGTGCTGAGCTGGGCGCAGATCCGCAGCAGCTCGGTCTGCATGTGCTCCCGGGTCATCTCGTCGAGCGCCCCGAACGGCTCGTCCATGAGCAGCAGCGGCGGGTCGAACGACAGCGCCCGGGCGATGGCCACACGCTGCTGCATGCCGCCGGAGAGCTCCCAGGGATGGTGGTCGGCGAACTCGGCCAGCTTGACCAGCTCGAGCATCTCCATCGCCTTGGCCCGACGCCGGTTGCGGTCCCAGCCCCGCAGCTCGAGCGGTAGCTCGATGTTGCGGGCGACGGTGCGCCACTCGAACAGACCGGCCTGCTGGAACGCCATGCCGTAGTCCTGGTCCTTGCGGGCCCGGGCCGCCGGCTTGCCGTTCACCATGACCGTGCCCGAGGTCGGCTCGATCAGGTCGGCGATCAGCCGCAGCAGCGTGGACTTCCCGCACCCCGACGGACCGATCAGCGACACGAACTCACCGGGGGCGACGGTGAGGTCGACCTCGACCAGGGCGTCGACCTGGTTCGGCTTGCCCCGGTTGAAGATCTTGGAGGCCTTCGAGACCTGGACCGACGCCGTCACGCCATGCTCTCCTTGGGCCGGTTGCGCATGAGGAACCGGTCGAGCGCGAGCACCAGACCGGCGACCACCACCCCGAGCAGGGCTGCGCCGAGCATGGCCGTGTACACCTTCGCCGGGTCGGCGGTCGCTTCGCGGGAGTACTCGAGGATCAGCCGGCCGATCCCGCCCCGGGAGCCGGTGGAGATCTCGGCGACGATGGCCCCCACGACCGAGGCCGCGGCAGCGAGCCGCAGCGCCGGGATCAGGTGGGGGACCGCTGCCGGGAAGCGCAGCTTCCACAGGGTGGCCCGCTCGGACGCCGCGTAGGAGGCCATCAGCTCAAGCGCGGCCGGCGGCGGTGACGAGAGGCCGCGCAGCCCCCCGACGGCCACGGGGCAGAACGAGAGGTAGGCGGCGATGAGCGACACGCTCATCCACGCCTGCCAGCTCACCCCGAACACCTCGAGCCTGCCGCCCCAGGCCACCACCAGGGGGGCGAGCGCGACCAACGGGACCGTCTGGGACAGCACGACGTAGGGCAGCAGCCCCCGCTCGACGACGCGGAACCGTTGCATGGCAACGGCGAGGGCCAAGCCCACCGCGGTGCCGAGCAGGAACCCGACCCCGGCCACCCGCAGCGTGTACCAGGCGCCGTCGAGCACCACCACCCCGACCCGCCTGGCGCCGACCGCCCGGTTCTCCGGGTCGTCGAGCCGCCCAAGGACGTCCCACACGTGGGGCATGGACGCGTCGTCGGCCCGGGCCGGGAGTTGCCATCCGAAGATCCGGCCGTCGATCGCCTTGTAGCCCTCCCACAGGGCGACCAGCACCAGCACGCCGAGGACGGCCAGGCTCCACATCCGCGCCCTGGTCTTCACCGCTTCGCCTGCACCTTCTCGGCGACCGCCGGGATGATCTTCTCACCGTACGCCTCGAGCGTCTGCTCCTTGCCGTCGTGCTGGAGGTAGACGGAGAACTGGGTCACGCCCAGGCTCTTCAGCTCCTCGAGGCGCTCGACGTGCTGCTCGGGGGTGCCCAGGATGCAGAACCGGTCGACGATCTCGTCGGGCACGAAGCTCGTGTGGACGCTCCCGGCCCGGCCGTGCTCGTTGTAGTCGTACCCCTGGCGCCCCTTGATGTACTCGGTGAGCGCCCTCGGGATGGACGGGTCGTCGCCGTAGCGGCTGACGATGTCGGCGACATGGTTGCCGACCATCCCGCCGAACCACCGGCACTGGTCGCGCATGTAGGCCACGTCCTCACCCACGTACGCCGGGGCAGCCACGCAGATGGCGAGCGCGTCGGGGTCGCGGCCGGCCCGCTCGGCGGCCTCCTTCACAGCTCGGATCGTCCACGCCGCGATCTGCGGGTCGGCGAGCTGGAGGATGAACCCGTCGCCGACCTCACCGGTGAGCTGCAGGGCCTTGGGGCCGTAGGCGGCGACCCACACATCGAGGCGGCTCTTGGTGCCCCACGGGAACCGCAGGGTGGAGCCCTTGTAGTCCACCTCCCGCCCGTTGGCCAGCTCCCGGATGACATGGATCGACTCCCGCAGGGTGGCCAGCGTGGTCGGCGCGCCGTTGGTGACCCGGACGGCCGAATCGCCACGGCCGATCCCGCAGATCGTCCGGTTGCCGTACATCTCGTTGAGCGTGGCGAACAGGCTGGCCGTCACCGTCCAGTCCCGGGTGGCCGGGTTGGTGACCATCGGCCCGACGATCACCTTGCGGGTCTCGGCCAGGATCTGGCTGTAGATGACGAAGGGCTCCTCCCACAGCAGGTGGGAGTCGAAGGTCCACACGTGGCTGAACCCGAAGGCCTCCGCCTTCTTTGCCAGGTCGACGACGCGCCAGGCCGGCGGGTTGGTCTGCAGCACGACACCGATGTCCATGGCTGCTACCGGTTCTGGGGGAAGCCGAGGTCGATGGCTGAGGTCGCCGGGTCGGGCCAGCGCTCGGTGACGACCTTGGTCCGGGTGTAGAACTGGATGCCGTCCGGGCCGTACATGTGGTTGTCGCCGAACAGCGACGCCTTCCAGCCGCCGAAGCTGTAGTAGGCGACCGGCACCGGGATGGGCACGTTGATGCCCACCATGCCCACCTGCACCTCGAACTGGAACCGGCGCGCCGCGCCGCCGTCGCGGGTGAAGATGGCCACGCCGTTGCCGTACTCGTGCCGGTTCACGAGCTCGACGGCCTCCTGGTAGGTGGGCACCCGCACCACCGACAGCACCGGCCCGAAGATCTCCTCGGTGTGCAGGCGCGACCACGGCTTCACGTGGTCGACCAGCGACACCCCGATGAAGAACCCGTCGCCGGGCACCTGCAGCGTGCGGCCGTCGGCCACCACGGTGGCCCCCTCCTCGACGGCCACGTCGAGGTAGCTGGCCACCTTGTCCCGGTGCTCCCGGGTGATGAGCGGTCCCATCTCGGCGTCCGGATCGGTGCCCGGGCCGATGCGCAGCGTAGCCAGCCGGCGCTCGATGGCCGGCACCAGCCGGTCACCGACGTCGCCCACGGCCACCACCACGCTGATCGCCATGCACCGCTCGCCGGCCGAGCCGTACGCGGCCGACACTGCGGCGTCGGCCGCCATGTCGATGTCGGCGTCGGGGAGCACGATCATGTGGTTCTTCGCTCCGCCGAGCGCCTGCACCCGCTTGCCGTGCGCAGTGCCGGTCTCGTAGATGTGGCGGGCGATCGGCGTGGAGCCCACGAAGCTGACCGCAGCGATGTCGGGGTGCTCGAGGATGCGGTCGACCGCGACCTTGTCGCCCATCACCACGTTGAACACCCCGTCCGGCAGGCCCGACTGCTTGAGCAGGTCGGCGAGGAACAACGAGGCCGACGGGTCCTTCTCGCTGGGCTTGAGCACGAACGTGTTCCCGCATGCAATGGCGTTGGCGAACATCCACATGGGCACCATCGCCGGGAAGTTGAATGGCGTGATGCCTGCCACCACCCCGAGGGGCTGGCGGATGGAGTACACGTCGACCCCGTTGGCGGCCTGCTCGCTGAAGCCGCCCTTCAGCAGATGGGGGATGCCACAGGCGAACTCGACGTTCTCGATGCCCCGGGCCACCTCGCCGAGCGCGTCGGCGGTGACCTTGCCGTGCTCGGAGGTGAGCAGCGCGGCGAGCTCCTTGCGGTTGGCGTCGAGCAGCTCGCGAAGGTTGAACAGCACCTCGGAGCGACGGGCCAGCGACGTGGCCCGCCAGGCCGGGAACGCCTCCTTGGCGGCTGCGACCGCGGCGTCGACCTCTTCGGCAGAAGCGAAGTCGACCTCGGCCTGCACATCGCCGGTGGCCGGGTTGTACACCGGGCCGCGCCGGCCCGAGGTGCCGGGCACGCTGCGCCCGCCGATGTAGTGGTGGATCTGGCGCACGCTTCCTCCTAGATGAGGTACTGGCTCAGGCCGCGCTTGAGGTACTGCCCGTGCCCCTTGCGTCCGAGGTACCGGTCACCCTCGACCAGCACGCTCCCCCGGGACAGCACGGTGTCGACCTTGCCGTCGATGACCATCCCCTCGTAGGCGGAGTGGTCCATGTTCATGTGGTGGGTCTCGACGCTGAGGCGGGTCTTCGCGTTCGGGTCGTAGACGACGATGTCGGCGTCGCTGCCGGGCTGCAGCACGCCCTTCTTCGGGTACAGGCCGAACATCCGGGCCGGGGTCGTGCTGCACAGCTCCACCCACCGGGGCAGGGTGATCTCACCCGTGACCACGCCCTGGTAGATGGTGTCCATCCGGTGCTCGACCCCGCCGATGCCGTTGGGGATCTTCGAGAAGTCGCCCAGGCCCAGCTCCTTCTGCTCCTTCATGCAGAACGGGCAGTGGTCGGTGGACACCACGGACAGGTCGTTGGTGCGCAGGTAGCGCCACAGGGCCTCCTGGTGGCCCTCGGACTTGAACCGCAAGGGTGTCGAGCAGACGTAGGCCGCACCCTCGAAGCCCGGCTTCATCAGGTGGTCCTCGACGCTGAACCACAGGTACTGCGGGCAGGTCTCACCGAAGACGTTGGCGCCCAGGTCGCGGGCGTTGGACACCGCCTCGACGGCCTCCTTGGCCGACATGTGCACGATGTACAGCGGGCACTTGGCCACCTTGGCCAGCATGATCGCCCGGTGGGTGGCCTCGGCCTCCATCTCCACCGGACGGGTGACCGAGTGGTACCAGGGGTCGGTTTGGCCCCGCTCGAGTGCCTGGGCGATCAGCACGTCGATGGCGATGCCGTTCTCGGCGTGCATCATGATCGTCGCCCCGACCTCGGCGGCGGTCTGCATAGCCCGCAGGATCTGCCCGTCGTCGCTGTAGAACACGCCCGGGTAGGCCATGAACAGCTTGAAGCTGGTGATGCCCTCGTGGTCGACGAGGTAGCGCATGGCCTTGAGCGACTCGTCGTCGACGCCACCCACGATCATGTGGAACGCGTAGTCGATGGCGCAGTTGCCCTCGGCCTTGCGGTGCCACTCGGCTAGGCCGTCCTGCACCAGCTCCCCGGTGCGCTGCACCGCGAAGTCGACGATGGTGGTGGTGCCTCCCCAGGCCGCGGCCCGGGTGCCGGTCTCGAAGGTGTCGCTGGCGAAGGTGCCCCCGAACGGCAGTTCCATGTGGGTGTGCACGTCCACACCCCCGGGGATGACGTACTTCCCGGCGGCGTCGATCACCTTGTCGCAGGTGGGCTCGACGCCGGCGAACCATCCGGGCGCCCCCATGGCCGCGATCGTCTCGCCGTCGACGAGCACGTCCATCGGGCTCACCCCCGTGCTCGAGATCACCTGCCCGTTCTTGATCAGGGTCCTGGCCATCGCTGCTCCCTCTGGTGTCGGGTGGATCAGGGCTGCACCAGCGACCCGTACATGTCGGGCCGGCGGTCGCGGTAGAACGCCCACTGGTTGCGGACCTCCTGGAGGAGGTCCATGTCGAGATCACGCACCACCAGCTCCTCGTCGTAGGTGCTGGCCACCTCGCCGACGAACTGGCCCCGGGGGTTGACGAAATAGGTCTGCCCGTAGAAGTCGTTGTCGCCCAACGGTTCGACACCGACCCGGTTGATCGCCCCCACGTAGTACTCGTTGGCCACCGCGGCGGCCGGCTGCTCGAGCTGCCACAGGTAGGCGCTCAGGCCTCGGCTGGTGGCCGACGGGTTGAACACGATCTTCGCGCCGGCCAGGCCGAGCGCCCGCCAACCCTCCGGGAAGTGGCGGTCATAGCAGATGTAGACGCCGATGCGGCCGACCGCGGTGTCGAACACCGGGTACCCGAGGTTCCCCGGCCGGAAGTAGAACTTCTCCCAGAAGCCCTTGACCTGCGGGATGTGGGTCTTGCGGTACTTGCCCAGGTACGTGCCGTCGGCGTCGATCACCGCCGCGGTGTTGTAGAGGATGCCCTCCTGCTCCTGCTCGTACATGGGCAGCACGAGCACCATGCCGAGCTCCCGGGCCAGTTCGCAGAACCGTTGGGTGGTCGGACCGTCGGGGATCGGCTCGGCGTAGTCGTAATAGGCGCTGTCCTGCACCTGGCAGAAGTACGGCCCGTAGAACAGCTCCTGGAAGCACATCACCTGGGCACCCTGGGAGGCGGCCTGCCGGGCGTAGTCGACGTGGAGCTGGATCATCGACTCCTTGTCGCCCGTCCACTTCGTCTGCACCAGCGCCGCCCGGACCACGTTGGCCATGCCGACTCCTCCTCGACGACCCCCTCGACACCCGACCCCGGGCCTTGCCAAGGCCGGTGCCGGTGTGGCGATAGTAGTGACACCGCACTGAGCGGCCAATGCCCTGATTGTTCCGAACTGTTCCAAACAGGTTCGCGTTGACTGAACGCATTCTTGCCGAGGTGGAGGAGCGCTCCGCGCGGGGCATCGCCGCGGCCATCAGCCGGCTGGTGACCACCGGCGCGCTGGCTCCGGGAACCCGCCTGCCGACGGTGCGGGAGCTGTCCCGGCAGCTGGGGACCAGCCCGACGACGGTGAGCGAGGCCTGGCAGAGCCTCGCCCGTGCCGGGGTGATCGAGGCGAGGGGCCGCAACGGCACCTACGTGGCCGGCCTGCCCCGCCCCACCGGGCCCCGCCGCTACCGGCGGGTGACCGCCGCTCCCGACCATGTCGGCCTCGATCTCTCCACCGGCACCCCGGACCCGGACCTGCTCCCCGACCTGCGGCCGGTGCTCACCCGGGTGAGCCGCCAGAACCTGACCACGAGCTACCTGGACCGACCGGTGCTGCCTGAGCTCGAGGAGCTGCTGCTCGACCGCTGGCCGTTCACCCCTGAGGCTCTGACGGTGGTCGACGGGGCCCTGGACGCACTCGACCGCGTCACCACGGCGGTGGTCCGCCTCGGCGACCGCGTGCTCGTGGAGAACCCGTGCTTCCCCCCGGTGCTGGACCTGCTCGAGTCGTTGGGCGCGGAACCGATCGGGCTCGAGCTCGACGAGCACGGGGTGCGACCTGAGGCGCTCGAGAAGGCCCTGGCCTGGGATCCGGTGGCGTGCTACCTGCAGCCCCGGGCCCAGAACCCCAGCGGCGTTTCGATGACCGCACAGCGGGCCCGCCGTCTGGCCACCCTGCTGCGCGGTCGGCCGGTGCTGGTGGTCGAGGACGACCATTCCGGCGACATCGCCTCGGCCCCGGTGGTCAGCCTCGGCCGCTGGCTCCCGGGCCAGACGGTGCACATCGTGTCGTTCTCCAAGTCGCACGGCCCCGACCTGCGGCTGGCCGCCGTGGGTGGTGCGGGAGGCGTGGTGGAGGCTGTCACCAGCCGCCGCGTGCTCGGTCCGGGCTGGTCGTCCCGACTGCTCCAGGCGGTGCTCGTGGAACTGCTGCGCGACCCGGCCACCGTCGCGCAGGTGGCCGCCGCTCGGGAGGCGTACGCCCACCGTCGCGCCCAGATGGTGGCCGCACTGCACGCCCGCCAGGTGGGCACCACCGGGACCGACGGGATCAACCTGTGGGTGGAGACCGACGACGAGCAGGCCGCGCTCGTCTCGCTCGCCGCCCAGGGCGTGGGCGCAGCCCCCGGTTCGCCATTCGTCGTGTCGAGCCTGGGGGTGGACCACATCCGGCTGACGGTGGGCCTGGTGGCCGACGGTCACGAGGCCCTGGCCGACCAGGTGGCCCGAGCCTGCCGCCGGGCGCCCACCACCCGTCCCCGGAGCCGCTGACCGGGCGAGCTCAGCGCAGCGCGTGGGCCAGCAGTTCCCGACGGGGCCGGGTGCCGAGCCTGGCGTCGAGCAGCAGGGCGAACCCTTGGGCATCGGGGGCCTAGGCGTCGCCGCCGAGCGCCCGGGCCGTGTCGGCGCCGGGCACCGCCGGCCCGCCCACCGCCACCGTCACCGCCGGGCTCCGGGCCGCCACCACCTCGCGGACGGCAGCCA
>FWPV01008481.1_pt1 | contig 14271 bp, 14 predicted proteins | sample 2228371 | NCBI WGS metagenome assembly FWPV01 (sample SAMEA103939776, study PRJEB20133) | metagenome
ACAGAAAAATTTTACATCTTAATATAAAATAAAAAAACCCGATAAGTATTTTCTTATCGGGTTTATTATTATTTAACGGCTTTAATTTTTTTGCCGCTGAACATTTGCAGCCTGAGGACCTTTTGCTCCATCAACTATATCAAATGTAACAGTTTCACCTTCTTTTAAAGTTTTAAAACCATCCATCTGAATAGCCTCATAATGAACGAAAACATCCTTACCGCCTTCCTGTTCAATGAAACCATAACCTTTCTTTTCATTGAACCATTTCACCTTTCCTGTTGCCATAAATCTACTACCTCCTGAAAAAAATTACTTGTAGAAAAAAATCTACAAATTGCATAATATTTTATATGCAGTAAATATATTAACAAAATAACATAATATGTCAATAATAAATTAATAAAATTATTTATTCATATACTTTTTCATCATATCCTTCATCATTTCACCTGCATCCATACCTTCGTCTTCATTGGAACTGTCATCTTTTTCGTCTTCATCGGATTTAATTTTACTTTTCTGGCCTGGAATAACTGATTTTTTTATTGACTCGTCCATCATTTTTTCCATATCCATGAATTTCACGTCTGATTCAGGTTTAAACAAATCATCAGATAAAGAAATGTTTGTTTTAAGTTCATAGGTATCAACGGTTGTAACGATGTCCTGATATTTTGAAACCGTCCTGATTGGATATCCATCTTTATTTCTCCATTCAGTAATTGCAAATTTTGCATTGTTTATTGTGCATGTATATTCATATATTGTGCATTGAACTCCATTTACCTTTTCATTTCCCTTTTTTGTAGCGTTTTTTCTGCATTTTGACATTTCAATATTTTGTTTTTCCGGATTCATATGACCTTCGCTTCCAACAGACATTTTGGTTCCCTGTTTTTTATTTTTATCGTAGGAATATATGAATTTATTATCAACTATAGTTACTGTATCCTGTATTTGTCCTGTTGATGAATTTTTCATTTTTGCTTCTGTCCTCATTTTACCGCTTTTGTAAAAAACCGTTTGCTCTATTACCATTGGCTTATCTTTTCCTGATACAATAGTTTTAGATTTCCATTGAGCACTTTTATAAGGAATGTGGGAAAAAAGACTATCCGAGCCGGCTGCAAATATTACTGTTAAAACAAACAAAAAAGAGATTACAAAACAAAATATTTTTTTCATTGTTGCCTCCTTGAATTGGAATTTTTAATATATAATCATAATTTTAATTTGCAGTCAAATATTATTTTATATATAATTTGTGCTGATGGAGGATTATTAATGAATATCTATGATTTAAAAAACTATGATTATACATTACCCAAAGAATTAATTGCCCAGGAACCGATAAAAAACAGGGATAATTCGCGTTTACTTGTTTTTGACAGAATTACAGGTAAAATAATTCACGATTATTTTTATAATATACATAATTATTTTAATAAAGAAGATGTTGTTGTTTTAAATGATACAAAAGTAATACCAGCAAGGATTTTTGGAAAAAAGGAAAAAACAAATGCAAAACTTGAAATTCTATTACTTGATAATATTGATGAAAAAAAATGGAATGTTATGATAAAAAATTCCAGAAGAATTAAAAATAATGATGAAGTAATAATAAACAACAATTTAAAAATGAAAATTATAGAAAAAAATGGCAAGGAAGTAATTGTTGAATTTAATTTATCAAAAGATGATTTGCTTTCAGAATTATGGCATATTGGAGTAATACCATTACCACCTTATATAAAGAAAAGCAAATTTGATTTGCTTCATAAATCAAGATATCAAACAATATATGCAAAAAATCCTGGTTCAAAAGCAGCTCCCACAGCTGGTTTGCATTTTACTGAAAAAGTAATGGATAATCTAAAAAATAAAAAGATAAAAATTGCAAAAATAACATTACATATTGGCCTCGGAACATTTAATCCAATAGACACACAGGATATAAGGGATTACAAAATACACAAGGAATGGTTTTGTATTTCTGATACAGCAGCAATTATTATAAATAATGCAAAACAAAATAATAAAAAAATAATAGCCTGCGGGACTACATCCTTAAGAGCTTTAGAAAGCTCGCAAAATAATGGTATCATTTACCCGCAGGAATCAACTACATCGTTATTTATATATCCAGGATTTAAATTTAATATTACCAACTGTTTGATTACTAATTTTCATCTGCCCAAAACATCCCTTTATGTTCTAGTATGTGCCTTTGCAGGTATTGAAAACATAAAAAAATGCTACAATGAAGCAATAAAACTTAATTATAGATTTTATTCATACGGTGATGTTATGTTGATAAAGTAAACTATTTTATTATTTTTTTTAATTTATCCGTATCACTCTCAAAAATAACTAAAACAAAAAGTTCTTGACACTCAATTTAAAATAATATATCATTAATTAAAAATATGAGGTATAAATGAAAAAAAATTTTTATAAAATATATTTTTTGTTTATTTTCATTTCTTTAAATTTACATATATTTTCTCAGGATACTGATACCAGTACAAAAAAATACGAAAAAAAGATATTATTTGTAATTGAAAATAGTAATAGTCTTTATCAAATAGGTATTATGGATATAGATGGTAAAAATAAAAGAATACTTACAAATAAGGGTAACAATTGGTGTCCAACTATATCTCCAGATGGTGACAAAGTTGCTTTTTATTCTGACAGAACAGGGTATATAAATCTCTGGTTAATGAATATTAACGGTTCTTTTCAAACTCAGTTAACCTTAAATAAAGAAAATATAAATATTATTGATTTAAAAAACAGAGGTCAAATTTCATGGAGTTTAGATAGTGATGAAATCTTTTTTTTAAAAAACAAAAATATATGTAAAATTGATAGAACTGGACATTCAACAACAAATGTTACGAATACAAATGATATAACATCATTTAAACTTTCGCCAGATGGTAAAAAATGGCTATTTTCAAGAGAAAAAACAAAATTTCATAATGGTTTATGGACAATGAATTATAATGGTTCCGGTATTATACAGATAACTGAAAGTAATATATTTAATCCAGTATTTGATTGGGGATTTAATAATCAAATTATTTATTTACAAAATAGAGAAATATCAATGATAAATTATGATGGAACAAACTATCGTATAATAACAAATATAATAAATCTTAATAATGATATTGTATGGGCAAAATTTGATAATAATATATTACAAAACAATTTAATAGCATATATAAACAATGATGGTAATATCTGGTTAATGTCTATAGATGGAAAAAATCAGAGACAGATTACTACCGATATAGGAGATTATCCTTATTGGATGGATAAAGAAACATTATTATATACAGAAAAAGGTGACATATATTCAATAAATATAAATAATTCAAAAAAGAAACGATTAACTTATTATTTTAAATCTTATTATCCGGTTGTATCTGAAATAACAGTTCAAAATAATATTATAATAAGCGGTCAAAATGATAATGAATAATAAACAGAAGATATTATTTTCAATCATTTTTATAATATTAATTTTTCTTTTTAACATATATGGTTGTAAAAAAAAGAGAGTAACATTGCCCCCCACCCCAACACCAACAAATACACCAATCCCATCTATGGAAAAAATTGTATATACTTATAATGGCAACCTGTACTGGATAAATATTGATGGCAGTGGTAAAGAAATATTATTTCCTGATAATAATTCAAAATGGTTTCCAGCTGTATCTCCTTCCGGGTGGTATATAGTTTACTGGGTGCAAAAAAATTCTTATTATAATTTATGGTTAGCTGATTTAAAAACAAACAAAACATATCAATTAACATACGATGAAGATAAACTTGAAGAAGATATTCAAAATTTTAAAATAAACAACGCTCCTGCCTGGAGTGGCGATGAGGAATTTATAGTATATTCAAGAAATAAAAATATCTGGAAAATTACAAAAGATGGATTCAATCAAGAATCATTAACACTAACACATAATTGTATTTCACCATCATTATCAAAAGACAATAAAATTGTTTATGTAAAAATTGAATCTCAGGATACGCATAATTTGTATATACGGGAAATTTACAATCAAAACGAGGAAAAATTAACAAATTATTCCAATAAAAAAGTAAGTTCTCCATGTATTTCTAGCGATGGTAAAAAGGTCGTTTTTGCCTTAAATTATGGGGATAATATTGACATTTTGCTACTTGATATCCAGCGTAAAACCATCGAACAACTATCTTTTGATGGTAAAAGTTTATCACCTAAATTTTCATACAGCAACGATAAAATTGTCTATACAAATTTTATAAATGATAAGTATCAGCCTGAAATCTGGATAATGAATACAAGTAAATCCGAAAAAAATAAAATAACAAGCACAGGCGGTATTTCTCCATGCTGGCTATACAGGATATTATCAGAACCATTACCCGCTCCTGCAAAAATTACCGAACAAATAATAGAACAGAAAATAGAAGAACCTATTATAATTGAAACTCAAATCAAAACGGAAGAAATTCAACAACCTGTAATCACTCATGTACCGCAACAATTTATTGAGGATGAATTAAAAATAAAACTAATTAAACAGGATGATAATTTATTATTTTATCCGGTAATTCACTTTGATTCAGGATATTCAAGTATAAAACAAGAATTTTATAATGTACTGGATGAAATGATAATAATATTAAAAAGATATGAATCCCCTGTTATAATTGATGGTCATACTGACAGTATGCCAATCAATAATAAAAAATATCCTTCAAATTATGAATTATCTTTAGATAGAGCAAATGAAGTAAAAAAATATTTGATAAAAAAAGGTATAGATTCAAGACGAATTACAATAAAGGGTTTTTCTGATACAAAACCATTATTACCTAATAATTCACCTGAAAACATGTATAGGAATAGACGTGCAGAAATTTATTTAAAAATTTTAAAAGCAGAAGAAAGCAAAATTTTAAATGAAATATCATCGCCTATTATCCAAGAAACAGAAACACCCACTCCAGAGCCAGCGCCTACCCCAACTCCAAAACCTAAAAATATATTTGAAAAATTATTTAAAAAAACCACAAAAAAAACAAAAATAACTTCCTGGTAAAATTAAAATATAAATTTTCTATTGTCTTAAAACTTATTTCTTGTAATAATATATCTGTGAATATAAATAAAATATTAGCAAATAATTTAATAGAGCATAAATTTTCAATAAAAAACAAAAATATTATTTTATTGCTAACTAAATATATTTATTTAATTAAAAAATGGAACAATAGAATAAATTTAACTTCTGATTTTCATTTTACAAAAATAATTAAAAGGCACATTATTGATTCTCTTTATGTAATGAAATTAAATTTTGTTTCACAATGCGAAACAATATTAGATATTGGAAGTGGTGCTGGATTTCCTGGTATTATTTTAAATATTTATACTGGAAAAGCTACTACATTAATTGAATCTAATACCAAAAAGGCATATTTTTTAAGTTTAGTAAAGCAGAAATTACATTTAGATAAACTTAATATTTTATGTGAAAGGGCTGAAAAATTATCTAAATTATATATATATAGAGAAAAATTTGATTGTGTTATTTCAAGGGCATTAGCTAACTTCTTAACAACAATGGAATTATCATTTCCTTTTTCTAAAATTAATGGAAATATAATATATTTCTCAACAGAAAAATATAATAAAACAATATATGAAAATTTTAACAAAATAAAAATTTTAGGTTGCGACAGATATAACTTATTTCCATATAAAATTGATAATATTCAGTATTATATTTTTTATGTTAAAAAGTTGTGGAAAACACCCATACAATATCCTGGAAGCTTTAAAAAACGATAGAAAATGTATTTTAGTATTTTATAATAAATGTGGATAAAATATAAATTTCTACATGGAACAATAATATAACAAAGAACTGCTGGAAATTATTGTTCTACGTGGAACATATATAGTCTATGGAGATTTTAGTATGTATATTAGTATGTTAAAAGTAGAAAATTTTAGAAATTACAAATTGTTATCTATTGAATTGGATAGTAATAATAATCTTCTATATGGAGAAAATGGATCAGGAAAAACAAATATTATTGAGGCAATATATTATGTTGCAACAGGAAAATCATTTAGATGTAATAGTGATCAATATATGGTTAAATATGATAATTACTTCTTCAATATTGAACTTTATCATCAGAATATTGATAATATAGGTAAAAAATATTCGGTTGAATATAATAAATTAATAAATAAAAAGGTAATAAAAGAGAATGAAAAATATATAAAGAAACTATCTGACATTATAGGTAAAATTCCAATAATATTATTTTCTCCAGAACATTTATATATAATTAAAGGTGAACCACAATTAAGAAGAAAATTTATTGATAATATATTGATTATGACGGATAAAGAATACTATGATATTTATGTTAAATATAATAGAATAATAATACAAAGAAATCATATCTTAAAATCAATAAAAGATGGTAAAATAGATAAAAAAAATATTGAAATCTGGAATCAGCAATTAAAAGTATATTCAGAAAAAATTGTTAAAAAAAGAATAGAAGTAATTGAAAAAATTAACAAAATAATTAACAATAATTTTTTAAAAAATAGTATAGAAATTAGTTTGAAATATAAATTAAAAAATAATATAGAGGCTAACGAAAATGATTTAAATGAATATTATGAATATTTTTTTAAAAAGTATTTTAATGAAGAAATATATAGAACTATAACATTGATAGGACCGCATAGAGATGATATTGAAGTATTACTTAATAAAAAATTACTTAAATACTATGGTTCAGAAGGGCAACAGAGAATGTCATGTATTTTAATGAAATTAGCAGAGGGGATTTATATTAAAGAAAAAAAAGATGTATATCCAATTGTATTATTAGATGATTTTACATCTGAACTCGACGAAAAAAATAAATATTTTATAAGTGAAATTTTTAACATTTTTAAACAAATAATTATTACAACAACGAATAAAGAAAATGTCAGGAATATTAAAATTAATAGATGTTTTTATGTTGCAAATGGGGAAATCAGGGTTTTATAATAAAAAAATTGAATTATGTATTGATTTGTTTTAAAATAATAAAAATTATTAAATGAGGAAAAAATGAAAAAGTGTGATAGAATAATAACTATAACAATTCTATTATTTATAAATATAATACTAAATGCAAATGAAATAAAAGATGAAATTTTTAAATCAGTGGGAGCAAGAGCATCCGGGATGGGTGGAGCATTTACTTCTGTTGCCGATGATTATTCTTCGTTTTTCTGGAATCCAGCAGGACTTGTAAATTTGGAAAGAATAAATGCAAGTATTTTTTATGATTCAATATTTACAGGCAAGCAAAATATATATGGGATAAACTATTCACAACCATTATTTTCGGATATGGGGGCATCAATTACATATCTAAAAACTTTATTTAATGAATCTAATTTTATTAATGATTTCTTATATATTTCCTTTGCCACGTTTTTACATGAGGAAAAGCTTACAGCCTTTGGAATAAATCTTAAATTATTAAATTTTACACTTTCAAATTATGAATTCTATGGTTTTACCACAGCGTTTGATATTGGTTTTATGTTTTATCCTGAATTACTGGAAAAGAAAATAAGATTTTCTCTTGTAGCCATGGATCTTGATGCAAAGATAAAATGGTCAAATGGGACATATGAAAAAGTACCTGCAAGTTATAAAGCAGGAGCAAGTTATATGTTTGATGATTCTGCATTTATTACAATAGATTTAATGATGACAAATTATGATTTTGAAAATAAAATATTAAAACCAGGTTTTTCCATTGGTGGTGAAAAATATTTCTTAAATGAAGTAATTGGTAATATTGGAATGAGAATGGGTATTTTTTATATGGAAAAAACCAATCTTTCTTTTGGGCTTTCATATGAAAGAAATGAATTTACATTAAATTATGCGTTTATTCCTGCTTTGAATATATTTGGACAAACTCATAAACTTGATTTTACATATTTTATAGGCGATAAAATAAAAAAGGAATATAAAAAAGAAATAATTCCGGAAATTAAAGAATCCAATATTACATTATTAATTCAATCATTAAAAATGATGGATTTTGTAATTTCTCAAAAATATATTTCACCTAATAATGATAATCTTTATGATACAGTTGAATTGATTTTAAAGGATTGCCCGATTAAAGTATCAGGCAGTAAATGGGAAATAAAAATAACTGATATGAACGAAAAAATAATAAAGCAAATAAATGGTATTGAAGTTGTTCAACCAAAAATTCTGTGGGAAGGAAAAGATTTTAATGGCAGACAGGTAAAAGATGGCGATTACACAATAACATATAGTTTTTTTGCCGGTGAAAATCTATTGTGGCAAAAAAGAAGAGTCGTAACTGTAGATACAAAACCACCGTTGTTTAAATTAAGCGTTTTCCCCGGAATATTTGCACCTGTTGAAAGCAGTAAATTTAAGAAATTACAGATTAATATTGATTTTAAAGATAAGGATATAAATTTATGGACAATAAATATATTAAATGATAAAAATAATATAATAAGAAAAATTTCAGGAGAGGGAATAATAGATAAAACATACTGGAATGGAGATGACGCTCTCGGAAATTTATTAACAGACGGTAATTATAAAATAAAATTAATAGTAAATGATTTTGCCGGTAATGCTTTTGAACAGGTTGAAAATATTACAATAGATACTTATATTTCTAATTTTAATATTATACCTGATAAAAGAATATTTAATGTTGGTAAGGATATAGTAAATTTTATTTCAAATAAAAAGGATATAAATAAAATAAAAAAATTTGATGTTCATATTTTAGATTATAATAAAAATATTTTAAAAGTGATTAAAAATTTAAATGTATCAAAAGATGTAATATCATGGAATGGTACAAACGAAAAAAATCAATATGTTGATAAAGGAAATTTATATATATTAAAATTATTAATTGAACAAATAAACGGGATAGAAATTGAAAAGGAATATATAATTCAATCAAAACCACCTGAATTTGAAGGGATTGGAATTCAATTAATTCTTGCTGCTATAGATTTTGAAAAAAAGTCATATGATATACCAATAAATGAATATGCATATCTTAATCAAGCTGCAGAAGCTGTGGCCAAATATGCGAAAAATTATTTTTTAATATTAAAAGGTTATGCAAACGACATGGATGACGCTGAAAAAAATCTTCAGCTTTCGATAAACAGAGCAAAAGCAGTATATGATTATTTAATCAATATTAAAAAGTTAAATCCCGAAAATATTTATCTTACAGGATATGGAGATGGCAATATTATTGAGGGTGTTAGTAAAGATATAATTCAAAAGTCAGGAAAGCGGGTAGAAGTTGAATTATTAACTAAATAATAATTTATGGAGATGATATGAAAAATAAATCAGCTGTATATATTTTATTTGTTTTATTGATTTCATTTTTATATTCAAGCATATACTTGATATACCCATTAAGAAAATTAAATGAATTCTGTATTATTCATATTAATACACAATATGGTAATATGTGCGTGCTCAATGCTGGACTTATTGTGGTGACTTTTTATATGTTTATTCCACTAATTATCTGTTTTATTTTGCAAAAATTTATATATAAACAACCCATGGGTAATATAGGTTTTAAATTTAATTTTAATCTATGGTATATAATTGCATGGGTTTTTCCAGTTATTTATGCATGGTTAACCTTGTATATTGCAACTTTTATACCAGGGGTAGAATTTGATCCAACCGCAAGTGGGTTCATTGAAAAATATAAAAATATTATAAAGCAAGAACAACTAGATGCATTACAAAATCAAATGAAAAATAATAATTTTAACCCGTTTTTAATAATAATTCAGATGTTAATTGCAGGTTTTACAGTTAATGCTATATTTGCAATGGGAGAAGAGTTTGGTTGGCGTGGTTTTTTATTAAAAAGTTTAGAAAATAAAAAATTTTATGAAAAAACATTGATTATAGGTATTATATGGGGAATATGGCATTTCCCTGTGGTTATACAGGGCCATAACTATCCACAGAATCCAGTAATTGGATGTTTTATGATGGTGCTGTGGTGTATTCTTTTAACACCATTCTTTATTTATGCAGTTACAAAGACAAATTCTGTTTTTCCTGCTGCTATCATGCATGGGACAATAAATTCTTCCGCAGGTTATTCAATTCTTTATTTAAAAGGAGGCAATGACCTGCTTGTTGGTATGACAGGTTTTTCCGGGTTTGTTGTACTTATTTTTTTTAATGTTATTTTAATTTTATATGATAAATATATTGAAAAAAATAAAATAATATTTAATTATTGAAATTATATCTTATTGACAAAAAAAAGAATAATTGATAAATTTTTAAATTCAAAAAATAAATAATTTTTAAGGAGTTTCAGAATGGAAAAAAACAAGCACGAAGAACAAAAGCATGACATTGAAAAAAAGCAGGAACATATAAATGATAAGAAAGAAGAAATAGTAAAAGATGATAAAAAAATCGAAGATATTCTTCTTGAAAAAGATAAAAAAATAAATGAACTAACCGATAAATATTTACGTGCACTTGCTGAACTTGATAATTATCGAAAGAGAGTTGCAAAAGAGAAACAGGAATTTGAAAAGAATGCAAAAAATGAAGCAGTTAATACTTTTTTACCTGTTCTTGATAATTTAGAAAGAGCATTTTTAGTTTCTGAACAGTCAAAGGATATCGAATCATTAAAAAAAGGTTTAGAAATGATAATTAAACAGTTTAATGATATTTTGAAAGAAATTGGAGTAAAAGAAATTGAAACAAAAGGACTTTTTAATCCTGAATACCACCATGTTTTACATAAAGAATATGTAGAAGGCAAAACTGATGGAGAAATACTGGAAGTTTATCAAAAGGGGTATATGTTGGGTGATAGAATAATAAGACCTGCAATGGTTAAAGTTGCAACTGTTTCTGAGCAAAAGAATAATCTGGAAGAAAAGCAAAAAGAAAACAAATAAGTATTAAGAGGTAATACCAATGGAAGAAGACCTGTATAAAATATTAGGAGTTTCAAAAAATGCTAACCAGGATGAAATAAAATCAGCATTCAGAAAACTGGCAAAACAATATCATCCTGATATTTATCAGGGAGATAAAAAAGAAGCTGAGGAAAAGTTTAAAAGGATAGCTGAGGCATATAAAATTTTAAGTGACCCTGAGCAAAGAAGGAATTACGATACCTATGGATACGAGGGATTAAAAAGTCATGGATATACAGGTTTTGAAGGTTTTGAAGGGTTTGGGTTTGACGATATATTTTCAAGTTTTTCTGATATATTTGATGATTTTTTTGATATTGGATTTGGAAGAGGAAGCAGAAGAAAAGCAAAAAACAGGATGCACGGAGATGATATAAGGGTGGATTTGACCATTGATTTTGAAGAGACAGCAAAAAATATAGTTCATCAGATTGAAATTACGAGAAAGGAACCATGCGAGGTATGTAAAGGAGAAGGGGTAAAACCTGGAACCACCAAAAATATTTGCAGAACCTGCAGGGGAAATGGAAAGGTAAGGACCACGCAGGGATTTTTTTCCATAGTAACTACATGCCCGGATTGCCATGGAGAAGGAAAAATTGCGGAAGAATTTTGCAAGCATTGTAATGGGAAAAAAGTGGTTTCACAAAAAAGGAAAATAGATATAAAAGTACCTGCAGGTATTTATGACGGGGCATATTTAAAATTAACAGGAGAGGGACATTGTGGTTTGGGTGGTGGAATGAATGGAGATTTATATGTGGTTATTCATGTAAAATCACATGAACTTTTCAGAAGAGAAAATAATGATTGTATTTTTGAATTACCAATAACTATTTCACAGGCAGTATTGGGAGATAGAATAGAAATACCAACACTTTATGGAAATCAGGAAATTGAAATAAAACCAGGGACACAAAATAATGAAGTAATGGTTATAAAAGGAAAAGGATTTCCAGAAATTAATTCAAGTCATAAAGGAGATTTAAAAATAATCTTTCATGTTGAAATACCAAAAAATATTAATCAAAAATTAAAAGAAGTATTTAAAGAAATAAAAAATATGGAACAGGAAGATAATTATCCGGAAGTAAAGAAAATAATAAAAAAAATAAAATCAAGAAGGTGAAATTATGAATGAAAATGAAAAATTTGATTTAATTGTTGTAGGAGGAGGACCTGCCGGGCTTACTGCTGCTTATATTGCAGCAAAAGCAGGACTGCAGGTAGTTGTACTTGAAAGAGGTGAGTTTTGTGGTTCAAAAAATGTGTTTGGTGGAATCTTTTTCACAAATGTCTTAAAAAAAATAATGCCAGATAAATTTCAGGAAATGCCGTTTGAAAGGGTGGTAACGAAAAGAAGATGGTCTTTGCTCACACCCGATGGAGAAATAGCAGGAGGTTTCAAGTTTTCAAAATTTTCAAAGGAACCCCACAATAACAGTTTTACAGTTATAAGAGCAAAATTTGATAAATGGTTTTCCGAAAAGGTAGAAGAAGCAGGAGCAATGATATTGACAGGTGCTACAGTGGATGATTTTATTATTAAGGATAATAAAATGAAAGGGGTTAAGGTAAGGATGGAAGATGGGGATATATATGGAGATATAATTATTCTTGCTGATGGAGTGAATTCTCTGCTTTCAAAAAAACTCGGAATGCATAAAGAATTGCCACAGCAATCAACAATAATAGGGGTAAAGGAAGTTATTGCTTTTCCAGAAGAAAAGATAAAAGATAGATTCAATTTGACAGGAGAAGAAGGTGTTGCATATGAATATTTCGGCTACTCTGCAAAGGGTGCAATAGGTTCGGGATTTATTTACACAAATAAAGATACTATCTCAATAGGTGTTGGTGCAACAATTAAATCTCTATTAGAACATAAATATAATCCAAATGATTTACTTGAATATTTTAAGGAACACCCTGCTATAGCACCTTATATAAGAGATGGCGAACAAAAGGAATATTCAGCGCACCTGATACCTGATATGGGATATAATGGAATCTCAAAATTATACAAAGAAAATGTCATGGTTGCAGGTGATGCCGCAGGTTTTGTAAATGCTTCACTGTTCCACGAAGGGACCAACCTGGCAATGGAATCAGGTCGTATTGCAGGTGAAATAGCGGTTTTAGCAAAACAAAAAAATGATTTTTCTGAAAAAATAACTTCATTATATGAAAAAAATTTGAATGAGAGCTTTGTAATAAAGGATTTAAAAAAGTTCAGAAAACTTCCACAGACACTTGAGCATAATCCCCAGCTTTTTAAAAAATACCCGGAAATCATGGAAGAATTTATAAGAGATTTATTTACTGTTGATGGAGAACCAAAGAATGAAAAGCAAAGAAGATTAATAGGCAGGTTGTTTAAAAAGGAATCCATCTTTGGATTAATTAAAACAGCGATTGCGGCAAGGAGGGTGATACTATGAGCACAAGAATATTTAAAACAATGGAAGACAAACTTGGTCTTGATAAATTCAAGCCGTTTGAGAAGACGCATTTAAAGATCAAGCAGGGAGTAAATGCAAAAGAGCTTATAGAAGGAAAACTATTTGTATGCCCTGCAAAGGTTTATGAGTTAAATGATAAAGGAGAAGCAATTGTTTCTTTTGAAAACTGTCTTGAATGCGGGACATGCAGGGTTGCTGCACCTGATGAAATTGAATGGGAATACCCGCAGGGTGGTTTTGGTGTGACTTTTAGATATGGATAGAAAATGATTGCAATATTTGATGTCGGGAATACAAATATAACAATTGGTTTTTTCAAAAAAAATAAATTGATATATGTTGACAGAATTAAAACAAGTCTTGCAAATAATTTTACAGAATTTTCTTATGAATTAAATTCAAAGCTTAAAAAATTTACAATAAAGGATGTTTTTATTGGAAGTGTTGTGCCAGAAATTACAAAAAAAATAATAAAAATAATAAAAAGAAATTTTAATATTAATCCTGAATATATTTGTGAAAAAACAAAATTAGCCAAAATGCGGCATTGGTTTTTGGCTTTAAATTCTAAAATGCTAATTGAAGTTTCATCGCAACTGGTTTCAATGCCCAAAATACGCATCACCAATTATCTTATTCATTAAAACAAAAAAAGCAATTTAAGAAAACTTTTTTATAATTTCGGGAAAAATTTCAAACAAATCACTGGTTAAA
>FWPV01011292.1_pt1 | contig 14267 bp, 15 predicted proteins | sample 2228371 | NCBI WGS metagenome assembly FWPV01 (sample SAMEA103939776, study PRJEB20133) | metagenome
TCTAATCGGGGTTGACGAGGCATAGAAAAGCTCAAAGTTGTATCATAATGTGAATAGGGGACGCTGTTTCATATTTCCACTTACTGCAAACGTATGGTCAGCTCTCTGTTGTTGTCAAGGACCTTTTGACCATCTTCCACAATTCTACTCAGCGTTGGCGAACTCAGTTTCTAAGGGGGCGGGCCAAACTATGTTCACCAAACCATTGCATTTGTATTCCAAAGGAATAAGGGACGTTGGTAGTTTGGTTAGTTTATTCATGCAGGGCGGGATAGATCACTAAGACCTTTGCTCCCTTTTTCGCCGCATGATGAACGCTTACCCGCTTAACCCCCAACATTTTGGCAACGTCGGTTGTTTTATGCCCCTCGTAGCAGTGAGGATCAGGTCTACACATTTGACATTTTGGAACCGCTAAGACGCCAAGGACGCTAAGGAACGCTAAGGATTTTGTTTTTTCCTGAGCGGGGAAGACCGCTCAGGAAAAGATTCAGCAGCTATCAGGGGTCAGACCGAGTCAAGTAGTTGGATTTTCATAACAAGCATCACAAAACGAGGCGCTTTTTGATCCTTAAATTGCTTAGGGGTCGGACCGAGTCAATTGACTGAATTACCGTGGAAAGCTGTCCAAGAGCAGGCGTTTTTTGCTCTTAGAGCCGCCATTTTGGCCTTCAAATGGGGGGCGATAAAGCCTTGGGAGCTTTTAGTTCGGTTAGTGTGTTAAGTTCGTTTAAAGATGGAGACAAACATCAACTCGTTCGAAAATAGGCGGTTTTTCCCGAATAATCGCAGACCAATTTGATATCGGACCGTATGTCTTCAAAACCGATCGGGAAGGGAACGCTGTCATCATCCAGAAGTATGGCTTTCGCTCTTATGGTAAAGGGGTCACCCATTAAAAGGCTCCGGGTCTGCTCTTGACTCTTTTGCCTTTCCGGTCAAACGGGGTCTGGCCAAGCTACTCGTTTTTGGTTCTTCGTTCTTGGTTGTAGGTTTCGATACAGCTCCACCAACTCGGTTACAAGGGAGTTTTAAGTTTTAACTGTTGGGGAACCAAGCCGGCCCGGTTGTCTCAAGACATGTAACTCCTCGACGATTGAAGCTATGAACGCTTCAGCATATCGGCAGAATTGGGCTCGTGCTTGAGTTCATTTTTGATTACGGGGAATCTCCATGTCGAAATGAAATTACGATTACAAGCAAATCGAACCACAGAGGCATCACGCAGAGCGTGACTTCGTTTTTAACTCAGCACGGGCACAGAGTTGATTTCTTTCTTACCGGCCGAGAGGCGGCCGCTAATAAGGTTATCTGCACAACACATGGGGGCATGCCAGGTCGCCGTGCCTTGATTCGCACCAGCGTTGCTTTGCATAGGGTAAAACTTGAACTCCGATTGTGGACCCGCAGACGAACAGACGGAGGTCAATGGATTACTTTCCGCAGGATTTCTTCGAACTGATTTATGGAATCTATGGTAGCACTTTTTTTGAGAAGGTCTTTCAGCGTCTGCAAATCTTCATGCTTTTCAACCATATCAATCACCGGTTGCGGCACGGATTCGAAGCGGGCATCGAGAATGTCAAGAATGCTCTGTTGCAAGCCCTGTTGCAGCCCCTGTTGCAGGCCCTGTTGCAGCCCCTCCTGGAGCCCTTCTTGTTTAATCAAATCATAAGCAGCAGACTCAATCATGATATCCCTCCTGCGGGAAAGCAGTATTCGGGGAAGGTCTTTGGAAACAAGACCTGAAAGAACCGTCATCACCGTCAGCATATCCGCTTTGTCGCGTCGCGGCAAGCCGCTTTCATAAAGCAGCGCATCGGCCCGGTCCGCAAGTTCTTCGCCACCTCGCATGAGGGGCACCAATGGTAGTAAACAGATCACCCCCTCATCGATCACCGCCTTGCCATCTAGTTCAAATATCGGAACCAGTCGGAAGCGAAACGTGACCTCATTATCTTGATACGAGCTTGTGCTGGTATGGGAAGGTGTCAGCAGCAACACGCAGGAAATGGCTTCTCCGCCATATTTCAATAAATACCTGCTGCGGTAATCCAATAGCCGAAGAGGAATCTGCCGGTCCCAGCGACTCTGAATCTCAATCAGGACCAACCGCTCAGACCCTGTTTCATCTTTGACCAAGACAACGAAATCGCTACGCTTCACACTTAACGTCTCTTGCGGCAACTCCTCGAGCAGGATGCTCTCCCTAAAAGAGAGCCCCAAGAAGCGTTTGAGGATCTCTTCCCGGCATTTTTCAAGTAAAATTTTGGTGGCAATGTCGTAATGCATTATCGGCTTAAAAGGGGGATGAATGGGATGAATAGGGGACGTTGTTTCATATTTCCATTCGCTGCAAACGTACAGCGAGCTCTCTGTTGTTGTCAAGGATCTTTTGACCATTTTCCACAATTCTACTCACCGTTGGCGAACTCAGTGACAATGCCTCGGCAACCTCCACCCCTTTATATCCATACTGCCGGACGGCAAGGTAGGCAGCAACGGAGCGGGCATCCAGGAGCGTCCTCCTACGACTACCGCCCTTCAGTTCCTTGGCTGCCACGCCGAAGACGTCCGACACATTATCCAGCAAGCTTGACAGGGGCGGCTTCCCATAGGATTGCAGGCCATACGAATGGCCGGCTCTTTGTAAAGCTTCAGTCACAAACTCTCCACTGCCCAGTATCCGCTCATCGCCCTTTTGACGAGCTTCCTTACTCCTGCCAAGAAGCCCTGGCGTGTCCCCACCAGCGCTCCGGATCAATCCGCCGCCTTGTAGTTCAGGTCGCACGCCCTGCTTGATCCCGTCTTTCACGAAACTACGGTACTTGGTGCGAGCTTCTTTGGCGTTGCCGCCCAAAAGGATAAGTACATCCTCAATCGTCTTCTCAGCCAACGACTTTACGTCCGGTCGATCGGTTGCCATCGAATACCCAGGCCAAGCGGCGCTAGTCGCCGGATGCGGTATCAGTGGATTTGTTACATTTCCAAGAATGACGCTGTGGCCGGCCCATGGATACTCATCGAGCTCAACGAGACTGCCAACCAGTCGAGCCCGCAAGGGATTGAGATGAATGTATCGCAATAGCTCGAGCAGATACGGATCCTCCTCGCAAACAATTGACTTGTAGCGGTTCTGGAAAAGGTGCCCAGCTCTCCGGTGGCGCTTGTTAAAGCTGACGGCATAGCCGGTCATCAGCCGGCGCATGACTTTGCTGAGCGGGGTCGCGCCGGTGCGTAACAGCAGGTGGAAATGGTTTGGAATTAGAGCCCATGCGTAGCATTGTGTCTGCGTCTCTTCCAGGATGGTTGCCAGCCGCTCAAGAAAGTCCCTTCGATCCGCGCCATCTTTGAAGATCTGTTTTCGCTCTATTCCCCTGGCCATGACGTGCTGCAGGAGGCCGGGAGCGTCTAATCGGGGTTGACGAGGCATAGAAAAGCTCAAAGTTGTAAGGCTCTCAAGGATTGAAGGATTGCGGATTATCACGCATTGTAGGATTGAGTACAATTTGCTTTTACGTCGTCTTGTGCAAATCGCAGAGCGTTCATAAGCGGGGAATAAGGGACGTTGGTAGTTTGGTTAGTTTATTCATACAGTGAGGGTCAGGTCTACACATTTGACATTTTTGAACCGCGAAGACGCGAAGGGCGCTAAGGAACGCCAAGGATTCTATTTTTTCCTGATCCGGGAAAATTGATCAGGAAATGATCCGGCCCTGCGGGAGGCAGCTCTCCTTCGCGTTCTTTGTGTCTTGGCGGTTCGTCCGGTTTCTCCAAGGGTCGGGCTAAGCTAACAATAACTCAGTGCCAATAAGAGGGCGTTTGCAACTTTGTAAACTTTTCAGTCCAGATACTCCAAAAACATTTTGTTGGCTTCCAATTCCTTTCCTCTTGCGACAGCTTTATGAACTCCCATGCGACTGATGCCAAGACATCTGGCAACCTACAGAGGGGCACTTTCCCATTTTCTGTAGTCAAGAACATCAAATGAAAGCACAATTGAGGACTCATTGAGCAACTTGAAAATTTCCACTTCTTAGATCCTCAATCTTCTTAACCGTGTCATGGTAAAGGTTTTCGTAGGCTTTCCACTCGATGAAATCGTCAAAATGTTCAAAGTTTTCTTCTTCATTCCCAATTCGTTCCGAGAAGCTTATAAAATCCTGCTGGTATTTGGCTCGGTAAAACCTCAACTTATCCTCAATTCGATGAAGTTCGCCGTAAGTCTCAATTAATAGCACATCGCCTATTTCTTGTTTTCTAAAAACAACCATCTTCTTTCCCTATTAACGTTTTTAAGGTTCTTAAGGGGTTTGGCCAAGTTATGTTCTCGAAATCTCTGCATTAATGAGGTGATTTAACAACTCGAAAGGCCCGTGCGATGGGCCATTTTCAACCCACCCTTTTTATTTTCAACCCAACCCGATAGCCTGTCATTGCCTGTTTGGGATACCTCCAGGGAATTTTTTGGTCCTTTGCTCACTTTTTAGCGGCGTCCACGGATTTGTTCTGCTATAGGCTGGATATGCTACCGCTCACGATTCGCAGAAGAACCGTTACTAAAGAGCATCTCCCCGAGATCAAAGCCATCTCACCCGTGCCCATTGGAGCAGGGGACGAAAACAGATCTCGCGGGTGCTCTGCCGGCAGTGGAATTGGGTGCAGTCCAACGGCGAACTGCGGGATATGGCCTGCCCCTGTTGAATCGTAAGCGAACAGCAACAGCATCTTCCAGGTGAACTGATTGTGTGTCATGATCGCCGCACACTTTATGAAGGAGGCGATCATGAAGAAGAGGACTCGGTCGGCTGAGGGTCAGGAGCGGCGAAGATTCTGGAAGCATCACCTGGAGCAATATCGCACAAACGGTCTGTCGCAGGCCGAATGCTGCCGCAGGCATGGACTGAGCATCAAGTTCTTTGGTTACCACAACGCACGATCGAAGCGAGTGCCTCAAGAATGTTCGTTAACGCAGCCTTTACCTTGGCTTTCAGTTCGGGATGGAGATGCCGGACTAATTCGACAACCTCATCGGGTACGCGGAGTTTTGTTTGCCCGCTCGGCATCACTCCTTCCCGCAAAGTTCTTCAAGGGTATACAGGTGTACCTTTTTTTTCTTCAATGCGGCTATGCCCTTATTGATCTCAGCCATCAACTCCGTATCGGATTTCACAGCCACGGTTTCCCGCCAACTCTCAAACTCGTCAGGACTTACCAGCACCGCTACAGGGCGGCCATTTTTGGTGATCACAACTTCTTGCTCCGTGGCGCAAACCGAATCCACAAGGGCGCTAAGTTTCATTTTGACTTCTGAAAGCGGTAGCGTCTTCATCATTAACCTCTATTATGGTGGACCATAGTTTAGGTCGATCATAATAAATACTAAGCGACGAATCAAGCTCACGTCTTCGTTCAGGCTAGGGGGAACCTTACTTTACTCTGTTATCCCGAGGCTGTGAAACAGTGATACGATGAAGCGGTCCAATCGAAAGGGGTCAAGTTCATTTTGAAGTAATGGCACAGTTTACCATTTGACGGGCTGTGGCTTCCATGTGAGCTGTTGGTTTGGAACCGCTTGGCGTTGTTTTTTATCTTCGTGGTTGAGATTTTTTTTGGAACCGCTAAGGCGCAAAGGGCGCGAAGGAATGAGTTTTTTCTTTGCGCTCTTTGTGTCTTAGTGGTTCACTCAAGTGTTCTGCAAAGATTGCCGCTCCTTTTCCAGCTCCTGATGGAGCTCGTCAATCTGCTGCCTGATGAGCTCGTATTCTTCCGCCTTGCGCCTGAGAAAATGAACGGTCAGTCGAGCTTTTTCCTCCAATCCGCGCGGTGTCAAAAAATAAGCGTAGCCCATCTTGTTTTGGCTGTTCTTGAACCGATCGACCTTGATCCAGCCTTTCCTGGCAAGCTCATTCAGGCAGAAGTTGACCTTGCCCAGGCTGATGCCCATTTTTTCGGCCAAGAGGCGCTGGGAGATGTTGGGAGTTTCGTTTAAGGTCTTTAGGATGAGATAGTGAGCATCCATGTTTTTGCGTTGCGTGCGGATGGGATGGATGTTGTCGAAGGATACAGCTTCGCCAACTCGGTTACGGTCATTCGTTTAGATCGTTTGGAGCGTTGAAAAACGAAGAACAAAAAACCATAACCGAGGTTGCGTTCAGGGCGTGAACGTATAGAAACGGTGGGGCGGTGTCAAGGGAAAAATGCAATGGAGCCTGCTCGCAAATCCTTCCTGGCGTTCTTTGTGTCTTCGTGGTGCTGATTTTTGTGGAACCGCTAAGGCGCGAAGGATGCTGAGTACAAGTTGATAGGTTGATAAGTTGCTAAGAATCCTGTTGAATCTTGCCCGATCAGATAACGTGTGCGGCTCCTCGGTTAGAATTTTTAGGACCCGGTAGTCGCTGAATTTGGAGTTGTTGGCGTTTTGCGTCATATTCATAAAAAAATTAAAGCGAACCACAGAGGCACGGAAGGCACGGAGTTTGAGACTTCTCGGCTCGTCCTTTCTTACTGGGTGGTGCATATTCAGTCTGTAACTTCGTTTGCTTGCGCTCGCGGATTGCTGCTTCACTTTTATCCACGATGCCTGCCGGTACGCGGATAATCCCGCTGACGCACTACCTCCCTGCACTATTTCCCTATGGACCGCTTCGGGAATCAGCACCTCTCGGAAAAGCAACTTGAGAAGATCCAGTCTGTCAATCATTGCCAAAGCGATGAGCGGACCAGTGTTACATACCAGGCCGAGCATCATCCGGCTAGAACTCCTCAAATTCAGAATTCAGTTCGAATTCGTCCCACTCGACTGCTGGGGCCCCAAATCGGTGGCAGTTCAACAGAAAAGTCACGCGCGGCACTCCAGCCAGAGACGCTGCCTGGCCGGATGACAGGCGACCCATCTCGAACAATTGCACTGCGAGTGCCATCTTTGCTTCCTCCTCAAATGATTTAGGACTGAGATTGAGGACAGCAGGAAGTGACTGCGGATAATCAACACATAGTCTTCCCATATCAGTCTCCCGGCGTTCTGTAAAAAGGGTTCAATGCAACTATGCTCTTATTGATCTCAGCCATCAGCTCCGTATCGGATTTTACAGCCACGGTTTCCCGCCGGCTCTCAAACTCGTCAGGACTTACCAGCACCGCCACAGGGCGGCCATTTTGGGTGATCACAACTTCTTGCTCCGTGGCGCAAACCGAATCCACAAGGGCGCTAAGTTTCATTTTGACTTCTGAAGGCGGTAGTGTCTTCGTCATTAACCTCATATTATGACCGACCATAGTTTAGGTCGACCATAATAAATACCAAGCGTTGCTCATGTTTCTTCAATAGTTGCAGCATCAGCCTGCACCGGATTCGGCTGCATTCAAAGGAGCACCAGTCTTGTCAGTACCTCTCCGTGACAGGATGGTGTCATCGATGAACAGGTTTTCCGTTGTCAAGTCGAAGATGTCAGAAAGTGAATATCTATCGATCGCATCAAGAATTTCGAGGCCGATAAGTCTTCCTTGCTCGTCAATGTCGATGTTTATTCCTTCCGAGAGCTCCAGAGTCCTGAAGACCTCCTTTTCCTGCAAGGAGATGTAAAGTGCATCTGCTTCTCTATCGTATTCGATTCTCATGATTCATTCTCCCTTCCATACCACTGTGACTACTGAAATTAAATCATCCTTGCGGGAATAAGTCACCTTCAATAACCTGCCTCCAATGGCCTTGTAGGCATTCAGTCGATTCTTAAGCGAAGGTTCAAGATTATCGGGAAACTGTATGGTATTTTCGACTTCCTCCCTGGAGATTTTCCTCCATCTCATTCGTCTCAGTGCGTGACGGGTATAAGAGAACATCATGGTTTGATTTCATCGCATCTTAAATTCTGCGATAGGTTTGGTATTTGAACCGCTAAGGCGCGAAGGGCGCTAAGGGGCGCTAAGGATTTTATTTTTTTCCTGATCGGGGAAGACCGATCAGGAAAAGATCCGGCCCTTCGGGCGGCGGCTTATCTTTGCGTACTTTGCGGTTCACTCAAGTGAACGCCCCACACAGCTCCGCCAACTCGGTTCCACCGACTTGTTCCTGGGTTGTACGAAGGTAGGTTGTTGCCCACTGTTCACGGCGTGAATTTACCAGCAGGCGGCCGGTGGCGGTGTCGAAGCCAAAAAGCATGGGGCATGAATCTTGTCCTCTCTCCAGGGACTCCTGATGTGCGAGGAATCAGGATGAATTGCGTCGGCCGCTCAAAAATTCCGGCGGCGAATCACGATTCTTTTTTCGATTAAAAAGTTAAGCAGCCGGTCCACGCATGCGTCCAAAGAATGGCGGTCGGTTTCCACCAGGATGTCCGGATTTTCCGGTGCTTCATAGGGGGCCGACAGCCCCGTCATGTTTGTGATCTCTCCGGCCCTCGAGCGCTTGTACAGACCTTTTGGATCGCGCTCTTCGCACACCTCCAGGGCGCATTTCACATAGCATTCAAAATAGGGGATTTCGTTCATCAGCTCCCGCACAAACGCGCGGCTTTCGCGATAGGGGGCGATGAACGCGGCGAAAACAAGTATCCCGGCATCCACCATGAGCTTGGCCACCTCGGCGATGCGCCGGATGTTTTCCTTGCGGTCTTCGGGCGACAGCCCCAGGTCTTTGTTGAGCCCGGTGCGGATGTTGTCGCCGTCCAGCACATAGCTTCGCACTCCCAACTGGTACAGGCGTTCTTCGACGGCATGGGCCAGTGTCGATTTGCCGCTGCCCGACAGCCCGGTGAACCAGATGAGGGCGCTGCGGTGGCCGTTCAGGAGGTGCCGGTCGGAGCACAGGATGGAGGATTGAAAAGGGAAGAAGGTTTGGGCCGTGGCTTCCCCGGTTTCATGCGTATCGGTTTTCATGGGTCGATTGTCCTTGTTTTGATTGAAAGATGTTCAGCCAATGAACATTATAAAGACTGAAAATGTCTGTCAACAAAAAACACCAACGCACCAGCGCACAAACCATTTGACACCCACCGCCCAATAAGTAATAGTCCCTTGAAAAATCGGTTCATCATCAGAGGAAGACAACACCAGAGATCATGCTGCGTCAATTGAGGAACCCCAAGCTTTACCTGATGCTGCTGGGCGATGCGCTGCTTATTGCCGCGGCCCTGGCGCTCGCCTATCTGCTGCGCTTCGAATTTTCCATCCCGGCCGCATCCTTCAAGCAGCTCTATCGTTCCATCGGCTACATTGTGCTCTTCAAGATTGCCGTGTTCTACGTTTTTGGCCTGTACCGGGGGATGTGGCGCTACACCAGTCTGAAAGATTTCTGGCAGGTGGCCAAGGCCTGCGTTTTTTCCTCCCTCATCATGGTCGCTGTGGTGACGTACCTCTATCGTTTCCAGGGGTTTTCCCGTTCCGTCTATATCCTCGACAGCGTATTGACCTTCGTGTTCGTGGGTTCGCTGCGGGTGATGATCCGTTCGGCCATGGGGATCAAGAGCATCCGGGGCAGCGTGGTGGATGCGTGCCTGCCCTGGCGGGCCAAAAGTCGCAGGGATTGCCGGCGGGTGGTTCTGGTTGGGGCGGGCAGCGCGGGGGAAAAGATATTGCGGGAAATCGAGGAAAACCCGCAGCTGCAGTATTTTCCGGTGGCGTTTTTGGATGACGATCCCGGCAAAATCGGGCGCACCCTGCACGGGGTCCCCATCCTGGGATCGGTGGAGACTTTGCCGCGTGCCGTGCTGGACCTGAACGCCGACCAGATCCTCATCACCACGCCGTCGGCGACGGGTGAGCAGGTGAGGCGCATCGTCGGCTACTGCGAGGAATCCGATGTGCCCTACAAGATCATGCCGGGCTACGGAGAAATTCTGGACGGCAAAGTGAGCATCAGGGCCCTGCGCGACGTCAATTTCAACGACCTGCTCGGGCGCCCCCCGGTGCAGCTGGATGTGCAGGATATCCGCAACTACATCGCCGGCCGGGTTGTGCTGGTGACCGGCTGCGGCGGTTCCATCGGCTCCGAGCTGTGCCGCCAGCTGATTCGCTTTGACCCTGCCTCGCTCATTCTGCTGGACGCGGGCGAGGCCAATCTCTATACGATCCAGATGCAGCTGCTGCATGAGCTGGGCTTCTCGAACATCGTGCCGGTGCTCGGCAGAGTCCAGGATCGGCCGCTCATGGCCAAAATCTTTGCCAAATACCGGCCCCTGGTGGTGTACCATGCGGCCGCCTACAAGCACGTGCCCATGATCGAAAAAAATCCGTGGGAAGCCGTTTTCAACAATGTTCTGGGGAGCCGCATCACCATGGAGATGGCGCTGGAGCATGGGGTGCGGCGCTTTGTTTTGGTATCGACCGATAAGGCGGTGCGGCCCACCAATGTGATGGGCGCCAGCAAGAGAATCACCGAATTGATCCTGCAGTCCATCAACGGCGGCGATACCCGCTTCATGGCGGTGCGATTCGGCAATGTGGTGGGATCGTCCGGATCGGTCATTCCTCTTTTCCGCAGTCAGATTGAAAAGGGCGGCCCGGTGACGGTGACTCACCCGGAAGTGACGCGCTATTTCATGACCATTCCGGAGGCGTCGCAGCTCATCATCCAGGCGGGCGGCATGGGAGAAGGCGGGGAAATTTTTGTGCTCGAGATGGGCACCCCCGTCAAAATTCTGGACATGGCGCGGGATTTGATCAAACTGTCGGGCAAGGAGCCCGACCGCGACATCCAGGTGGTGTTCACCGGCTTGCGCGCGGGCGAAAAGCTCTACGAGGAGCTCATCACCGCCGGTGAAGACGTGGTGGCCACCCATCACAAGAAAATCATGGTGCTGCGATGCAACGGGCTGCGCCCCGGGCTGGAAACGCAGGATGAGCTCCAGAACTGGCTCGATGGGCGGCTGGAAATTCTCTACGCAGCGGCCAAACGGCATGACGCCGCCGCCATAAAGCAGTGCCTGAAGGAGATTGTCCCGGAGTACAAGGCGGACGATGCTCTGTCGAACCTCGACTAGCCGGGATTAGGGATTAATCCTTAATTCTCTCAAGCGACCTGGAGGATTTCGAAATTGCGCACGCCCTTGGGGGTCTGAACCTTCACCTCCTCGCCCTCCTCCTTGCCGATCAGCGCCTTGCCCAGCGGTGACGTGACGGATATGGTGCCGGTCTGGACGTCCGCTTCATACGGTCCGACCAGGCGGTAGGCGGCAATTTCTCCCGTTTCCAGGTCCTCCATCTTGACCGTACTGCCGAACACGATGCGGCCGTTGTCGTTTTCCGATCGTTCAATCACTTCGCTGCTACCGAGTTTTTGCAGCAGGTCGTTGATTTTCCCCTCGATCATGGCCTGCTTGTCCTTGGCGGCTTCATATTCGGCATTCTCGGATATATCGCCGTGCGCCCGCGCTTCCTCGATGGCCCTGATGACCATGGGGCGCTCTTCCCTCTTTAAACGCTGCAGTTCATCTTTCAGGCGTTCGTAGCCTTCCTTTGTGATTGGTACTCTAACCATTTGTCTTGCCTCCCTGAGATATTGCGCTGCTATTTAATAATATTGCCTTTTCTTGTCAAGCGAATCCGGAAGTCGGGATGCTGCAGCCCAAAAGGGGCTGTGTTGGGTTTCGCTTCGCTCTACCCAACCTACGTGGCTACGTGGCAGCCGATCCAGGTGCTGGAAGATTTCGGGCTTGACACGTCTAGCTTCTTGCAGAAAAAAAATGACTGCATTAGGCTATGCTGGATCGACTCGAGTCGGTATTGTGCAAGGCCGGTATGCCCGGAGGCACACCCGGAACATTGCGCGGCGGTTTGCAGTCCGGGGCTTTGCCGATTCAGGGTGGATAAAAGAGTTTAACAAGGAATCCGTTTAGTTGCCGCCTGCCCCCGGGTTGCTCCCCCGCTGTCGGGGGGAAGTCAGGCGAAGGGAAGGAATACAATCTATGCCTTTCAATCGGAAGGATCTGCTGGGCATACGGGATCTCGAGGCGCACGAAATCGAACACATCCTGGACCTGGCCAAGTCGTTCAAGGAGATCAATACGCGCTCCATCAAGAAGGTCCCCACGCTGCGCGGAAAAACCGTCGTCCATCTGTTCTATGAACCCAGCACGCGCACCCGCACCTCCTTCGATATCGCCGCCAAGAGGCTCAGTGCCGATACCTACAGCATCACGGCTTCCGCCAGTTCACTGGTCAAGGGGGAGACGTTTCTGGATACCTTGAAAAACCTCGAGGCCATGAAGCCCGATGTGTTCATCATCCGGCATTCGGCATCGGGAGCCCCTGCGCGCATGGCGCAGCGAACCAGCGCCGCGGTCATCAACGCCGGCGACGGGATGCACGAGCACCCGTCCCAGGCCCTGCTCGATATGCTCACCATGCGCGAGCACAAAGGAAGGCTGGAGGGGCTCACGGTCCTGATTGTGGGGGATATCGCCCACAGCCGGGTGGCACGGTCCAACTTGTGGGGGCTCAAGAAGATGGGCGCGAGCGTTGTCCTGTGCGGTCCCACCACGCTGATTCCGCCGCAGATCGAGCGGATGGGGGCGCGAGTCTGCCGCCGCCCCGAAGAGGCCATACCCGACGCCGACGTCATTATGGTTTTGCGGCTCCAGAAGGAGCGGCAGCAGCAGATGCTGTTGCCTTCGTTGCGGGAATATTCCATGGTGTTCGGAATCAATGCCAGGCGGCTGGAAAAGGCCCGGGAAGACGTTGTCATCATGCATCCGGGGCCCATCAACCGGGGGGTCGAGATCAGCCCCGAGGTGGCGGACGGGCCGCATTCGCTCATCCTGGACCAGGTGACCAACGGGGTTGCGGTGCGCATGGCGCTGCTCTACCTGCTGGCGCAGAGGGCGGAAGACAGAGGACAAAGGCCGGAATAGGCCGGGTGGAATCACGGGAGGTTCCTTTGAATATTCTTTTCAGGCAGGGAAGGGTTCTTGATCCGGCGCGCGGGGTGGACCAGGTCGCCGATGTGCTCATTGTCGACGGCTGTCTGCAGGCCATTCAGCCCGCGCTGGAGCTGGGTTGCGAACGGCCGGGGGAGTTGCGCCAGGTGGATGCGCGCGGCAAGTGGATCGTGCCCGGCCTGGTGGACATGCACGTTCATCTGCGCGAGCCCGGCGAGGAATACAAGGAGACCATCGCTTCCGGCACCAGGGCGGCGGTGGCCGGCGGGTACACGGCGGTGGCCTGCATGCCCAACACCAAACCGGTCAATGACAACGCTGCAGTCACCCGGTTCATCCTGGAACGGGCCAGGGAGCAAGGATCCTGCCGGGTGTACCCGGTGGGTGCCATCAGCACGGGCTCGGCCGGAGAAAGCCTGGCGGAATTCGGCGAACTGCGCGAAGCCGGCGTGGTTGCCGTGTCGGACGACGGCAGACCGGTCATGAACAGCCTGCTCATGCGCAGGGCCCTGGAATACGCGAAAATTTTCGATCTCCTGGTGATAAGCCATGCCGAAGATCTCCATCTCTCCCGGGGCGGACTGATGAACGAAGGGCCCATATCCACGGCGCAGGGACTCCAGGGCATTCCCAATACAGCCGAAGAAGTGATGGTTGCCCGGGACCTGCTGCTGGCGGAATGGACCGGGAGTCGCCTGCACATTGCACATGTGAGCACCGCCGGGTCGGTGCGCCTGATCCGCGATGCCAAAGGGAGGGGAGTGGCGGTGACGGCGGAAACGGCTCCCCACTACTTTTGCCTGAGCGACGAGGCCCTGGCGACCTTTGACCCGCTGTACAAGGTGAATCCGCCGCTGCGCCGGCCGGCCGATGTGGAGGCTATCCGGCAGGGCCTGCAGGACGGGACAATCGACGCCGTGGCCACCGACCACGCGCCGCACAGTTCGGTGGAAAAGGACATTGAATTCGAATACGCGGCCAACGGCATCATTGGGCTCGAATCCGCCCTGCCGCTCATCCTGGACCTGGTTCGCGAGGGGCTGCTGAGCGCTTCCGAAGCCATTGCCAAGGTCAGCTGCAACCCGGCGCGCATCCTGGGGATTCCCGCCGGGGTACTGGTCACAGGCCGGCCCGCCGACCTGACCGTCATCGATCCCGAGGCGGCCTACACCCTCGACAGCCAAGCGTTTCAGTCCAAGAGCCGCAACTGCCCGTTTCATGGCCGGCGGGTGCAGGGCCGGGTGGAAATGACCCTGGTGCAGGGCCGGGTGGTGTTTGGGCATAGGGCATAGCTTCCCAAAGCATGATGTTGGAAGCCGTAGAATACCGGCGGTGGCTGGGTGAATCAAGGCAGAGATGAGCTCTGAGCGCAAGACAATCCTGGTGGTGGAT
>FWPV01006292.1_pt1 | contig 14265 bp, 12 predicted proteins | sample 2228371 | NCBI WGS metagenome assembly FWPV01 (sample SAMEA103939776, study PRJEB20133) | metagenome
CCGGCGCCCACCAACAGCCACGAGCTCGGGCTGAAGGTGGGTGACGATGTCGAGCACCCCGCCTTCGGCGAGGGGGTGATCATCGAGATCCGCGGCGAGGGCGACAAGGCCGAGGCCACCGTGCGGTTCCGCGATGCCGGCACCAAGCACCTGGCGATGGCGTGGGCCCCCCTGACCAAGCTCTAGATTCCCGGCCATGAAGGCAGCACTCCTGGTCGAGAGCTTGACGGGTCACACGTGGAAGGCGGCCGAGCTGATCGCCACCGACCTCGCCCAGGAGGGGTGGAGCATCACCGGGCTGTCGCCGCTCAAGCGTCCGGATCACGCAGCGATCCAGGCGGCCGACATCGTGCTCGTCGGAACTTGGGTGCACGGCGCGTTCGTGGTCGGTCAGGCACCGTGGGCACTCGGAGCCATCACGAAGCTGCCGGCGATGCAGGGCAAGCGGGCCGCGGTGTTCTGCACGTTCGCCCTCAACCCCGGCAAGACGCTCGACAAGATGACCGCGGCCGTCGCCGGTCGGGGGGCTGACGTGATCGGCGGCCTGGCGCTGCACCGGGCCAAGCTCGACGAGCACGCCGAGCAGTTCGCGCTCCGTCTCCTCGACGCCCTCGAGACGACAACGGCTCGCTGACCGCGCGGTCGTGCGACCGGGGTCAGGGTGCGTCGGTCCTCCCACCGAGGTCGATGAACAGCCGAGTCCGGTCCTCGACCACGGGGAACTCGCCGTTGGTCGGTGGGGCGAGCTCGCTCACCGCGATCGTCCGGCCGTCGCAATCGACGAACCGGTCGGTGCCGGTGATCTGCTCCACGGGACAGTCCGGTCCCCGGTCGGCCGGGTAGGCGTAATACACGCGCCACCCGCGCTCGGGATCGTCGCCGTCGTGGTCGAGCACCAGCGTCCGCTCGCCCGTGACCGTGCCCAGGCCGGCGAAGATGATCGGCCCCTCGTCATCGATCGACCCGGCCCAGCGCACGACGTTGCCCACCTCGAGGCGGTCGGGGGTGAAGGTGGTGGTCGCTTCCTGCTGGCCGGCCATCAGCGCAGCAATGCCCCACAGCACGAGTCCGAGCACGGCGAAGAACCCGATGCCGGCGAGCACGGGCACGACGGCGCGAGCGAGCGGGGAGCGCAGCTGGATCGGCCTCACGGGGCCCAGTCTGCCGACACCTCGCCGGAGACGGGCACCGCTCGCGCTCGGACTGCAACTTTGAGCGCGCCACGGGCCGCCGCCTAGGGTCCATCGCTCGTGAAGCGGCCCTATCGCGTCGTCGTGGCGAAACCCGGCCTGGACGGTCACGACCGCGGCGCCAAGACCATCACACGGGCACTGCGCGACCACGGGTTCGAGGTCATCTACACGGGACTGCACCAGACCCCCGAGCAGATCGCCGAGACCGTGCTGCAAGAAGACGCCGACGCCGTCGGACTGTCGCTTCTGTCGGGAGCCCATCTCACGTTGTTCCCGCGTGTGATGGAAGAACTCGCGGCCCGTGACCTCGGCGACGTGCTCGTGTTCGGTGGCGGGGTGATCCCCGAGGCCGACGCCCGCACCCTGCGCGAGCAAGGGGTCGCTGAGATCTTCGGTCCCGGTTCGTCGCTGCGGGGCATCGCTGAGTGGCTCGAGCAGGTGCTCGACGCGAGAGAAGAGGGGTGACAGGTGGACCTGTTCGAGTACCAGGGCAAGCAGTACTTCGCTCGGTTCGGCATCCCGGTCAGCCCGGGTGGGGTGGCCGACACCGTCGACGAGGCGGTGGCCCAAGCCGACGCCGCAGGTTATCCGGTCGTGGTGAAGGCCCAGGTGCAAGTCGGGGGTCGGGGCAAGGCGGGAGGCATCAAGCTCGCTGCGAATGCCGACGAGGTGCGCGTGCACGCCGGGAACATCCTCGGCATGGACATCAAGGGCCACGTCGTCAAGCGCCTGTGGGTGGAGCACGCGAGCGACATCGACGAGGAGTACTACGCCTCGTTCACCCTGGACCGGTCGGCGAAGAAGCACCTGCTGATGTTGTCCGCCCAGGGTGGGGTCGACATCGAGGAGGTGGCGGCGCGCGATCCCGGAGCCATCGTGAAGCTGCACGTCGACCCCGTGGACGGGCTCGCGCTCGATGTCGCTCGGCAGGCTGCGCTCGACGCGAAGATCCCCGAGCGGGCCCTGGACGGCGTCGCCGACATCCTCGTGAAGCTGTATCGGTGCTTCACCGAAGGCGACTGCGACCTGGCCGAGATCAACCCGCTCATCTTGAAGCCCACCGGCGAGGTCCACGCGCTCGACGCCAAGGTGAGCCTCGACTCCAACGCCGAGTTCCGCCACCCCGAATGGGAGGAGTTCAAAGCCGACGAGGAGCTCGACGAGCGCGAGCGGCTCGCCCGCACCTACGACCTGCAGTACATCGGGTTGGACGGCTCGGTCGGGATCATCGCGAACGGCGCCGGCCTGGCGATGAGCACCCTCGACGTGGTCAACCAGGTGGGTGGGAAGGCGGCCAACTTCCTCGACATCGGTGGTGGCGCCAACGCCGACGTGATGGCGGCGGCGCTCGAGGTGATCAACTTCGACCAGAACGTGAAGAGCATCTTCATCAACATCTTCGGCGGCATCACCCGTGGCGAGGAGGTCGCCAAGGGCATCGTCGAAGCGATGCGCCGCGTCGAGCTGCGAGCGCCGATCGTGATCCGCCTCGACGGCACGAACGCCGCCGAGGGCCGCCAGATCCTGGCCGAGGCCGGGATCCCCGAGTCCAAGCTGATCTCCAAGCCGACCATGCTGGAAGCGGCCGAGGCCGCGGTCGCGATCGCCAACGGGAGCAACTGAGATGGCCATCTTCGTCAACGAGCAAACCAAGGTGGTCGTGCAGGGCCTGACCGGCGGGCAGGGCAAGTACCACGGCCTGCGCAACCGGGCCTACGGCACCCAGGTCGTCGCCGGCGTGACGCCGGGCAAGGGCGGCCAAGACGTCGAGGGCATCCCGGTGTTCGACACCGTCGCCGAGGCCGTTGCCGCCACGGGAGCCGACGCCAGCTTCGTGGCCGTGCCCCCCAAGGCCGCCCCGGCGGCGATCCTCGAAGCGGCTGCGGCGGGCATCCGCTTCGTCGTGTGCATCACCGAGGGGATCCCGGCCCAGGACGAGGCCAAGACCTACAATCTCTTGGTGCGCAACCACCCGGGCACGCGCCTGCTGGGCCCGAACTGCCCCGGTGTGATCAGCCCCGGCAAGTGCAACATCGGCATCACGGCCGGTGAGATCGCCCTGCCGCCGCAGCCGGGCAACAAGAGCGTGGGCATCGTGTCCCGGTCGGGCACGCTCACCTACCAGGCGCTGTTCGAGCTGAAACAGCGCGGCATCGGCGTGAGCACCTGTGTCGGCATCGGGGGTGACCCGGTGCCCGGCACCAGCTTCGTCGACTGCCTGGCCGAGTTCGAGCAGGACCCCGAGACCGACGCCATCATCTTGTTCGGCGAGATCGGCGGCTCGGCGGAAGAAGAGGCGGCTGAGTTCATCAAGGCGAACGTCACCAAGCCGGTGAGCGCCTACATCGCCGGGGTCACCGCGCCGGCGGGCAAGAAGATGGGCCACGCCGGGGCGATCATCTCCGGCGGCAAGGGCACCGCCCAGGGCAAGATGGAGGCGCTGGCGGCGGCCGGGGTGAAGGTGGGTCAGAACCCGACCGAAGCCGGCAGCCTGATGGCCGACATCATCGCCTCGCTCGGCTGACGACGCCCCGTTGCTTCCGGCACGGTCGGTCCGGTGCGTCTCAGGCGCTCGGCGGCGGGGGAGGCGGAGGTGGCGTGCTGCCGCCGTCCTTGCCGAACGCACCCTTCAGCTTGTTGGGGTCCTTCAAGTCGGCCAGGTTCCCGCCGCTCTCGGTGAAGTTCATGACCGCGCCGACCAGGGCCACGATCGTGGCCAGGAACGACAGCCACAAGCCGATGGCGCGATCGAGATCGACGCCCGACTTGTCGGGCCCGGTGAGCACCAAGAGCAGCATGAGCAACGTGGCGAGCCCGGTCGCACCGAGCAGGATCAGCGACCAGGGGGCTTGGTCCCGCTTCAGGGTCCCGGTGGCCACCAAGACGGCCACGACTCCCGCGCCGACGACGAGGATCCACGAGATCCACCCGCGCGCCCAGTCGAAGGCGTTGCCGCTGCTCACCGAGCCGAAGCCGAAGTCGACCTTGGCCCAGTCGAAGAACAGGCCGAAGATCAGCATGCCGACGGCCCCGCCGACCAGCAGCCAGGTTGATGTCTTGAATTTCGAGAAGTCCACTGTCGTCCTCCCAAGGCTCTTGGCGGCGTGAACTGCGCGCACGGTACACCTTGTCGATCAGGTCGGAGTTGGATGCCCTGCTGACTAGGGTCCGCGACGTGCCCACTGCGCTGTTGTCCGTGTACGACAAGTCCGGCATCGTCGAGCTGGCCCGCGGCCTGCACGACCTCGGCTGGCGGCTGTTGTCGAGTGGCGGCACGGCAGCGGCCGTCGCCGGTGCCGGCATCCCCGTCACCGACGTGGCCGAGCTCACCGGCTTCCCGGCGATCCTCGGCCACCGCGTCGTCACCTTGCACCCGAAGGTGCACGGCGGCATCCTCGCCGACCTCGCCGATCCCTCGCACCGGGCCGATCTCGAGCAGTGGGGCATCGAGCCGATCGCGCTGGTGGTGGTCAACCTGTACCCGTTCCACGCCGACCCGGGGATCGAGCTCATCGACGTGGGTGGCCCGGCGATGGTGCGGGCCGCAGCCAAGAACCATGCGCACGTCGGCGTCGTGGTGCAGCCTGCCGACTACGGCCCCGTGCTCGACGAACTGCGGCGGGACGGCTCGCTCTCGGCCGCCACCCGCCGCCGCCTGGCCCGCACGGCGTTCGCTGCGACGGCCGGCTACGACGCCGCGATCGTCGAGTGGCTCGACGCCACCGACCCGGCCGGACCGTCGGTGCTGCCCCCCACCTTGCACCTGTCGCTGGAGCTGGCCCAGCCGCTGCGTTACGGCGAGAACCCCCACCAGCAGGGCGCCCGCTACCGAGCCCTGGGTCGACACAGCTGGTGGGACGATGCGGTGCAGCACGGCGGCAAGGAGCTGAGCTACCTGAACTTGTACGACACCGAGGCCGCGTGGAAGCTGGTGAACGCGTTCGACGAGCCCGCATGCGTGATCGTGAAGCACGCCAACCCGTGCGGTGTCGCGATCGGGGTCGATGCCACCGAGCCGGTCGCCGACGCCTACGTGAAGGCGAACGCCTGCGACCCGGTCAGCGCGTTCGGCGGCATCGTCGCGGTCAACCGGCCGGTCACCGAGGCCATGGCGACCGCGCTGGCACCGGTGTTCACCGAGGTGGTGGTCGCCCCGGGCTACGACCCCGCCGCCCTCGCCGTGCTGACGGCGAAGAAGAACCTCCGGGTGCTCAGTGCGCCGACACCCTACGGTGCTGCGCTCGACCTGCGGTCGATCGACGGCGGCCTGCTCGCCCAGCAGGTCGATCCGGTCGCCACCGATCGGGCGGCCTGGCAGGTGGTGACGAGTGCCCAACCCAGTGCCGAGCAGTGGGACGACTTGGTGTTCGCGTGGCGGGTGTGCGCCGCTGTGTCGTCGAACGCGATCGTGGTGGCCAAGGACCGCCAGGCCCTCGGCATCGGCGCCGGCCAGCAGAACCGGCTCGACTCGGCGCGCATCGCCGTCGAGCGCGCCGGTGCACGGGTTGCCGGCGGGGTCGGGGCGAGCGATGCCTTCTTCCCCTTCCGCGACGGCCTCGACGCGCTGGCGGCGGCCGGGGTGCGGGCCGTGATCCAGCCTGGTGGCAGCGTGCGCGACGCCGAGGTGATCGCCGCCGCTGACGAGCACGGCATCGCGATGGTCTTCACCGGTGAGCGCCACTTCCGTCACTAGGGGTGCTCTCACCGAGTCCGCTCTCCAGGTGCGGCACTAGCCTGGCCGGGCCGATGGCTCGCATCGCTGACCTGCTGGCGGCGGGGCGGACGTACTCGTTCGAGTTCTTCCCTCCCCGAACCGACGCGGCCCAGCTGACGCTGGGGCGCACGATCGCGGAGCTCGAGCCGCTCCACCCCAGCTTCGTGAGCGTCACCTACGGTGCGGGGGGCAGCACCCGCCAGCGCACCCGCGAGGTCGTGATCTGGGTCCGCAAGGAGACCAGCATCACCCCGATGGCGCACCTGACCTGTCAAGGCCACACGCGCGACGAGATCCGCGACATCCTCGACGACTACCGCACCGCCGGGATCGAGAACATCTTGGCTCTCGGGGGTGACCCGCCCGCCGACCCCGCCGAGGCGCGACCGAGCGACTACCGCTACGCCAGCGAGCTCGTCGAGGACGTGGCGGCCATGGGCGGCTTTTCGATCGGCGTGGCCGCCCACCCCGAGGTGCACCCGCGCTCAGCCGACCGCGTCTCGGACCGCCGGCACCTGGCCGACAAATTGCGACGCGCCGACTTTGCCATCACCCAGTTCTTCTTCGAGCCCGAGCACTACTTCCGGCTGGTCGACGAGCTCGACGCGCTCGGCGTGACCAAGCCCGTGCTCCCCGGGGTGATGCCGGTGACCAACAAGGGCCAAGTGGTGCGGATGGCCCAGCTCTCGGGGGCGGCATTCCCGGGCTGGCTGGCCGAGCGTTTGGACCGGGTGGACGAGCCCGACGACGTGCGCAAGGTGGGCGTCGAGGCCGCCACGGAGCTCTGCCAGGCCCTGCTCGACGCCGGCGCGCCCGGTTTGCACTTCTACACGCTGAACCGCTCGACCGCGACGCGCGAGATCTACGCGAACCTCGGGTTGCCACCGCACCGCTGACACGGCGTACCGTCGTCTCCGTGCGCGCCTTTGAGCAGATCTACCTGAACGGCCAGTGGACAGCATCGAGCGGAAGCGGTCGCCTGGAGGTGACCGACTCGGCAACCGAGGAGGTCATCGCCACGATCCCCGAGGGGACCGCCGCTGACGTCGATGCCGCCGTCGCCGCTGCCCGAGCGGCCTTCGAAGGCTGGAGCGCGCTGTCCACCGAGGAGCGGGCGGCGTACCTCATGAAGATCCACGCCGGGCTCGAGGCCCGCACGGACGAGATCGCCGAGACCATCGCCCGCGAAGTGGGCATGCCGCTCGTGTTGTCCAACCTGATCCAAGTCGGCCTGCCCAAGGCCAACTTCGCCGTGGCCGCGCAGTTGCTCGGCACTTACGAATTCGAGCAGCAGATCGGCAACTCGCTCGTCGTGCGCGAGCCGGTCGGGGTGGTGGGCTGCATCACCCCGTGGAACTACCCGCTGCACCAGATCGCCCTCAAGGTGGCGCCCGCGCTGGCGGCGGGCAACACGGTCGTGCTGAAGCCGAGCGAGGTGGCACCGATCAACGCCTTCTTGCTCGCCGAGATCATCCACGAGGCCGGACTGCCAGCTGGAGTCTTCAACCTGGTCACCGGCACGGGGCCCGTCGTGGGTGAGGCGATCGCGGCCCACCCCGACGTCGACATGGTCAGCTTCACCGGCTCGACCCGGGCCGGCAAGCGGGTGGCCGAGGTGGCCGCACAGACCGTGAAGAAGGTGGCTCTCGAGTTGGGTGGCAAGAGCGCGAACGTGATCCTCGACGACGCCGACTTCGAGCGGGCGGTGGCCGACGGGGTGGGCAAGTGCTTCTTGAACTCCGGCCAGACCTGTACGGCACTGACCCGTATGCTCGTGCCCCGCGACCGACTGGCCGAGGCCGAGCAGATCGCGGCCCGCACCGCAGCCACGTTCACGCCTGGCAACCCCTTCGAGCAGACGACCCGGTTGGGTCCGCTCGTGTCGGCCGCCCAGCGCGAGCGGGTTCGCGGTTTCATCCGGACCGGCATCGAGGAGGGCGCCACCCTGCTCGTCGGGGGCCCCGAGGCACCCGAGGGGCTCGAGCGCGGCTACTACGTGCAGCCGACGGTCTTTTCCGGGGTCACTCCCGACATGACGATCGCCAGGGAGGAGATCTTCGGGCCCGTGCTCGCGATCATGCCGTACGACACCGAGGACGACGCGATCCGGATCGCCAACGACACCATCTACGGTCTGGCCGGCGGGGTGTGGAGCGGCGACCCCGAACGGGCCAAGCGGGTGGCCCGGCGGATCCGGGCCGGGCAGGTGGAAGTGAACGGCGGAGCGTTCAACGTGATGGCACCCTTCGGCGGCTACAAGCAGAGCGGCCTCGGGCGCGAGGCAGGCACGTTCGGGCTCGAGGAGTTCACCGAGGTCAAGGCGCTGCAGCTCTGATCGGGCTCCGCCACCGGTTCCCGGCGGCGGTGAGCGATACTGGCCGGCGATGGCCACGACGGCCCCGGTGCGGCGCGCGCCCCAGCTGATCAGCCGAGTCCCGTACCTGCCGGGCCTCGACGGCTTGCGCGCGCTCGCCGTGGTCGCGGTCATCGTGTACCACGCCAACTCGTCGTGGCTGCACGGTGGCTTCTTGGGTGTCGAGGTGTTCTTCGTGATCAGCGGCTACCTGATCACGTTGCTCGTGATCGCCGAGCACGAGCGGTCCGGTCGGGTGGCACTCGGGCAGTTCTGGCTCCGGCGGGCGCGCCGGCTGCTGCCAGCACTGTTCACGATGATGATCGCCTTGATGGTGTGGGTCGCGTTGTTCGAGCGAGAAGCCCTCGGTCAACTGCGTGGCGACGTGATCGCGGGGACCTTCTACGTCTCGAACTGGTACCAGATCTTCGTCGGGGCCGGCTACACCGCCGTCAACGAGTTCGCCCCGCTGCGCCACTTGTGGAGCCTGGCGGTGGAGGAGCAGTACTACGTGCTGTGGCCGCTCGTCATGCTGGTCGTGCTCCGGCGCGGCCACCGCGACCTGCCTCGGGCCGGTGCCTGGATGTTCGGTGCGGCCGTGGCCGTCGCAGTGGTCACGGCGGTGCTCGTGCCGACCGGGCCGATCGGCACCTGTCGCTCCACGCCCGACGCCTTCTGGCAGCTCGGCGAGCGCTGTGTGAGCAAAGTCGACGTGTTGTACCTCGGCACGTTCACGCGCTCGAGCGGGCTGCTGCTCGGTTCGGCGTTCGCCATGTGGTGGCGACCTTTGGCGCTCATGCGCGGCCCAGCGCGTCGACTCGGTCCGGCGATGGACCTCGTGGGACTCGTCGGGTTGGGGCTGCTCGGCGTGTTGGCCTGGCAGCTCACGATCATCGATGTCGGTGGTGAGGACGGCCCGAGCGCCGACTTGTGGCTGTTTCGCGGTGGGCTGTTCCTGACCGGCATCGCGAGCTTGATGCTCGTGGCGGCCGTCACCCACCGGCGAGCCGTGAGCGGTCGCTTGCTCGGCAACCCGCTCCTGCTGTGGATCGGCACCCGCAGCTACGGGCTGTACCTGTACCACTGGCCGATCTTCCAGATCGTGCGCCACGAGGCCGGGGTGCCGCTGAACCTGGTCGAGTTCACACTCTGCATGGTGGCCACCGTGATCGTGACCGAGTTGTCGTACCGGCTGGTGGAGACCCCGATCCGCCAGGGCCGGCTGCTGCCGTGGTTCCGCGGGCTCCGGGTGAACACGCCGGGTTCGGCCGATCGGCGGCGTCGGGTGCTCGTCGGGGCCGCGGTGTGCTCGGCGCTGCCCGTCTTCGCCGGGTTCAGCTTGGCGACCGCCGAGCTGCGGCCGAACGAGGTGGCGGCCAGCCTGGACGAGGGGGCCGACGTCGTCGTCGACGTGTCCGACCTCCTCGGTTCGATCCCCGTTCCGACCGCCAATGGCGAACCCACCTCACCCGGTGGGGTCTCGACCGTCCCGGGTGACGGCTCGGTGCCGCTCGAGACGTCCGTCCCGCCGGTCACGACCCTGCCTCCGACCACGACGACCCTGCCCCTCGAGCCGATCGACGTGTTCGCCATCGGCGACTCGGTGATGCTCGGGGCGGCCCCGGCGCTCACCGCCCGAGGTGCCGTCGTCGACGCCGACGTGAGCCGGCAGGGCAAAGCCGGGGTCGACATCCTGGCCGCTCTCAATGCTGCCGGCCTGCTCGACAACGTGGTGGTGATCCACCTCGGCACCAACGGCCCCGTCAGCCAGGCCACCTTTGACGCCATGCTGGAGCAGACCCGCGGGGTGCCGCTCGTGGTGGTGCTGACCATCAAGGCCGGCCGGGGCTGGACCGAAGCCAACAACGCGCTGATCCGTGGACTCCCGGCCCGCTGGCCCAACGTGAAGGTGCTCGACTGGCAAGTCGATGCCGCCGCCTGCCCGGGCGACTGCTTCTACGGCGACGGCATCCACCTGACACCCGAGGGGCAGCGCTACTACGCCGACCTCATCTGGCGCTCCATCGGCCGCCTCTGAGCGGCCACCGCGTGGTCGGTGGCCTTGGTCGACCAGGGCCCGTCAGGCCTACGCTCGGCGCCATGACCTCGCCCGTTCGTGTCGCCGTCACCGGAGCCGCCGGCCAGATCGGCTACAGCCTGTTGTTCCGCATCGCGTCCGGGGCCATGCTCGGCCCCGACACCCCGGTGATCCTGCAGTTGCTCGAGATCACGCCCGCGCTCAAAGCGCTCGAAGGCGTGAAGATGGAGCTCGACGACTGCGCCTTCCCGTTGTTGCACGGCGTGGTCGGCACCGACGACGCCGACGAGGCGTTCGGCGACGCCGACGTGGCACTGCTGGTCGGCGCGATGCCACGCAAGGCGGGCATGGAGCGCAGCGACCTGCTGAGCGCGAACGGGGGGATCTTCCGGCCGCAGGGCCAGGCGCTCGCTCGCAGCGCCAAGAAGGACGTGAAGGTCCTCGTCGTGGGCAACCCGGCCAACACCAACGCGTTGATCGCGATGAACAACGCCGCTGGCCTCGACCCCCGGCGCTTCACGGCCATGACCCGGCTCGACCACAACCGGGCGGTGTCGCAGATCGCGCACAAGCTGGGCCGGCCGGTGACTGCGGTGAAGAAGATGACGATCTGGGGCAACCACTCGACCACCCAGTACCCGGACCTGTTCCACTGCGAAGTCGACGGGCGTTCGGCCTACGAGGCGGTGAACGACCACGAGTGGGTCGACTCGACGTACATCCCGACCGTGGCCAAGCGTGGCGCAGCGGTGATCGAGGCCCGCGGTGCGTCCTCGGCGGCGTCGGCCGCGAACGCAGCGATCGACCACATCCGGTCATGGGTGCTCGGCACCCCCGAAGGTGACTGGGTGTCGATGGCCGTGCCGAGCGACGGCAGCTATGGCGTGCCCGAGGGCTTGGTCTCGAGCTTCCCGTGCGTCTGCTCCGACGGTGAGTACCAGATCGTGCAGGGGCTCGAGATCGACGACTACAGCCGGGCCAAGATCGACGTGTCGGTCGCCGAGCTCCTCGACGAACGCGAGGCGGTGCGCCAGCTCGGGCTGATCTGAGCAGTCGGCGCGCGACGCCGTGCGGGCCAAGCGGGCAGCGCCGCCGACGCCGAAGCGGACGTTGGGTGGTAGCTCACCGCCGCACGAGGGGTACCGGGCCACGTCGGGCAGCCTCGTGGCACACGACGTGCAAGACCGCGACCACATGGGCCGACGATCCAGGGGTCGGTACCCAGGTTCACGACACCGCCACGCGACAGGCCAGACGCATCATCGCCTCCACGCCTCGTTGCAGCTCCTCGTCGCTGATCCGCTCGGTGCCGCCGTCCTCTCCGAGCACGTCGGACACGGTCATCATCGCCAGCGCCTCGATGCCTTTGACGGCGGCAATCGTGTACATCATCGCCGCTTCCATCTCGACGCCGACGTGGCCGAGGCGCTTCCAGCGGGCGAACGAGCCCGGGTTCGGGTCGTAGAAGACCCCGCTCGTCACGATCGGGCCGACGTGCACGGTGGCGCCGGCCTCGCGGCTCAACTGCACCGCTCGCTCGACCAGGATCCACGTGGCGGTCGGGGCGTAGCCGAGCATGTCGGCGTAGCGCAGGGGCGTGGCGTCGTCGGCGGAGGCGCTGACGGCCACCACCGTGTCGCCCATGCGCATCGTCGGCTGCAGTCCGCCGCAGGTGCCGACGCGGACCAGGCGGGTGGCGCCGAGCATGACCAACTCTTCGAACACGATCCCGCTCGAGGGGCAGCCCATGCCGGTCGTCTGCACGCTGATGGGGCGGCCTTCGAACGTGCCGGTGTAGCCGAGCAGGCCTCGCTCGGTGTTGACGCAACGGAACCCGGGATCGAAGAACGTCTCGGCGATGTAGGTCGCCCGGCGCGGGTCGCCGGGGCACAGGACGTGGGGTGCGTAGTCGCCCGGTTCGGCGCGCAGGTGGATGGGCATGGCGTGGAGCGTAGGCGCGTGCCCGTGCCGTCAGGACCGGACTCGGGTCAGCCGCTGACGTCGGCGGTGCACGGCCCGGCGTCGCAGACGTCGATCAGCGTGCCCTCGAAGAGGAACGCCGCCTTCTGTCGGCGCACGTCGGGGTCGCGGCGGGGGTCCGAGTGCGGGTCGCGGCTCGAGCGCGGTGGCACGTTCTCGAACGGGATCGGGTCGGAGCCCGAGTCCCACACCACCAGGGCCGACCCGTCGGACGGATAGGTGACCGTGTCGAGCCCCCAGCCGGGCTCGGCCTCGGCGCTGCGGCCGTCGGCAGTGACGGGGCGGTGGACCCCGATACCCATCGTGCGGGCGGCGATGTACGCGCTGAGCTCGGTCACCTGCCAGTCGCCGAACGCGACGTGCAGCAGCACGTCTTTGGCCGGCGTGCCGGGCAGCGGGTCGTCGACGAGGTGCTGGACGTAGCCGGCCCCCTCACCGCGGTCCCACAGCATCTGGACCAACGACACGAGGAAGGTGCGGTCCAAGGCGTTGGGATAGGCGGGCACCATCACCAGTTCGTAGTCGTCGAAGTCGACCGAGCGGGGCAGCAGGATCGAGTAGTTCATGCCCACCACCCCGAGCACGGCCCGCTCGATGTCGGTCGAGAGTGCGGCGAGCGCCATGCCCATGATGCCGCCTTGGCTGTTGCCGTCGTAGGCGAGCGTCGAGGCGACGTAGAGGGGCGAGCCGTCGTCGCGCTGGAACGCCGGGTGCGCCACGAACCCGTCCTCGTGGCGCATCAGGCGTCCGAGCACGAGCTGGTTCACGAGACCCTGGAGCATCCGATCGGCCATGGTCGCGAAGCCCGAGAAGTCCTGCAGGGTGGCAATGGCGTTGGCGACGTCGTCCTCGCTCATGCCGGCCCACTTGGTTGCGCAGAACACCACGTTGTGCTCGTTCGCGAAGTCCACGACGTTGCCGGCGTCGACCTCCATCTCGCTGCCGAGCAGCCCGTGGCCGTAGTACGAGATGCGGGCGGGCTCGCTCCCGGAGAGCGTGGTGTCGGACACGATGCAGGCGAACGGGGATTCCACCGTGCCGTTCAGGGTGGGCACGGCGTCGGGCTCGACGGCCGTGTCGACGTCGTAGTGGAGGCGGCTGCCCGGGCTGCCGTCGCCGGTGAGGAAGCTCGGCACGGTGTAGCTGCCGCGCACGAGCCGAGCGATCCCCGCCTCGGGAGCTTCGACCACCTCGGTGACGCGGAACTCGGGTGCTCGGTCCCCCAGCTCGGCGAGCGCGGTGTCGCGCATCTGGAGCGCCCGACCGGTGATGTTCTCCGTCGAGGCCACCGTGAAGTCCCAGGCGAGCACGAGCTCGGAGCGCTCGACCCCGGCCCGCACGAGGGCTTCGAGCGCCGTGTCCATGGCGGGTCGGCGTTGCTCGATGGCGTCGATGTCGGTGAGCAGTCCGTCCCGGTAGACGCGAAAGACCGGGCCGGCCTCGATCGGCGAGCCGTCGGTGGCGACCAGTTTGCGCAGGCCGACGACGAAGGTGTGCCCCTCCGGCAGGGCCACCGCCGGGTGGATGACGAGCAGCTGCTCGTCGGGCGACTCGGCCTTCGCGTCGGGCTCGGCCCACAGCGGCACCCGCTCGCCCGTGTCGACGTCGACGAGCACGACGGGCGACGAGTCGGCGAGTGACGCCGCAAGGTCGGTCCACGGCGGCAGGGAGGAGGCCTCGGGGTCGAGGTCGGGGATCCGCACGAGCAGCGTGGAGTTGGGGCTGAAGCCGTCGTTGCGGTTCCACTCCGCCGGATCCACGTGTACGCCGTCGGCGTTGGCGGGCAGCCCGGCGGCGTCGAACGTCACCCGGCGACCGGTGCGGCTCGACGGGTCCTCCACCGTGGCGGCGTTCGACGGGTACGGCAGGTAGCACCGGGTGGTGTCGAGCGGGTCGCACGTCGGCGAGACGGCCCCGTCGAGGGCTGCCCGCACGGCGGACAGGGTCTGCGAATCGGCCCGAGCGGGTGCAGGGTCCGTCACGGGGG
>FWPV01011293.1_pt1 | contig 14265 bp, 13 predicted proteins | sample 2228371 | NCBI WGS metagenome assembly FWPV01 (sample SAMEA103939776, study PRJEB20133) | metagenome
TTTAACGATGAAAGGTTTCGCTTCAAGGTTTTTCCGGAAGAACCTCCCGACCCTTTTCCGATTCAATAACTGAGGGGTTACTTGGAGTGGGATTTTTTTCTTGACAAAAGGCTGAGTTTCATTTATAGATAATTTATAGTTATAAAGTAACTAAATTATAGTTAATTTGTGGAACCTTCAACCTCAGACGCTATGGCGCGAAAGAAGAGAAACAGTCCGACTCCTTCCCGGGCGGTTGAGGAGCCTCCCTTCCCAAGAAAGGCAAAGTTCGAAGTCTATGGCGAGGAGATGATCGAAAAAGAGGTGAAGCAGAGTGGCAATAGCGGGAGGGTATATCTTCCCCCAGAATGGGTAGGAAAGCATGTTAAGATCATCCGCATCGAATAGATCGAGAGAACCCGATAGAATCAAGATCAGGACCTTGACGGCTAAGGATATCCCTGAAATTATTGGCATTCACGGAGCCATCAACAAGAGGAAGGCGCACTGGAAATGGATTGAAAAGATGGTCAAGGACCATCTTCGAAAGCAGGAGGGAATCGGTTTTGTTGCGGTGAAAGAGGGCGCAGTGGTTGGGTTCATTATCGGTGAGACAAAAGGAGAGGGATTCGGTTTGGAGAAGAGTGGATGGCTGGAAGTGGTGATGGTCCATCCCCGCCATATGGGAATGGGAATTGGCCATGCCATGGCCCATCGACTCTTCCAAGAATTTAAGAGAAGAGGAATCCGGGATGTCCACACCTCAGTATTGTGGGATGCGGTGGATATGCTCTCTTTTTTTAAGTCTCTCGGCTTTGACCGCTCTCCTTTTATTAACCTCATCAAGCATGTTGGATGAGTATTCAAGTGGGGTCATCCATCCATTATGGCGTATTCCTTTATGTTGATCCTTCTTTTCTCGTGACATAAAGAGTGATTACCCCAAAAGGCATTTTTTTCTTGACAGTATAAAGAGAAGGTTGTTATATAAGGCGCATGTGAAAATAAGAACATAATGGATTGTTCATAAAGATGTGGATTTTTGAGAGGGGTTAAAGATGAGATATGCAGAGACAGGATATAACTTAGAGATTGACCTCACTAAGGGGAACATCGAGCGGGTCGAAACAGACCCGAAGCTCACAGAACTTCACCTTGGGGGGCTTGGGACCAATGCAAAGGTATTGTGGGATCGTGTCCCCCCTGAGACAGATCCTTTTTCTCCAGATAATCTTCTCATATTTGGCGCCGGACTTTTCTGCGGAACCCCTGCCGTTGGTGCAAACCGAACGATTGTCACGACCTATTCGCCTCAGACGTTATTGATGGGTTATTCGATGATGGGAGGATTTTTCGCCCCTGAATTGAAGTATGCGGGCTATGACAAGATCATTTTTCGGGGCAAATCGCCCAGCCTCATCTATGTTTATATCCATGATGACAAGGTAGAAATTCGAGATGCCTCTCATCTACGCGGGAAAGGCGCAGTGGAAACGGCAGAGATGATTAAGGGAGAGGTCAAGGACCGAAATATCCAGGTGGCCGCCATTGGGTTAGCGGGCGAGAACAGAGTATACATGGCTTCCATTGAGCAGGGTCGCTCAAGCGCCAGCCGATTAGGGCTGGGGGCTGTGATGGGAGACAAGGGGATTAAGGCGATCGCCGTACGAGGGACGAAGAAAGATATCTATCTTGCCCGATCGGCAGAATTTATGGAACTCTGCAACAGGGTACTGGAGTATATTAAATATCGTGCTGAACACCCCATCAAGAATGTGGAACCCATTTTCGAGGGGCTTGGATCCCCACAGGAGATGAAGATCATTGATGAGAAGTGGCACACCACCGGCTTTATGTGGGGCAACGCCAGGACCAGGAGAAAAGATTTCTGGACAAAAGAAGTAGAAGAAAAATGGAGAGAGGTTCAGGAGAATGTTCGGAAACGGTTGATCAGCTGCTACAATTGCCCCATGAAATGCGGTGCGATCATCTCTGTTCCAGGACACTCCACCTATATGATGAAATGTTATTCGAAACTGACTTATACGATGGCAGCCTACTCAGACCTCGATTTCGGGTTTAAGATCGCTCAACGTGCCACAGAGTATGGGGTGGATGGGTTTTCAACGCCACAGACCATGGCGTTTGCCCTCGAACTCTATGAGGCAGGGATCCTGACCGATCAGGATATGTCAGGGATGCCCGCGGATACAGAGGGAAGGTTCTACTGGCTGCTGGATCGAATCGTTCGGCGCGAAGGCATTGGAGACATTTTGGCAGATGGGACTTACTGGGCAGCGAAAAAGATTGGGAAAGGAGCAGAGGTTTATGCCCATAATACGATTAAAAAACATGAACAGTTGCCCCTTAAACTCGGGATGCTCAACCCCGTCTATTTCCTGATGTATTGTACCGGAGAAAAGATCAACATCACCCAGATCGAGGGGCAATTTCCGCAGGAACCGTTCCCGCTTCGGGAGATGCGGGAGGAATTCGTGAAAGATTGGATACAGGTGCCTGACGACAGATTTAAACAATATTTTCTCGACTGGGAGCCCCGTGGAGAACGAGCGAATCCCTATTACCCCACCGTGGAGATGGCCGTGGATATCGTGGATTGGCAGGAGAAGATGCATTATATCGATGATGCCCTGGGGGTGTGTGCGGGGTTATCCTCCTTCCCCCTGAAGCCTCCCTATCATATCCACAACTATCCACTCTTTATCTCCGCGGCGTTGGGAATCGATATGGATGAAGAAGGACTCACGCAGATCTATCGTCGAAATCGAAACCTGATCCGAGCCATCAATGTGAGGAGAGGGTTGAGAAGAGCGGATGAGAAGCCGCCTGAAGACCATTGGAAGAAGCGATTTCCAGAACTTGAAGAGAAACTTTTGAATGCCTATTACGATTTTAAGGGATGGAATCGTGATGGGATTCCCACCAAAGAGACGTTAGAGCAATTAGATTTGGGTTACATCGCTGAAGACTTACAGAAGAGAGGGATTATCTAATATGGCTAAAGTCAAGAAGAAGGTAAAAGTCATCAAGATTGATCTGGATAAATGCAATGGCTGCCGTGCCTGTGAAATGATCTGCTCTGCCTTTCATGCTGCCCCCAAATACAGCAGCAATAATCCAGCAAGATCTCGCATCCAGGTGGTCCATGATCCTCTTCGAGATGTCTATCTTCCGGTCTATGCTGGAGAATATACGGCTGCCGAATGTATGGGAAGGGACAAATATGTGATTGATGGAAAAGAGTATAGCGAATGCGATTTCTGCAGGGCTTCGTGCCCCTCTCGAAGCGCCTTTAAAGATCCTGATTCCGGTCTCCCCCTGAAGTGCGATATGTGTGAAGATGATCCGCAACAAGAGAAACCTCTGTGTGTCCAATGGTGCTTAAATGAGGCGCTGACCTACGAGGAACGGGAAGAAGAGGTTGAGGAGGAAGTGAAGCAGGAGGAGGTGGATATCGGGTTGAAGGCGATGATCGATAAATATGGCAAGGAAAAGGTCATCGATACCCTTGCACGAATCTCTAAAAAAGCCTAATCAGATCTGGTGAAAGAAAAGGATATCAGCCTGTGGAAACAATACCTTTATCTCCTTTTAAGATTGTGGTGGAGGGCCTCCAAGAAGCCGGGGGAGAGGCATTTCGATTCTGTTATCAATGTGGCACCTGTGAGACGGTATGCCCCTGGAACCGGTTCAGGAAATTTTTCGTTCGCCGTATGATCCACGAGGCCCAATTGGGGGTGGTGCCTTTTGAAGCCGAAGACCTCTGGCTTTGTGTAACCTGTCGTCAATGCGTGGAACGGTGTCCGAGAGGGGTTGAGATCATTGATGTGATGCGAGCCATGCGAAGGCTCTTGGTGCCTGACGGCGTTGTCCCTGCAAGCATCCCCAATCTGCGTGGCATCATGACAAGTCTTGCCAGCGTTGGAAATCCCTGGGGGCAGGATCCGCAAGATCGACCCAATTGGACCAAAGAGGTGGAGGTCAAAGAGTTTGTTGAAGGCATGGAATACCTTTATTTTCCTTGCTGTTATCCCAGTTATGAACCGAGATTGAAGAAGGTGGCGGTGGCCACCGCCCGGCTTCTCAATCGCGCAGGGGTAGATTATGGCATCCTCGGTGCGAAAGAGAATTGTTGTGGGGAGAGTGTCCGCAAGGCAGGCAATGAAACGTTATTTAAAAACCTGGCCAAAGGAAATATCAAAACCTATATTGACCATGGGGTGAAGAAGATCTTAGCCTCTTCTCCACACTGTTTTCACACCTTCAAGAATGAATACCCTGAGTTCAAAGTTCAGTTTGAAGTGGTCCACCTCTCTCAGTTTTTATTTCTGCTTGTCCGGGAGGGGAGACTTCCGATCACCAGACCCTTTCGGAAGAGGATCACCTATCACGACCCCTGTTATCTGGGGCGGCATAATGGCATCTTTGATGAACCCCGGGAGGTTTTAAAAAGCATTCCTGGTCTTGAACTGGTTGAGATGGCAGATCACCGTTCGAATAGCCTCTGCTGTGGAATGGGAGGGGGCAGGATCTGGATGGAGACGGCAAAAGGGGAGAGATTCGCCGATCTCCGATTAGAGCAAGCGTTGAGCGTGGGCGCCGAGGTTCTGGTGACGGCCTGTCCCTATTGTATCAGTCAGTTCGAGGACAGTCGCTTAACCCTGAAGAATAGTGATGCCATTCAGATCATGGACCTTACGGAAGTGCTTCAGGAAGTGATTTAACATCCTATTCATCATCTTTTTTCAAAATCTTTTAAGAGATGAGGGCATCAGAAAGTGGATAAAGAACAGGTTGAACAATTTCTAAAGAGTTTAGCCACACGAAATTTTGGCGATGTGATGATCGTTGGGGGAGGGATCAGCGGCGTTCAAGCCGCACTCGACCTTGGCAATGCAGGATTTAAGGTCTATCTGGTTGATGAAAGTCCCTCCATCGGCGGCAAGATGGCTCAGCTGGACAAGACCTTTCCGACCAATGAGTGCTCTATCTGAATTCTGTCACCCAAACTGGTCGAGGTCGGCCGGCATCCCAACATCGAAGTGCTAAGCTACACCCAAGTGGATCGGGTGGAAGGAGAAGCAGGAGATTTTAATGTCTCTCTTCTGAAGAAGACCCGGTATGTGATTGAAAGCCAATGTACGGGTTGTAATACCTGCGTGGAATACTGTCCTGTGAAGGTGCCAGATCCTTTTAACCAGGAGATTTCAAAAAACAAAGCCATTCATATCTATTTTGCGCAGGCTATTCCGCTGATCACTTATATTGACGAAAACTGTCTCTATCTTAAAGAGAAGAAGTGTCGGATCTGTGAAGCCGTCTGTGAAAAAAAGGCCATCGATTTTACTCAAAAGCCAGAAAAAGTGGAGATCAAGGTAGGAGCCATTCTGCTTGCTCCTGGCTTTGAACCCTTTGATCCGAGAGTGAGAGATGTTTATGGCTATGGCAAGATGGCCAATGTTGTAACGAGTATGGACTACGAGAGGATGTTGAGTTCTACCGGGCCTTACGAAGGAGAAATCCGACGGGCGTCCGATTTGAAACATCCTCATAAAGTTGCCTGGATTCAGTGTGTTGGTTCGAGGCAGGTGATCCCTGGAGGAAAGAGCTACTGTTCGGCTGTCTGTTGTACATACACCCAGAAACAGGTGATTTTAACGAAAGACCACGATCCAGAGGCAGAATGTACGATCTTTCATAATGATATTCGGTCCTATGGAAAGGATTTTGAGCGATTTTATCAAAGGACAGAGAGACTTCGTGGTGTTCGTTTTATCCGAAGCTATGCGACCGTGGTGAGAGAGGTTCCGGAGACCAAGAATGTCATCCTCCGATATACCACTCCGGAAGAGGGGGTCAAAGAAGAAGAGTTCGATATGGTGGTTCTCTCTGTCGGATTGAATCCGCCTGCAAGAGGAGAAGCATTTGCCCAACAACTGGGCATCGAACTGAATGCTCATGGGTTCTGTAAAACGAAACCGTCAAATCCCATGGAGACCACTCGTCCTGGAATCTTTGTAAGCGGAGCCTTTCAGGGACCCATGGACATTCCTGAGGCGGTCTTTACTGCAAACGGTGCGAGCTCCCAATGTGGGGAATTTCTCAACTATCGAAGAGGGAACTTGACCACGGAAAGGGTCTATCCGCCTGAGCGAGATGTTTCCCAGGAAGAGTTGAGAATAGGCGTTTTTGTCTGCCATTGCGGAGCCAATATTGGCAGGGTAGTGGATGTTCCTTCTGTCGTTGAATATAGCTCAACCTTGCCCCATGTAGTTCATACCCAGGAACAACTTTTCTCCTGCTCAACAGAATCGACCAATCAAATCATGCAGGTGATCAAAGAAAAAGGCTTAAACCGGGTGGTGGTCGCTGCCTGCACTCCCAAAACTCACGAACCGACCTTCCGCTACTCCCTTCGGGAGGGGGGGATCAATCAATATTTTCTGGATATGGCAAACATTCGTGAGCATTGTTCCTGGGTGCATTCCCGAGAGAAAGAAGAATCGACACAGAAAGCGAAAGAACTCGTCCGAATGTCGTTAGCACGGGCCTGTCATCTGGAGCCTTTGCAGGACTTTGATTTGCCGGTCCATAAGGCGGCCTTGGTCGTGGGAGGAGGCATTGCCGGCATGACCTGTGCCCTATCCATCGCCAATCAGGGGCATGAGGTGTTTCTGGTTGAGAAAAATGCTGAACTTGGAGGCATGGCTCGAAGCATTCATGAAACCCTGGAGGGGATGGATGTCCAGGCCTTCTTACACGATCTGATCCAAAAAGTCTATCAACATCCTCTGATCCGTGTTTATACGAATGCCACCATCACGGAAGCCACGGGCTATGTTGGAAATTTCCTCACCCGGGTGACCTCTGATCGTGGAAGGTCGGAGATTCAGCATGGGGCGGCCGTCATTGCCATCGGTGCGGAAGTGTATCAACCCAAGGAATACCTCTATGGAGAAGACGAGCGAGTGATGACGAGCCTGGAGTTAGAGGATCGGATTTATCAGAGAGATGAAAAGATTCTCCAGGCAGAAAGCCTCGTGATGATTCAGTGCGTCGGTTGCCGAAATGAAGAGAGGAATTACTGTTCTCGAATCTGTTGCGGCGAATCCCTCAAAAACGCATTGAAGTTGAAAGAACTCAATCCCAAGATGGACATCACGATCCTCTTTCGGGATATGAGAACCTATGGTTTCAAAGAAGATTATTATCGGGAAGCGGCCAATCGGGGAGTCAAATTTCTCCGCTACGAACCTCAAGAACCACCGCTCGTCGAGCCAGGAGAGTCCGAAGAGGGACGGCCCGTCCTGAAAGTAACCACCATCGACTATCTCCTGGGAAACAAGGTTCAAATTGATGCGGATTTTCTTGCCCTGGCTGCCGCCACCCTTCCTGCTCAAGGGGCCAAGGAGGTCTCACAACTCTTCAAGGTCGCCCTGGGTCCAGACGGGTTTTTCCAGGAGGCCCACGTTAAATTGAGACCGGTTGAGTTTGGAACGGACGGAGTTTATCTTTGCGGTATTGCCCACTATCCCAAATTGATCTCTGAGGCGATCAGCCAGGCCTATGGAGCGGCCGGAAGAGCCCTGACGCTTTTATCGCACGATACAGTCATTGCCTCGGGATCTATTTGCGTCGTGGAAGAGAAGAAGTGCATTGGCTGCGGGGCTTGTGTGGAAGCCTGCACGTATGGAGCGATTGAACTTTATGAGACCCGGCAGGGGAAGAAGGCCAAGATGAACCCCGTTCTTTGCAAAGGCGATGGACTCTGTAACACCAAGTGTCCGACAGGAGCGATTCAATTGAAGCATTATACCGATGAACAGGTGATTGCTCAGATCGATTCAATCGTTGGGGACTCTTAGGATCTGTTTGATGACATGCCTCAACAGTAGAAGATTTTTTTAGAAGCCTCTGGTTGGGGGGACTTTCAAAGCCGGATGAGAGCCGCCATAGACAAAGAGTTTCTTTTTTGATGAGGGAGAAGGAATGAGCGCTGTGCAGAAATTTAAACCAAGGATCATCAGCTTCGTCTGCAATTGGTGAGGTTACGGGGCAGCGGACCTAGCTGGAGTTTCCAGACTTCAATATTCGAATGAGATCCGAATCGTCCGGGTGATGTGTACAGGAAGGGTGGATTTTACGTTCCTCTTCCGTGCCTTCTCTCACCGGGTGGATGGCGTCTTCATCGCTGGATGTCGCCTGGATGAATGCAAGTATATCACCCACGGGAATTACCATACCTTGAACATGGTGCTCCTTTCCAAAAGACTGTTGGAATATATTGGAATTCATCCAGACCGCTTAAGAATCGAATTTATGTCTTCTGCAGAGGGGGGGCGTTTCGCAGAGACGGTCAATGATTTTGTCAAACAGGTGAGAACCATTGGTCCCTTCGGAAAGAGCGAGGGACTCGATGAGACCCAATTAACCCAGAGGCTGAATCAAGTGACTTCCCTGATTCCCTATCTGAAGATGGCCAAAAAGGAGAAACTTTCTTTCCACCTCAAAGATCCCGAGGCATGGAATCAGCTTTTCACCCGAGAAGAGGTTGATGCCTTATTTCGTGAATTGCCCTCCTACTATATTGATCCGGAGAAGTGCCAGGCCTGCATGACTTGCGCAAAACGATGCCCGGTTGATGCGATTATCAGTGCCAAAAATCAAATCCACGTGATCGACCAAGAGAAATGTATCAAATGCGGAACTTGTTTAGAGGTTTGTCCTCCTAAATTCAGTGCGGTGACGAAGATCGTTGGAGGACCTGTTCCACCCCCTCTCCCTGAAGATAAAAGAACCATCATCAGAAAGAAGAAAGAAGGATAAAGGAGGTCATCGTGTCCCCGGTGAGCGTAACCTATTGGGGCATATCGGGTTATGTCATTTTCTGGGCCCTGTTCGCCATTGCCTTTGGACTATTTGCACAAAGATTTTATTTTCTTTTTAGACTGATGCTTTTAGGGAAAAAGGAGAATCGCTTCGACCAAATCGGTGAAAGAATCAAGGCGCTGCTGGTCGAGGTCGTCCCTCAGTGGTGCACGCTTAAGACCGTCACCCGAAAAGATTTGGCTGGATTCGGCCATGCCCTTCTCTTCTGGAGTTTCAGTCTTTTCTTCATCAGTTATATTATTTTTATTGGTCTGGCAGGTGGCTTCGGACTTTCTACCTACATTGAACGAACCCCTTTTGAGACCGTCTACTTTTCTATCTTGGATGTTGCTGCGGTGGTGGTCACTCTGACACTTATCGTGGCTGCCATCAGACGATATGTTCTAAGAGTGCCAAGGCTTGAGCCCTCCGTTGAAGCAGGTATCATTCTGATGATGGTCTTTTCCCTCATGGCACTCCATGTTTTAGGGGTCGCCTTTGACCATGCAAGCCGTAAGGTTCATACTATCTGGCCGCCTCTGGGGGCTGCTCTTGCAAATGTTCTCAACCAAACCGGACTTTCACAAACCACTCTGGAGACGGTCTCCCGTGGATTATGGTGGTTACACTATCTGGTGATTCTCAGTTTTATGGTCTATATTCCCCGTTCCAAACATCTTCATATTCTTGCCTCTCTCGTCAATGCCTTCTTTAAACCACTTGGGCCTAAGGTGGTGCTTGAGCCCATTCCTCTGGAGGTACTTGAGACTCCTGGAGGAGAAACCGCTTTGGGCGCTTCAAAAATTGAAGATTTTACCTGGAAGGACTTGCTGGATCTCTATGCGTGTGCTGTATGTGGTCGGTGCCACGTCAACTGCCCGGCCCAGCTTACTGGTAAGACGCTCTCCCCAAGGGAGGTCATTCATAACTTGAAAGAACACTTGCTCGAAGCCGGGCCAAGACTGCTTGCTGCCAAGACAGGGTCGTCTTCTGAAAGCCAGGTCGAAACAACGACCAAAACGATGATTGGCGATGTAGTCACCGAAGAGGAGATCTGGGCATGCACCACCTGCGGTGCCTGTCAGGAGGTATGCCCGGTTAATATCGAACACATTCGAAAGATGATCGAAATGAGGCGAAATCTCGTTTTGGCACAAAGTAAGATGCCAGAAAGCGCTCAGCTTATGCTTAGAAACTTGCAGCAGAGAGGACACCCCTGGGCGGGCGTCCAATCCATGAGGCTGAGAGGTGACTGGACCAGCGATCAGGAGATTAAGGTATTAGCGGAAGGTGATCATGTCAATACCCTATTCTGGGTGGGTTGCACAGGAGCCTTAATTGAGCGCAATGTGAAAGCGACGCTATCTATGACCCGTGTGCTGAAAGCTGCAGGCATTGATTTTGGAGTCCTGGGGGATGCTGAGACCTGCTGCGGCGATCCGGCCCGAAGGGCTGGCTATGAGTTTCAGTTCCAGATGATGGCTGAACAGAACATTGAGATCTTCAAAAACTTTCATATTAAGGAAATCATCACCACCTGTCCCCATTGTTACAATACGATGAAGCATGAGTACCCACGGTATGGGGGCCATTTTAGAGTGATCCACTATACCGAGTTTCTTGCCGATTTAATCAGCCAGGGCAAATTAAAGCTCACCCGCGAATTGAACTCCAAACTCACCTATCACGACCCCTGCTACTTAGGGCGATATAACAGCGTCTATAATGAGCCGCGCAGGATATTGCAATCAATCCCCAAGGTGAAACTTGAGGAAATGGAACGATCGAAAGAGACAGGGTTTTGCTGTGGCGGGGGGGGTGGACTTCTGTGGATCGAAGAACAGCCAGGTACGACCAAGATCAGCCATATGCGCACAGAAGACATCATTCAGACCGGGGCAGATACCGTCGTAACGGCCTGCCCTTACTGTCTTCAGATGTTCGAGGATGCCATCGAACATAAGGGCAAAAAGGAATCGCTAAAAGCAAGAGACCTGGTTGAACTCGTTGAAGAAGTCATGACGAAATAGAAACGGATAATACGCATGAAAGGGAATGACACGAATCAACAAATCGTTAGTCATCTTCATCATTATTCGGAGGATTAATTAGGAGGTAAATAATATGAACATCATGGTTTGTGTGAAACAAGTGCAGGATCCCGAAATACCACCTGCCAAATTCAAGATTGACCCGGAAGCCAAAAAGGTCATTCCTCCTCCAGGGGTGCCCCCGGTCATCAGTGTCTATGATGAGAGGGCCGTGGAAGCTGCCTTACGACTCAAGGACAAACATAAAGGGAAAATCACGGTCATCAGCATGGGGGCCGGGAAAGTATCGGATGTGGTGAGGCATGCTTTAGCGATGGGGGCGGATGAAGGAGTTGTGATTGAGGATGGAGTCTTTGAAGGCCTGGATAGTTTTGGAACGGCCTATGTGCTCAGCAAAGCCATTCAGAAAATTGGTGGATATGATCTCATTTTATGTGGTCGCCAGGCTGCTGACTGGGGAGCAGGCCAGGTAGGTTCCATTTTAGGAGAGATGCTTGGACTCCCTGTCATCACCTTCGCTTGTGGCATCGAGGCAGTGGAAAAGACCCTTAGAGTGAAGAGGGTGGTCAAGGATGGTTTCGAAATCCTAGAGACCCCCATGCCGTGCTTAGTCACTGTCAGTAGCGAGATTGGTCTACCCCGTCTTCCCGCTGGTATGAGCCTGATGCTGGCTCGAAAGAAACAGATTCCTGTCTGGAAGCCGCAGGATATTGGAGTTGATCTTTCCGAACTGGACAAGGGAAAAGCCCATACTGAAATCGTTGGCCTTTCGATCCCCACTCGAAAGAAGGAATGCGAGATCATTACAGGAGCAACGCCAGCAGAAGCAGGAGCCATGCTTGCAGAAAAGATTGCTGAGCTCCTGTGATGTGCCCAGATGGGAAAAGAAAAGATCCCGGCCGCTTTTCTTGCATCTCTGGAAGGAAAGGGTCGTTCATTAAGAAAAGAAAAGGAAACTATAGGACGGAGGGATATTGCATGGATACTCATCGAGGCGTTTTGGTTTGCGGTGAAATTGCGGAAGGGAAATTGGCGTCTGTTACCATTGAGCTCCTCGGTTTGGGAAGAAGGCTTGCGGATGAGTTAGGAGAAACATTAAGTCTCCTCTTGATGGGAAACCAGATGGGGAATCTGGGGCAGGAGGGAATCGCCTATGGAGCTGACCAAGTCTATGTGGCTGAAGATCCACTCCTGGAGACCTATCATTCAGATGCCTACACTTTCATCGCCGCTCAACTTTGTAAGAAAATCCTTCCCTCAATCATGCTCTTCGGGCACACAGATTTGGGGTGTGATCTTGCCCCACGACTCAATGGACGATTAGGGGGAGGACTGTCAATGGATTGTCTGGCTTTGTCCATTGACCCTAATCTAAAATGTCTGGTCTCTACCCGTCCGGTTTTTGGTGGAAACGCTCATGCCACGATGATCTCCAGGTCCGCAAGGCCACAGATGGCAACACTCAGACCCAAAGTCGTTCTCCCTGGAGAGCGAAATGAGTCCCGACAAGGTAAAATCATTCCTATCGATGAGAAGATCGACCCCTCCAGAGTAAAGATGAAGGTAGTGGAGCGGATCAAAGAGGAGGTGGAAGGGGTTAAACTGGAGGATGCGGAAATCATTGTTGCAGGTGGCCGCGGTATTGGAAGCGCTCAAAACTTCGAGAAGATCCGAGAGCTTGCTCGGGTTCTGGGAGGAGCGGTAGGAGCTACAAGACCACCCTGTGATGAAGGGTGGGTTTCTCCTTCGCTTCAAATTGGGCAAAGCGGTAAGGTGGTCAGCCCCAAATTATATATTGCCGTGGCTCTTTCAGGAGCCATGTCCCATATCTCTGGATGTTTGGGTTCGAAGGTGATCGTGGGGATCAACAAGGATCCTGAAGCCAACATCTTTAACGTGGCTCGATATGGCATCGTTGCCGATTATAAGGAGGTCTTACCAGCGCTGACTTCGAAACTGAAGGAGCTTTTGTCAAAATAAAATAGAGGAAATCATATTCTTCCACAAAATCAAGGCAGCCTGAAACGGATCGCCAGAAAAGGGACAGTTTCCTTCTGGTTTGGGAAATGTCCTCTATATTTCGGAAAGGCTTCTTTGAATCTTTTGTAACAGGCTTTCTTCAATGTTTCCCTTTCTCCATTCCCGGCTGGCTTCGATTTCTGACCGAAGGAGTTCGACTTCCTTCTTTTTCTCCTTTTTGGAGAGGAGAAAAACATAAGAGAAATCCATCTTTCTCATGCCTTCGATCTTGACTTCCGGATCCATCTCCTCTAAAATCTGTGCCACAAGACGTTTAACCTCTCCTTTGTCATCAAAGAGACTGATTCCATCAACAGGATAGAAAGAAGACACCATTCGTCACCCCTTTGCTTCATTGACTTGGGGATTCCATTCAGGCTTTCAAGATCTCGAATGAAACCTGCCCATCCTCATATTTGAGGGGCTGAACGATGACCTCCATCCCTACCTTGACCTCTTCAGGTTTGAGTGCCTTTGATAACCGGGCGAATAGTTTCAGTCCCCCACCAAAGTCCACCACTCCCATGGTATAAGGTGGATCGGCTTCAAACCCCAAGGGGGCATAATGAGCGATGGTAAAGGTTTCCAGTTTTCCCTTGGGAGGCATGTCAAACCAATCCATATCCTTTGAAAAACATCTTGCGCAATCCGCTCTTGGCGGGAAGTATTTTGCTCCACAACCTTTGCAGAGGGTTCCTTTAATTTTCCCTTCTATCAGAAAGTCAACAAATTTTGCCGTCTTGGTTGTCCCCGTAAAGCTCTTTCTCCCAAATTTTTCGAACCCCATATGTTCCTCCCGAAATGATCCTCCGTGCTCCATGAATCAGGAGCAGCCAAATCCTCCCCTCTTCGTTAGTCTCTACCGAGGATGGTGACATTTCCATAAAGTCCCACACCACCAATATTGTGAACCAATCCAATATCCGGTTCTCCCGCCACCTGCATGGGGCCTGCTTCTCCCCGAAGCTGGAGAACGATGGTGCGAATCTGTGATCCACCCGTGGCTCCGATGGGATGACCTTTTGACAGAAGGCCACCATCCACATTCACGGGGATCCGCCCCTCTTTATAGGTTGCCTTCTCACGGATGAGTTGTTTGCCCTCTCCCAGGGGGGCAAAGCCAAGTCCCTCATAAGCCATGATTTCGGCAATGGTGAAGCAGTCATGAACCTCTGCCACTTTCACATCCTGCGCCGTTATGCCTGCCATTTTGTAAGCTTGGGCAGCCGCTGCGTAGCCCACACTCAACCCTCTGGTGAAGTCGGGTCTTGCCGCCATGTTGACGGCTTCAGAGGCCGCACCAATTCCAATGATCCAGACAGGCTTC
>FWPV01011294.1_pt1 | contig 14263 bp, 5 predicted proteins | sample 2228371 | NCBI WGS metagenome assembly FWPV01 (sample SAMEA103939776, study PRJEB20133) | metagenome
CAAAGTCGATAAACTTGTCCAATAACGGCATAGCCCATTGATCGCAGAGGGAAAGATAATTACGCCATCTAATCCTGATATTTTTGTAAGTAAACATGATGAGTGTAAAAAAAAAACATTTCGCCATATAATATTGTAGAGAAACTGCGATAACTGCTTTGATTAGGTGGGAGGTGCAATTTGCCCGAAACGTTTGAACTTCCCGAGTTTCTTACTGCGGATGAAGTTGCTGTTTATCTCCGTCTTCCGCTTTCAACCGTGTATAAACTAGTTCAAGATCATGTATTGCCGGGTTTCAAAGTGGGGAAACATTGGCGATTTCGGCGAGCTTCAATCCTAGATTGGATTCGTGAGCAGGAAAATAAGCAGGATGGGAACCACTAGGTTGCAATCACTTGACTGAATTAGTTGCACCGTCATTACCCAAGACAAATACATTATCCCCCACGGAGCAAAAGATGACTGTCGAAGTCTATCTCTGCGAGAAATTCCAACATCGCCATGAACGAAGAGCATTTGGTCGCTTTTTGCAGGAAATGCTCGATCGCTTTCACGATAGCACCGACTTGTATCTTATCATTGGTGAGCCCGAAGCCAATACGGCTTCGATGGATATGATGATATTAACCCATCGCGCACTGATTGTGGTCGAGTTCAAAGAGCTGATCTATGCAGAGGGGTTAGCTATTTCGGAGATCAGCCTAAACGGAACGGAAAAGGGCGATTGGGAATATTTATTGAAAGGCGGTTCTAGATATAAGATGGGGGGCGTTGGGAAGGACCGCAATCCCTATCAGCAAGTAAAGGATCACAATTACAAGTTGCGCGATTGGTTAACAACTCACACGGATTTTCTAACTGGCGGTCCCTGGTCAAAAAGCAAGGCAATTCGCAGTATCTATTCTTGGGTGGTCATTTCTCCTGGATTTAATAAAGAGAAATCAAACCTGGACTTGCCTTGGGAAGAGATTGATCAATGGTTCAAAATCTTGTCGATTGATGAACTGGCATGGGAAGTTGAAACCGCGGTTAATGCGGAATTGGAATTCACAGCCGAGCAAATGGTAGGTTTAGCAGAAAAACTTGGCGCTACACGAAAAGAAAACCTGCTTGAATTTGTCCCCAATTATGTGCCCCAAGCGCCAATACTAACTTTTTTCTCTCGACCGCCCGTATTAAAGTGTATTATTAATCGGAACGAAGAACGGAAAATCATAAGTGACGCGCTAAATGATCCATTAGTATCCATCATCTGTATTGGGGGACCTGGTGGTATTGGTAAAACTCACCTGGCTACGTGGGCTGCCAGTGAGGCTGCACAGCAAAATTTCTCTGTGCTTTGGATCGATTGCCATGAACGCGAGGTGACGCAAGAATCTGTGCTTACCGCCATTGCAGACAAGATGCCCGACCGATATCAAGCCGCATTCATCCATGATCCGGAACAGAAAATATCAGACAAACTTGAAGTTGCCCTTACCTTCCTCGATCAATCGCCATGCCTTTTAGTTTTTAACAAATATCACAGTGTACCGAACATAAACGGACTATTTGAGTTATTTACCCGTATTATCCGCAATACTTCTAATATCAAAGTGCTTCTTACCACCAGGGTGAGACCTGAATGTCTCGACTCGGCGGAATGGACGCCCGGAAGCGTTGTTGAGCTATCGCTAGGCGGTATACCGTATGATTTCGCCAGAGAGTACCTTTCAATCGAAAACCTTAATGATGAGCAGATCTCTCTAATATGGGAACGCAGTTCCGGTAATCCCTACGCTATTAATTTATTTGCAAGGATCCTACGCTATAGACATGCCAAGGAAATAAACTCTTTGCCGTTATTCACAGATGACCGTGCAAAACAATGGGCTGATTCCCTTATCCAAACATTAGATCGTGAAGCAAGATCATTGGGTTCAAAGCTTGCAGTTATCAAAACATCCCTGAATTTGGATCTCATCGAACGCTTGGCTTACACATCAAAAGAGAAAGTTTTTCCATTAATCAAGGAATTGTTAGATCGATACATTCTTATTGAAGCCGGTACAGACCAATATCAGATGCACGATTACCTGCGTGAAGCCTTCATTTCAACAACAATGGAAAAAGAGCTGAAGAAAGCTCATCAAAACGCAGGAAGCTATTTCGAGAGGTTGGCAAACCAGACCAATGAAACAGCAGGAAGAATTGAGGCATGGTTGCAGGCTTTATATCACTATGAGGCGGGTGAAAACTGGGCGGGAATCCTGAAGATTGCAGGTCCTACCTATGATCGGTTAGTTGGACGTGGCGATCGTGATCGCTCTTGGAGCGTTGCTTCACGAGCTGTTCAAGCGGCAAAAGCGCTGCAGGATAATGATGCAACCGTTGAATGGCTGATAAAACAAATAAAACGTGAACTTGACTTACGCCAGTTTGATTCTGCTCAAAAACATCTGAATGAAGCATTAAACTTAATTCCAAAATCTGAGCAGAAGCTCAAAGGGGAAGCTAAACCAAGATGGCAATCCCTGGAAGCACAGTTGTGGGCGCTTAAAGGGCGATTACATCACTTAACAAGAGATCACGCCAGGAGTGATGAGTGCCTAAGGAAAGCGGTAGAACTGGCAAATCAATCGGGAGATCGTGCGGTAATCTCGGATACATTATTTCGTGTGGCGCAAATTGAGCGTCTTCACGGTGATTACATCAATGCCAAGCAACATAGCGAAGAAGCCGGCAATCTGGCTGACAAACTAGGAGACCAACGCCTACTGGCGATGTGCATTAGCCAGCTTGGATTGATCCTGCGAGACCTGGGTGATCTCGAGGAAGGACGACGTCTGTTTACTTTAGCCCTAGAAAAAGCAAGGCAAGCCGATGACGTCAATGGAGTACAGATCCAAACAGGATTGCTTGGCGAAATACTTCTGAGGCTGGAAGAATACGAGGAGGCAGAGCAGGTATTCCAAACCCAGCTCGAAAAAGCGAGGGAACTTGGGAATGGGTTATCCATTCGAATTAACTTGGGTTGGCTGATTGATGCTCTCATTGGTTTGGATAAGACACAACAAGCTATGGAATACCTTGACGAGTTAAAACAACTGGTTTACAAAGACGAAGACGATATTGGCATGGCATTTTACTTGAAGCGGTTGGGGCAGTTGGAACAAAAACGCGGAAATATTGAGATGGGGAATGAGTTCATCCTGCGTGGCATTCAGAAGCTCGAAGAAAGCGGCAACCGTGCATACATTCCCGACTTTGAGAAGGCGTTAATCCCCACCCCTATCGCCAAGCAGTTCACTTTATGGGATCAACCGAGAGATCTGGAGTAGGTAAAGTATGCACCTGAGCGAATTAAGCATCGAGGACCTCTGGAACCTGGTTGACTTTAAGCCAAACGACAATCAACGAGAGGCAATCTTGCATACCGAGGGTCCGCTGTATCTGCCGGCGGGACCAGGATCAGGAAAAACGCGCGTGCTGCTCTGGCGAACCCTTTATCTGATTGTCTTCCAGGGCGTCAGCCCAGACGAGATTTACCTCTCCACCTTTACCAAGAAGGCTGCCCATCAACTTCAAGAAGGTATCCGCAGTTTACTCTCGATGGTCACTAATTTGACCGATGTGCCATTCGACATCTCGCGCATGTATGTAGGCACCATTCACTCCCTCTGTCAGCGGTTGATCACTGATCGGCGCTTCTCAAGCGCCCGAAGACGCCACGAACAACCATCACTGCTTGATGAGCTTTCGCAGTACTTCTTTGTTTCCAGGAACCGCCATTGGAGCAGCTTTGTGCAGGATTTGGGTTTGGGGGATGGCTTGGATGAAATTCACCAAGCTATCAATGGTTATTTCGGCTGGCCCAGCGAGTCGAAACACAAGGCAGTGGTCAATGCCATTGCCCTTTTCAACCGGTTGTCTGAAGAATGCATTGAGCCGGATGGCTTGGATGGACGAATCACTGATGATGGGCTGCGTGCGTTGCTCAAGATGTACTCCAGGTATGTGAAAACACTGCTCACAGAACGGAGTGTACCCCAAACGGATTTCTCCCTCTTGCAGCAAGAAGCCTTCAAGCTGCTTGTTTCGTTTGATGGCTCTGGGAATGTTTTCAAACACATCATCATTGATGAGTACCAGGATACCAACACGATCCAGGAGAAAATCATCTTCAAGCTTGGTGAAGGCAGCAAAAATATCTGTGTTGTGGGTGATGACGACCAGGCGTTATACAGGTTTCGAGGCGCCACAGTGGAAAATTTTGTTGAGTTTCCCAATAAATGCCAGGAGAATTTAGGTATTGAACCCAGAATCATCCCCCTTGATACCAACTACCGCTCCCGAAAGGGGATTGTCAAACTCTACTCTGACTTTATTTCCGCTTGTAACTGGCAACGTAATGGCAACCCAAACGCCCAATACCGGGTTCCTAAAGATATCAAGGCGTTCCGGAAAGAGGATGGCGCCTCTGTGGTCGCTAGTACACCCGGACGCCCTGACGATGTCTGTCCCCAGATTGCCCGCTTGGTGAAACAGCTACTTGACTCCGGCAAAGTTGAAAACGAAAACCAGATCGCCTTTTTGTTCCCGTCGCTGAAAACCGATCAGGTAACTCGCTTCCGACAAGCGTTGGAAGAATTGGGCTTGAAAGTCTATGCCCCACGCGCTGGGCGTTTTCTCGAAGTGGCTGAGGCGGTTGATGTGTTCGGCGTTTTCCTGCACATCTTCGGCAAGCCGAACCGAGGGTTTTATTCCGGTCAGGATTACCACGATTACTTCAATTGGATTGATGAGGCTCACAAGGTGGGCAAAGAAATCATTGATGCAGATCCCATGTTGCAACAATTTGTCCAGGATCGCAAGGCAGATCTCGAGCGCGCTCAGCGAGACTACCTGGCTTTGTTAAGCTTGATCAACAGGCGCGGCTGGAGCCTGGATCAGCCTTACAACTTAGCAACGATGAAACGCCAGCTGCATGACACAGTTGGCATTTCTGACATTGCCCGCCGCAACATTGCTAGCTCCTACTTTGATAGGGTGGTTATTCGCCGGCAGCAGGAAGGTAACCCCATTCGACTGGATTACGTGCTCAAGCGCGCCACATCCCTGGACTGGAACATCCTGGATTTGTTTTACCGCTTGTGCGGCTTCCAACACTTCAAAGCCATGTTCGATCTGGCTGAAGCAGGCGTGGATGAAGGTCCCATCTGCAATTTGAGCTTGATCTCGCAGTATCTGGCTAAGTTCATGGATGAGTATCGTCCGATCATCACCGCAGAGATCCTGCTTGAGGACGGCTTTCAGCGCTTGCTTTTTGGCTCCTATCTCTATGCGCTCTTTCGGTTGGGAGAGTCCGAATATGAAGACGCCGAAGATCCTTTCCCGAAAGGACGCATTCCCTTCCTCACCATCCACCAAGCGAAGGGGTTGGAGTTCCCGGTGGTGGTGTTTGGCAATCCGCGAAAGAAACAGAGGGTGCAGAGGGTCGAAGAGATCGTCCAGCCGTTGCTCGACCGACAGGGTGAGCCGCTGGAACGCATGGGTGAGTTTGACATGATGCGCCTGTTTTATGTGGCGCTTTCCAGGGCAAAAAATCTGCTTATCATTCCACATTGGTCAAGCCAGGGAAACTACGTAAGCCAGCCGCTACGCGACCTGCTCGACGATGACCACCTGGTTCGTATTCCCGATTTTGATGTAGCGACTTTGCCCGCAGCGCGGATTGAAAAGGATGAGCTGCCAAAGAATTACTCTTACACCAGCGATTACCTGCTCTATCAGACCTGCCCACGTCAGTACATGATCTTTCGCAAGTATGGTTTCGTGCCCTCTCGCTCCCAGACTATGTTCTTTGGCAGCCTGGTGCACCAGACCCTGGAAGATTTACACCACTTCTTAATTGCGCAAAGGGAGGCAGCATGATACCCGAAGATGCACAAATCGAGGATTTCATCCGGGATGCCCTTGAGCAGAATTTCGAGTATCTGCGTCTGCAGTCCGGTCACTCGCTTAGCGCCGATGTGAAAGAAACTGCTCTCAATCAAGCCCTGCTTTACTGGCGCAAATTGAGAGAGATTGCCACCCGGATCACTGAAACCGAAGTTCACCTGAACCTGCCCGGGCAGAAGTCTCCCCAGGGGCGCGAGTTCGGGATTGAAGGGGTGGTTGATATCGTGCGGGATGATGAACGCACCATTATGTATGATATCAAGACTCATGAAGCTGAGCATGTGCGCAACAACATCGAAGCCTATGAACGCCAGTTGAATATTTACGCCTATATCTGGCAGCACCTGCGCGGGCAGCCATTGGATCAGACGGCGGTGATAGCAACCGCATATCCAGAGACAGTAAAAAATGCACTGGCAAATCGGGACGAAGCGCGTTTACAATATGAACTGGAAAAATGGGACCCGTTAGTCGAGATCGATTTTGACCCCGATCACGTGCAGGAGATCATCGCCGACTTTGGGCGGGTGGTGGATTGTATCGAAAACGGCGAGTTTACCCCGGCGCCGCTGGAAACACTGCTCGGTCGCAAAGAAGAAGGGGAGCGCGCCTTCGCTTCCCGCGTCTGCCGGCGCTGCGACGCCCGTTATTCCTGTGCCTCTTACCGCGCCTTTGCCGCAACCGCCGGAGGAAAACCGGAATTCGCCCTGCGTCAGTACCTAGACGATTTTGGCACCGACCTGGAACAGCAGGATTGGCTTACCAGTAACCTGGACGCAGCCCTCACATTGGAAGACCTTGAATAGTGTTATGGAAAATGCCCATCGAAAAACTTCGCCCCTCATTTACCTTTACAGAAGACCGATTGAAAGAACTGCAAGCTGTTGTCCCCGAAGCGTTTGCTGACGGCAAGATCAACTGGGATACGCTGCGCGAAGCCTTGGGAGAATACCTCGAAGATGAAACCCAGGAGCATTTTGGTTTGAGCTGGTCCGGCAAGCGCGAAGCCCGCCGTCTGGCGACACCCCAGAAAAACCGATCCCGAGAAAGTTGCCAAGCGAAGGTAGCAGGTTAAAGCGGTCGTGGAAGCTTCTCGGGAAACCACTATCTGGTCTGCCCATGAGACGTGTAAGCAACTCCTGCCTCTGTTGAGAGCCATGTGGTGCTGAGTTGGTCAGCAAAGCTGGGTTGCAATCCCGGGTACGAATGTGCCCTGTTCGATATTTGAACATCCGTCACGGACGTAAGACTTACATTGTTCGAGAGCGCATGCAAAGGTAACATTTCCGCAGAAGATACCCATCTCTTGGAGAAATCACATGAAAGAAACTTCCGGCAGTATATTCTCTCTAAGCTATCGATTGATCCAAGATTATTCTAATTACGTTCAAAGCTTCCTGACCATTCAGGACGAAAAGATCCGCTCATTTCTTGAAGAGGAGTTGATCAGAAAAGGACGCCTTTGGCCAGAAGCATTACTTCAACTAAATCCTGCTTACGAACAAGCTGCCAATGTTTCTGAGCTTTGTGCTCAAGGTAAGCTTCACCCACTAGTTGAGCAGATTTTCTTTGATGATCGTAAGGCTCAGCCTATACGCCTTTATCGTCATCAGCAAGAGGCAATCGAACGCGCGATTCGACAAGAGCCCTTCATCGTCACCAGCGGTACTGGATCGGGCAAGACCCTAACCTACTTTATCCCGATTTTCGATTACATACTTCGCCATAATCCAGAACACAGCAGGGTTCAAGCAATTATTGTCTACCCAATGAATGCCCTGGTTAATTCGCAATACGACGCTTTGGAGAGATGGGCGGTAAGTTATCGGCAGCGGACAGGTCACGAAATCCCGGTGCGCTTCAAAAAATATACCGGTCAAGAGAGAGCTGATAGATACGAAATTCAGAGTCATCCTCCGCACATCCTTCTGACAAATTATGTCATGCTGGAGTTAATGCTCGTTCGACCAGATGAACGCAACTTTGTTGATCGGGCAACCACCGGTTTGCAGTTCATCGTGCTTGACGAACTTCACACCTACCGCGGGCGGCAAGGCGCAGATGTCGCCCTGCTAATACGCCGGTTAAGAGAGCGCTCCGGAAACCAAAATCTGCTGTGCATCGGTACCAGTGCTACGATGGTCTCGGGAAGAGAAATGGGACCTGAGGAACGACACCAGGCGGTCGCTGAGTTTGGGAGCAAGATTTTTGGCGTCCCTATCAAACCCGAAAATGTGATCGAGGAGCGCCTCCAGCGCATCACGGGAAGAAGCACATCCCCCAATCCCGCGGAATTAATCGAAGCCATCAAATCGCTCTCTCCAACTACAACAGAAGCGTTTTTAGCCAACCCTCTATCTGCATGGATCGAACAGACCTTCGGTCTTTACGAAGAACCCGGAGGAAACCTTCGCCGTCAGACCCCAATCAGCGTGCAGTTCGGAGCGCATCAACTGGCTATTTTCACGGGGCTGGATTCGAGTATATGTGAGAGCAAATTACGAGAGTTCTTTCTTCTAGGTACACAACTCAAACTCCCGGATGATAAACCGGTATTAGCATTTAAACTTCACCACTTCATTGCACAAGGTAGGGCAGTATATGCCACATTGGAAAAGCCATCTGAACGTTATCTTACAATCGAAGAGCAATTCTATGCACCCGAAAATGGGCACGGGCAGCGCATTCTCTATCCGCTTGTTTTCTGTCGAGTTTGCGGTCAGGAGTATTACGCTGTCCTATGGGACCGCCAGGCTGGTTTTCTCTCACCTTGGGAATTTGAAGCGGAATCTCTGGCGGAGGGTGATATTGTCCCAGGCTACCTGATGTTGGCTGATGGAGAAGGTCAAAACGATTGGCGTAATGAACACATTCCACCAGAGTGGTGGGAGACGCCCACCCGTATCAAACGAAATATGCGCCCACATGTCCCCCAGCGCATCGCAATCTTGCCAGATGGTAGCGTTCATGGCGAAGATGAAACTGGAACAGGATTGCACGCCTGGTTTCAGCCCAAGCCATTCATGTTGTGCCAGAATTGTGGTGAATTCTACACACAGCGCGACAAGAACGATTTTCGTAAATTAACCCGCTTATCCAGTGAAGGACGAAGTACAACCACCACCTTGCTCTCAGTTTCTGCTCTCCTCAACGCACCGGAAGCTGGTATTGTGGATGCTGCCCAGAAATTGATGAGCTTCACCGATAATCGTCAAGATGCTTCTCTGCAAGCAGGTCACTTCAACGATTTTGTTCAGGTATCTTTCCTGCGGGCAGCCATCTATGCAGCATTGGAAAGCCATGGAGAGCTTCACTTCGACTCAATCGCTGATGCCGTCATGAGACAAATGGACCTTGCCATCGGCAATATTGCTGCAGAGGAGATAAAAAACCTCGACCCAAACAGTATTCGCGCACGTCAGGTGTGGAATGCTTTCCGGGAATTGGTTGAATATCAAGTCTACGAAGATCTGCGACGCGGCTGGCGAGTGGTACAGCCCAACCTTGAACAATGCGGCTTGTTAGAGGTGGACTATCAAGATCTTGATTCTTTATGCAAAGATGACTCCAAATGGTTGCAAATCCCGCCTTTCAAAGATCTGACGCCAGAAAACCGGCGAAAGATCATTAGGGCAATCCTGGACCATTTCCGTAAAAAGCTAGCGATTAACGCCCCTATGTTAAACGAACAGAATCAACAACAAATGCGTAGGCGGTTCACCGCTCAATTGGATGACCGTTGGCTGGCAAATACGGAGAGAATGAGTTACGCTCAACGTTTCTTTTTGCCCGACGGGAGAAATCAATCCATGAGTGGTCTTAGCCTCTCCGATCGCAGTTTATTGGGCAGATATCTGCGCCGTGAACTTGGTCTGACCAGCGAGAGCTATAATGACACAATTCACAGCTTGATAAAAATCCTTAATGAGCAAGGGCTTGTTACCCTCAATCAAGAGGGCGAGGTGGGGTACGTCCAACTGGATCATGCAGCATTGATCTGGCGCAAGGGAAATGGCACACCCCCTCCGCCAGACCCAGTATATTCGCGCCGAGTGCTGAGTCCTGTCTATATCGAAGTTGAACATAAGGCTAATACCTTCTTCCGAGAGTTCTATATGGCTGGTGCACGCCAGCTAAAGGAAGTTGAAGGACGGGAGCATACAGCTCAGGTAAGTTACGAAGACCGCCAGGAACGAGAATCCCGGTTTATAAAAGGGGAATTGAAGAGCCTGTTTTGCTCCCCGACCATGGAATTGGGTGTGGATATTCGCGATCTGCAACTTGTCCACATGCGCAATGTGCCACCCACCCCAGCCAATTATGCACAGCGCAGTGGTCGCGCCGGGCGAGGGGATGAACCCGCACTGGTGATGACATATTGTTCGGCTCACAGTGGACATGACCAGTACTTCTTCCGCGAACGAGACCAGATGGTAGCCGGAGCCGTGCGCGCCCCAAAGCTAGATCTGACCAATGAGGACTTGATCAAAGCCCATGTCCATGCCATCTGGTTAGGGAAAGTTCAACTTCCGTTGGGTAAATCCATTTCAGAAATCGTGGAACTTGATTTGGAGGGTTTTCCACTCAACACGAATACCCGTACGCAGATTCAACTCTCTGAGACCCGAATTCTTGAGTGTCTGCATGAAGCGGAGCATGTTTTGAAAAGCTGTGGTCTGGATGAAGCCGCAACAGGCTGGTACTCAAGAGAGTGGCTAGAATCGATAATACGCGATGCGCCAAGAGCTTTTGATTCTGCCTTAAATCGCTGGCGAGAGCTTTACCAGGCAGCTCAGGATCAATGGGAAAGAGCTTCCGCGACCTTGCGACATCCACCCCGTGACCGTGGTGCAAGGGAAAAAGCCGAGCGCGCCCGTGCAGAAGCAGAGCGTCAAAAGAACTTACTTTGCAACATCGAAACATCTTTCGAGGAATCTGACTTTTACCCATACCGCTATTTAGCCAGTGAGGGTTTCCTGCCAGGCTATAACTTCCCACGCCTTCCAATCCGGGCATTCATACCTAGAAAAGAGGGCGAGTATATCTCCCGACCCCGCTTCTTGGCTCTCAACGAATTCGGTCCCCGCAATATGATCTATCATGAAGGTTTAACCTTCGAGGTGAACTCTCTCATCTCACCGCCAGGTGGATTAGAGCAAAGGCGCACCCAAGTGAAAGTATGCTGGGTGTGTGGCTATTTCAACACAGATCGCACAATCGATCGGTGTCCAAACTGTAATGTGTTGATGGATGCATCGAATAGCGAAGTGCTTGCTTTACTAGAAATGTCTAATGTGAAAACTTTTCGGCGCGAGAGGATCACTTGTGACGAGGAAGAACGCCTGCGCATGGGCTTCGACATCACCACACACTACCGTTTTGCCCCAACACCAGGGGGGCAAGATCGGGTCTCGCCGGCAGAGGTGATCGGGGTAAGTCAGCAGAGTCTGCTGAATCTGCGATACGCCCCGACGGCTACCCTCTCCCGCATCAATCATGGCTGGCGCAACCGGCGAGAAAAAGGATTTTTGATTGACTTAAGTACCGGCGCATGGCTCAACCGACCACAGACTGAGGAAGAAGAAACAGAAGCGCCTGAAGTCCATGCCGCCAGTCGGAGAGATGTCGTTCGATTAATTGTGCAAGATACCGCCAACATCCTGCTTGTGCACCTTTCACAAGCCGATAGGGAGGTATCGGAAGATTTTCTGGCTGCGCTTCAATATGGATTATTACGTGGAATTGAAACTACATACCAGGTGGAGGAGTCTGAACTATCTTCCGAAAGAATCGGTCGGGATGAGCACCGCGGCATCTTAATCTGGGAAGCCGCCGAGGGAGGGGTTGGTGTTTTGCGCCGCCTGGTTGAAGAACGTGATGCGCTCGCCACAGTGGCTAGAGCCGCTTTGGAACGTTTACACTTCGAACCAGATACCTTGGCGGATAAAAAACCAGACTGTGTGAAAGCCTGTTACGAGTGTTTGCTTTCGTTTAACAACCAACGCGATCACCGCCGTCTGGATCGTCATTTGGTCAAAGACTTCCTGGCTCAATTAATGCAAAGTATTACCCATGAACGCTCCCAAGGTCGAGGTTATGAAGAGCATTATCAATGGCTGCACTCTCTGACCGACTCCCGTTCGGATTTAGAACGGCGTTTTATCCATCACCTTTACCGGACTCGGCGGCGATTACCCGACGAAGCCCAAAAGCCTTTGGAAGATTACGCCAGCATTCCGGATTTTTTCTATCAACCCAATGTTTGTGTATTTTGTGATGGCTCGATCCACGATGAACCGGCTCAGCGTGAAATTGACCTGCGGGTGCGGCGTGAGCTGGAAATGCGCGGCTACCGGGTCATCGTCATCCGCTATGACCAGGATATCGAAGGGCAAATTGATGCTCATTCTGATGTGTTTGGTCCTGCTAAGAAATAAACCATCAAGGACAGGATTATGGAGAATGCACTAACTATCGGATCAATTGTCCGCTGCCGTGATCGAGAATGGGTGGTGCTCCCCTCCTCAGATCCAGAGATCGTCATGCTGCGCCCCCTCACGGGCAGCGAGAGCGAGAAATGCGGCATTTACCTGCCGCTGGCAAATTTGGGTTTTGATCGCCTTGAGCCAGCCCAATTTCCACTGCCAACACCGAACGACGCTGGCGATGCTCTCAGCGCAGAGCTGCTGTGGAATGCTGCCCGACTTTCGTTGAGAGATGGTGCCGGTCCATTCCGTTCCCTAGGTCGAATTTCTCTGCGCCCCCGCGCATATCAGTTCGTTCCGATGTTGATGGCGCTGCGCATTGATCCCATTCGCTTATTAATCGCCGATGACGTGGGAGTGGGCAAGACCATCGAAGCCCTCCTGATTGCCAGAGAATTGTTGGATCGCGGCGAAATCCAGCGACTGTGTGTTTTATGCCCACCCTATCTGTGTGACCAGTGGAGAAAAGAACTTTGGGAGAAGTTTTCACTCGATGCCGTGGTCATTCGCTCTGGTACCATCAACCAATTGGAGCGCGATCTGCCCGCAGGCGAGCATAGTATCTTCGGCTATTACCCATACCTGGTCGTCAGCATAGACTACGCCAAATCAGACCGGCACCGCGCTAATTTCTTGCACCATTGCCCAGAACTGGTGATCGTGGATGAGGCGCATGGCGCCGCCAAGCCCGGCGGTCATGCCACCGCCCAGCAGCAACGGCATGAATTGTTGGTCGATCTGGCACGGAAAGACCAGCAACACCTGATTCTGCTCACCGCCACGCCACATAGCGGCGTTGAAGAATCGTTTCTCTCCCTCCTCGGTTTACTCAAAGCGGAATTTTCAAAGCTGGATTTATCGAACCTGAACGAGAAACAAATGGATGCCCTCCAGCGGCACTTTGTGCAGCGCCCGCGCGCCCAGATCGTTCGCTGGATGGGAGAGGATACCCGCTTCCCAGAGCGAGTCCCGGTTGAGGAGACTTACACCCTTTCTGCAGAGTACCGCAGTCTGTTCGATAAGATCTATGAATTCAGTCGAGATCTGGTGCAGAGCAGCGAAACCCTCACCGGTTGGAAAAAGCGCATCCGTTTCTGGACGGCGTTGGCTTTGTTGCGCTGTGTGATGTCCAGCCCGGCTGCCGCCGTCGCAGCGATCAAAGCCAGGGAGAAGGGATTGGACATCGAAGGGGAAGGGTTAGACGATAGCTATGCTCCATACATCTACGAATCATCCGACGAGGAAACCATTGACGCCCAACCCGCGCACATCGTCGGCGAGGGTGAATCCGAACTGGGCGATAGCGAACGCCGCAGGCTGCGTGAGTTTGCCCGCCAGGCAGAAGGGCTGAAGAACAAAGCCGATCACAAGCTGGATCGATGCGAAAGGATTGTCCGTGACCTTCTGCAGGAGGGTTATCAGCCCATCATTTGGTGTCGTTATATTGCCACAAGCGATTACGTGGCAGAGGCATTGAAGGCGCGCCTCGAGGGGGAGTTTCCCGGACTGCGGGTGATTTCCATCACCGGTGCAAAGCCCGAGGATGAAAGGCGCTCATTGGTGGAAGAACTGGCGCTCTCCCCACGGCATATCCTGGTTGCCACCGACTGCCTGAGTGAGGGCATCAACCTGCAAGAGGCATTCTCCGCCGTGGTGCATTATGATTTACCCTGGAATCCCAACCGCCTGGAACAGCGTGAAGGTCGGGTGGACCGCTTCGGACAGACTTCGCCAAAGGTCAAAGCTGTTCTCCTCTACGGGCGGGATAACCCCGTGGATGGCGCAGTGCTGGATGTGCTGCTGCGCAAGGCGCGCCAGATCCACCGCACGCTTTTTAT
>FWPV01011296.1_pt1 | contig 14262 bp, 13 predicted proteins | sample 2228371 | NCBI WGS metagenome assembly FWPV01 (sample SAMEA103939776, study PRJEB20133) | metagenome
TTCGCTCAGGTAGTCGGGGAACTGGGCGAGGATCCGGCCGGCGAGGGAGATGTCCCGGGACTCGACAGCGACGCCGCACACGCCGGCGATGGCCTGGACGATCGGGAGCAGTGAGTAGGTGGCGAGCGCCGGGGCCTCGTCGGTGTAGGTGTAGACGATCTTCGCAGTGGTGTCGGTCATCGGTGCTTCCGTGGGGAGATGGTTGTCGCAGCGAGGCTAGTCAGCACGGTCACCACCGGAGCCATGCCAGCGACGGACCGGTCCGCGACCGGTGGGCGGGCCCGGGGTACGGTGCGCGGCGTCGGCTCGGGCATCCGTCTCGCCGACAGGGAGGACCGTGCGATGTTCAAGTTGCTGCTCAGCTTCGCCGTGGTGTTCCTCGTCGCCACGTTCCCGGCGACCTGGCTCTTGATGCTGTTCCTCGGCAACGTGGGCCTGGGCCTCAGCTACTGGGGCACCTTGCCGCTCGGCATCTTGGTGTCAGCGCTGCTCGGCGGCACGGCGACGGTCCACTCCGCCTGAGCCCCGACGCAACGAGGCGCGCCAGACGGCGAGCGCTCCCAGACCGGCGACGATCACGCTGATCCAGGTGAGCAGCCGGTACACCATCACCGCAGCGGCCACGGCGTTCACGTAGTCGCTGCCAGCTGCGGCCGTCAGCATGCCGATGTACGCGACCTCGCTGACCCCGGCGTTGCCGGCGGTCAGGGGCAACACCGTGAGGCCTTGCACCAGCGCGAAGACCACGAACACGCCCGACCACCCCAGCGCGTCCTCGGGGACCCCGGTGAAGCGCAGCGACATGACGAGCAGGGCGAGCGAGAGGCCAGCAGTGAGCACCGTGCCCCACGTCGCCATGGGCCACCGGCCGCGCACGGTATCGAGTGCTTGCGCTCGCGCCGTGACGAGGCGATCGGCGAGGTGCTCGGGGTCTTCGCGGCGAAGGAGTCGCATCGTGCGTCGCCACAGCGGGTCGAGGACACGGCCGGCCCGAGCGGTGCGCCGCTGCGAGCCCAGCAGCGCGGCGAAGATGCCTAAGGTGATGACGACGACGACGGCGACGGCGACGATGGTCCGCAGCGTGCGGTCGATCGGAGCACCCGACAACACGAGGCCAGCCGCCGCTACGACGGGCAGCACGAGCTTGATGCCGATGCTGAACAGCCCTCCCGCGGCGATGGCCAAGGTGGCCTCCGAGGGGCTGGTGCCCCAGGAGGTGAGCATCTGGTACCGCACCGGCAGGTCGCTCGGACCCGGCACCACCGAGGACACCGCTGAGGGGCCGAGGTAGGCCAGCACGCCCCGGCGCACCGGCAGGTGCGGGATCAGCGAGGCTGTCTGCAGGCCCTGGGCGCCGAGCCACACGACCCACGTCGAGGCGAGCGCGAGGATCTCAGCGTCGTTGAGGTTGCCGAGGGCCGAGCGGATCTCGCGAGGGTCGAGCTCGTCGAACGTGAGTGCGAGCACGACGCCGGACACGACCAGCGCAGCGACGACGAGGACGATCCGCACGACCACCTTGCGCACCGAGACCCGGGTCGACCGGGGCTCGTCGACCACCGGGTCGTCGGCTGGTTCCGCCATCGTGCTCATGCTACGAGGTGGCAGTGAGCGGCGCCGTGGCCGCCTGAACGGCCTCGATGACCGCCGCGCGATCAGCTCGAACCGCCGGGAGCAGTCCCGCCACCGAGCGAGCCCGCACCTGACCCCACGCCCACCGGACCGAGCGTGCGAGCGTGGACCACACGGCCAGCGTGGTGGCGCCGGCGATGCCGACGAGGGTGGCCACGAGTGGCACAGCGGTGCCGTCGGCGAGGACGACACCGGCGGTGATCCAAGTGGCCAGGCCACCGAGCAGGCCGACGAGGAGCCGAACGGTCCCTTTCGTCGCCGTCGAGCGCACCCAGCCGGTGGTGAGGATCGTCAGGGCGATGGCGGGGAGGTGGATCGCCGTCACGGTCAGGATCGGCCCGCCGACCAGGACCAAGGCGGTCACGGCAGCCGTGAGCCGCAGCCACGACGCCGGTACGGGGCGGACGTCTCGGTCAGTGAGACCGAGCCGGTGGAGTCGGGTTGCGTACGTCCGGTAGCGCTCGATCACCGCGCTCCGGGCGCCGGCCGGTGCCACGGCGAGCCGCCGGGCCAGGCGCTCGGTCGCGGCGAACGAGTCGCGACGGTGCGGGGTGCAGTCGGCCGCTGCGACCCCAGCAGCATCCCGGAGTAGGTCCCGCTCGTCGACGGTGGCGAACTCCGGCGACACCTCAGCGAGCCGCTCGGCGATCTCGGCGGTGAGGGCGCGAACCGCGTCCTGGTCGGGTTCGCCGGTGGCGCCGTCGATGGGGTGGAGACCCCGATCGGCGAGCCAGGGTGCGAGTTCGATCGGCTCACCGACCATGACGACGGCCCGTGTGCGCGTTTCCACTCGGCTCTCGAAGGCGAGCCCGATGGGGAACACCTGCAGCCCCGGTGCGGCCTCGAGCGCGCCGAGAGCGATGCGAGCGGCACCGGTCCGCACCCGGTCGAGCCGGGCGCGATCGCCGGTGGTGCCCTCGGGGAAGATGGCGACCGTGGCATTGCGGGCGAGCTCGCGGTGGGTGGCGTCGAAGGTTCGCGCGTTGTCGCCTGGTCGGTCACCGTCGCTCGCCCGGTACACCGGCAGCACGCCCGCGAGGGCCAGGAAGGGGCGAGCCGGCAGCACCTTCCAGAGCGCGGCCTTGCCGAGGAACCGGGGTAGGCGGCCGAGCACCGCCGCGACGACGATCGGGTCGACGAATCCGTTGCCGTGGTTGGCAACCAGCAGCACGGGGCGGGCGCGAGGGATGCGGTCGGCGCCGATGATCTCGACGGACCGGTGGAAGGTTCGTACGAGTACTCGGCTGAGCAGACCGAGGGTACGGTCGATGCTGCGGCGCACCAACCGGGGTGCCCGGGCCGGGAAGTCCACGTCGGCGATCAGGTCGGCCCACACCACCACGAGCAGGGCGGTGACCACGTGCCAGGCGCCGTGCCATTGGGCGAGCGAGTCCTCGAGGCACAGCGGACTGTCGGCGCGCCCCGCGAACCAGGTGAACCCGGCCACGGCCGTGACGCCGAGCATCGGCATGCGCCAAACCGTGACCAATCCACGACGTCGGGCGAGCAGTTCGCCGGCGACGATGGCCGCCACGGCGATGGCCACGAGCGTGTTCGTGGCGTCGGAGTCCGCCGTCCAGATGGCGCCTCCGACCAGCAGTCCGAGCCCGCAGCCCGTCAGTGCACCCCGATCGGGTCGCGCGTGTGGCCGTCCCAGGTGCCAGCCGGCGAGGAAGCCGAGCATGCCGACCAGGGCAAGATCGTGCACGGCCTGGGAGGCCTCGCCGGAGCGGCCGTGGTAGAGCAAACTGCCGACCCCCTCGACCACGGTGATCGCGGCGAGCGCGTAGAAGGCGCGCGGCAGCCGGTGACGGTTCGTGGCGACTGCAAGCACCAGGCCAGCCGCCACGTACGCGAGCGAGCTCCAGGCGTTGACGTCCTGCTCCCAGAGCCAGGCGTCGACGAGCTCGCAGTCGGCCGAGGTCATGGCGGTCCGAGAGACAGTAGCGAGGGTCTCAGCGGACCACCGCGTGTCAGAATGGAGCGGTGAGCTGGCGTCGGTTCGCCCAGGAGGCACCCGAGCTCGCGTCCCGCGTCCGGGCGCGGCTCGAGGCCTACCGCCACCACGTGCTGGGTACCGTTCGCCCGGACGGCGCTCCGCGTCTCAGCGGGTCGGAAGCCCACGTGGTCGACGGTGAGCTCACGTTCGGGATGATGAGCGGCTCGCACAAGCTGGCCGACCTTCGGCGCGATCCCCGGATGGAGCTGCACACGGCCCCGCTCGACCCCGACCTCGTCGAGGGCGACGCAAAGCTGTGGGGCGCAGCCGTCGCGGTGCGCGAGCTCGAGGACCCACCAGGTGTGTTGTTCCGAGTGCAGCTCGAGGGTGTCAGCCTGGTGAGGGTGGAGTTTGACGAGCTGGTGGTGTCGACGTGGCGGCCTGGTGCGGGGGAGCGCACGATCCGACGTCGCTGAGGGCCGCCGGGCGCTGGCTCAGGTGATGAGCGCGCCGATGGTGGCGAGCAGGTCGTCGTACGACTCGAGGGCCGGGAACTGGGGGAACTCGGCGATCACGTTGGCGGGCGCGCGGAACAAGAAACCGGCGTCGGCGGCAGCGAGCATCGCGGTGTCGTTGTACGAGTCGCCGGCCGACAGCACCTGGTAGTTGAGGCTGCGGAAGGCCTCGACCGCCCGGCGCTTCTGGTCGTGCTGCCGCAGCCGATAGCCGACGATGCGGTCCTCGGCCACCACCAGGCGGTGGCAGAGGAGCGTCGGCCAACCGAGCTGGGCCATCAGCGGACGCCCGAACTGCTCGAAGGTGTCCGACAGGATCACCACCTGAGTGCGCGAGCGCAGCTCGTCGAGGAACTCGCGTGCGCCGGGCAGTGGTTCGAGTCCGGCGATGACGTCGGCGACGAGCGACATCGTGAGCCCGTGGCGCTCGAGCAGGTCGATGCGGTACCGCATCAAGCGGTCGTAGTCGGGTTCGTCCCGGGTGGTGCGGCGCAGGGCGTCGATCCCGGTCCGCTCGGCGACCGCGATCCAGATCTCCGGGACGAGCACCCCCTCGAGGTCGAGGGTCACCACGGTCTGGCGGAGGTCGTCGCTCATGGCCGGGCAGTCTCGCTCATGGGGTGGGGGCGGACCTCCACGGGGATGCCGGTCATGTGGGCTTGGCTGGACAGGGGTTCGAAGCTGTTGTCACCGATCGGCAGCAGGGCGTTGGGGTTGGCACCGGGATACTGATGGGCGATCCGCATGCGTGGGCTGGCCTGGTGGCCCCAACCGTGCACCATCGCCACCACGCCGCGCATCAGGTCGGGGTCGTGTTCGAGGACGGCCTCGATCTGGCCATGGGCGCTCGTGACCACCACGGCGGCGCCGTCGGCCAGGCCCCGCTCAGCGGCGTCGTCGGGATGCATCGAGAGGGGATTCGTGGTGCGCCCACCCCGCTTCATACGGGCCACGTTGGCGAACCAGGTGTTGTGCATCCAGGCATCTCGCTTGGTGATGAGGCGCAGTCCTCCGCCGACCAGCTCCGCTGAGGTCTCGTCGAAGAGTCGGTGGCAGCGCTCGATGGCGTCGGCGAACGAAGCCGGGCAGCAGTCGACGCGACCGTCCGGGGTGACCACCTGGCGCTCGTAGAACTCGCCCGGCACCGGAGGTGGCAGCACCTGGACCCCGATCTGGCGCAGGTGGTCGAGGTCGATGCCCGATCCGCGAGCGAGCATGTGGCGCCACTTCGCCCAGGGGTCGGGATGGTCGTCGTCGAGCAACGAAGGCAGGCCCAGCTCTTGGAGCAGGCGGTGCGCGATCCACCACTCGGGTCGACGCTGGGCGGCCGGCACCACCACGGCCGGGGTGAACTGGGCGAACGGGCGAGCGCTCGTGCCGATGTTGACGATGTTCAGGTCCTCGCGCTCGTACATGTCGGTGGAGGGCAGCACCACGTGTGCGAGCTCAGCGGTGGCGTTGGGGTAGATGTCGACGACCACGAGCAGGTCCAGTTGCTCGAACGCCTTGCGGAGCCGGTCCTGGCCGGCGATCGAGAGCAAGGGGTTGCCGGCCACCACGATCATCGCTCGGATCGGCCGCTCGCTGTCGAGCACGTGGTGCGACAAGAGCGTGCCGGGTAGCGCACCGCGTCGCAGCCGACCGAACTCGGTGTCGACGTAGCCCTCCTCCGGTCGCCCGGCGCCGGCTCGGGCGTTGGGGTAGAAGCCGTCGCTCTTCAGGTTGCCGCCCTCGGTGTCGAGCCGGCCGGTGACGAACGAGAGCATGTGGACGAGCCAGTAGGCGAGGGTGCCTTGACGTCCCATGTTCAGCCCGGTCGATGCGTGCACGCTGGCGCGCGGGGTGGCCACCCAGGCAGCCGCGAGCTCACCGATGGTGTCGGCGCTGATGCCCGTGACCTCGCTGACGCGTTCGGGGGGATACCGGTCGAGGAACGCTCGGAGACCCTCGACGTTGCGGCCGTGCCGGGCGACGATCGCGCGGTCGAAGCCACCGAGACGGTCGATCTCGTTGAGCAGCGCAGCGAGGAACCACACGTCGGTGTCGGGCCGGATGAGCACCGTGTCGCCCAGCCCCCGCTCGGGGGTCTCGATCCGCCGCGGGTTCACGAAGACCAGCCGTGCGCCGCGGGCGGCGGCCCGGCGCAGCGCGCCAACGACGTTTGGGATCGAGTAGAAGCTGGCCTGCGACGCCCGGGGGTTCTCACCGATGATGAGGCACAAGTCGGTGTGTTCGAGGTCGGGGATCGGGTGCACGTTGGAGGACCCGAACACCGCCTCGCTGGCGACGAACTTGTTGGCGCAGTCCTGCGTCCCCGACGAGAAGGTGCGCCGCACCCCGAGGGTGCGCAGCATGGTCCCGACGTGGAGCGAGCCGAGTGCGTTGAACGCGCTCGGGTTCCCCACGTACGCGCCGACGGCGTCGATGCCGTGCTGGTCGATCACCGAGCGGAGCCGCCCGGCGGTGAACGCCATGGCGTGGTCCCAGTCGACCTCGGTCCACGTGCCGTCGGCGGCGCGCAGCATGGGATGATCGAGGCGGTCGGGGTCGTGGTGGACGTCGACGGCGGCCAGGCCCTTGTGGCACGCGAACCCCTGGGTGACGGGGTGGTCGCGGTCCGGGGTGAGCTTGACGAGCCGGCCGTCGACGACGTGGGCGACCAGCCCACACGACGGTTCGCAGATGCGGCAGAAGGTGCGCACGTCCCCCACGCCGGGCGAGCGTAGGCGACCCCCCGTGGCGCCCCACTACGGTGCGGCCATGTCGTTCGTCCTCGTCGACAAGCCGCACCCCCACGTGTCGGTGGTCACGCTCAACCGGCCCGAACGCATGAACGCGATGGCCTTCGACGTCATGATCCCGTTCCGCGAGGCGCTCGAGGCGGTCGGCCGGGACAACGACACCAGGGTGGTGGTGGTCACCGGTGCCGGGACGTCGTTCTGCGCCGGGGCCGATCTGCAGTCGAGCGGGCGGGTGCCCCACATCGACGGCCTGACCCGCCCCTCGATCGCCCAGCGGGCGGGGGAGCTGCTGCACGACGTGGTGCTCGAGCTGCTCGACCTGCCCCAACCGGTGATCGCGGCGGTCAACGGTCCGGCCATCGGGGGTGGCATGTGCTTGGCGGCAGCGTGCGACATCCGGGTGGCGGCGCCTTCGGCTCGCTTCCGGGCAGCGGGTATCTCGAACGGGCTCACGGCCGCCGAGCTCGGGCTGAGCTTCGTGTTGCCCCGAGCGATCGGGTCGTCACGGGCGATGGAGCTGATGATCACCGGACGGGACATGGACGCTGCCGAGGCGGAGCGTGTGGGGTTCGTCTCGCGGGTGGTCGAGCCCGGCGACCTGCTGCCGACGTGCTTCGCGATCGCGGATCGGATCTCGTCGCTCAGCCGGATCGGGGTCGAGCTCACGAAGAAGATGATGTGGGCCGGCATGGAGTCGTCGAGCTTCCGGACCCACATGACCAACGAGATGAACGCCCAGCTGTACGTACGTCTGACGACGGAGAACTTCGAGGAGGCCATCCGGGCTCGCGCCGAAGGTCGCGCCCCCGTCTTCCGCGACTGACGTACACATGGTGTCAGACACCTTGTGTACGTCAGGCGAGGGCGAGCACCTCGGCGAAGCCTCGGTCGAGGCAGTCGAGGAACACCCGGTCGTCGGGGATCGCTGCGGTATCGGTGTTGACACCCATGCAGCACACGTCGCGGTACGACATCAACGTGATATTGACCGACGAGCCCGCAGTGGGGCCGAACGGGTAGTAGCGCAGCACCTCGGCGCCGGCCAGGTACATCGGCACCGGCACCCCGGGCACGTTGCTGGCCAGGAAGTCGATGTGCTTGAGCATCGAGCCGACCATGGCCCGTGGCATGAGGTTCACGGCGGTGTAGAGCGCCTCGCTGTGGGGCAGCGCCGGCTAGGCGCGCACGCGTGCTGCCACCTCGTGGAGCGCCTGGATCCGCTCAGCGGGATCGCGGATCCCGGCGGGCACGGTGAAGCGCATCACGGTGACGTGGTTCCCGCCGGCTTGGTGTTGATCCGAGCGGATGCTGATCGGCATCGCCACGCGGAGGTCCTCGATCTCGGCCCCGTGGTGCTCGTGGTAGATGCGAAGCCCACCGGTGATGCCGGCCAGGAACCCGTCGTTCACGGTGCCGCCTGCGGCTTTGGCTGCCGCCTTGAGCGCCCCGAGGGACACCTCGTAGGTGTTGAAGCGGTTGATCAGCTGCCGTCCGGTCATCACGGGCGACTTGGTGTCGAACACCGGGGCCAGCGAGCGACCGACCGAGCGAGCCAGCTCCACGGTCTCAGTCGCCGTCTCACGAGGATGGCGCACGGCGTGCAGCAGACTGGGGATGACCGAGCGGAGGTTCTTGCGGGCGAAGTCCACCACGCCGTCGACGTCGTGTTCGACGATCTCGCGCAGCTGGTCGAGTGTGCCCGATGGCTTCGCGACGACCGCCGGCGGCGGCTCGTCGCCGTCGGGGTCGGCGTCGGGTTCGAAATCGAACAGGTACGCGGCGAGTTGCACGGCACCGATCCCGTCGGTCAGGACGTGGTGGGCCTTCATCACGAACGCGGCCCGTTCGCCCTCGAGCCCCTCGACGAGCGTGAACTCCCAGAGCGGCCGGTCCTTGTCGAATCCGGTCGCCGCGGACTTCCTGGCGAAGGCGAGCAGGTCGTCCATGGTCCCGGGGGGTGGCAGCACCAGGCGGCGCAGGTGATAGCCGAGGTCGAAGCTGGGGTCGGGCTCCCACTGCAGCATGGTGGGATGCAACGGGACGCGCACGACGTGCTCCCGGAGCGCCGGCACGTGTCGGGTGACCCGCTCCATGCGCCGGCTCACCTGCTCCCAGTCGGGCGCATGGTCGAGCACGGTGATGCCCACGATGGTCGAGCGCAGCAGCGGATCGGCCTCGACCATCCACATGACGACGTCGTTCTGGCTGAGGTACGGCGGGTGCTCGACGACCATGGATCGATGGTGCCGGCCGCCTCCGCCAGGTTCCAGGGCCGAAGGGCCCGGACCGGTGACCTCGGCGGTCACGCTCGCGACGCGGCCGTCGAGCTCACGGTGTCTGGTTCCGCCTGAGCCGATACTCGCTGCGTCGGCCGAGGCCGAGATGGAGCGCGGCGCCGAGCGCGATCACGCCGAGCCCCGAGGCGATGGCCACCGGGGGCAGCGACGCGACGAGCAGCACGCACCCCGCCAGGCCGAACACGGCGAGCCAACGGGGCCATCGGCGTCGCTCGGGACCGAGCGTCAACGCCGCTGCATTGGTGACCGCGTAGTAGGTGAGCACGGCGACACCGCTGACGGCGAGGGCGTCGCGCAGCTCGACCAACAGCACCAGCACGACGACAGCCACGCCGACGAGGAGCTCGGCTCGTCGTGGCACCGAGTGCCGTTCGTCGACGTGCGCCAGCGCGCTCGGCAGGTCACCGGTGCGGGCCATGGCCAGGACCGTGCGGGAGATGCCGAGCATCAAGTTGAGCAGCACGCCCAGCGACGCGATGCCGGCGCCCAGCCGCACCACCGGGGCCAAGCCGTCCCAGCGGCCGGCGTCGACCACCAGCCGCAATGGCGCATCGGTCGCTGCCAACGAGTCGAGGGGGACGACGGCCAGTGTGACGACGCCGACCACGGCGTAGAGCACGAGCACGCCGCCGAGGGCGCGGGGGATGGCGGTCGGGATCGTCACCTCGGGTTCCCGGACCTCCTCACCCAGGGTCGCGATGCGGGCGTAGCCGGCGAAGGCGAAGAACAGCAACCCAGCCGCCTCCAAGATGCCGGGCACCCTGGTGTCGATCGGGGTCAGGCGACCGAGGTCGGCCTGGTCTGCGGTGATCCCCGACACGACGACGACCCCGAGCGCCACGAGGGCCACGGCGAGCAGGACGCGGGTCACCGCCACCGTGCGGCTCACCCCGAGCAAGTTGACGCCGACGATGACCGCGGTCGAGGCCAGGGCGACGCCGCGCTCTTGCTGGGGCCACAGGTAAGCGCCGACGGCCAGTGCCATCGCCGCGCAGGAGGCCGTCTTGCCGATCACGAAGCCCCATCCGGCCACGGCGCCCCAGAGCGGCGAGAGCTGGCGTCGACCGTAGACGTACGTGCCACCGGACTCCGGGTGGGTTGCGGCCAGTTGGGCCGACGACGTGGCATTGGCGAACGCCACCGCCGCCGCGATCACCAACGCGATGAGCAGCCCGGTCCCGGCGGCCTGGGCGGCTGGCGCCCACACCACGAACACGCCCGCACCGACCATCGAACCGGCGCCCACCACGACGGCGTCGGCAACGCCGAGCTGGCGTCGAAGACGTGCGGTCACTTCAGGTGCCCGGGGCGTCGGCAGCGACGCGGAACCCGAGGTTCCCTGCGCTCGAGTCGGGTCCGTTGCTGCTGCGTGCGTCGACCCGGTAGCGGCGGCAGTACGACGCGTGGCACAGGTAGCTGCCACCGCGCATCACCCGCGCCGTGCCGGATGCCGGACCGGTCGGAGCGTCGAGTGGGCTGCGCTCGTAGTAGCCGGGGTCGAACCAGTCGGCGCACCATTCCCAGACGTTGCCACACATGTTGTAGAGGCCGTAGCCGTTCGGCCCGAAGGCGTCGACGGGTGCCGTGCCGACGAATCCGTCGGCCGCGGTGTTCTCGACCGGGAAGCGGCCCTGCCACACGTTCATCCGGTGCACGCCCCCCGGCTCGAGCTCGTCGCCCCACGGGAACGCGCACCCGGTCAGCCCACCTCGGGCCGCGTGCTCCCACTCTGCTTCGGTCGGCAGCCGGGTGCCGGACCACCGGCAGTATGCGACGGCGTCGAACCACGACACGTGGACCACGGGGTGGTCGCCTCGCCCGTCGAGGTCGGAGTGCGGTCCCTCGGGTTGCCGCCAGGTGGCGCCGAAGACCTGTCGCCACCACTGCGCGCCCACCACCCCCCTCGTGTCGCCGAAGTCGTCCGGCAGCAGCCCAGCGAACACGAACGACCACCCGTACCGTTCCGCGTCGGTGACGTGACCCGTGGCGTCGACGAAGGCGGCGAACTGGTCGTTGGTGACCGCGTACGCAGCGATCAGGAACGGAGCGAGACGCACGCGGTGCACCGGCTCTTCGCCGTCGTCCGGGTAACCGTCGCCGCGTGGGTTGCCCATCAGCACCTCACCGGCCGGGATGGGCACGAGGTTGTCGGCGCGTTCGACGGGCGGTGGACCGCAGGCGGTCGGTCCGTGGCGATCGGCGTGGTCCGACACGCCCCGTCCCGGCCCGCAGCAGCCGCCCGCTTCCGACACGGGCCAACCGTATCGGAACCGCAACCTCTGCTCTCACGGTGACGGGACCGAGAGCGCGTCGCGAAGGTGGCCGATCACCCGGGGATGGCGCCAGTAGTGCGCAGCGCCGTGGCGCAAGATGCGGTCTTCGCGCTCGCCGGTGTGCAACTCCACGTCGTCGGGGAGCGAACCGTCGTGCAACCGGAACACCGGGGCGGCGAGGTAGCCCCAGGGGTCGAGCGGTACGAAGAAGTTGGTCCAGGCGCGGATCGTGGGGGGCAGCAGCACCGGCTCACCGGGCTCGTGGGCCGGCAGCGTGGCGGGTGAGCAACCGATCACGTGGAAGTACGGGGCGGTGCACCCACAGGACACGAGATGGTCGATGTGCAGCGCCGGTTGCCCACCGACGGCGAGGTCGAACGCCACCGATCCACCGAGGCTGTGGGTCACCACGGTCACCGGCGTCTCGGTGAGCCCCCAGCCCGGCGCTTCGCGGATGAGCGTCTCCCAGACGCGGGCGTGGATCTCGGCCTGCCGGCGCTGGTACAAGATGATGTCGCCGGCGAAATTGGCCGACGCGGCCAGGTACTGGGCTCGCACCGCCCGGTAGAGGGCGCCGAGGACTCGTCGCCGGGCTGCGGACGACTGTCGCCGCCAGTTCTCGCCGAACCGTTCCACGAGCGCATCGAGGTCACGCTCGGACCACATCCGGCGCAGGCGGGTGATCGCGCTCTCGGCCCCGGCGTCGTCGCCGGCCGTCATCGCCTGCTCCAGGTCGGCGTCGAGCTCGTGGTCGACGGGCGCGTCCGCCTCGATCCCGCTGTCCTCGAAACGCGAGCGGGCCCCGGCGAACCAGTCGCCGTAGGGGAGCACCTGTTCCACGACCTCGGCCGGTCGGGCGAGGTCGCCCCAGAACACGGGCACGAACGGCCGCGTGGACCCGGTGGCCTGGGCCAATCGGGTCACCTCGGCCTCGAAGGCGGCGCGGTCGCGAACGGCGGCGCCGTGGATGACCAGGACGGGTGCTTGGGCCTCGGCCACGGCGCAACGTTACGATCGCTCGGCGCGTGCCGTGGCGTGATGGCGCGGCGAGACCCGGGGGATGAGGGGATGACCGACACCACCAGCGAGCGACCGCCCGTCACCGACTGGGCCACCGACTACGACATCTTCGACGACGACTACGTGCGCAACCCGTTCCCGATCTGGGACGAACTGCGCCAGCGGTGCCCGATCGCCCACACGAACCGGTGGGGTGGGTCGTGGCTCCCCACCACCTATGCCGACGTGACGGCGATGGCACGCAACATCGAGGACTTCCCCTCGGGCAATGGCATCGCGGTGGTCCCACCTCCCCAGCCGGTGGACGGCCAGGAGGCCGGTCCGGTGGCCCTGCCCACGGGGATCCCGCCCATCAGCGCGGATCCGCCGCTGCACACCTGGACGCGGCGGCTGATCCTGCCCTCGATGAGCCCCAAGCGGGTCGACGAGTACGAGGTGATGACCAGAGCCCTGTGCCGCTCGCTCATCGACGGCTTCATCGACCGGGGCGAGGCCGATGCGGCAGCCGACTACGCCCAACAGATCCCCGTGCGCGTGATCGCCCACATCCTCGGCGTCCCGCCGGAGATGTCCGACACCTTCACCGGGTGGGTGCGCGACGTGCTCGAGTTCGCGTTCGACAACGAGCGGCGCATGCGGGGCATCACCGGCATCATCACGTACCTGCGCGAGGTGGTCGCCGAGCGCGCCGAGCACCCGGGCAACGACCTCATCAGTGAGCTGTTGGCGGCCGAGGTCGAGGGCCGACCCGTGGAGCAGGGCACCGTGCTCGGCATGGCCGTGCTCTTGCTCGTCGCCGGCATCGACACGACGTGGTCCGCGATCGGTTCGTCGTTGTGGCACCTGGCCACCCACCCGGAGGACCGCCGCCGCCTGGTGGCCGAGCCCGAACTGATGCCCACCGCGATCGAAGAGCTGCTGCGGGCCTACTCGCCGGTGACCATGGCCCGGCGCCTGTCGCACGACGTCGAGTTCCGGGGCTGCCCGATGAAGGCCGGCGACCGTGTGCTCATGAACTTCCCGGCCGCCAACCGCGACCCGGCGGTCTTCGAAGACGCCGATCGAGTCGTCCTGGATCGCCAGCACAACCGCCACGTGGCCTTCGGTGCCGGCATCCACCGCTGCGCCGGGTCCAACCTGGCCCGCATGGAGCTGCGCGTCGCCATCGAGGAGTGGCTGGCGCGCATCCCCGAGTTCGAGCTGACCGACCCCGACTCGGTCACGTGGGCGGGGGGTCAGGTGCGCGGTCCCCGCAGCATCCCGGTGCGGTTCTGACGTCGCGCGATCGGCGTCGCGGTCTGCTCACTCGTAGCGCGCGCCGGTTTCGCGCAGGTAGTCGAGCCACACGGTCGCAGCATCGGGAGCCCACGCCCCCGGGGTGTAGGTCACCGAGCGCAGCTGCCCGCTGTACGGGAAGGTGCCGTGGCGCTCATAGAGGTCCCACGACACCGGAGACCGCCGGTCGCAGCCCACGTCGATCCCTTCGAAGGGGGCCATGGCGGTGAGCGTGACCAACCCGTCGATGCGCTGCGCCGGCCTCCCGTCGACCGACAGCACCGCGTTCCACACCAGGTTGCCCGGGCTCTCCATCTCCAGGTCGATGCGCCGTGCGCCGGCGGGCATCGGCCCGCAGTCGACGTCGCGCAGGTCCCCGTAGCCGTTGTGCACGTAGCGGAGGTGGCTGCGCTCGACGTAGATGGCGTAGCCACCTCCCTGGTCGCCGTGCGCGACGAAGATGCCCTCGTCACCAACCTGCCAACCCGGGTCGGCGAGCTCGACGGCCACGGAGAACGAGCGGAAGTTGATGAGCGCCAGGCTCCGGTAGCGCTCCAACGTCGGTGTGCC
>FWPV01008350.1_pt1 | contig 14258 bp, 14 predicted proteins | sample 2228371 | NCBI WGS metagenome assembly FWPV01 (sample SAMEA103939776, study PRJEB20133) | metagenome
ACGATCTCTTTGCCACGCCGATCCTCTCGTCTGCCCCCATTCACGCCCGGCGGAAGCGGCTGGAGAGACCGAACAGGGTCATCGGGACCATCTTCGCCGGGGTCGGAACCCGTCTCCTGATAGACCTCTCCGACAACGATCCGCGCATCCAGGGTACGAATCAATCGACGAGGCGACATCTCCCGGCTCGTCCGCTGATGCAGGGCTTCCCGACCCCACGCTCCCGGGAGGCGAAATGACTGATAGGAGGGGCCATGGGGACGGGAGCTCTCGTACGGAGGAGATACCGAGACGTATATATATCGCCGCGCCCATTCCCGTGAGATACCATGCAGGACGTGTCGATCCTCATCGGCGGACGGGCAGGTGAAGGGATCAACCTCGCAGGCCTCAGCATCGCTCGCCTCCTGAACCAGCTCGGCTACCATCCCTATATGTACTACGATTACCCGTCCCTCATCCGGGGCGGACATAATTTTGCCATCGTTCGGGGTGCAGATCGTCGAATATCATGTCACCGCGACCGGGTCGACTATCTTCTGGCCCTCAACCAGGACTGCATCGACCTGCACAGGCGCCGCATCAAGGAGACGACGACGATCATCTACGACTCCAACGCTGTAAAAACCCTGCCAAAGGACGGAATCGGGATCGATCTCTTTCACATGGTGAAGGAGGAGAATGCACCTCCCATAACCCGGAACTCTGGAATTATCGGGGCGTTCTCGCGGGCTGCAGGCATTCCCTGGAAGATCCTGGAGGACCTGTTCAGGAGGACGATCCCGAAGAGTCTCGAGATCAATCTCGCCATGGCTAGGAGAGGCTACGATGCCTCCCGGAGCGCAGCACCCCTGGCGATAAAAAATGGGGCAGGCCTTCCCATGATCTCCGGCAACGAGGCCATCGCCCTGGGATTCCTGAAGAGCGGTCTCTCCGCCTATATTGCCTACCCGATGACCCCGAGCACCAGCCTCCTCACCTACCTTGCCGCGGTGGCAGACGAGTTCGCACTGAAGGTTGTGCACCCCGAGAACGAGATTGCGGTCATGCTGATGGCGCTCGGCTGCTCCTACATGGGGGAGCGGGTGGCCGTTGGGACCTCGGGGGGTGGTTTTTGCCTGATGACAGAGGGGCTATCCCTGGCCGGGCAGGCGGAACTTCCCATCGTGATCGTGATGGGCCAGCGGACAGGACCGAGCACGGGCCTTCCCACCTACACGGCGCAGGGCGACCTCTTCTTCGTCATGCACGCCGGCCAGGGGGAATTTCCCAGATTCATCGTTGCACCCGGAGATGCAGACGAGGCCTATTTCTGGGGCGGCGTGGCCCTGAATATGGCTTGGAAGTTCCAGGTGCCGGCATTCGTGCTCACCGACAAGCACCTTGCCGAGGGCATATATACATTCGACTCCGAGCTGGTCCCCCAAGTGAACCCTGAAGAGCCCCCTCTCTGGGATCGGCAGGGGCCCTATAACCGCTACGCGATAACGGCATCCGGAGTCTCGCCTCTGGCATTTGCGCCGGAGAAGGGGCAGACCATCAAGGTGAACAGTTACTTCCACGATCCGGGAGGGATCACCACCGAAAACGAGGAGATGGTCCGACGGATGCAGGAGAAGTTCCTGCGCAAGGAAGAGAGCCTCGCAGCGGATCTTCGGACGTACGAACAGGTGAAAGTGCAGGGAGACCAGGAATCCGCCACAGCCCTTCTCTGCTGGGGTTCCAACAGCGGAGTCTGCCGCGAAGCCGCGGAAACGCTCGGGATACGCATGGTCCAGCCGGTTGTCCTCATGCCGTTTCCCGCCGAGCCGTTCCGGCGCTCGGTCGAGGGGGTGGAGAGACTGATCGCCGTGGAGAACAATGTCACCTCGCAGCTGAGCCTGCTCATCCGAAGGTTCGGATTCCGTACCGATGCGGAGATCCTCAAGTACGACGGCAGGCCATTCTCCCTGGACGAACTGCTCGCCCGGTTGCATGAGGTGCTGGCATGACACGGCAGTTGATTACGGCAGCCGAAAACACCTGGTGCCCGGGATGCGGCAACTTCTCCATCCAGCATATGATGAAATCGGCGCTGCTGGAGCTGAACAGAGAGGGTCTGGCCTTCGAGAATGTGGTGCTCGTCGCCGGAATCGGATGCCACGGGAAACTTGTAGACTATCTTGACATCAACAGTTTCTACGCGATTCACGGAAGACCCATTCCCGTGGCTTCGGGTATCAAGATCGCCAACCCGGACCTCCATGTGATCTGTTTCTCCGGTGATGGAGACGCGTATGCGGAAGGGTTGGATCACCTTCTCTTCGTTGCCAAGAGGAATCTGGACATCACGGTGATCGTCCATAACAATCGGGTGTACGGGTTGACGACAGGGCAGTACACGCCCACGTCGCCCGAGGGGTTCAAGGGCCGTTCTACACCGCGCGGCACGATTGAGAAGCCTCTCAACCCTCTGGAGCTGGTGCTGGCGAGCGGCGGAACTTACATCGCGCGGGGATATACGAAGAAGCTACAGCAACTCAAGGAGCTCTTCAAGCAGGCGATACGGCACAGGGGTTTCTCCCTCGTGGATGTACTGCAGGTCTGCGCCACGTATTACGATATCCATGACTACTACGATCGGCACGTCTACGATCTCACCGATCACGACCCCGGGAGTTACAGCCAGGCATGGCAGAAGGTTCGAGAGTGGGATTACAACGCCGACGCACCGATCGCCCTCGGGACATTCTATCAGGCTGCTCTCCCCACATTCGAGGAGCGTCTCCTCCGGCCCGGGGGAGGGACGATCGATCGGGTTGAGAAGATACGCAGGATTCTATCGCGTGCGGTCTGAAGGGATCGGGACGGGAGGCGTGATCCGCCGGACCCGTAAAATGATGGGAAGTGTCCCCTCCTGCGGTCTGGACAACATTTATATTCCATACTGACAGGAAGGGGGAACCGGTAAATGCACGAGGAGGTTTTTCTTTGATTGCTGAGAGCGTACAGGAGGCGTTGAACAAGCAGATCAATCGCGAGCTCTACTCCGCCTATCTTTATCTCTCCATGTCGGCCTATTTCGAGTCCACGTCCTACAGGGGCATGGCGAAATGGATGCGCACCCAGGCACTGGAAGAGCGTGAACATGCGATGAAGATCTTCGATCATGTCATATCCCGCGGCGGCAAGATCTCCCTCATGCCGATCGAGGCGCCGAGACAGGTATGGAGTACTCCCCTCGAAGTCTTCGAGGAGGTTCACAAGCACGAGCAGAAAGTGACGAACTGGATTTACGATCTGATGGATCTGGCAATCCGGGAGAAGGATCATGCGACAGCCAACATGGTCCGCTGGTTCGTGGACGAACAGGTGGAAGAAGAGGCGAGCGCCAGCGATATCGTCGACCGGCTCAAGATGATCGGCGAGGAGAAGGGGCTGCTCCTCATGCTGGATGCCCAACTGGCAGAGCGCGCCTGTTACTGTCGATCGTCCGATCGTCCATGGGGGAGAACGCCTGCGGAAGACAGCCTTCCTGCGCTGCCTTCTCCGCTTCGCCTGTCGGTCCGTCTGCTCATCCGAACTGCGTCAGAGGCTTCTTTCGCGTCGTATCCCGACGTTTTTCATCAACTCCTCTCTCACATAGTCTTGCCGCCGTTTTCGGCATGAGGCCCGTCCGCTTGGCTCGGGAGCGGCGTGCCCCACCAGGGGCGACAGCCATTCCAGATCCAGGACTCCTGCCGCGCCGCACCGGATGGCGAAGCGGGATCATGAGGGAGAGGGGGATGCCCCTCGCCGCAGCGCGATGCCCCGGGGAGGGGTGTCTACGCATCCCCTTGCTGCAGCCCCGCTCCACCGGGGAGGCGACCGGATACCGGGAATGCATGAACCATGGATGCAGCAGCTGCAAGGAGCGGACAAGCCGGATGGATGATGGTCGCTCCGGGCGAGAGGGAAGGGGCGCGGTGCACCGCGAAAGATTCGCCGCGAGGAACCGGAGTCGGGATTCCTGCGGGTGAAGGCCAGAACACGGGGTTGTCCAGCATGGGGATGCCCTGATGGATTGAGGGGGAACGAATGGAGCCCGTTCTCAGGATTCCCGATATCGATACGCGGGACGAGGCGATTGCCCTGCAGCTGCAGCTGAAAGAGCGTGTGCGGATCGGAGATGCCGTGGATCCTGGTACGATTCGCAGTATCGCGGGAGCGGATGTCTCCTACGCCCGAGATGGCGGTACGGGTTATGCAGCGGTCGTCACCTTCACCTATCCGCAGATCGAGTTCCAGAACGGAGTGTGCGCTGCTTCCGGGATCCGCTTCCCCTACATTCCCGGTCTGCTCGCATTCCGCGAGGTTCCCATCCTCCTCGAGGCTTTCTCGCAGCTGGAAGAGGCACCGGATGTCGTCCTGTTCGATGGTCACGGCGTGGCGCATCCCCGAGGATTCGGTATCGCAAGCCACATGGGAGTCCTGCTGGATACGCCGAGTATCGGTGTGGCCAAACGCATTCTTACGGGGAGATTCTCCGACCCTCCACTCACCCGCGGATCAGCGTCCCCCATCCGTTCAGATGGGAACGTGATTGGCATGGCAGTGCGGACGTCGGAGAGGGCAGCGCCGGTCTTCGTGTCCGTAGGGCACAGATTCGATCTCGAATCTGCTGTGAAGGTGGTTCTTACAGCATCCCGGGGTTACCGGCTGCCTGAACCTATCCGCCAGGCTCACCAGCTGGCAAACCGCGCTCGAATACGGGGTATAGAGGATCGATGCGTGCCGTGATCGCGAGCGAGTGGGGCAGCACAGCGGCGCAATGCTGCCGGGTGAAATGCAAAGCCCTGCCACACTTGCCGTATCGGACGGAACCGCGGGGGAGCGCATCCTGCAGCGCAGGTTCGACGGATATCATCGGAAATTTGCAGGAATCAATACTTTTAAGTCCACAAACCCCCAACTACATCGAGTAGGATCGGCTGGAGAGGCAGGATTTTCCCGCAGTTTGAACGGAATCCTGGTGCGAATCGGAGCCGCGTATGAAGCCGTTCGCGTCAGGGGACTCGAGGGGGGCAGCATGACAGAAATGCGCGCGGGATTTGCGTATTTCCCGATAACCGCCCTCCATGCGATATGTATATGAAGATACCCAGTACAACACAGAACTGAAGATGCACCGAACATCGATCGTAGTCACGAAGAGGATTCCTCCAGGCATACGGCAGGAACAGCCTCTTAAAAGGAGTAAACGCCCATGAGTTCACGGATCAATGCCCGCCACACCACCTGCCCCGGATGCCAGGAGGAGGTCTTTCTGGACGAGCTGGTGGGTGGACGCTGCCCGCTCTGCGGTTGCGCCCTTGAGGAGGAGGAAGACGCCTGCATGGAGTTCGAGGAAGGGCTGGACCGTTCCGATCTAGCCTGGATCGTATTGAACTACTTCATGTTCAAGCGGTTCGACGACATGGGAGTGAGCCCCCTCCAGATCATGGACCTGCTGACAGGATATGCAGACTCCTCGGGCTACGGCACGAAGAACGCGCAGACCAGCTACTACGAACTGGATCTGCCCATGTCCCGGTGGGACAGGCTGAAACCCAAGCGGTGCAAAAAATGCGGCCGAATCTTTGTCAATAATGGGCGAAAGGTCATGATCGGGGACCTGGCACTCCCCGGATATACCGTTCACTTCATCTGCCCGAACTGCTGAGGGCACTCTCACCTGTTTTCGCTCGGAACACAGTGCGATCCTGGACGATACCTGACTGCATTCGAACGGCTGCCAACGATGCGAACCTGTGCAAATTTCCCGCGCCGTCCGGCAACATCAGCTCCCGACTGCAGAGAATGTCAGGACGTCTGAACGAGAAACGGAGGCTGGCGGTCGGGGGCGGACGGGCAGCCGACCGCCGGGGTTCCAGGCTCGAGATCCAGCTCACACTGGACACGTTCGACACCCGCGTGGATCCCCTCTGCTGCGGACGGATCGAGTCGAATCGATTCAAGCGTCTCTGCTACCGCTGTCCGCATGCAGAACGAAAGGACGGGGAGCTGCTCTGCTCGCTCTCGGACCTTCCCGTCCGATCCTGGGACAAGTACGCCCTCCGGGGGTGGAAGAACGTCCGGAAAGCGATCCTAGAGCGCGACGCTTCCCGTTGCGCCCTCTGCGGCGGAAGTACCGCGCTGCATATCCACCACATCGACCAGGACAAGACAAACGACGATCCCGGCAACCTTCTCACCCTGTGCGGGATATGCCACGCGCGGGTGCATACGGTTCTGCAGAATACGGAAGAGTCCGGAAAGGTCCTGGATGCGCTCCGCAGCGTGCATCCCCCGCAGGGCAGCCCGGAAGAATCGGAGCCGAACTGAGAGGATGGCGGTTGGGCAGGAGGGCATCCTCCGACCCCCCGGGAACCGTGCCCGTCACAGGGCCTCCCTCCATTCCTCGATGGCTTCGACGCCGCACGGGTGGGGGGGTTGCCAGAAAACCTCTCGCCGCCAGAGCCCGGCGCCGGACGCACAGGGATATGCTGGGATTGCACATGGAATGGGGCGACCGGATTGGGGCTCCTGCCGCACGCCGGCTCCGACCCCTTCCTAGAGGTCGGTGCCTGCTCTCCCTGCAGGCGTTAGGGTTGCAGCAGCCCAATAGGATTGCCATTCCGGATCTCGCACCGGAGGTCGGAGACAAGGGGGATTCGTCCCCTTGGTGAGATAGGCCTGAAGAAGGAATGCGGGGGAACGAAGCCGTGAAAGGTCCATACGGGAAGGATCTGGCATTCCTTCATCCCGCGTAGCCTGGTCCGATACCTTCGGTTCGGCAAGATCCGGCGGCACGCTGCCCGGTCCCCGCCGCATTCGATCGATCCTTCGGATCGGTCGTCTCCAATGTCTGGGGGACTACCCGATCGGAACGCCAGCACTCCGATGGATCCTCCGCTGCATCCAGACCCGTGCTCGTGGCTGGTGCGAACGCCACGATCAGGATATGCGATGCAGGAGACAGAAAGACAGCCAAGCGCGATCCGTACCGCGTATCTCGGAAAAAGGGGATACGAGAGTGGTTGTCAGTAGGAGCGGGCGAGGAGAGCAGGCAGCCCGACTTTCCCGCAGACCGGACAGGGACCTTCCTGCGGCACTGCTATGGGGCACTGAAGATCTGTTCCGAGAATGCTCGCATCGACGTCCTTCTCGATGAGTTCTGCACACTCGGAAGACCCGCACCAGTGGATCACCGCCATGCCCTGCTTCACCGCCTGGATCGCACCATCCAGATCGGACGCCACGCAGATCCGTGACTCCAGCCGCGCTCTGGCCCGAACCCGGATCTCTTCCTGCAGATCGGTCATGATCCCGTTCACCCCTTCCAGGATGGCGGAACGCTCAATCGAGGTGCGCCTGCCCAGCCGCGTCACGGCGGTTACAACCCCCGCGTCCAGGTCCCGGGGCCCGATCTCCAGCCGCAGGGGGACTCCCCGCATCTCCCAGTGATAGTACTTTGCACCGGGGCGGATCTCGCGGGTGTCCCGTTTCACCCGGATACCCCCCTGCCTGAGCTGCTCTTCAAGCTCGATCGCTGCTGCACTCACGTCGTCCCTCCGCCTCCCCATGAGGATGGGCACCACCACCACCTGGATGGGTGCGATCAGCGGAGGCAGAATGAGACCGCGATCATCTCCGTGCAGGCTGATGAGAGCCGCGATGCTTCGTTCGGAGATGCCGTAGCAGGTCTGGAAGGCATGCCTCTGGTCGCCTGTGGCGTCTTCGTACTGGATGTCGAAGGTCTTCGAGAAGTGATCTCCCAGGTGGTGGACAGTCCCGATCTGCAGCGTCCTTCCGTCCGGCATGACGGTATCCACGGCGATCGTGTAGTCTGCACCCGGAAATTTGTCCCAATCCGGCCGGCGGGACACGACGACCGGGATGCAGAGCCGGTCGTAGAACTCCCGGTAGAGATCGATCGCCCTCTTCACCTGCTCTTCCGCCTCCTCCCATGTGGCGTGGACTGTATGCGCCTCCTTGAACGATGTGATCTCCCGCACGCGGATGAGCGGGCGGGTATGCTTCGTCTCGTAGCGGAACGTATTCACGACCTGATAGAGCTTCAGGGGAAGATCCGCGTGCGAACGGATCCACAGGGCATACATCGGGTAGATCGCCGTCTCGCTCGTCGGACGCAGCGCCAGGCAGACGTCCAGCTCGGTCGACCCGCCGCGCGTCACCCAGTAGACCTCGTCCTCGAACCCTTTGATGTGCTCCGCCTCCTTCATGAACTCCTGGAAGGGTATCAGCAGGGGGAATAGCGCCTCCTGGTGATCCCGATCCATCAGTTCGCGGAGCTCGTGGTATACCCGCCTCCGTATCGCAAACCCGTACGGATACCAGACATACAGACCCTTCACCGGATACCGCACATCCAGGATCTCCGCCCTCCAGAGCACCTCGTTGTACCAGCTGCTGAAATCGTCTTTCTGGGGGAGGGCGCCCGTCTCTTCTTCCATAAAACACCTCAAATTACAAAATTTATGATTTCTGGCGTAATAAAGGCCTCTATCATCGACGCGACAGCGAGCAGGGGGACGACGATCGTGACGAATTTTCTGCCGAGGCCAAGCGCGTGCATCGCCGCGTCCTCCCCGAAGAACCACTCCCTGTAGAGCGCATGCGCCAGCATCAGCCCGAGCGATCCGGCGATGATGAACGAGGGCACCTCGAAGAGTCCGTGCGGCAATATCGCCGCGGCTACGAAGAGAAAGCCCTGCTGCTCCCGCACCAGCTCCAGGACCCCGCCTATCACCACGCCGTTCACGAGGAGGATGAAGAGTGTCAGGAGTCCGAATGATGCCCCACCCAGAAAGAGGAGGATGCTGGCCTGAAGGTTGTTCAGGAAGATCTTCGCTGCGAGGATGAGGGGATCGCCGCCCAGGACGTCGCCCACAATCTGCTCGCGCATCACCTCGAGAAGCGCTTTTCCCGACTCCGGACTGATAGAGACGGCCGCTGCACCCAGGAGGGCGGCGATACAGAAGATCACCAGGGTGGCAGCAATCGCCCTGCCGTACGTCAGCTCAAACATACAGCACCATCCGCATCATGTCCCTCACGCCCGGGGCCAGACCCACCACGATCATGGCCAGGATCACCAGGTGCCAGAGGGTCGAGTTCCCCTCCCTGCGGTACATCTCAAGCACATAGAGTGCAGGCACCACAACCGCGAGTTTGAGCGGGAACATGGCAAACGCGGTCCCGGTCCACTCGATCAGCACCGATCCCACCACATGCTGCTCCACGTACTGCAGGGGATGCAGGTCGATGCCAAAGGATGTCGCGCTGGCATCCAGCATGTGCCCGAAGATGAGGCATATATAGAGCGGATCGGCAACAAACTTCCATCCCAGGAGATACCGCACGGATAGCCAGACGGCGGCGGTAGTGCCGAAGGCGATGGCGAGAATGATCCCGAGAACATCCAGAGCGATGAGCGTCTCCGATATTCCGAACAGGAGGAGAACGAGCGCGACAAAAGCACATGCGACGATACCGATCCCCCGGTAGAGGCGCAGCCTGGCATCCGTGCTCGCGTTTGCGCGCACCCGCCGGGCCGTGTAGAGCGCACCCACGGTAAAGACGAAGAGGGAGAAGAATATGAGCGGCGTCACCAGAAGGAACTGGAGATCGGACTGTATCAGGCCGGTGTCCTGCACGACGCGGAGCAGCCCCCCAAGGACGACGTAAGGGAGTGTGGAGAGGATGAAGTCCCGATCCACCGCGATCCCCTCCCTCTCGAACCAGCGGTGGATCAAGTAGACGGCGGCGATGAGGAGGAGCGCGTAGGTCAGCGTATCGACCAGAGTATAGGGCTGACCGTAGCGTATGGGATCGATGTAGTATTTGTATACGAACTCCCTAATCATACCTGATATTAAATGAGCGCAGATGGCATAAAAGTACTCAAAAGGAAGGTTTTCGACAAGTCCAAGTGGATGCAGCTGCCCCGGGACGTAATCATCGGGCACGGCGTGCTGGACCAGCTGCCGGCAGTCAGCGAGGATCTGAAACTCGGCGATTCTGCGCTCATCATTTCCGGGAAGAGCACGATGCAGGTGGCGGGCAAACGGGTGGAAGAACTGCTGGCTGCTTCGTACGATACCTCGGTCCTCATTGCGGACGCGATCACGCCGGAGGTGATAGCGCAGGCGGAGTCGGATGCCGCCTCTGCAGACTTCCTCATCGGGGTCGGCGGAGGTCGCGTGATTGATATCGCGAAGATCGCCTCTTTCAACCTCGACCGCCCCTTCATCAGCGTGCCGACTGCCGCCTCCCACGACGGCATCGCCTCCGCGCGAGCGTCGGTGCCGACCGCAGAGGGAGCTGCCTCGCTCGAAGCCCATCCGCCCATCGCCATCGTCGCGGACACCGGCATCATCGCCTCCGCTCCGCACCGGCTGCTCGCCTCCGGATGTGCGGACATCATATCCAACTACACGGCTGTGCTGGATTGGGAGCTGTCCCATCGCCTCCGGGGGGAACCGGTATCCGAGTACGCCATGGCGATGTCGCGCATGACGGCGGAGATACTGGTGAAGAATGCGGATGCGATCAAGCCGCACCAGGAGGAGAGCGCCTGGATCGTCACGAAGGCGCTCGTCTCCTCCGGGGTGGCGATGAGCATCGCCGGCTCTTCGAGGCCGGGAAGCGGCGGCGAGCACAAGTTCAGCCATGCTCTGGACATCCTCGCGCCGAAGCAGGGTCTCCACGGCGAGAAGTGCGGCATCGGGACGATCATCACCATGTTCCTCCACGGGGGCGACTGGCGATCCATCCGCAGCTCCCTGATGACGATCGGAGCCCCGACGACGCCGTCGGAGATCGGGATCGAGGATGGGGTCGCCGTCGAAGCCCTGCTGATGGCAAAGACGATCCGCCCGGAGCGGTTCACCATTCTGGACATGGGGATCACGAGAGAGGCCGCACAGAACCTGGTGCGAATGCTCTATCGGGAGTGAGGTCGAATGACGGATGGAAAACCGAAGGTGACCGTGATCGGCGCCACGCTCGCACGGCCCGGTCTCGACTTCATTTACGAGGGGGAACTGCCCGAGTGCGAGGTCTGCCGCGTGCGGAAGGCGTGCCACAATCTTCAGATGGGGAGAAAGTACCGCATCGTGGGCATTCGGGCAACGACGAAGCATGAGTGCCAGGTGCACGCCGGGGGCGCGTGCGCCATCGAGGTTGTCGAGTCGCCGATTGTCGGACTGATCAGTGCGGATAAGGCGATTGTGAACTCCAGAATTCTCTTCGAATTCTCCTGCAGCAGGAGGGAGTGCAAGAGTTACGACCTCTGTCACCCGGAGGGGATCATCGAGGGGGAGAGGTACGTAGTGGGGGAGATACTGGGCAATGCCCCGGAAGGCTGCGAGAGGGGCAGGGTGCTGAAACTGGTGGAGCTGCGCCCCGTATAAGCCCTCTTTTACGGACGTGAGACGGAGCAGAGATCTGCCGCGAGTTCGAGCAGGCGGTGCGCATCCTGCAGATCCTGCAGCCAGGGAGAGGGGATGGCTGCAAGGGTCTGCTCGGCGCCGGCAAGGGCTCCGCATATGGCCCCGACGGTATCCGCATCCCCGCCCAGATTCACCGCCGCGATGATCGCGTCGGAAAACGTCTCGCTCTCCAGGAACAGGGTCACCGCGCAGTGTGTGGCCTCCACGGCATCCAGGGACGGCAGCAGGGGAGGCCACACGAAGTCCTGCATGCGACAGAGAAGCTCGGTGTCCTCGCACTGGTCGAGCGCGAGATCGAAGGCCCTCTCCCGGGAGGCCCCCCGGCACAGGCTGCTCACCATCTGGTTGACGAACGCGGAGCACTCTCCCGCGACAGGATCGTAGTGTGTCAGGCGGGAGCAGCGGAGGCTCACAGTGCGCACGGCAGTGGGAGGGTAGAAGATACCGAGTGGCGGGCCGCGCATGACGCTGCCGTTGGATCGGCTCTCCCCCTTCCTCTGGTGGATCAACCATGCCGCCGTCTCGGGGCTGCACCCCCGCTCGATCAGATCGAAGGCGGCGGACGAGGTGGGGCCGAAGAACGACGGATGGGCATGGTAGGCGGCAACCAGCCGCTGTGCTACATCCTCTGCACAGAATCCCCTGCAGACGACGAGAGAGCGGGCAATGGCGATGGCCTGCAGGGTGTCGTCCGTGTACCCCCCGCGCCGGATACCGTGCAGCCCCCCTCCGATCATCCGGGTTATCTTCCGTCTCGGGGCGGGCAGACCCTCAAGCGGAGCACCCATGGCGTCGCCGACAGCGAGCCCCAGAAGGGCGCCGGCAGCATTCATCCCGTTCAATATAAAAACCACCATAAAATTATATGTAGGAAGGAAAAATAGTAATGTTTAAGAAAGGTGATGATGTGCAAAAAGAGGAACTGCTTCATCTACACATGCTGCTTGTTCATATCAAGAAATACTATGAAAGCGTAAGCGGGGAGGAGGTTCTGACCGGCAAATACGACTCCCTCGCGATCTCTCCCGTGCACATTCATAAAAATAAAATCCTGCATAAAAAAGCCATTCTCACACTGGGCGAGGAACTCGTGCAGCATATCAACATGCACCAGGTGCCGGGTTATGCGCACGATCTCGGCTCAAGAAAGGTGACGGCAGAGCACTAACAGCGCGATGGACGAAGAAGCCATCTATCGGGAGATCATCTCCCGGATCTCTTCTGAGCGACCGGGATCGTTCGATGTCGAAAGAATAAAAATCGATGTCTGCCGGAAATATGGTTTTTCCCCCATTCCCAAGAACTCGGCGATTCTGGCCGCCGCGGATCCGGAGAAACGGGATCTGATCCGAAGGATCCTGCAGGTGAAACCCACGCGGACCCTCTCGGGGGTGGCGCCCGTTGCCGTGATGACGTCCCCGGCGCCCTGTCCGCACGGAAAGTGCCTCCCCTGCCCCGGAGGGCCCGAACGTCCGTTCCGGAGCCCTCAGAGCTACACAGGTGAGGAGCCGGCCGCGCTTCGCGCGCGGGAGCATGCGTTCGATCCGTACAGACAGGTGCATGCCCGGCTGGAGCAGCTCCTCCGCCTGGGGCATCCGGTAGACAAGGTGGAGCTGATCGTGATGGGGGGGACGATGACGGCACGTCCCGTCGAGTACCAGGAATGGTTCGTGCGCCGCTGCATCGAGGCGATGAACGCGTTCGGCAGCCCTGACGCTGCGCCTTCCGGCAGCCTCGAAGAGGTGTTCCTCGCGAACGAGACCGCTCTGGCGCGATGCGTCGCGACCACCTTCGAGACACGCCCGGACTGGTCCCGTCGGGAGCAGATCGGGGAGATGCTGCGCTTGGGGGTGACGAAGGTGGAGCTTGGCATCCAGCATTCGGAGGATCGCATCCTCGCCCTGAACCGGCGGGGATGCACGGTCGAGGATGCCGTGCAGGCGAACCGGCACCTTCGGGATGCCGGCCTGAAAGTGGGGTTCCACGTGATGCCCAACATGCCCGGGAGCAGCATCGAGACGGACCGCAGGATGTTCGAGACGCTCTTCGAGGATTCCCGATTCCGACCGGATTTTCTGAAGATCTATCCCACGCTGGTGACGCCGGGATCCGGGATCGAGGATCTCTACAGGCAGGGGGAGTACCAGCCCTATGCGGAGGAGGAACTGGTGGATCTGATCGCATACGCCAAATCCATCCTGCCCTCGTACGTGCGCCTGCAGAGGATACAGCGGGACATTCCCGCCAGATTGATCGTGGCCGGCTCCCGCCACTCGAACTTCCGCCAGCTGGCAGCCCGAAGGCTGAAGGAGTGGGGCAAGCGCTGCCGCTGCATCCGCTGCCGTGAAGCGGGGAGACTCCCCCCGCGGGAGACTCCGGGGATTGCCGTGCTGACCTATCCCTGCTGCGGGGGTACCGAGCACTTCATTTCTATGGAGGCGGGGGAGGCGCTGATCGGGTTTCTGCGCCTCCGATTCCCGTCCGCCGCCTTCCGGCCGGAGCTCGACGGCGCGGCGCTGATCCGGGAACTGCACGTTTACGGGAGCATGGTTGCCCTCGGCGCCCGCGCAGCGGAGGCGGAGTGGCAGCACCGCAGCTACGGCAACCATCTGCTCCGTGCGGCCGAGGAGATCGCCGGAAGTGCAGGGTATGCACGGGTTGCCGTCATGTCAGGGGTGGGGGTCCGCCCCTATTACAAGAAGCAGGGATATCAACGGGAAGGCCCATACATGATCAAGAGACTGGCATGAGACCCGCCACCGCCGAGTTCCTGAAGCAGCGGTT
>FWPV01011302.1_pt1 | contig 14257 bp, 9 predicted proteins | sample 2228371 | NCBI WGS metagenome assembly FWPV01 (sample SAMEA103939776, study PRJEB20133) | metagenome
GGGCTGAAGGTTATACCCTCTAATTTGAGCCTGATGAATACTTTTATTATGCAATAGCAACAAATCTGGTTTTATATGGGGAAGCTGTAATAAAGATACATAAGGAGAGTATTTAAAAGGATGATGAAAAGGATGGAGGCAAAAGCAGCCTTGCCTTTTTAAAAGAAAAAAAGTGATTTCCAATATAGATGTTATGAGGGGCGGTGTGTCTTGAGATGGTATTTCTTATAGATTTTTAGGAAGATAAAGGTGGGTTAACCAATTTTATGATTAGTTTTTTTAAAACATTCTTTTAATGGAGTTTTAAAGTTCTTTAAATTGCCCCAATGAGTGCCCTGCAAATGTCTATGTCTATTTTTCGGTTGATTAAAAGGATTTGACAAGTTAATAAATTTTATGATAACTTTTTCTTGTGATTTTTGGAATAACTAAACTATCACTATTATTTAAAATGTTATATTATTTTTATGGAAGAGTTAAAGGAAAGATTAAAGTATTGTGAAAACCTTGTAATACTTACAGGTGCAGGGATTTCAAAGGAAAGTGGAATTCCCACCTTTAGAGATGCTGATGGTTTATGGAAAAATTTTAAAATTGAAGAACTGGCTACTCCAGAGGCATTTGAAGAAGATCCCATAAGGGTTTGGTCTTGGTATCTATGGAGAAAAGAAAAAATAAATGAATGCAATCCAAATTCCTGTCATTTACTTTTAGCCAAATGGGAAAAAAGGATTGATAATTTTTGGCTTGTCACACAAAACATAGATAACTTACATAGAAAAGCTGGAAATAAAAAATTACTGGAACTCCATGGAAATATTTTTTATACAAGATGTATAAATTGTGGCAAAGTTGAAGAGGACTTTTCCTCATCTTACCCTTCCCTTCCTCCAAAATGTTTCTGTGGTGGAATTTTAAGACCTCATATTGTTTGGTTTGGAGAAATGCTGGATCCCCAAATCTTAAACAAAGCAATAGAGGTCTCTTCAAAATGTGATGTTTTTATAAGCATTGGAACTTCAAATATTGTCTATCCTGCTGCTTCCCTTCCCTTTTTAGCTTTACAAAAGGGAGCTTATGTTGTTGAAGTAAATCCAGAACCTACACCTTTATCTTCCCATGCTACCCTCTCCTTGAGAATGAAAGCTACAGAATTTGCAGATAGTTTTAAAGATGACAATTAAAAAATTACCAAAAGATGAGAGACCAAGAGAAAGATTGCTTTCCCTAGGGGAAAGTGCCTTATCCATTTCAGAACTTATAACAATAATTTTAAGGCAGGGAAGCAGAGGAAAAAGTGCCTATGAATTATCTGAAAAAATTTTATTTGAAATAGGTGAAGAAAAGCTTTCCCAAACAAATGTCAACCAAATTTTAAAAATTGAAGGAATTGGAAAGGTAAGAGCAGTTACCCTTGCAGCTGCCTTAGAACTTCATAGAAGATTAAGTGCTGTTAAATATATGGCAAAGGAAAAGGAAAAATTTTCAAATCCTGAAAAAGTGGGAGAATTTTTAAGGGCAAAATATGGTCATGAAAAGCAAGAGATAATTGGTTACATACTTTTAAACTCTAAGAATTTTTTGTTAAGAATTGCAACTCCCTATAGGGGAACTTCAAATTTTGCACCTGTAGAACCAAGAGAAATTTTTGGCTCTGCTATGGTCACAAATGCCACAAAAATAATCTTATTTCATAACCATCCATCAGGAGATCCCAACCCTTCAGAAGAGGACTTGGATTTTACTTTTAAAATGAAGGATTTGGGAGAAAAATTTCAAATTCCTATAATTGACCACATTATTATTGGAACTGATGGTTGGTTTTCCTTTGCAAAGGAAGGGAAAATTTGAAACATTTACATTTGGAACCCATAGGAGGTGTCTCTGGTGATATGCTTTTATCCCTTCTTGTGGACTTAGGTTTTTCTCCAAATATCTTGGAAAAAATAATAGGTGAAGCAACAAAAGAAGAAATAAAGATAAGATTTGAAGAGATAAAGTTAAACTTTTTAAAGGGAAAGAGGTTGCTTAATAATAATTTATTTGATAAAAAAATAATTAAAAATGAAAAAGATTTGAAGAAATTTTTGAAAAAATTAAAGATTGAAAAAAAGATAAAAGAAGAGTTGGAAAATATTTATGAAAAGTTGATAAGAGAAGAAAAAAAGATCCATAATGAAAAAAATTTTCATTTACATGAAATTGGTTGCCTTGATACATTAATTGATATTTTGGGCTTTTTATTAGGTAAAGAAGAGTTAGAAATTTCAAGTTTTTCTGTGGGTACAATTCCCTTGGGCAAAGGATATGTCAAGACATCTCACGGCGAAATTTCCATTCCTGCACCTTTAACCTTAGCATTTTTGAAAAATTTTTATGTAATTCCAGAAAAAGGAGAAGGAGAAACCATCACACCTACAGGTGCTTTAATTTTATCCCATTTTTTTGAAACAAAAAAGGAAGGAATTCCAATGGTTTTTGAAAAGCTTGGAGTTGGTTTTGGGCAAAGGGAAACAAAAGGAAAACCCAATGCATTGAAGGGATACTTAGGTAAATTAAATATTGAAAAAGAAGAAATAATTGAAGTAAAAGTAAATTTTGATGATTTTACAGGTCAAATGGCTGGAAATATCTTAGAAAAACTTTTAAAAAATGGGGCAAAGGATGTGGCAATTTATCCCGTCTTAATGAAGAAATCCAGACCTGGGTTTGTCTTAGAGGTATTATGTTATGAAAAGGAATTTGAAAAAATAAAGGAAATTATATTTAAGGAAAGCACAACACTTGGATTAAGATATAGAAAAATGGGAAGGGAGGTCTTAGATAAAAAAGTTTATAAAATTAAAACTCCATACGGATTTTTTTCTTTGAAAACTGGTTGGCTTTGTGGAAAACTTACAAATGTTTCCTTTGAGTATGAAGAATTAAAAAAATTTTCTGAAAAAGAAAAAATTCCCATAAAAGAGTTCCTTTGGAAATTGAACCCTTATTTAGAAAAATTTATTGAAGATAACCTAAGGACTTCAATTCCTCCAAAGGAGGAGAAGTAATTATTGGTTTTTTTTCTTTTATAGAGGGATAATCTCTTATATAAATACTTTCAGGAGTTTCAAAGGGCAAAGGAAGGGGTTTTTCTTTAAATTTCAAAGATATGGGCAAATTTAAGATTTTTAAAATTGTTGGAAAAATTGAATATTTAGATACTACTTCTTCAATTTTTATATTTCTTTCCTTTGGATAAATAAAACCCCAAGCCCAATTATCTTCACTTCTACCAGAGTAGGAAATTAAAATTATCTTATATTTGTTTTCTTCAAAAAAATTTAAGGTGCTTTTTAAAATATCTAAGTTTTCTTTTAAATATTCAAAATTTTCCAATGCCTCTTTGAGTCCACCCCTTTTAATTTCTTCCATTTGCACATCCAAGCCAGGATAATATAAAGTTATGAGAGCTTGTTTTTTAAAATGATATTTCAAGGAATCAAAGACAAATTTATTCCATTTAAATCCCGTAGGAGTTTCATTTTTTTCAAATTCCTTTGGATTTAAAAGATTGTATTCAATCCCCTTTTCACCCTTTAATTCTTTTATAAAATATAGATTAGAAATTAATTCAACTGACTGTTCTAAGGGTTGCCAAGATGCCCACCAATTTAATGAAAGGGTATATCTACCATACAGGGAACTAACTTCCCAAAATGTTCTCTTTTTTCTTCCTCCCATAGTTGAAATTGATTCTTTTGAAATCTTTAATTTTTCAAAGAAAAAAGAAAGGGGAAGGGGATAAATATCTTCTTTTATGAAAGGTAATTTGTATGTTTTTAAGTTTAAAAATCCATTTATTTCAGGTGGAAAGCCCGTAGAAATTTCAGTCCAAAATACAGGAGGACTTTTAAACTTATCCAATTTTAAATTAAAAATCAAACTATTTTGAAAAAATTTTTCTATTTCTGCTCCCTTAAAAATTTCTTTTGAAAAGGGTAATCCATCAACTGCCAGGACTGCTAAAGGTTTATATACTGGAGAAATTGGAATCTTTAAATTTTCAATTTTTTCTTCCTTTGAATAGATAAAAAATACTAAAAGGGAAATTCCCAATAAAACTATAAATGTTAAATAGTAAACTCTTCTAATTTTTAATGTAGGAATTTCTTTCCAAGATAAAAAACTTAAAACCTTAAAGGGAGGATAAAAAATTAAAAATAAAAGGGAAATTTCTAAAAAAATTAAGGATATCCTAAGCTTTTCTGATAAAAAAAAACCAAAACTTCCAAAAATTGAAAGGGCACAAAAAATTGATAAAATCAAACTGGAATAAAAAGAAAAAAGAGAAGGATTTTTTACTGGTTTTATCTGTAAAATTAAGTTAAATAAGGGAATTATCCAAAAAAATAAGAAGAATAAAAGAGGAAAATAATAAAAAAATACTAAAATTAAGATTTTTTTTTGCAAAAAGGAAATAATAATTGTTATTAATCCTGACATAATAAAGGAACTAAAAAGAGAAAATAAAAAGGAAAGACGAAAAAGGGAACCAATCAAACTTAGAGCTTTTATGCTAAATTTGAAAAAAATATTGGACTTTTCTGGCTCAAAGTAGCCCTTTTTTTCAAGGGTTTTTTTAAACTCTTCCCATTTAGTTTTTTCTTTCTCGGACATACAAGGCAAACTCCTTTAAAAGTTCTCCTTTTTCTTTTAATGGTTCTAAGGATTTTATTGCATTTTCAATTAAGGTATTTATAGCTTTTTTTGAGCCATCTATTCCCAAAAGGGTTGAAAAATTTACTTTTCCCTTATCTTTTCCTATGGGCTTTCCAATTTCTTTTGCATCGCCTAATAAATCAAATAAATCATCTTGAATTTGAAAGGCAAGTCCTAAATTTTTTGCATAAATTTCTAAGGCATCCAATTCCTTCTTTTTTGCTTGAGCTGCCATCCCTCCCAATTTTACTGATAAAATAAATAGGGCTCCTGTCTTTAAACTATGTATTTTTTCAAGGGAATCAAAGGTTTTTTCCTCTTCAAGATGTAAATCATAATACTGCCCAGAGATAAGTCCTCCAAATCCTACTGCTTCAAAAAAGGGTTCTAAAAATTCTTCCAAGGGATATTTTTCTTGAGGAAATTTTATTGCTTCTTTTAAAAGCAAATGGTATGCTTCATTTAAAAGGGCAAAACTTAAAAGAATTGCATTATCTTCTCCATATTTAATATGGCAGGAGGGTTTTCCTCTCCTCAAAGGTGAATTGTCCATAGAAGGCAAATCATCTAAGATTAAAGATGAAGTATGCACAAGTTCAACAGAAAGGGATAGTTTTATAAATTTTGAAACTTTACCATTTAATACATAACAAGTTAAAATTCCTAAAAGGGGTCTTATCCTCTTTCCTCCATTTGATAAAACATAAGAATATGCCTCCTTAAGCAAAGGAGGTGCCTTTTTTTGCTCCTTTAAAAGATTTATTATTTCCCTTTCTATTTCTTCTCTATATTTTTCTAAAAAAATTTTGAGTTTCACAAAGATTATGTTAACATATTTAAGGATTATGAGCTACTATATTTATGTCTTTGCATCCTTTTTGATTTATTTAATTGTTTTATTTAGTTTATCTTTAAGCAGAAATAGCTTCCTTGTACTTTTTTTCTCTGGAATTGTACTCATATTGGGAGTTGGATCCTATTTAATTTTCCATTTTAGAAAAATAATTCAAAAAAGATATGAGGGGATACAAAACTCCTTCTATCAAATGGCAGAAGGGGATCTAAGATTTAGAAAGGATGAAATTTTAAGGGAAACTCAATCCCAAAAGATCTCTTTATCCCTAATCTTCTTAGGGAATGTTTTGCACAGAATGATTGTTTACTTTTTATCCCTTTCAAATGAAATCCATAAAGCAAGTAGATCAATTTTAAAGATTTCCCAAGGACTTTTAAAAAATGCTACGGAACAATTAAATTCTTCTGAAACAACTGCTTCAATTTTGGAAGAAATTCACAAATCCATCTCCCTTTTACACAATTCCATTGAAAAACTTTCCGTTGCCTCAGAAGAAACTGCTTCTTCTGTCTTACAAATGACTGCAGCTATTGAAGAATCAGGTGTCTTTGCAAAAAATTTAAATGAATTTGTTAAAGATACTACAAAAGTTATAGAAGAAAATGAAAAAGCACTAAAAAATTTGGCTAATATCTTAGAAGAAATTTCATCTTTTGCTGTAGAGACATCTTCTTCTATGATTGAAATGAATGCCACAATTTCTGAAGTAGAAAAAAGAGCTATTGCTTCTGCAAAACTTGCCCATGAAACTAAGGAATCAGCAAAAAAAGGACAAGAAGCTGTTCAAACAGCTGGTCAATCTGTAAGTGAAATGGAAAGTGTTATAAGGGAAACTATGGACACCTTTAGGGAACTGGGCATATCTTCTAAGGAAATAGGAGAAATTGTAAGGGTAATTGAACAAATAACAAGCCAAACAAATTTGCTTGCTTTAAATGCAGCTATAATTGCTGCTCAAGCTAAGGAAAAGGGAAAGGGCTTTGCTGTTGTAGCTGACGAAATAAGAGACCTTTCAGAAAGAACATATTCTTCAACGGGTGAAATTTCAAAACTTATTTTAAATGTTCAAAAAAGAGTAGAAAGTGCTATGGAAGCAATGCAAAAAATTTCAGAAAAAGTTCAAACAACAGTAAATGAGTCCTTACAAGCCCAAAACTCCTTAGATATCATATTTAAATACATTGAAAAATTTGCAACAAGTATGGATGAGATAGCTCGCTCAACCCAAGAGCAAACAAAGGGTTCAGAACAAGTTACCCAAGCAATGGAAAATGTAACATCTATGATTCAAAAAATGGCACAAGAAATGGAAGAATTGGAAAAAATTTCAACTCAAACAGTGGCAAAGTCCACCCATATGAAGGATTCTTCAAGACAAATTATAAAATCCTTAGAAGAACAATTACAGGGTTCCAAAACAATTTCAAAGGCAGTGGAAGAAATTCAAAAAAGTATCAGTGGTTTAGTTCAGGTCTCTAAGCAGTTAAAAAATTCCACAGTTAAAATCTTAGAAGGAATAGATGTCCTTCATAAAGTTAATTTGGAAACCTCCATTTCAGCTGAGGTTTTATCTTCTACGGCAGAAAAATTGGACTCTGAAGCCCTAACAATGAAAAACAGAATCTCTGCATATAAATTGCCTCAACCAATTAAAGGTGGAAAAACAGCAATGCATTTAAATTGGAGGGGGGATTATATTTTTGACCCAATAACTTCCACATACATTGCAAATAGCTATATAATTCATAATATTTATGATACTATTTTAACTTATGGCTCTGGTTTAAACCTATCTAACAACTTAGCTGATGATGTGGAAATTTCAAACTTTGGGAGAACCTACCTAATTTATTTAAAGCCAGGAATTACTTTTCATAATGGGAAGACAATGGATACAGAAGATATTAAGGCATCCTTTATGCGACTTATCCATCCTTCATCTACTTCCCATGCAAAATGGATTTTTATGGAAGTAGAAGGGGCAGAGGAATTTATGAAAGGAAAGTCAAAGGATGTAAAGGGCTTTGAAATAGTTGATAAGCAAAGGTTTAAAATACATTTAAGGCAACCCCTCTCTTACTTTTTATCCCTCCTTGCCTTAGGAGAAACCTCAATAATTCCCAAGGAGTTTTCAGAGGACTTTTCTTCCTTTGGATTAAAACCCCAAGGTTCTGGTCCCTTTGTAATAGATGAAATTTTTAAGGAAAAATTAATAAAACTTAAAAGATTTTCTTCTTACTTTAACCATACCTTCCCAAATATTGATGAAATACATTTTTATATTGAACCCTTATCTCCTATGGAAAAGATAAAGAAATTTCAAGAAGGGCATTTAGATATATTAACTGATTTTCCCCTTTCCAAATTTGAAGATTTAAAAAGAGAATCTATATTTTATGTTCCCATTCAGTCCTTAAAAACCATTTTTATAGGAATAAATCAGGCATATGAACCACTAAAAGATATTAGGGTAAGAAAAGCATTAAATTATGCCATAGATAAGGAAAGATTAAACATTGAATTTTTTGGTGGATATTATCAAATTGCAAGGGGTATTTTGCCTCCAGGTTTAATGGGGCATTCCCTGGCAACTCTTTCATATCCCTACAGCCCAGAAGAAGCAAAGAAATTATTAAGGGAAGCAGGTTTTGGAGGAGGACTTTCCCTTTCCCTATGGCATCCTTCTACGGAAAAAATGGAAGATACAATTATACCCTATATAAGAGAAGATTTATCAAAGGTAGGAATTGATTTAGAAATATCCTTTATGCCACCAGAGGAAATTCAAGCGTTAAGAAGGCAAAAGAAGAGATCTGCACTTTTTGTAACCCAATGGCTTGCCGATTTTCCCCATCCCGATAACTTTTTTTCAAATTTATTTTATTCAAAAGGTGATTTAATGCAAATGCATTATCAAAATCCAAAATTTGATGAAATGGTAGAAAAAGCAAGATTTATCCAAGATAGTGCTTTAAGAGAAGAAACATACCAAAACTTAGATAGAATGGTTGTAGAAGATGCCCCTGTAATATTTTTATTTTATCCAAAGGAATTTATTTTTTATAAACCCCATATTCAAAATTTAATACCCTATTTAAGTCCACCCCATATCAGATTTAAAGAAATTTGGGTGGAAGAATGAGATGGAAAAAATATCAATTCATACAAAAAGAAGAAAAGAGCTTTTGGATTTAAACCCTTACTTAAATAAATTAATTAAAGAAAGGAACTTCAAAGATGGAATATTGATATTGTTTAACCCCCATACAACAGCAGGACTTACAATAAATGAAGGAGCAGATCCTGATGTAGCTGAAGATATCTTAGATACCCTTTCAAAAAAAATACCTTATAATTCAAATTATAAACACAGAGAAGGAAATGCAGATGCCCACATTCAAAGTGTTTTAATTGGACAAACTTTAACAATAATCTTAGAAAATGGAAATTTAAAATTGGGGACTTGGCAACATATATTTTTTTGTGAATTTGATGGTCCAAGGAATAGAGAAGTATGGGTCAAATTTATACCTTCATAAAAATTATAAATAAAAAAGTGCAACCAAAAGGTTGCCTTAAAAATTCACTTTATAAAGGGTATAAAAATTGAATCATTTGTCCTATTATCTACAACAGAAGCATAAGGATAAAGGACTCCACCATCTAAAACTTTTATTTCTATAAAAGCTGAATCATAAGAACCAGTAACTCCTATATTTTGAAAAATATCTGAAATTTGACCATTTAAAAAAGCCCCTACATTATAATTTTTAAAACCTAAAAGAGTTTTATCCTTTGTAAAAATTTTCACTTGCAAATTTGTTGCCACTCCAGAAATTTCTGTAAAACCAAGATTACACCTATAGGAACTATTTGAAGATAAATGCAAAATATAACCTAAACCATTTGGCTTTATTCCATCATCTTCATTCCTTGAAGGAATAAATTGACCATAAGTCCCACTTTCTAAAAGATTATATGTCCTTGAAGATAAAAGAACCCCTTTTTCTGAATATATATGCAAGCTCCCTGATATATCTCCTTGAACAGAAGGAAATAGAGATGATACTATATCTTCAAAGGAAATTAAACTATTTTGTGCTATCTGTCTTTGAGTTTCATATAAATTTCCACCTGCATAAAATTTTAAATTTAAATTTTGATTTTGGAAAGGATTGAAAACCTTTAAATCACTCCTCCAATTTGAACCATAAGCACCTTTTGCCCTTGCTATTATAGGTATTATTTGATGTGTCTTTCCTTCTACATCTTTTGATTTCATTAAAGGCACAAATATGGGATCTGAGGAATTGTTATCTACTATTGAAGCATATGCAATTATCTTTGCATTTGCTGGAATTTGATTAACTATCCCATAAGCATTTGATATTTTTTCACTTGTCAATTGGGCTATGGGACTTAAAAGTTGAAGGTGGCTAAAAGGTCTCAAACTTAAGATTTGGCTTCCTATCAAAGAGCCATTTTCCTTATAAAAATTTAAATTAAAAGAAACCTCAAATTCAGAAAAATTTAAAAAGCCCACATTTGTTCTATAGTTATCATTTTGAATTAAGTTTAAAAGGTATCCTTCTTCCCCTTGAATTAATGAATTTTCTAAATTTATAGCTGGAACAAATTGCCCATAGGTGCCTTCTGCTCCTAAATCATTATAAGTTCTTGATGCAATATAAAAATTCTTATCACTCTTTAAATATACGCCACCAAGAGTGTTATTTTCTTTAAAAAAACTACTTAAAATATCAGAAACTTTAAGCATCTTTTGTAAAGGTATGAAAATTTCAATACCTTCCCTTTGAGAATTATCCTCTCCACTTTTTATAAAATAAGCATAAAGGTAAATATTTTCAGAATTTGGATTATAAATACTCAAATCTGATAACCAATTTGTCCCATACATACCAATTGCCTTTGCTGAAGCAGGGATTAAAAAATTTATATCCCTTTGGGATTTTATATCAGGAATTTGGGTCTTTGGATTTACAATTAAATATTTTATCAAAGAAGAAGAACCATAAGAATTCTTAACTTCCAATTTTACAGGGAAAATACCTGAAAAATAATAAGTGTGCTCTGGATCTTTTTGATTTGATTTTTCTCCATCTCCAAAATCCCATAGCCATTCTTCAGGTGCATAGGAAGAATTGTCTTGAAATTTAACCTTATCTCCTACATAAATGACATTTGGATTCCAAGTAAAAGATGGCTCTGGAGGAATTGAAGCACCATAAATCCACCTTATCCCATCTCTATCATCCTTATGCAAATTTCTTTTATTTTCACCTGTTGAGCCATATCCATACATAACCTTACTAGAATCATATTCAAAATCCAAATTCCCATAAAGATCTCTTAAATTTAGCCAGTGTCCCATTTCATGTAAGACAATTGATTCCACATCGTAAGACCTTGAAGGCGTATTTTCTTCTGTTGACCAGTTTAGATCACTATTTAAAACTAAATCACACTCTGTCATCTTTTGTCCCACAGACCAATAGCTTGCAACACCAATTGTTCTTGAATCCAATTTTGAAAACATAACTTCATTTTTGCCATTACCTGTAAGATCAGTATTCTTTGTTGTTCCAGCATAACTTAAGGTAAAATTTGCTTCCCTTGACCAACTTGAAGCAGCTTTACCAATTGCTTCTGTCCATTGGGAAATGTTTTCTCCTACATAATAATTTACAACAGGATTTGTTCCTTCCCATTTAACCCTACCATAAGAAAAAGTAACCTTAAAATCTAATTCATTTGATTCAAGACCGCTGTTTGTTGTAACTTTTACAGGACCAGAACTGGCAGAAGCAGGATAATTATTAATAATTCCAATGGGTACTTTTGCAATAATTTCATTATTTTTCCAAGAACTTGTAGATGCTTTAATTAAGGGTTCACCATATTGATAAAAAAACTCTACTTTTCCATTCCCTTTTTCTGCTTCAAATCCATAACCTTTAATTAAGACCTCAGAATCAGTTCCAGCAGACGCCATCCCAGGAAGAATATCAAAAATAACTGCCCCAGTGCCTTGTGTATCTTCAGAAGGAGGTTCCAATTTATAACCTGCTAAATTAGCATCATTTGATGGATCTTTAAAATCATCAAAATAAGAATTCCCCTCCCTTAATACTTCAATTCTAAAATCATAAAGCCCCCTTGTTCCTGCTTCTATTGCTATATGAACTTGATCTGGATCATTTCCTACTATTTTATGCAAATCTGTAACATAAAAAAGGGACCAAATTGCTTCCCCTGTAACCCTCCAGTAAATTTTTTCATAGACATTTAAGGTACTTTTTTTATCAGATGCATCAGCATCCCATTCAAGCCAAGCATATTGTTTGTAGCCATCTCCATCATAGTCAGCTTCATTTGTAAAATAAATTAAACTAATTTTTGCAGTAGCAGAAGAAAAACTGGTTGCACTTTTTTCCTTATTAAAACTTGATACTTCCAAAACTTTTGGCTTTTCTTCAATTGAGGAAGATAAAATTGGATATTTTGGATCTTTTAAGTGTTCCTTTATTGAATTTAAAAATTTTTCCAATTTATATTTCCCATTTCTATAATGCACAAAATTTTCAAAAACAGAAATTTTGCCCTGAAAAGCACCCAAAAGGTTTCCATCCTTTAAAAATAAAATAAATTCCTCTCCTCGATTAAAGGATGGCATATCTTCAACCCAAAGGGTGGTTTCGCCTACCTTTCCACCCAAAATCTTTAAAATAAAAAAATCTTCTTTTAAATCACCCTTTAAAAGCTCAAACTTTTTTACCTTTACAAAAGTAAAAATATTTCCATCTTCCCATTTTGAATAGACATCCAAAGCCCTTCCATAAAAAATCAAATCTGCTTCTGAAACCAATTCTTCAATTTTTACTTCCCTGACAAGGGAAAAAGAAATAGGGGAAAAAACTAAAAAGATTAAAAAAAATTTAAGTTTCATATTTCCTCCTCACCTTATAATCTAACTTGTAATTATACACAAAAAATTTCTTCATAAATATTTTCTTATAACTGCATATAAAATTCCTTGAATATTTATATCTTTTTCTTCCACATAAATTGGAGAATAAGAAGGATTTGCTGGCTGTAATTTTATTTTTTTCCCTTCCTTATAATATTTTTTCAAAGTTACTTCTCCATTTAGCAAAGCCACTACAAGATCTCCATTTTCTGGTTTTTTATTTTTTATTAAAAAAATATAATCTCCATCCATTATTCCTTCATCCACCATAGAATTTCCCCTTACTTTTAAAACAAAACATTCTGTTGGTAATTTTAAAAATTCAGGTAGTTCAATATATTCTTTATCTTCTAAAACCTCTATGGGCTTTCCTGCTGACACAACTCCTAATAAAGGAATCCTCCCTCTATTTTTTAAAATTATTTCCCTTTTAGAGTTTTTACTTTTTTCCAAATAACCTGCTCTAATTAATCTTTGAATATGCCCATAAACTGTTGAAACAGCACTTAAATTAAAGTGTCTTTTAATTTCTTCAAAGGAAGGAGAGACACCCCTGTTCTTTTTTTGATATTCTTCAATAAAACTTAAAACATCTCTTTGTTTTTTTGTAATTCCCATAGGATTATTATAACCGAAATTTTTGCGAAAATCAAAATTATTTTAAATACAAAAAGTTAGCTTTAAATTTTTTCTTTTTTCAGGTAAAATTTTTAGAATGAAAAATTTAAATAGTATATTTTTATATTTTTTGTTATCTTCACCTCTTTTTCTTTCTGGATCAACAAAATTTTCCCTTATATTTTTATATCTTATTTCTTCAATATTTTTATTATATTATATTTTTAAAAATGACATAGATACTTCCTTTAAAATTCCCCTTTCATTTTTCTTTCTTTTTTCCTTATTTATCCTTTTTACAGTTATTCCCCTAAAACCTTTTATTATTAAATATTTATCTCCAAATTTACATAAATTAACCTTAAATCTCTCTTTTTTAAAGTACTACACCCTTTCCCTTTCCCCTCTTTGGACTTTAAGAAATTTATCCTTTCTCATAACAGCCCTATCAATCTTTATATTTTTTTCAATTTTTTTTAAGCATTCAAAGGACAAAATAGAACATTACTCAAAAATTCTTTTTTCCTTTATTTTTTTCTTTTCCCTTTTGAGCATCTTTTTACATTACTCTAATATTAAAAAATATTTTTTTCATAACCTAAAAGAATGGAACTTGGGCTTATTTTCTAATGAAAATATTTTTGGTTCCTTTTGTGCAATGGGTGTACCCTTAGGAATTTCCCTTTTTTTTTACAAACTAAAACAAAAAAAATCTTCCCCAGGAGCACCTCTTTTTTACCTTATAACTTCTACCTTTTTACTCTTTTTTATCATTACCGTAAAAGCCCTTGGAGCACTTCTTGCTATAATATTATCCTTTATATTATGTATAATTTATAGAAAACCTATTTTGGGAATAATTACCTTTATCATTTTTTTCACAATTTTTCTTTTTTCTTTTTCCCATTTACCCATAGAAGTTAAAAATAGTGCAAATAACAGGGTAGAATTCAACTCTCTTGCCTTTAATATTTTTTTAAAATATCCAATTTTTGGTTCGGGGCTTGGAACAACTCCTATAATTTCTGCAATATACCAAAAACCCTTCAAGGAAATAATCATAGATAAGTTTCATAATGATTACATAGAATTGC
>FWPV01011304.1_pt1 | contig 14256 bp, 11 predicted proteins | sample 2228371 | NCBI WGS metagenome assembly FWPV01 (sample SAMEA103939776, study PRJEB20133) | metagenome
GTATTACGTACCAAACTTCAATTTCCTGAAGCATGTCCATAAAAAATAACAATCGTTAAGTTATATATAAATATATTGATTTTTATAGAAAGATTTATATAGTAATTACTCATTTAAAAGTAGTGAAATTGTTGGGGCAAAAATGGCTAATAAAAAATACATATTAATTTTTATTATTTTGTCTATGTTATTTGCTATTTCTGTTAATGCATTAACAGAGGACTTTTCATTGTTTATTCAAAATGATGATTTAAGGGTTTGTTCTCATGATTTGAGCACAAACTCAATAGTTATAAAGAACATAGGAAGTATTGAAAGCATATTCAGCATCTCAAAATCAGGTTCAGCTTCGTCTTTTGTAAGCTATTCTGAGTCTTATTTCAGCTTAAAGCCTGGAGAATCAAAAACAATTACTTTATTCATTGCGCCTGGAAGTTTAAGAGGCAGCTACGATATCAAAACAACTGTTCAAACAGCTTTTGGATTGACAAAAAGCACAAGTCAGAAAATAAATGTTGATAACTGCGCAAATCTGAATGTTGTTGTTAAAAACCCTGTTGTAAACATAAATCCCTGTGTTCCTGCTCAATTTAATATTGTAGTAAAAAACACAGGAAATTTTGCAGAAACTTATCAATTTAGCCTTGACAGATTCGCAGAATATGCTTCAATAAGCGAATCATTTGTTGTTCTTGCTCCTGGGGAAAGCAAGGAAATAATTCTTTTCATAAATCCTGCATGTGAAATATATGGAAAACAAAAAATAAAATTTCAGACTCTTGCTGAGACAACAGGCTTCTTAGGAAGTGTGGATCTTACATTAGATATCGCAAGAGCTTATGCTTATGACGTTCAAGTTCCGGACAACATGAGGTTCTGCAGATTTGAAAATGTTGCTTTTAATGTAACTGTTGAAAATCAGGCAGATGTTTCTAATGTTTACGACTTTAACATAAAAGGCCCTAGCTGGATTAAAATTGAACATGATAATCTTTTCCTGGCTCCAAAAACAAATACAGTGACGCATCTTAATATGACTGCACCGGAAGCGGGAAATTTCACAGTAAGAATTGACTCAATATCAAGAAGAGGTGACATTGTAAAATCAGGCGAGAGAAAAATAATTGTTGATGATTGTTACGTTGTAAATCTAGACATAACAAAAAGAAGGGATCTTGTTGTTGAAGGCGAATCAAAGTCATATGATGTTGTAATAAAGAACAAAGGAACTAAAGATGATGTTTATTCTGTTGAGCTTGTTGCTCCTGAGTGGGCAAAGCTAGTGCCAACAGACTTTTCTATAAAATCTGGAAAGGAAAAATCAACTTCTATTGAAATAGATATTCCGAAAAATATAACAGGTAATTTCAAGATAATAGCAGTGGCTAAATCAAAATATGGATATGGCAGAGACGAGCTTTTGATTGATGTTGTTTCTAAAGAAGAGGCTCACAAGATAGAAATAAAGCCTCAAACTACAAGGCTTAAGCTGGATGAAAACAAATTCGTTGTTAATTTAAAACACAATGGTTTCAGGCAAACTACTTATGATTTGAAATTGAAATCTTCTGACGGAATTAGCTTAACAAACAATGAAATTACATTAAATCCTGGAGAAAAGAAAAGCATAGTTATTGAAACGCAGCAGAAAAAAGAAGGAAGCTATGCTGTTGAACTTATTGCAACTCCAAAAGGAGAGAGCTTCTCATATATTTCAAAATTCAAAATAAACATAGGGCCTTCAATATATGAAAAAATATGGAACTTCTTATGGCTCTACAAGCTGTATGTAGGAATTGGCCTTGCTGCGTTGCTGATATTAATACCATTAATCATATTCGTGCCAAAAGCAGTTGCAAGAGCTGCTGAAAAGAGAAGAATAGCTCAAGAGTTCAAGAAATTAAAAGAAATAGAAGAGCTTGGACAAATTGAAAAGACTTCAATCTGGAAAAACATATTCGTAGCTTTAGTTATTTTGGCTTTAATCGGAGCAATCGTATCAAGCTTCTTGCTAGTTCCGGGAATGCCTACAATATTCAAAACAAACAAAACAGAACCAGAATCAATACTCAAAATAGATGCATCTGGCTTAAAAATAATCGGAAACAACATTATAATAAATGAAATCAAAGAATTTAACATTCCTTTGTTGATACAGAACAACTATAATGAAAACCTTCTTTTCGGAATTGAGGTAAATGTTCCTTGGATACTTGTTTCAGCTGATGAAATAGAAGTTGAGGCAGGAAAATCAAAAACAATAAATATGAGGGTTGTTCCTACAAAAGAGCTTGAAGGAAAGGATTACAAAGTAGGAGTTTCTGTAGAGCTTAAGAGAGAAAATAAAATTTTAAGAGAAGCAATAAACATCAAAATAAAGAAAACTACGATCTGGCAGGAAATTGTCAAATATTTGAACGCATATTGGATTTACATATCAGCAGGAGCTGGTTTAGTTTTGATTCTAATTGTTATTTTATTGATTTTCGGAAGAAAAAAAGCAGATGTTCCTAAAGCACATATGGTGGAAAAAATAATCAAGCCAAAAGTTAAATTAGGAAAGAAATGATTTTCTTTTTTATTAATGATATGGGGACGTGAGGATTTGAACCCCAATCCGACGGTCTGGAGCCGCCTGTACTAGCCAGGTTATACTACGTCCCCGCAAGCTAAACTGATTTTTATTTATTATTTAAAGTTTATGATGTCACCAATTTTTGTATTTTTCGCAGAACCGGCAGCCAGCTCGATAACATATTTGGCTTCGGAGCTTATGTTCAAGGTAAAAGGCTTCACATTCCTGACAATATCAACAACCCTTTTCTTTTTATCAAGAAACAGCATATCTATTGGAAAGAAAACAAAAAATGTGTGAAAATAAACTTTCTGAAAACTATCAAACAAAAAAACAAAGCCTTCGTCCTTTATTGGTTTATGAAACATCAACCCAATTCCTTTCTCAAGCTGAGAACTCAATATACGGCATTTTAAAGCTAACTTTGTGCCGTTTGACTTGTTTATTATCATTATATTAACCCTTTAAAAAAGCCTTAAAAGGCTTATTTTTCCACAGGAAATAAAGGAGGTATTGCTTCTTTAATATATTCGTTTATAAATAACTATCTTTATAAATAAGCTCTTATTTAAAAACTTTATAAATTAGTTTTCGGGGGTAAAATTATGACAACAAGCAAACGAGATATACAAGTTGTAAATATAGTTGTTTCTGCCAATCTGGAACACGATGTTACATTAGAAAAAATGGCTGCAACACTAAGCAACACAGAGTATAATCCTGAACAGTTTCCAGGTCTTGTAATAAGAATAAAAGAACCTAAAACATCTGCTTTGATATTTAGTTCAGGAAGAATTGTTTGCACAGGAGCAAGATCTATGGAAAAGGTCCGCGAGTCTGTACAGAAAGTAATTAAAAGTTTGGAAAAAATAAATGTCAAGATAACGAAATTTCCTCAGATAAACATTCAGAACATTGTCGCTTCAGGTTCTGTAGGTATGGATCTGAACTTGAACGTGCTTGCAATGAAATTGGATAATACAGAATATGAGCCTGAACAGTTTCCAGGTTTAGTTTATAAGCTTAAGATACAGGCAAAAGAGCCATTTAATGCAACATTCCTCCTTTTCAGCAACGGAAAAGTTGTTTGCACTGGAACAAAAAGCGAAGAAGATGTCAACATAGCACTTGAACAGCTCATTGAAAAGCTAAAGAAAGTAAAACAATGAGTTTTTGTTTAAGAGGTGTTTATGGACACATCTGAACAAATAAAGAAATTCTATGAATTTATCGAAATAAATTACTTGCCAGAACTAATGGAGCAGGTTAGAAAAGGTCATAATTTTTTAGTTATTGACTTTGCTAAACTTGCAAAATTTGATCCTGAGCTTGCAGACATTTTGCTTGATCAGCCTGAAGAAGTATTGAAGGCTGCTGAACTCGCAGTATTGAATTTTGATTTGCCGAAAGAAGTAAAAAGATTTGCGATAAGATTGAGCAACCTTCCTGAAGCACAAAAAATAATGATAAGAAATATAAGGGCTGAGCATATAGGTAAACTGTTATTTTTAGAAGGAATTGTAAGGCAGAAATCAGATGTGAGACCTCAGGTTACAAACGCAAAGTTTGAATGTCCTAGCTGTGGAAATATAATAAGTATTCTGCAGCTAGATACCAAATTCAAAGAGCCAAGTGCGTGTGGCTGTGGGAGGAAAGGTAAATTTACTTTAATAGACAAAGAGCTTGTTGATGCGCAAGGACTTGTTCTGGAAGAGGCCCCTGAAAATCTAGAAGGCGGGGAACAACCAAAAAGGATTAACGTTTTCCTTAAAAATGATCTTGTTTCTCCAATGACTGATAAAAAGACAAACCCTGGAACTAAAATTGAAGTTATTGGAATTCTTGAAGAAGTACCTATAATTGGGAGGCACGGTGAAAAACTCACAAGATTTGATTTGATGATAGAGGCAAACTATGTAAATTCTGTAGAAGAAGAATTTGGCGAACTTGAGATAACCGAAGAAGACTTAAAACAGATAAAAGCGCTTTCAGAAAGCCATAATTTATTTGAAAGACTGGTAAACTCGATAGCGCCGAGCATTTACGGCCATGAAAAAATAAAAGAAGCATTATTGTTGCAGTTAATGGGTGGTGTAAGAAGAAAAAGAGATGACGGGGTTATTTCAAGAGGTGATATTCATATTTTGTTGATAGGTGATCCTGGTTCAGGAAAATCTCAGCTTCTAAAAAGAATTGCCGCAGTTGCTCCTAAAGGGAGGTATGTTTCTGGAAAAGGAGCCAGTGGGGCAGGTCTTACGGCTGCTGTTGTAAGAGATGAATTTTTGCACGGCTGGTCTCTCGAAGCAGGAGCTTTAGTTTTAGCAAACAGGGGTATCTGTATGATCGATGAATTAGATAAAATGAACAAAGAAGATACAAGCGCAATGCACGAAGCTCTTGAACAGCAAACGATATCAATATCAAAGGCAAACATTCAAGCAACATTAAGAGCTGAAACCACTGTTCTTGCTGCCGCCAACCCTAAGTTCGGTAGATTCGATCCTTATGGGACAATTGCTGAGCAAATCGACTTACCTCCTACATTGATCAATAGATTTGATTTAATATTTCCAATAAAAGACATGCCTGACCCTGAAAAAGATAAAAATATGTCTGGATTTATACTGAACCTACACCAAAACAAAATAGAAACTCCTGACGTAGATAATAATCTTATTAGAAAGTACATTGCTTATGCAAAGCAAAACATATTTCCGAAATTGACAGAAGGTGCTGTTGAAGAAATACAAGAATATTATCTGAAGATGCGTTCTTCTGGTTCTGATGAAGGTGGCTTGAAATCTGTTCCTATATCAGCAAGGCAGTTAGAAGCTTTAATAAGACTTGCTGAAGCATCTGCAAGAGTTCGTTTGAGTGACAAAGTTACAAAAAAAGATGCAAGAAGGGCCATTGAACTGCTGCATTATTGCTTAAGTCAGATTGGAATTGATGCAGAGACTGGAAAATTTGACATTGATAGAATTGCAACAGGGGTCACAACAAGTCAAAGAAACAGAATTTATGTTGTAAAAGATATTATCATTGAGCTGGAAAACAAATTAGGAAAAACGATTCCTATTGATGATATCATAAAGATGGCTCAAGAAAAAGGGGTTGATGAGGCTCAGGCTGAAGAAGCGATTGAAAGATTGAAAAGAGATGCTGAAATATATGAACCTAAAAGAGGTTTCATAAGCAGAATGTAAAATGCCTCAGCAAAATAGACAGACTGCATACAAGGTAAAGATTTCTGATTTGGTTAATGGAGTGTTTGTAAAAGAAGAAGGTTGGGAGCCAAATTACGTTATGGTGGATGATATTAAAGTTTCCCGTGTTAATCTCATTTGTGTTGTAGTAAGTAAGGAATTTAATGAAAGCTATCAAAGTATAATTGTTGATGATGGAACTGGAAAAATAAGCGTAAGATCTTTTGATGAAAAAATAAATTTTGATGATTTTGAAGTTGGAGATGTTGTTCTGTTAATTGCAAGATTAAGAGAATTTAACAAAGAGAAATATCTCGCTCCTGAAATAATTAAAAAAATAGAAAACAAAAAATGGATTGAATTGAGAAAGCTCGAACTTAGCAAAAACCAGATGAAAGAAAATAAAAAAGAAATTGTTGTTGAGGATGATGAAGAAAATGATATTGATAAAGTATTAGATGTTGTGAGAAAATTAGATTGTGGGGATGGAGCCAATTTTGAAGATGTTGTTCAGCAGATTAAAGATGAAAAAATAGTTTATGAATTGCTGAAACAAGGGGAAATATTTGAGTTTAAACCAGGTAAATTAAAAGTTCTAGAATAATTTGTATTATTTAAACTATTAAAGGAGTTATGTAAGTTTCTATTGCTGCAGCTATAATTAAAATTATTATTGAAATTATTATTAAGTTTGACAAATCGAACATTATATTCTGAAAGCTTTTTGTTCGAAAATCGTGTTTTGTTATTGCTACAGAAAGTATTCCTCCTGCAAGGGCTGCAATAAAATATGCAGCTATTTCTGGTATGCCGTGAATCATGTAGCGCAATAATCCGTGGCTGAAAGGGAGCACATAATTGCCAACACCAAATGTCGCTATGCTACTTACCGCCCTTTCTTTTACAAAAGACCCGATTGCAGTCGCTATAACTGATGCGTTCCATGTTAAAATAAATATTGCTCCTGCGCCATAAAATAATGAAAAGAGTATGCAAAACGTCAATACTTTTAAATTATTGAGCAATATCTTCGTAAATAAATCTATTGACGTTGCTTGGGCATTCAATGCAAAAATAGTGTTTGTTTGTACTCTGAAAAGGTCAGCGGACATATCATGTGGTAAAAAAACATACCAGAAAGAATAAGATACTGTAATTCCTAAAAAAAGCATCATAAGAAAAAGTATTGCTTTACTGTGTTCTTCAAGAAGCGTTTTCTCTTCTTCAATAATCAAATCCTTAGACTCTTCTAGTTTTAATGCGCCGTATACTAAAGGAATGCAGGCGATAACTGTTAAAAACACAGATAAAAGGCCAGCATACTCATTAAAAACCCACATGCTCAAAGCAATTGCAAATGATGAGTAAAGCAAACCTAAGAAAAAAAGTTCCCATGGCTTTTTTTCTGCTTTTAATGGAGAGATTATTGCTTCTAAAACCATGTTGATTTTTTGGCTAACTCAATATATAAAGTTTTCTGTGAAAAGGAAGGGTTTAAATATGTTTTTATCTTACAAAATCTCATGAATTATGAAGAATTGCTTGAGCGTGGAATGAAAAATCTGCCCGAAATTGCTAAAGAAACTTTTCGTTTTGAGATTCCGAAAGTAAGAGGCCACATAGAAGGCAACAAGACAATTATCAGCAACATGAATCAAATAGCAGATATTTTGCACAGGCCTAAAGAGCATATATTAAAATATCTTCAAAAGGAGCTTGCTACCCCCGGTGAATTTAAAGGTTCTATTTTGGTGTTCGGAACAAAAATTTCTGCTTCTAGAATAAATGAAAAAATAGAACAATATACGAAAGAATATGTTTTATGTAAAGAATGCGGTAAGCCTGACACAAAGCTTTTCAAGGAAAGTGATTTTCTTTTTGTTAAATGCCAGGCTTGTGGTGCAAAACATTCTGTGAAGTGACAAAATGATTGTAAAGGTGCATGAAAGTGAAAAGGGAACGATCGTTGCTGTATGTGATTCTGATTTAATTGGCAAAAAATTTGAGGAAGATGATTTACAGCTTGATTTGACATCTAATTTTTACAAAGGTGAGGAGAAAAGTGATGAAGAAATTGGTGATTTGCTAAGAAACGCCTATTGCATCAATGTTGTTGGAAAAAAATCAGTTGAACTAGCGATAAAAGAAGGAGTCATTGATGAATCTGCTGTAAGAAAAATAGCAAAAATACCCTACTCTCAAGGATATTTGCACTAACCGAACCAAGCCCCTAAGCCAACTTGTTTTTCTTTTTCTTTGCCAAAAACACCTTCGATCCTTCTTTTCAAAAGTTCCAAACTCTGTTTCAGATATGAAGGAACGTCGTATTTTTTAGCCAAGCTTATTGAAGGTTCAAGATATTTTACAATCGATCCCTCTGAAATTGTGAATATTATCCTTCCTCCGCATTTTGTGCATTTTCCAACCAAAGGAGGTCTTCTATAGATCTCATTACATTTACTGCACCTGAATTTCTGCATTGAAAACTTTCTTAAATTTCCTTTTGTGTCTTTTAAGAAATGCTTTTCAATCACTAATCTTGCGACGTCTGATTGGTCAACAGCTCTTATTTTCTCAGCTAATTCCATCTGTCCTTTTAATTTGTCCTCCATACTAGGCAGTATCTTGTATGCAGAACATCTTACTCCAATATTTATGTTGGAAACATCGTGTGTGAATCCGTAACCTTCATACTGTTTTTCAGTTCCTAAATAATCTTTTAAAACAGAAATTTTCAATTCGGATGGATCTTTGTATTCCAAACAAGATTCATAAAATTCGAGAGGATAACGCCACGAAACATCTAACTTATGCACCATATCGTCAACTTCTGCAGGGTTTATTGTTGATGTCAAAACAAGAGGTGCGTCCATTGTTCTTCCTCCTCTTTTATCTGGCAAGTACTGTCTTGAGAAATTCAATAAAGCATCCATCAATAATATGACGCATGCTTCATCACCATCGCAATCTCTTCTTAAAGCGGCATGGAATAAAGGGTGTGCATAAAGACCCTGTGTTTCTGAAAACCCAATGATACGGCCGATCATCCCAGCAGAGATGTGTGGTGCTAAACCAATAACCAAATGACCGACAAGATCTTGAGGTTTGTTTAAATTGTAAAATGGTTCAAGATTATAAAACGAAACAAGAAGCTCATCTATAAATTTAGATATTTTAAATAAAATATCTGCAGCGCCTTCATCTAAAGATTCTTTGCTTGAAGGAAGTATTATGTCTTGTGGTTTTAGCTCAACTATTTGTTCCTCACTTTCTAAATTTCTGCCATTTATATCTTTTTCATATCCTAGTTCTTTTAATTTTTCTATTGAAGTTCCAATCTCTTTTGGTTTGAAATGAGTTATTGGAATTTCTGACATATCGTATCTCGTAGTTCCATCTTTATTAACAGTTATATCATATTTAGCTCTTAATATCCCTTTTGCGAGATGTTCTGGTATGTGATCTTTGTTGCTAGTTCCTTTAACACCTTTTATTAAATCGGGATACGTTTTCATATTTAATTTTGTTATTACGTTATTGAACAGCTCGACAATGTTGATTGACTGTTTAGAAAATGTTTTGTTTTTCCCGTGCATTTTGCATTCTTCTTGCTGCTGTCTGCCGCAAATATTACAAAAGTATATTTTTTTTGTTCTTTTTCCGCATTTATCACATACAGAAAAAACAGTTTCTTTTCCGCATTCACATTTGTAAAGTGGAAGTTCTGCTGTGATTTTTCCGGCCTCTAGAGCTGATTGAAAACTTCTCATTCTTCCACCTTCTTCTCCAACAGGGAATAGAACTTGTGGCGCACCTATTAATTTACGCATCTTGGCTTTTTCAGGTCTGCCCATTCTGGCTCCAATGAATGTGCCTGATTTATCTCTCACTTTTATTTTTGATATAATATTTATTATATCAACTGTTTTTTTGTCTTTGTTTTCCAAAATTTTTTGTTTTATATCATCAATTTTAGTTTTATTTGAGATATTCAATGTTGCCAATAATGATTCTGCATCATATTTATTAATAACAACGAATTCAGTTGCAACTATGTGTGGCAGGCCTATCATCTCAATCTTTCTTTTATGCTCCTTTTCAAGAGGCAGGATTATCTTGTTAACTCTACCATTGAATTCCTCAACTTTTCCTTTATCGAGCCAATCAACCACTCCCAATAAGTCGTCTGCTGAAAGAACATTCCAGTGGTAAGTATATCGTGGATGTAGCGGTATTTTTAGTTTCTCGCTTAAGTTTATTGCCGCTTTCGCAGACAGGTTTGAGTCAAAAGGATTTTTGAGTAGATAGTCTAAATCCTCAGCGCTTATTTCAACAAATTCTGACAATTTATCTAAATCTATATTGCCAAACAAATTAACAGTTGCTTTTTCGAGTTCTTGAACATACCACTCTTCACAATAACCAGCTGGAATTAATTTATGTGCTCTGTCTAAAAAATCGCCATAACTGACAAGAAAATCGCCTAAATAAAGTATTTCTTCTACTTCATTAGCATATTGTTTTGCAATAATTTCATTTTCAAGCCTTATGACATCGCCATTTCTTAATTTTACAATCGGACATTCTATTGTATCACAAACAGTTATCGCTGCTGCTTTTCCAGGACGTTCAACATGCGGCTGTACTCGCCGCCATTGAGTTTGGCCAGGACGTCTTATTCAAAACTACCATGGTAGAAGGATGTATTGATGCTGCAGAATATCCATTCACTCTACATTTTCCATATCTAAGTCTAAATCCTCCGTTTCTTAAAGGGTGTGTTAAAACAGGCCTTCCTGCAACTAAATCAGAAATGTAAGTGTAATCTGGTGTTATTTTTTGTTTGTTTTCTGATTCAATTTCTTTTAAGTTACCTGCTGCTTTAACTTCTTTTTGTATTTTCAAAAATTCCTCTAAAAATGACCAATCCAAATTAAAATCTTTACCCCATTTTTGCAGCTCTTTCCATATTTTTGGAGCCTTTAAAGCAGTCATCGACAGTACAAGGCACATCCCGCCTCTTATTTGATTTGTAGGTATTCTCGGTAAATCCTTATAATTGCTTACATCAATCTTTTCAGTTGGGTCTCCTGTTATTTCCACAGGTAGATTTTTAGCTAAAAATTTCACCTCTTTTTCACTGGGATGATATTGAAGATTAGTTACACGCTCATGATAGTCTTCCAATTCTGCATAGAATCTGTTTATCTCGTTTTCATCAGGATCATACTTTTCATAACCCATTACTTTTCTAATGTGGTCTGCAAGAACAACTGAAAAAGCTGCAGCAGTGCCTCCTGCACCTCTAATAGGACCTGCATAACTCATTGCTAAATACTCTTTACCATCTCTTCTTTTTTTAATGAGCAATTCGACAAATCCTTCTAAAGGTGCTGAAACTATGCCTACAGTATGGTATGTAAATCCTGTTCTTATTCCGACTTCCATTGCTTCTCTTTTATCTTTAAACTTGCAGAATTTTTCTTTTGCTACCTCTTCTGCAATTATCAAAGCAACTTCCCATGATAAAGGCCTATACTGTTTTTCGAGTTCTTGGATTCTTTGTGGTACTCCTTTACCAACAAGCTGAGGTGCAACTGCTGAAATAAGGCCCTCTACACGTTCAGCCATGTTTCTTGCTAAAGGAATGTCTACTTTGTCTTCTGGGTCATAGCCTTTCTTTCTTGCTTTCTCAGCTATTTCGTATGCTTTTCTTAAATCATTTTCAATTTTCTCAAAATATTTTTTTATTGATTCGCTTTGCATTTTCTAATTCACTTTCCAAAATTCAATATTTTAACTTCTCTTGTTTTCAGGTTTACAATAGGTACTTTGCATGGTTCTGGGTTGTGGCCAACTTTTTCCTGGAATGTTGTTTTAGACTGCCAGCAGCTTCCGCAGATGGTTGTTACACCCCTGTAATTTTTAACAGCTGACTTATGGATGTGACCTGTTATGAAAAAATCTGGAACTGTGCTTATAATCAAATTATCTTTCTTTTGATTTGGTAAATATAATGTTGATGTGTGTGTTGGTGCAAGATGCCTTTTCTGCAGCAAAAATTTCATTATTAAATCTGCTCTGTCATAACCGCCCTGCATTCTTATGCTATCTACTTCTGCAACATAATGATCAAAAGAATAGCCGTGGTACATTAATACATCAAAACCTGGAAAGTTTTTATCGGATGCGATGTTAACCAATGCAGGATTGCTTACTAAAACAACGTTCGGCAGCTTCCAGATTGCTTCTGCAAAATCTGAATATAATTTTGGCTGCGGCTCTGATATTCTCATAGCATCGTGGTTTCCAGGGCATATTATTATCTTAATTCTTTCGGGTATTTGCTTTAGCAAATCTGAGCATCGTTTGTATTGTTCATAAATATCTTTAATAATAAGTTCTGAATCTTGCTCAGGATAAATACCTACGCCATCAACCAAATCGCCTGTTATGAAAACATAATCTACTTTTGAAGCGATTTCTTTTTGTTTATCATTACCAGTTTCGCCTTTTAACCATTTTAAAAATTTAAAAAATTCCTCCTCTAAAAAATATTTTGAGCCGACATGTATGTCTGAAAGGAATACTGCGTATGATTCTCTATTTGATTTTTTTAATTCTTTGGTCAGTATGTCTGGATAAATTATATTATTTGCAAAAATTATGTTATCTCCATTAACTCCAACTACACCTATCACTTCATCATGAACTATATTTTTTGATGCTTCGATTAATTCCGGTTTACTTTTACTTATCAAAACTTTTATTATCCCTGTAGGGTCTTCTACAGTTAACATTACATTGTCATTCTTAGTAACTTGTTTTTCTAATACCATACCTATGATGGAAACTGTGCTTTTGTCTTTTTTATTAGAGAGCCTATTTATAGAAGTTATATTTTGCAATTCTTGCCTGTTTTGCAGCATTTGCCTTAATGTTTCATATCGTACATTGAAGAAATTTATAAAGTCTTGTACTTCTACTTTTTTTTCATCTTCTTCATAAGAAAACAAAATTTTGACATTGTTGTCTATTGTCGTGGTTTCTTGATGTTTTAATATCTTATTTAAATCATCATTTATAATAAATGTATTGTTTGATTTTAATTTTTCAGATAATAGTGAATAAAGTTCATTTAGGTTTTCTGTTCCTTTTATTTTATTTAGGAAATCTTCGTCTATTAAAATGCCTTTTTCTAAAAAAAACTTGACAATGTCTCTTTTTTTGTCTTCTAGCATAGCAAACATTCAAGAATACAACAAAGGTTAAAAATCATCTTTGTTTTTCTTGAATTTGATGATTTTGCCTTATAAACCTAAACTCTGTTCCAAAATCTCTTTTATTTTAGGTTCTAAAGTGCTTTCTATTGATAAAGATATCTCTCTAGTTCTTCCGTAACGTCCTTTTGATATTACTTTGCCGTTTATTATCCCAAGCATATCAAGCTCAGATATTATGTCTGATATTCTTCTTTGTGTTAAAGGTCTGATTTTTATTTTTTGGCAAATGCTTTTATAAAAATCATAAACTTCTCCAGTAAGTAAATTTGATTTTCTTTTCTCAAAAATATTTATTATTGCGTAAAGTGTTGCCTGTATTTGTTTAGGTTGTGTTTTTATAAGATCTAACATCTTATCACTATCTATTTTATCTTCTGCTTCATCAATATGTGAAATGGTTACTTTAGATAGTCCTTTTCTTTCAGCTATTTCGCCTGCAACCCTAAGCAATTCGAGAGCTCTTCTAGCATCACCATGCTCTCTTGCTGCATAAGCAGCGCATTTTTCAATAACTCCTGGTGATATTACATTTTCTTTGAATGCTTTGCTGGCTCTTTCTCTTAAAATATCTTGTAATTGTAACGCGTTGTATGCTGGGAAAAGTATCTCTTCTTCAGATAATGAACTTTTAACTCTTGGATCAAGATTTTCTGTAAACACTAAATTATTCGATACGCCAATAATAGATATTTGTGTGTTTTTAAGTTCTGAATTTATCCTTGTTAAATTATATAAAACTTCATCACCTGTTTTTTCAACGAGCTGGTCAATTTCATCTAAAATCAATATAACTAATTGATTTTGTTTATCAACAACATTGAAAAATATTTTATAAACTTCTTGTGTTGGTAGACCTGTTGAAGGTATTGCTTCACCAAACTCATTAACTATTTGAGAAATAAGCCTATACTCAGTATCTGCAATTTTTTTTAATTTGCAATTAAGATAACATATTTTAATAGGTATGTTTTTTTCTTCTGCTATTTTCTTAATATTATTAACAACATATTGCACAGAAAGCGTTTTGCCAGATCCTGTTTTACCATATATAAATAAATTAGATGGTTTTTGTAGCTTTAAAGCAGGGGCTAAAATTTGAGCTATTTGTTGTATTTGCTCTTCTCTGTGTGGTATGTTGTTTGGTGTATAATTTAATTGTAGGACTTTTAGGATCTTTAATGGCAATATTAAT
>FWPV01010963.1_pt1 | contig 14254 bp, 15 predicted proteins | sample 2228371 | NCBI WGS metagenome assembly FWPV01 (sample SAMEA103939776, study PRJEB20133) | metagenome
TATGGGAAGCGCCCATGACATATGAGGTGCGTTAGGGCAAAAAGGGGAAGGGTTTCGCTGCGCGAAACCCTTCCCCTCCGGTCAAGGCCAGAAGGAGCAATTTGCTACGAACTATCACAATCATCAAAGGCATCCAGAAATGGCCTTGGGATCTCCGCTTTGCCATCAGCCGTCTTGCTCTGCCTGTTGATAAACTCCTGGCAGCCTTCGATGAACCTGACAAACATGTCGAAATCTGAGAATATCGCCGCGCCCTGAGCCTGTCCCTCCAGCAGCAACTGGACTTTGTTGTTCTCAGCCAGATAAATGTGGACCTGCATGTTCCTGCGCCCTGCCTCTGCTTTTAATTCACTCTGCTGATTGCAGCGCGTCTAATGCTAGCACGCGCAACATGGATTAGACTATAGCCAGAATTGACTTTTTTGTTTATTGATTAGTACCTGCAAAGCAGATGGTACGAAAAACCGACATTGTACGCCTCAATTACTTGACCCAACCTAACCATTTACCCAACACAGGTGTTCCTTCGGTTGCCAGCATACTACGAACCCTCGTTCAGTATAAGGGCAACTGTGCGCTCCCTTCCCCTGCCTGCAACCCCGCATGACTATTTTCCCATCTGTACTGACCTGGAAGAGCTATTGTATGAGAATGGTAGGTATCGTAATGTTTGGACAGGATTGTAGCAGTTAAGGCAACTGGTCGAACGGTTTATCGACGGGCGATATAGGGAGGCAACCATGGACACGAAGAGCAAGGCAAAAGCGAACAAATCTACGATGGCATCGAATCCGCAATTCGGATGCGGAGAGAGTCAGCCCATCGCCTCACAAGACCCAGCTATAGACCTTTTTGTTGTTCATGAGCAGAGCGCTGTCCAGGCTGCCCGGAATTCCCCACGGGCACATCAAGTCTCTATATCTATTGAGAGAGCCCAACCGGAGGAGTACAACCAGTATAGGATACTGCTTGAGAACAGGGTTGCACAGGTCGCGTCCCGCGTTGCCCACGAGTTAAACAGCCCTCTCTCCACAATCCTGCTCTATACACAGCTTCTGCTTAACAGAGGCAATCTGGATGAAACAGCGCAGGACGGGCTGGAGATAATCTTCAGAGAGGCAGAGTATGCTGCGCTGGTCACCACCAGCCTGTTCTTCTTTGCCCGCAGAGAAAAACCTGAGAAAAAGCTAATATCCATACAGGATGTCCTCCAGAGGACGCTGGAGCTCCACGTTCCCGACCTCATGGCAAAGGATATAGGTCTGGTGGTCAAGATACAACCTGACATCCCCGAAATTATGGCTGACCCCCATCAAATGCAGCAGCTCTTCAACAATATAATCAAGAATGCCGAGCAGTCCATGCTGGAGTCACACGGCAGGGGCACTTTGCATGTTGCAGCCTGCCGGACAGGCGAGTTCGTCAAGATAACCTTCCAGGACGACGGCGCCGGAATCTCGCGGAAAGACCTGAAGAGGATTTTCGAGCCTTTCTACACCTCCAGAAGCACAGGTGGCCTTGGCCTCGGTTTGACCATCTGTAGCAGTATTGTCGAAGCTCACGGCGGCAATATTTACGCCCTGAGTGATGAAGGTCAGGGCGCAACCATAGTCATCGAGCTGCTCATCTCCGCATAAGTATCGGAATTCCCAATTTTGCTTTGCTTGCAATATAGCTCCTGCATCTCCCGATTAATCATGATTGGGAACAAAGACCCGACGATTTCGAGAGTCTCCTGAAGGACGTACCATCTATTCTTTGCCACAATCCTCACATTTTCCACAAGCGCCGGCTTATGTCGGCTGACTATTTTCTAGAGCAAAATGAACATCAGGGCGATTGATTCACCATATCGGGAAGCGTATAGTGAGCCCGTGGTACCACAAAGGGGGGATTGAGCGAAGAAGCCTGCGAGGTTAGCGGTCGAAAGACAAATAGCTTAACCTCAGCATCAAGCCACCTTTCCCATAACATAACCTTCCGTCACAAGTACAGGAGACAATGAGATAGAGAGGATCTGGGAAATGTCACCAGCGATTCGTTTGTCATCGCCTTATCGGAGTTGGGGATGGGATCGGGTGACACTCTGGTCATAGCCGCACAGGCTGCACTCCAGCAATTCGTCGGGCTGGACGAAGAGGACAACCCGATTTACGCAGAGGAGAGCGCCTGGGCAGAAGGTACAGCCATCAGAGAGGGCAAGAACTGGGCTATGTACTTCACCTTCACCATTGAATAGCGAGAAATCCAGGACCGAGGTTAAGCACTTCGACCCGACCTGGCAGCATCTGCTTCCTCCAGGGGTCAAGTTCTCCGCTGGAGAACTTGACCCCCTTTTTGCAGTAATTTGACAGGAGCAGAAATCATGGTCTAACATGCTGGCAAATCAAACGTCACTTCGCAAGAAAGGAATCAGAGTGCATGTTTTCCGACAGGCTAGCATCTTTCTATCAGTCTATCTGTTGCAAATTGTTCAGGAGAATGGAGAAGTCGAGGGCCTGGCCCGAGGCTGTGTACCTGCTCAACAACGCCCCCGAAGAGATGTGGGGTGTAGTCGGTGAGAGCTACACCAACTGGTTGTACCAGCAGGGTTTCTTCGCCGCCCTGATTAAGTGTGTTGCCCCGGACAGACCGTCATTGAAGCTGGTAGACCTGGGTTGCGGGCATGGTAAACTGGCTCCGGTGAGCGTATTTTTCACTCATCCCAATGGCGAATATCTCGGCATAGATATTCAGCAAAGTTGCATCGATTTCTGCAGGCGCAAGTATTCACACCTCCCGCGCGTTAAGTTCCACCTGTCCAGTGACTTCAATGCGCGCTATTCCGACTCTTCCCCGAATTCAACGTCCGGCAATCAATCCTACGGCGCAGACTGGCCTGTTGGCGACGAATCGATAGATCTGCTGATAGCAATCTCACTTTTCACACATCTTCAGGAAAAAGATGCTTACGGGTATATCAATAGAATACACTCAATCTTGAAACCTGACGGTCTGGCGATTATAACCTGCCACATTGTCGAAGAGCCGAGGAAGCAGCCAGGTTTTATCTTCAGCTATAACCCGATGCTCGCCAGCCTGATGAGGTTCTCCACCCCACTTCCCCCCAGCTATAACTGGTTCACCTGCAGTCCCGAATTGCCTGAGTCCGGCATAGCCATGAGTATTGCAGGGCTGAATAGCCTGATACGGGGTAAATTTCGGAAGGAGTTCACCACGAACGGTTCAGCGACGGGCGGTAATGACCCTCTGGCGCAGCATGTCGTGGTGCTAAGGAAACTTCCCGCGTAAAGACGCTGAGTGTTTGACATGCAACGCGGGGTAGAGCTCTGCTTCTGACCGTTCGTGAGACCGGTGGGCAATTGTCCCTCCAACCTGTCAGAAAAGCAATGTAATTGCAATTTTTGGTAGCTTTAGTTAACTAAGGTCAGGTGAAATAATTTGACCGATGAAAATGAAAGTGGTAGGCTTTAAAGTTACCACAGACAGTTTCCTGGGCATCATGCTAGCTTCAAACGACCCGATAAGAGATAACATCGAGCAGACCCCGCGTCCGTCAGGTAATGGACAGGATGATCCATCTGTGCTGTTCTTTATTAACAGCCTGATAGAACAAAACAGCGAACTCGCGGGCAAACTGGAGCAGATCGATTCCCTGCTAAAGCTGGCGGAGGAGGGAGTCCTCGAAGTTACCCCCAGAATTGAGTCAGTCAGAGCGGAGGCTGATAATAATGCCCTGGAAAAGATAGCCGCAGCAGACCTGGAAGCGCAGGACATACTCAGAGAAGCCAGAGAAAAGGCAGAGTCAATCAAGAGAGCTGCCGAAGAGGAAGCCGCCAGAATAGTCCAGGAAGCAAAGGCCAGAGCGGCGCAGGAGGCACTGCTCATCAAGAAAGAGGCAGAGCAACTGCTACAGAAGAGCAAAGCTCAAGCCAGGTCTGCCACCTCGAAAGTCAGTTCAGCAGAGGGTGAGGGGGTATCGGCTGCTGGGAATGGACTACAACCTGATCTGGAACATGAGCAGAATGAGACAGCAAAAAGAGAGCGAGCCACGCTTTACAATGGAATCGTCGAGCTCTACATACCCCCGCCCGTATCCATAGGTCCTTTGCGCGACCTGATCAAGCTCCTGCAGTATAGCCCCGGGATAAAAATACTCTCGCTCGACTCCGCAGCTAACCGCGGCTTGAAGTTGAAGCTATTTCTGCAGAAACCTGTGCCGCTCATCAAGATTCTGAAATCGATGCCTCAAGTCGAGCGGGTCTTGCTGGAATCCAGAAAGAATCAGGACATGAAGCTTTTTCCTGAGCCGGCCGATTATAAAAGCCTACAGGTCAAGATTCGAAAATAAAAGACAACTCCCTGACCGCCACGGTAACCCCACTCTAGTCTTTCGTTGCCCGGTACACCGACCAGCTTGCGATGACTTTAGCCACCATGTGGTGATCCTGTTCTATCTCCGACTCCAATACCACGATTCTCTTGCCCCGGTGAACTATTCTTGAAGCGCAGGTGATGGTGCCCGATCTCACCGCCTTAAAATAGACTATCTTGCTCTCTACAGTAGAACACATCTCATCTTCGGCAAGGGTTGAATACAAAGCAGAGCCCATGCCGGAGTCAGCCATGGCGAAGATGACGCCACCGTGCATGGTCCCATAAGGGTTCACCAGATTCTCATTGAACTCCAATGTGCACTCACTGTATCCGTTTTCCACTTTCCTGAATTCCAGCCCTATCAAATCATGAAAGGCGCTGAATCCTTTTGACAATGGAGACATTCTCTCCGGCATGACTGCCTCCTCCGTAATCAAATAGAACGCCATGTTTAGCAGGTTTCGGGCATAATTGTATCACGCCTGATAAATTCACAAAACAAAACGGCTGGCTTTAAAGTGTACAATATTGACAAAGACAGGCTGACTGCCTAAAGTGTTTTTTATCGAGCTGTGCCATGAGAGTAACGGACCGCATAGTCCAGATTCGTGGCAGATGGGGCAGCGGCTTCCTGGGAGCCAATGTATTCTTGCTGCTCGACTCCAAACTGACCATTGTGGATACGGGGTTCAAGGGCAGAGCCATGCCCATATTGAAGGAAGTGCGGCTGCATGGTTATCACGCCTCTGATATTACTGGCATCATTATCACGCATCACCACGCAGACCACATGGGCAGCCTAGCCGAACTCAAGAAGCTCACAGGCGCAAGAGTCATTGCTCACACTGCTGATGTGCCATTCATAGACGGCAGCCGTCCCCAGCCAGGGCCATCACGGCCTGCTTGGCTTGCCAGGGTGCTCTCCCCCTTCCCCAAGCTCTGGAGTGCCGTACCTGCAGCAGTGGAACAGCCTGTCAGTGATGGAGACGAACTTCCGATTCTCAGCGGAATCAAGGTACTGCACACACCGGGACACACTCCAGGGAGCATCACTCTGTACCTGAAACAGGAGAAGGTGCTCATCGTGGGAGATTTGCTCGCCAACAGGTTCGGCTTGAGCCTACCCTCGAGGATGTTTACAGTTAATCTGGCGCAGGAAATCGAATCGATAAACAAAATACTGAGTCTTGATTTCGAGACAGTCTGCTTTGGCCATGGCCCAGCGCTTACACGGAATGCACACGAGTCCATTTCCAGGCTTGCCCGGAAGTTTGAGGGCAGGTATGTCAGGTAAAATCCATAATGAAACAGTCTGGCGCAATATTTCTGGTCAACGAGGATGGCAGGATTCTCCTTGCGCATACAATAGAAAAGCGCCCTGGCTCCCCCCGAAGGAGGAGGTTCAGCCAGATGAGACGCCCGAGGAAGCAGCCAGGCGCGCGGTGGTCGAGGAACTCGGGCTGGCGCCTGATTCTTTCGCCGATATTAAGGACTTAGGCCCTGTTACTTACAAAACAAAGTCCAAGACGATACACTGCTTCGCAGCCAGATATACGGGCAAAGACGATGCTGTCCGCCTCGACTGGGAGAACGACCGCTACGGCTGGTTCACGGCAGATGAAGCGCAGCGTGTCATCAAGGAAGAATTCGCTCCGGTAATCGCCAGAGCAATACAAATTGTTCATGCCGTCTGAGGCGTAGATTGCAAAAAGGATGCTGATTTGTCCGAAACATGCGGGTACGCCGGAAAGATTTTGCGCGTTGATTTATCAACGAGGAAGATAACCACTGTGCCAACCTCGGAGTATGCGCAAAGGTTCCTCGGCGGGAGAGACATTGCCGCCAAAATCTACTGGGATGAAGTGCCGCCCGAGATAAAAGCCTTCGACCCTGAGAACAGGTTGATATTTGCCACCGGACCAATAGCGGGGCTTAAAGGCGTCAGCGGTTCAAGATGGGTGGTCTGCAGCAAGACTGCCCTCACAATGCCGGAGCACTTCAACTACGCCAATCTGGGCGGAGACTGGGGCGCTCATCTCAAGCTCGCTGGCTATGACGCGCTGGTGGTTCACGGCAAATCGGATAAGCCTGTCTATCTACTAATACAGAACGACGCCGTTCAAATCAGAGGTGCCTCCACACTATGGGGCAAAAGCACCATAGAAACAAGAGGGATACTGAAAGAGCAACACGGAGGCTCGGTCAGCGTCGTGGCGTGCGGTCCGGCGGGTGAAAACCTGGTCGCCTTCGCCTCCATCCTTGCCGATAAAGACGCCAGCGGCTCCAGTGGGCTGGGCGCTATTATGGGCTCCAAGAAGCTCAAAGCAATTGCTGTAAGTGGCAGCGGCAGGGTAAAGATTGCCGAGCCTGACAGGTATCAGGAGCTGGCTAGGTACGCCAGAGAATTGAGAAAAGGGTTCGGCATGGGCACAACCCCGGGGGTGGACGGGGGGATGAAATTGCAACGGGATTATTGCTACGGCTGCACGGGCGGGTTCTGCTTTAGGTCCACTTACACGGCATCCAACGGCAAGACAGGCAAATATATGTGCGGCTCCGCCACCTTCTATATACTGAGGGCGCGTAAATATTACGGCAAATGGAACGAGGTGCCTTTTCTCGCCAACATGCTCTGCAATGAATATGGCGTCGATACCCATCAAATAGATGTGATGATGCAATGGCTCTCCAAATGCTATCAGGAAGGCATCCTCAGCGAACAGGAGACGGGAATTCCTCTTTCAAAACAGGGTAGCCTGGAGTTCATAGAGACGCTGGTTAGGAAGATCGCGCTCAGAGAGGGATTCGGCGATTTACTGGCGCAGGGAACAATTCGAGCAGCAGAGGCGGTGGGACCGCGAGCAAAAGAGCAGCTCACCGACTACATCACCACAAGCGGGCATTTCGCCCTCATCGAGGGCCCCCGTATGTACATCTCAACAGGTCTGCTCTACGCTATGGAGCCGAGACAGCCCATGAGCCAGTTGAACGAGATGGGTCCATTGAACCTCTGGCTGATGTGGGTTTACAGGCAGGAAGGAGCATTTGTTTCCAACGATGTTTTCCGCGCTATCGGCAGTAGGTTTTTTGGAAGCGAAAAGGCAGTGGACTTCACTACATACGAAGGCAAGGCGCTGGCTGCAAAGATGATACAGGACCGCGAATACGCCAAGGACTGCCTCATCCTGTGCAGCTACCTGTTCCCCGTCATGTTCTCAAAGAATACTCCTGATCACGTGGGTGATTCTACGCTCGAGAGCAGGATTCTTTCCGCAGTCACCGGAAACGAAATAGACGAGGCTGGACTTTACAGGATTGGCGAGCGCGTATTCAACCTGCAAAGAGCCATTCTTGCCCGGGAAGGGCACAGGGGCAGAGAGAGCGACACCATCTCCGAATACAACTTTACCAAACCGCTGAAATTCGACCTGCACAACCCGGAACTGCTTTCTCCGGGAAAAGGCGATGAGGTAACGAGCAAAAAGGGCGCTGTTCTCGACAGAAAGAGGTTCGAAGAACTCAAAGACGAGTACTACGGCCTGAGGGGCTGGGATATTGCTACGGGCCTGCAGACCGAAGCCAGACTCAAGGAACTAGGCCTGAAAGACATAGTGGACGACCTGGCGCAAAGACGCCTCCTGGCACATAAATAGAACGGCACAGCAACATTCCTCTATGCAAGCGCATAGCGTGCATCATTGCCCGGTCGGTCAGAGCACAGGGCGAACCTATGTGTTCGCCCTCGTTACTTCTTCAATGCCTTTATGAAATCAGCCATGCTCATGGCTGCCAGCGTCAGGGTCTGAAGCGTGCCCCTGGCACCCAGCTCCAGCGCCACTCTGACCACTGCTTCATTATTAGGGGCATCAAGGATGTTGACGAAATCATACGGGCCAAGCACGGCATATTGAGACAGAATCTTGACGCCCATGGCTTCGACTTCTTTGTTGACCTCCTGTAGCCTTGCCGGGTTCTGCTTTACGGTTTTCCTGCCTTCGTCTGTCAGCGTAGTGAGCATAATATAGGTTGCCATCGGTCTACCTCCCCTCATGATTTTCTAACGATAGGTGCATTTGAACTGATGGGATACAAGCGCAAATGCAGAAACAGGTTCCTCTTTCGAGGAAGCAAACGAGAACGAGAAGGATGCCGAATATCCCGGGATGCTCCCGAGCGATTCAGTGGGAGTCTTGTACCACTTTCGAGGATTTTTGTCAATAACCAGCGCGTGCGGGGACAAGACTTCACTGGACAAATGATTTTGCCACCGATATGATAGTTCATACACACTCCCTCAGAGGTTACAAACCATGAAAGAGACCTACGATGTCGTAGCAGTAGGTGGCGGCATAGCCGGCTCAGTGGCTGCCAGATTCTCGGCACAGCATGGTTTCAAGACCCTTCTTATTGAGAGAGCAAAAACCCCCAGGAACAAACCCTGTTCGGGAATACAGTTCCCTTATCTGGAGAAACTTGTTGGGGAAAAGGTCCCCCGCGAGATACTGTGCCAGAACGAGTTGAATCGAGTAGAGATGGTGACCCCCAGTGGCAGGGTTGTGAAAGGTCGCATGAAAATGTTGAACTTCTGGAGGTCAACCTTTGATAGCTGGCTAAACTCCCTTGCAGTTCGCGCTGGCTCCGCTTTCTACGATGAGAGCAGATTCCTGGATTTGCGCATGGAGCCGGAATGGGTAACGCTGGTCATAAACAGCAAAGACGGCGAAAGAAGCATCAGGACACGCTATTTAATTGGTGCAGACGGCTTGAATTCCACTATAAGAAGGAAGCTGCGTCCTCAGGATTTCACACACAGGTCTGTAGGCGCTGCAATAAACTACTATTTCGCAGGTGACGCAAATCTGGATCCCGGCACGCTCTACATGTTCTATTCCAGAGATTTCTCACCCCTGATGTTTGCCTGGGTTTACATGAAGGACAACCAGTGGGTGGTGGGCACAGGTGCCGACAAAGAGCCGCTTGCGTATGCGGAGCGATTTTTAACCTATGTCCGGGAGAGATACAACCTCCGCGCGCAGTTAGTGAAAAAAGAGGGGTTCAGTTCACCGATGGAAAGCACGGTTTATCTGGGCTGTGACAGGGTCTTGATGGCAGGTGATGCCGCCGGTCTGGTTGATTTGTACCGCGGCCTGGGCATGGACAATGCCGCTTTGAGCGGCCGGCTGGCAGTGAAAGCGATTGTCGAATCTGAAAGGATCGGTTGTATGCCTATAGAGGCTTATCAACGCTTCATGAGCAAGGTTGTACGGCAGATAGAAAGGAACGGGAAAAGGCAGGCTGCCAGATATGCCAGCAATGAGAGCCTCGAGAATAGCCTGTCAACTTTCAATCTGGTCAAGGACGGGATGCTGATGCTGGCGGCTGCCCGGTTAAACAGAGTGCTATCTCCCGAAAGGGTTATAATGCTGCCTCTCTAGCAGAATATGTCGAAGAGGGAGAACAGAATGGAGAAGTGGCTTCTGACCGTGGAGAGCAACTGCGCCGACCCATCACGAGAGAAGGAGTTCAACGACTGGTACGCCACAGTGCACCTGCCAGACATCCTGGAGACACCGGGCTTCATTAGAGCTGCGAGGTACGAGAACATGAACCCGGGCGAAGGACAGGGCAAATTCCTTGCCGTGTACGAAATCGAAAGCAATGATATAGCTCAGACGCTGGTGGAATTCACCGAGAATGTCAATAAGAAAGCAGAGCAGGGACGCATGAGCGAACTCGTAATCGCTGTAGGCGGAGGCCTCTACCGCCAAATAACCCCGCCTGTCGAGAGACGATAGAGGCTGTCAAGGTGAAACAACACTACGGATACGCGAGCAGGATTCTGAGAGTAGATTTATCTTCAGGTAATATCGCCGACGTACCTACATCCAATTACTCCGAGCACTTTCTCGGCGGAAGAGGCATCGCCGCCAGAATCTACTGGGAGGAGGTGCCTCCGGGCGTAAATGCCACCGACCCCGAGAACAGGCTCATTTTCATGACCGGCCCCGTTTGTGGCGTCCCGGGGTTTGCCAGCAGGTTCCAGATTTGCGGCAAATCCATCGCCACCAATAAATTCTCTTATTGCAATCTCGGCGGCTCATGGGGCGCTTATCTCAAAGGGGCAGGTTATGACGGCGTTGTAGTCCACGGAAAGGCTGATAGACCCGTATATATCTGCATCGATGAGGCTACGGTAAGCATAAAAGACGCCTCCCATCTCAAGGGCATGGGCGGCTTCGATGTCGAGAAGGCGATAAAGAAAGAGATGGGCGAATCCGCCCGTGTGCTGACCGTGGGGCCCGCAGCCGAGAACATGGTCAGCTTCGCTACCTTCCTGGCATCCGATAATTCGGTGGGGGCAGGGGGACTGGCGGGTGTCATGGGCTCCAAGAATCTCAAAGCCATCGCCGTCAGAGGCAACAGAAAAGTTGAAATAGCCAGCCCGGATAAGGTCGCCAAGCTGAGAAGCAGAGTTCGCGAGATGCACCCCAAGTTTATAGAGTCGCTGCTTCTGGCAGGGCTTATAACGCCCGCCAGCAGGTTCAAAAAGAGCGTGTGTCTTGCCTGCCCCACCGGGTGTGTCCGCGCCACATACGGCAAGCCAGATGGCGAAGAGCGCAAGTTCATGTGTCAGGCTGCCCTTTTCTATGAGACCCGCGCGCAGCGTTACTACGGGGACACCGAGGTCGCCCTCAAGGCGACAGAGCTGTGCGATAACTACGGTCTGGATACACCCGCCACCGAGACCATGATTATGTGGCTGAGCAGATGCCGCTACGAAGGCATATTGACCGAGGAGGAGACAGGTATTCCGCTTTCTAAAATAGGAAGCTACGAGTTCATCGAAACGCTGGTGAGGAAGATTGCGCTTAGAGAGGGCATCGGCGACCTTCTGGCAAAGGGCACGCACAAAGCAGCAGAAGCCCTGGGGGACAGAGCGAAAAGGCTCATCAAGGACTACATGACCAAGACCGGCGATAACGAGATATATGGTGCGAGACAGTACATCACCACCGGCATCTTCTACGCCATCGAACCCAGGTTCCCCATTCACCAGCTCCACGAGATAAGCATACCCGTCATGCTCTGGGCAACGCGCGCCCAGGGAGTCCGGGAGATACCTGCGACATCCGAAGCTATACGCATTCTGGGCAAGAAGTTCTGGGGCAGCGAGATTGCCGCCGACTTCTCCACTTACGAAGGAAAGGCGCTTGCCGCCGCCAGGATCCAAGACCGGGAATACGCCAAAGAGAGCCTGATTCTCTGCGACTTGTTCTGGCCCATCTATTTCACTCACGCAACGCCGGACAAGGTCGGAGACCCCACGCTGGAGAGCCAGATTTGCGCTGCGGTGACAGGGCGAGATATAGACGAGCAGGGACTGTACAGAATCGGGGAAAGGGTGCTCAACCTGCAGAGGGCTATCCTGGCACGAGAAGGTCACAGGGGCAGAGAATACGACACCATAGATGAATACAACTTCACCATGCCCTTAAAGGGCGATTTCGGCAATCCCGACTGCATCGTCCCCGGTAAGGACGGCGAGGTCTTCTCCCGCAAGGGAATGGTCGTTGAACGCGAGAGGTTCGAAGCAATGAAGGACGAGTTCTACCAGATTCGGGGCTGGGACGCAGCCACAGGCTTGCAGACAAGGGCCAAACTCGAAGAGCTCGGTCTGTCCGATGTAGCCCGCAGGCTGGAAGTAGAAGGGCTATTGAGATAGCCCTGCGTACTTAATCGGAAAATATTTAGGCCACACCAGCGCATCCAGCAGCGCCGTTTGAATACAGAAGAAAACGCTTCCTGCAACTGCCAGCCAGCGTAGTGGCGCCGACTCGACAGGCTCCAGCCCCAGAAGCGACAGAAGCAAGCCCAGAGAAGCCAGCCCGACCACAAACAACGTGATGCGGATTGCCCACCAGAGCGCCCTGCCGGGCTTCTTTACCATAGCGACGGTCAGCGGCATCCACAGTGCTGAAGGGAACAGTATAAGCCCGTACAGCACAAGAAACAGCTTGAAGTCAAATGTCCCGGCAATCTCTGCCACATCGGGGTCGATGCGGAAGAACACATAGTAAGAAAAAGCGAAAAATCCTGCTGCTGCAAGCAGCATGCAGACCGTGTACAACGGTCTGAGAGTCGCAGGCACGCCGCCCCAGAGGGCATTGCTGTTGGCAGCGTCAGACCGTATCCCCTGCACATAGCTCCCTATGACTAATATACCGCCTGCAATATTCATTCCACCCAGAGCTATCTGCAATGAATGCATACAGCACCTCCGCCTCCGCAAAATTTTGGACTCTTCTCAGATTGGCTTCTCCGCAATCAGGGCAACGCCCACAGCGTTTGGCCCCACATATGTTCCCATCGCGGGGCCTAATGTAGCCCTTATCATTCGCTCCTTCGGGAAAACATTAGCCAACCTTTGAGCCAGCGATTCAGCCTCATCTGGATTCGTGGTCTGCATGACCGACATCTCCTTAAGAGCGCCCAGACTGCCTACAATCTCACACAATCTATCGATAGCCCTGGCGCGGGTGCGCACTCTGGCGATGGGCAATATTTCGCCCCGCCTGATAGCCAGTACAGGGCTTATCTTGAGGATATTGCCCAGAAATGCCTGCGCCCTGCCGATGCGTCCGCCCTTGTACAGGTATTCCATCGTACTGAACACACCGTAGGTTATAGTGCGCGGAATAGCATCTTTCAGCAGCGCCTCTATATCTGCCAGACTGGCTCCCTCGCGGGCTGCCCTGGCAGCGATAACAGCAAGCAAGCCACAGGCCATCGAGGCTGTCTGGGAATCCACTACCGAAATAGGATGCTTCACTTCAGCCGCACCAAGCCTTGCCGACTCGCAGGTGGCGCTCATAGCGGCTGCTACATGTATGGACACGATGGCATCCGACTTCCTTGACAGCATTTGATAGACTTCCCTGAAAGTCCCCGGCGAGGGCACCGAGGTCTTGGGCAGTGTTGAATTGGTCTGAAGTCTCCGATAGAACTCATCGGTGGAGAGCTCCACACCGTCCTTATATACCTCGTCCCTGAAGTGCACGTTCACAGGTATCACAGTGATGCCAAGCTCTTCAGCTACCTTACGCGGCAAATCACAGGTACTATCGGTTACTATCCTCACCATCATTGACACCCCCACACTAAATATCGGGGAGTACAGTCTTACAGGAATCATGTCCATTGTCAAGTGACGGTAAGACTCGTAAAATGGGCACAGGCTCAAGGAAGTTGCAGGCAGCATAGATGAGCACCGTTTACAGACAGGGATTTAAGAAGACCTGGACCAAGTGCCAGAATTGTGGCAAGGAATCTATCCTCATCTCAAGTGCGCTGGGATTGTGTTCGGAGTGCATTCGCAGGGACTTCGACCGCCTTCTGCCCGTGCTCGAGCAGGCGCACATCGCAGCCAGAATGCCCTTTGACCTCCCTGGGTGCATACCGCGAGATGAAGCAGGCGCCCAATGCAAGCTCTGCGCCAACGAGTGTCGCGTCTCCCCGGATGGCAGAAGCTACTGCGGCTTGCGCGTGAACAGGAACAACAGGCTCGGAGGCGCAGACGCTGCCAAGGGCAATGTGAGTTGGTATTATGACCCGCTACCCACCAATTGCGTAGCCGACTGGGTCTGCCCCGGCGGCACAGGCGCAGGGTACCCCAAATATGCCTATTCCCAGGTCGCTGAACATGGGTACAAGAATCTTGCGGTGTTCTATCAGGCGTGCTCCTTCGATTGCCTGTTCTGCCAGAACTGGCACTATCGCCAGCAGGCAACACAAGAGCCCAGAGTCGATGCCGCTGAACTGGCTAAGGCTGTTGACAGGCAGACAGCATGCATCTGCTATTTCGGCGGAGACCCTTCGC
>FWPV01011305.1_pt1 | contig 14254 bp, 10 predicted proteins | sample 2228371 | NCBI WGS metagenome assembly FWPV01 (sample SAMEA103939776, study PRJEB20133) | metagenome
TGCGGCTGGCTGATCAGCGCACGCGCGAGCGCCACGCGCTGGCGCTGCCCGCCCGAGAGCTGCCCCGGGCGCCGGTCGCCGACGCCGCCGAGCTCGACGAGCGCGAGCAGCTCGTCGGCGCGCTTCTCGCGCTCGGCCTTCGGCACCTTGCGCACCATCAGCGCATACGCGACGTTGTCGCGGATGTTCATGTGCGGGAACAGCGCGTAGTCCTGGAACACGGTGTTCACCGGCCGCGCGTAGGGCGGGCGCTGCGTGACGTCCTCGCCTCCGATCAGGATGCGCCCGGCGGTCGGCAGCGTGAAGCCGCCGATCATGCGCAGGCAGGTCGTCTTGCCCGAGCCCGACGGCCCGAGCAGCGTGAAGAACTCGCCCGCCTCGATCGTCAGGTCGACGCCGTCGACGGCGCGCACGGCACCCTCGCCGTGGCCGAAGACGCACGACACGCGGTCGAGCGTGACTGCGGTGGTCATGGGAAATGAAGTAGATAGCCCGGCGTCAAGGGCCGGCAGGCCGAGACGCCGGGGAGGTGTGCCGGTCGCCGTTGCGAGCGGCCCGAGGTTGCACCGAGAAGCGCAGCCGTACTTCCTGTACGGCGACAGCGAAGCTGCGGCGAAGGCTCATGTCGGCCGAAGGCCGACGTGACGCCGCAGCCAGCATCGCAGGCGCGAGATCGGCCCGCGCAGCAGGCGAATGGGTTACCGACCCCCGAGGATGGCGATGTAGTCGGTGACCCAGCGGTGATAAGGCACGCACCCCGCCGGCTGCGTCTTGCACTGGCTCACCGGCGTGCGCCAGAAGCTGATCTTCTCGAAGGCGTCGTAGCCCTGGCGCGCGCAGCCGTCGTCGCCGAGCAGCTTGTTGCCCTTGCACGCCGCCGGCACGGCCGGCACCGAGCCGAACCAGGCCGCGAGGTCGCCCTGCAGCTTCGGGTTCAGCGAGTGCTCGAGCCACAGGTAGGCGCAGTTCGGGTTCTTCGCCTCGGCGTGCAGCATCGTGCTGTCGGCCCAGCCCGTCGCGCCCTCGACCGGCACCACGGTGGCCACGGGCTGGTTCTTGCTCTTCAGGATGTTGGCCTGGAACTGCCAGCTGCTCGACGCGACGACGCCCTCGTTGGTGAAGTCGTCGATCTGCACGAAGGCGTCGTGCCAGTACTTGCCGACGATCTTGCGCTGGCCGCGCAGCAGCTCGAGCGCGGCCTTGTACTGGTCCTCGTTGAGCTCGTACGGGTCCTTGATGCCGAGCTCGGGGCGCTTCTTCATCAGGTACAGCGCGGCGTCGGCGATGTAGATCGGCCCGTCGAAGGCCTGGATGCGGCCGCGGTTGCTCTTGCCGTCGGGCAGCGTCGTCTCCTCGAACACCACCGACCAGCTCGTCGGCGGCTTGTCCTTGAAGACCTTCGTGTTGTACATCAGCACGTTCCAGCCCCACTGGTACGGCACGCCGTAGTGGGTGTTGTTCTCGAAGTGCCAAGGCGCCTTCTGCAGGCGCGGGTCGATGTTCTTGTAGCTCGGGATCAGGGCGACGTTGATCGGCTGCACCTTCTTGCCGCGGATCAGCCGCGTGCTCGCGTCGCCCGACGCGGTGACGAGGTCGAAGCCGCCCTCGTTCATCAGCGCGACCATCTCGTCGGACGTGCCGGCGGTCTTCACGTTCACCTTGCAGCCCGTCTTCTTCTCGAAGTCGGTGACCCAGTCGAAGTTCTTGTCGGTCTGGCCGCGCTCGATGTAGCCGGGCCAGGCGACGATGTCGACACGGCCTTCGGGCTTGCCGAGCTTCTGCAGCGCGCCCTGTTGCGCCAGCGCGGGCGATGCCAGCATGACGGCGGCGAGGCCGAGCCAGTGGAGGGGGAACGAACGCGTCATCGTGGAGTCTCCGGTGGTGGCGAACACAAGCTGCGGCCCGGCTCCTGCGGGGTGCCGCGGCGCGACCTTAGCCGGCACCGCGGCGGCTGTGAAATTCAATTCGCCCGCGCCTGGCCATCTAAAAATTCGATATGTCGGGTAAACACGGATCAAAGGTGTGATCCCGGCGGGTCGTTTGCGGTGCACGATGGCGTCCGCCGCGACACGACGGTGCCGATCAGGTGCGGTGCGGCGGTGTCAGCCCAGCAATGGGGCGCTGCGTTAAGGGTGGACTTGAGCTTGGTGCGAATCGGGGCGATAGTCGAGGCACGGTCCTTGCAGAGATCGTCGGGGAACTGGGCGCGGATTGCGGCGCTCCTCCCCCGATGCCCTCGTCCCGAAATCACGATGCTGGAGACGATGGCTCGCTGACCTGCACATGCCGTTGACCGGAAAGCTCTGATGGCGCCCGGGCCTGTACAGCCGGGACTTCATCAGAACTTCCCAGATGCGCGGTGGGCAAGCCGCCGCCCGCGCGTCGTCCGAACCAGGAGGTCCGCATGGACGTGATCAGCCGGCTGAAAGATCGTTACGAGCGCTTGCGAGAGGAAGAGCTCTCGCTCGAGGACTACCTCGCCGAGTGCAAGCGCAACCCGCTGGCCTACGCCACCGCCGCCGAGCGCATGCTCAAGGCGATCGGCGAGCCGCAGATGGTCGACACGCGCAACGACCCGCGGCTGTCGCGCATCTTCGCGAACAAGGTCATCAAGATCTACCCGGCGTTCGCCGAGTTCTACGGCATGGAGGACTCGATCGAGCAGGTCGTGTCCTACTTCCGCCACGCGGCGCAGGGGCTCGAGGAGAAGAAGCAGATCCTCTACCTGCTCGGCCCCGTGGGCGGCGGCAAGAGCTCGATCGCCGAGCGCCTGAAGCACCTCGCCGAGCAGGTGCCGTTCTACGCCATCAAGGGCTCGCCGGTGAACGAGTCGCCGCTCGGCCTGTTCGACCCCGCGGAAGACGGCCCGATCCTCGAGAAGGAATACGGCATCCCGCAGCGCTACCTCAACCGCATCCTGAGCCCGTGGGCCGTCAAGCGGCTCGAGGAGTTCGGCGGCGACATCCGCAAGTTCCGCGTCGTCAAGCGCTACCCGTCGATCCTCAAGCAGATCGCGATCGCGAAGACCGAGCCGGGCGACGAGAACAACCAGGACATCAGCTCGCTGGTGGGCAAGGTCGACATCCGCAAGCTCGAGACCTACGCGCAGGACGACCCCGACGCCTACAGCTACTCCGGCGGCCTGTGCCTCGCGAACCAGGGCCTGCTCGAATTCGTCGAGATGTTCAAGGCGCCGATCAAGGTGCTGCACCCGCTGCTGACGGCGACGCAGGAAGGCAACTTCAAGGGCACCGAGGGGTTCGGCGCGATCCCGTTCGACGGCGTGATCCTCGCGCACTCGAACGAGAGCGAGTGGAAGGCGTTCCGCAACAACAAGAACAACGAGGCCTTCCTCGACCGCATCTACATCGTCAAGGTGCCGTACTGCCTGCGCGTGAGCGAAGAGATCAAGATCTACGAGAAGCTGATCCGCCACTCGTCGCTCGCCGAGGCCACCTGCGCGCCCGGCACGCTGAAGATGATGGCGCAGTTCAGCGTGCTCACGCGGCTGAAGGAGCCCGAGAACAGCTCGATCTTCAGCAAGATGCTCGTCTACGACGGCGAGAACCTGAAGGACACCGACCCGCGCGCCAAGAGCATCCAGGAGTACCGCGACTACGCCGGCGTCGACGAGGGCATGAGCGGCATCTCGACGCGCTTCGCGTTCAAGATCCTGTCGAAGGTGTTCAACTTCGACAGCCAGGAAGTCGCCGCGAACCCGGTGCATCTGATGTACGTGCTCGAGCAGCAGATCGAGCGCGAGCAGTTCCCGCCCGAGCTCGAGCAGAAGTACATCGGCTTCATCAAGGAGCAGCTCGCGCCGCGCTACGCCGAGTTCATCGGCAAGGAGATCCAGACCGCCTACCTGGAAAGCTACTCGGAGTACGGCCAGAACATCTTCGACCGCTACGTCACCTACGCCGACTACTGGATCCAGGACCACGAGTACCGCGACACCGACACCGGCGAGGTGTTCGACCGCGCCGCGCTCAACGCCGAGCTGGAAAAGATCGAGAAGCCCGCCGGCATCGCGAACCCGAAGGACTTCCGCAACGAGATCGTCAACTTCGTGCTGCGCGCGCGCGCCAACAACCAGGGCAAGAACCCGAACTGGACGAGCTACGAGAAGCTGCGCACCGTGATCGAGAAGAAGATGTTCTCGAACACCGAGGAGCTGCTGCCGGTGATCAGCTTCAACGCCAAGGCCAGCGCCGACGAGGCGAAGAAGCACGAGGACTTCGTCACCCGCATGGTCGCCAAGGGCTACACGCCCAAGCAGGTGCGGCTGCTGTGCGAGTGGTACCTGCGCGTGCGGAAGTCCAGCTGAGGACCGACCGGGGGGATCCGATGGCCTTGCAGAGCATCATCGACCGGCGTCTCGCGGGCAAGAACAAGTCGATCGGCAACCGCGAGCGTTTCCTGCGCCGCTACAAGGACAAGATCCGCGAGGCGGTCAAGCGCGCGGTCGACGGCCGCGGCATCCGCGACATGGAGCGCGCCGAGGACATCTCGATTCCGAAGAAGGACCTCTCGGAGCCCGTGTTCCACCACGGCCAGGGCGGCGTGCGCGACATCGTGCACCCCGGCAACAGGGAATACCTGAAGGGCGACCGCATCGAGCGCCCGAAGGGCGGCGGGGGCGGCGGCAGCGGCAAGGGCCAGGCGAGCGACTCGGGCGAGGGCGAGGACGACTTCGTCTTCACGCTCAGCAAGGAAGAGTTCATGCAGGTCTTCTTCGAGGACCTCGCGCTGCCGCACCTCGTGCGCACGCAGCTCGCCGAGACGCCCGAGTGGAAGTACCACCGCGCCGGCTTCACGAGCGACGGCACGCCGAACAACCTGCACGTCGTGCGCTCGATGCGCGGCGCGATCGGACGGCGCATCGCGATCGGCTCGAACACCCGGCGCGAGCTGCGCGAGATGGAAGCGCGCCTGGCCGAGCTGCAGCGCTTCCCCGACGGCCGCGACGCCGAGATCGCCGCGCTGAAGGTCGAGATCGAGGCGCTGCGCAGCCGCCTCGCGCGCATCCCCTACCTCGACCCGATCGACCTGCGCTTTCGCAACCGCGTGCGCGTGCCGGTGCCGACGTCGAAGGCGGTGATGTTCTGCCTGATGGACGTCTCGGGCTCGATGGACGAGGCGCGCAAGGACCTCGCCAAGCGCTTCTTCATCCTGCTGTACCTGTTCCTGACCAAGCACTACGAGAAGATCGACATCGTCTTCATCCGCCACCACACGCAGGCGCAGGAGGTCGACGAGCAGAACTTCTTCCACGCCACCGAGACCGGCGGCACCGTCGTCTCGTCGGCGCTGGTGCTGATGGAGGAGATCATCAAGGCGCGCTACAGCCCGAGCGAGTGGAACATCTACGGCGCGCAGGCGAGCGACGGCGACAACTGGCACCACGACAGCGGCCGCTGCCGCGAGCTGCTGGCGCAGAAGATCCTGCCGCTCACCCGCTACTACGCCTACGTGCAGGTCGCCGAGGAAGAGCAGAACCTGTGGGAGGAGTACACCCAGCTGCTCGCCGGCCACCCGCACTTCGCGATGCGCAAGGCCGTCGAGGCGTCGCAGATCTATCCGGTGTTCCGCGACCTGTTCAAGAAGGAAGGAGCGGCCGCGGCATGAAGCTCGCCCCCCGTACCCTGCTGACCGAGCCGCTGCCCGCGCCGGCGAGGCCGAGCGAACCGCTGCCGGGCCCGAGCGACTGGTCGTTCGAGCTGATCGAGCAGTACCACGACGTGATCCGCCGCACCGCGCAGCGCTTCGGGCTCGACACCTACCCGAACCAGCTCGAGATCATCACCGCCGAGCAGATGATGGACGCCTACGCGTCGGTCGGCATGCCGGTGAACTACCGCCACTGGAGCTACGGCAAGGAGTTCATCGCCACCGAGAAGAGCTACCGCCGCGGCCACATGGGGCTGGCGTACGAGATCGTGATCAACAGCAATCCCTGCATCAGCTACCTGATGGAGGAGAACACGATGGCGATGCAGGCGCTCGTCATCGCGCACGCGGCGTACGGCCACAACAGCTTCTTCAAGGGCAACTACCTGTTCAGGATGTGGACCGACGCGTCGTCGATCATCGACTACCTGGTCTACGCGAAGAACTACGTCGCCGAGTGCGAGGAGCGCCACGGCCTCGACACCGTCGAGGAGTTCCTCGATTCGTGCCACGCGCTCGCCAACCACGGCGTCGACCGCTACCGCCGCCCGCAGCGCAAGACGCTCGCGCAGGAGCTCGCCGAGCGCAAGGACCGCGAGGCCTACGCGCAGCAGCAGGTCAACGACCTGTGGCGCACGCTGCCGCGGCGCGCCGAGAAGGAGGGCGCCGCCGCCGAGAGCCGGCGCTTCCCCGACGAGCCGCAGGAGAACCTGCTGTACTTCATCGAGAAGAACGCGCCGCTGCTCGAGCCGTGGCAGCGCGAGATCGTGCGCATCGTGCGCAAGGTCGCGCAGTACTTCTACCCGCAGCGCCAGACGCAGGTCATGAACGAGGGCTGGGCCACGTTCTGGCACTACAAGCTGCTCAACACGATGTACGACGACGGCTACCTCACCGACGGCGTGATGATCGAGTGGCTGAAGTCGCACACCAACGTGATCTACCAGCCGCCGGTCGGCCACCGCGCGTACTCGGGAATCAATCCCTACGCGCTCGGGTTCGCGATGTACAACGACATCCAGCGCATCTGCGAGGCGCCGACCGACGAGGACCGCCACTGGTTCCCCGACATCGCCGGCAAGCCGTGGCTGCCCACGCTCGACCACGCGATGCGCAACTTCAAGGACGAGAGCTTCGTCGGCCAGTACCTGAGCCCGAAGCTGATGCGCGACTTCCGCCTGTTCGCGATCACCGACGACGAGGACGAGCCCGAGCTCGAGGTCAGCGCGATCCACGACGAGTCGGGTTACCGCCGCGTGCGCGAGATGCTCGCGCAGCAGTACGACCTCGGCTCGCGCGAGCCGAACATCCAGGTCTGGAACGTGAACCTGCGCGGCGACCGGTCGCTCACGCTGCGCCACACGCAGCACAAGGACCGGCCGCTGGCCGACACCGCGCACGAAGTGCTCAAGCACGTGGCGCGGCTGTGGGGCTTCGGCGTGCAGCTCGAGAGCGTCGACGCGCGCGGCGACGTGACGAAGCGCTGGGCGGTGCCGGCGCCGCCGCAGCACTGAACATCGCGCGCCGGACGGGCGCGCGCGGCGTGCCGTCCGCGAGCGTCGGGCCGCGCGTCAGAGCGCGAAGATCTTGCCCGGGTTCAGGATGTTCTTCGGGTCGAGCGCGCGCTTGAGCTGGCGCATCAGGTCGACCGCGCCGGCGCCGGCCTCGTCGAGCAGGAAGCCCATCTTGTGCAGCCCCACGCCGTGCTCGCCGCTGCACGTGCCCTCGAGCTTCAGCGCACGCTGCACCATCTGCATCGACAGCCGCTCGGCCGTCTCGCGCTCCTCGGGCTTGTCGGGGTCGATCAGGTAGCCGAGGTGGAAGTTGCCGTCGCCGACGTGGCCGACGATGAAGTACGGCAGCCCCGCTTCGTCGGCCTCGCGGCGGCTGTCGTTGATGCTCTCGGCCAGGCGCGAGATCGGCACGCAGGTGTCGGTCGTGACGCAGCGGCAGCCCGGCTTCGTCTGCAGCGCGGCGAAGTAGGCGCGGTGGCGCGCCGTCCACAGCCGCGTGCGCTCCTCGGGCGTCGTCGCCCACTGGAAGTCTTCGCCGCCGTGCTCGTGCGCGATCGCCTGCACGATCTCGGCCTGCTCCTTCACGCCCGCGTCGCTGCCGTGGAACTCCATCAGCAGCATCGGCTGTTCGCGCAGGGCCAGCTTCTCGTAGCGGTTGACGGCGCGCACCGAATTGGCGTCGAGCAGCTCGCAGCGCGCGATCGGCACGCCCATCTGGATGATCTGGATCGTCGCGTCGACCGCCTCGGCGATGCCGGGGAAGTGGCAGATCGCGGCGCTCACCGCCTCGGGCAGCGGATAGAGCTTGAGCGTGATCTCCGTCATCACGCCGAGCGTGCCCTCGCTGCCGACGAACAGGCGCGTCAGGTCGTAGCCGGCGCTCGACTTGCGCGCCCGCGTGCCGGTGTGCACGACCTCGCCCGACGCCGTGACGACCGTCAGGCCGAGCACGTTCTCGCGCATCGTGCCGTAGCGCACCGCGTTCGTGCCGCTCGCGCGTGTCGCCGCCATGCCGCCGATCGTCGCGTTGGCACCCGGATCGATCGGGAAGAACAGGCCCGTGTCCCTGATCTCGCGGTTGAGCTGCTCGCGCGTGACGCCGGCCTCGACGGTGACGGTCAGGTCCTCGGGGTTGACGCGCACGATGCGGTTCATGCGCGACAGGTCGAGGCTGACGCCGCCCTGCACCGCGAGCAGGTGGCCCTCGAGCGACGAGCCGATGCCGAACGGGATCACCGGCACGTCGTGCGCCGCCGCCAGGCCGACGACGAACGCGACGTCGGCGGTCGACTCGCAGAACACGACGGCGTCGGGCGGCGTGACCGGGTACGGGCTCTCGTCGCGCCCGTGCTGCTCGCGCACCGCGGCGGCGGTCGAGCAGCGCTCGCCGAAGCGCGCCTTCAGCGCGTCGAGCATGGTCGCGGGGAGCGGGCGGCGCTCGAAGGTCGGCAGCACGGCGTTGGGCAGCGGCGCATTCATCGGCGGTCTCCTCGCGCTCGGATGGGGCACCGATTCTAGGGACGACCCGCCGCCCGACGGCCGCGCGAGGACACCGCTGCTAGCATCCCGGCCATGAGCCACCGCCTGACGCAGATCGCGACCCGCACCGGCGACGACGGCACGACCGGCCTCGGCGACGGCACGCGCACGCGCAAGGACGCGCTGCGCGTCGTCGCGATGGGCGACGTCGACGAGCTGAACTCGTCGCTCGGCGTGCTGCTCGCCGAGCCGCTGCCCGACGACGTGCGCGAGCTGCTCGTCGTGATCCAGCACGAGCTGTTCAACCTCGGCGGCGAGCTGTCGATCCCCGGCTACGAGCTGCTGAAGCCGGAAGCGGTCGCGCGCCTCGACGACGCCCTCGCGCACTACAACGCGCAGCTGCCGCGGCTGAAGGAGTTCATCCTGCCCGGCGGCACGAGGAGCGCCGCGCTCGCGCACGTCAGCCGCACGATCGCACGCCGCGCCGAGCGCGCGGTGGTCGCCCTCACCGCGCACGAAGCGGTGCACGACGCGCCGCGGCAGTACCTGAACCGGCTGTCGGACCTGCTGTTCGTGCTCGCGCGCGTGCTCAACCGCGCGAACCTCGACGGCAAGGGCGGCGACGACGTGTACTGGCGTTCGGACCGGCTCGCGCGCGCGGCCGAGTGACGCGACGCGGAGGGGGCGGGCGCAGCGCGGCCCTGGGGGCGCTCTCAAGTCGTCGCCGGGCCGCCCCAAGACGACTTGCCCCCCACGGGGGGCGGGCGGGGCGAAGCCCGGCCCTGGGGGCGCTCAGTACCCCGTCGTCATCGCCTCGACGTCGACCGTGACGACCGGCCGGTCGAGCGCGCCGACGGCGGCGCGCGCGAAGTCGAGCGCGAACGCGTGGTCGGCGAAGCCGGCCGGGCCGACGGCGGCAGCGATCGCGAGCAGCTTGTCGGCCGTCAGCACCTTGCCGCTGGCGCGCTGCAGCGTGCAGTCGTTCTTGACGAACTGTTCGTCGAGCCACGCGCGCGCCGCCTGCATCGGCATCGGGTCGGCGTCGTGCAACGGGATCTCGAACTCGTCGCGTTCGGAAAAGCGGACCAGCACCTCGCTGCGCATCGGGGCCTCTCGTCGGCAGGTGAACCAGCGCGCATCGTAGCGCGCCGCGGCTCAGGCGCGGCGCGCCTTCACGGCCTGACTCAGCACGTCGAGCACGGTGAGCGAGTCGTCCCAGCCGAGGCACGCGTCGGTGATGCTCTTGCCGTAGACGAGCTGCGCCGGGTCGTCCTTGCCGGCGGTGAACTTCTGCGCCCCGGCGTTCAGGTGGCTCTCGACCATCGCGCCGACGATGCAGCGGTTGCCGTGCGCGATCTGCGCCGCGACGTCGCGCACGACGTCGACCTGACGCTCGTGCCGCTTGGCGCTGTTGGCGTGGCTCGCGTCGATCATCAGGCGGCAGTCGAGGCCGGCGGCCTCGATCTCGCGGCACGCGGCGGCGACGTGCTCGGCGTCGTGGTTCGGCCCCTTGCTGCCGCCGCGCAGGATCACGTGGCAGTCCTTGTTGCCCTTCGTCTCGACGATCGCGACCTGCCCGTTCTTGTGCACCGACAGGAAGTGGTGCGGCCGCATCGCGGCCTGGATGGCGTCGATCGCGATCCTGATGTTGCCGTCGGTGCCGTTCTTGAACCCGATCGGTGCCGACAGCCCCGACGCGAGCTCGCGGTGGACCTGGCTCTCGGTCGTGCGCGCGCCGATCGCGCCCCACGCGATCAGGTCGCCGATGTACTGCGGGCTGATCACGTCGAGGAACTCGCTGCCGGCCGGCAGGCCGAGGCGGTTGATGTCGAGCAGCAGCTGGCGCGCGATGCGCAGGCCCTCGTCGATGCGGAAGCTCTCGTCGAGGTACGGGTCGTTGATCAGCCCCTTCCAGCCCACCGTGGTGCGCGGCTTCTCGAAGTAGACGCGCATCACGATCTCGAGCGTGTCGGCGTACTGGTCGCGCTGCGCCTTGAGCCGGCGCGCGTAGTCCATCGCCGCCGCCGGGTCGTGGATCGAGCACGGGCCGATCACGACGAGCAGGCGGTCGTCCTTGCCGTGCAGGATGCGGCGGATGCGCTGCCGCGTCTCGACGACGAGCTGCTCCATCGGCGTGCCGCGGATCGGGAAGAAGCGGATCAGGTGCTCGGGCGGCGGCAGCGGCGTGATGTCGCGGATGCGCTCGTCGTCGGTCTGGCTCGTGCGGTCGGGCGGCGCGCTCCAGCCTTCGGCGACGTGGGCGGTCTTGGCGTTCATGACGGCTTCTCCTGCAGCGGTGTCGGGTCGGGGTCGAGGGGGGCGAAAAAAAACCGCCGGGGGGTCACCCGGCGGTTTTCAGGATTCGGTCGGCTCGTTCGTCTACGCGCTGTCCTCTCCTGCGCCGGGGCGCCGCGAGAACCAAAAGGTCGCAAAGAAGAAGGCGAAACGAGTCACGGGCGCGACTGTAGCACGATGGTGCTGCGGCGCGTCAAGCCGCGTTGCGGCGCCGGCGCGACAGCGTGCGCGTGCCGCGGTCAGTACCGCGTGGCCTCGAAGCCGGCCGCGCGCAGCGCGGCGAGCACCGTGTCGAGGTGTTCGCGGTGGCGCGTCTGCAGCACGAGTTCGATCTCGACGTTCTGCGCCGACAGCGCCGAGAACGCGCGCTGGTGGTGCACCTCGTCGATGTTGGCGCCCGCTTCGGCGACGACGCTCGTGATGCGCGCCAGCGTGCCCGGCAGGTCGCGCGCGGCGATGCGGATGCGCGCCAGCCGCCCGGCGCGCACCATGCCGCGCTCGATGATCGCCGCGAGCAGCAGCGGGTCGATGTTGCCGCCGCACAGCACGAGGCCGACGTTGCGCCCGGCGTAGCGTTGCGGCTCCTTCAGCAACGCGGCGAGGCCGGCGGCGCCGGCGCCCTCGACGAGCGTCTTCTCGATCTCGAGCAGCATCAGCACCGCCTGCTCGATGTCGCCCTCGTCGACGAGCACGACGTCGTCGACGAGGCGCTCCACGATGCGCCGCGTCAGCCGGCCCGGCTCGCCCACCGCGATGCCTTCGGCGATCGTGCTCGTGCCGATCGGGTACGCGGTGCCCTTGATCGCGTTGACCATGCCCGGAAAGCGCACCGTCTGCACGCCGACGATGCGCACGTCGGGGCGCAACGCCTTGACCGCGGTCGCGATGCCGCCGATCAGCCCGCCGCCGCCGACCGCGATCACGAGGGTGTCGATGTCGGGCTGCTCGCGCAGCATCTCGAGGCCGATCGTGCCCTGGCCGGCGATGACGAGCGGGTCGTCGAACGCATGGACGAACGCGAGGCCGCGCTCGTCGGCCAGGCGCAGCGCGTGCTCGCGCGCGGCGTCGAACGAGTCGCCGTGCAGCACGATCTCGGCGCCGAAGCCGCGCGTGCGCTCGACCTTGACGCCGGGCGTGAACGTGGGCATCACGATCACGGCCGGCAGGCCGAGCCGCTGCGCGTGGTACGCGACGCCCTGCGCGTGGTTGCCGGCCGATGCGGCGATCACGCCCTTCGGCGCCGCACCCGACTCGACGAGCGCGAGCAGCTTGTTCAGCGCGCCGCGTTCCTTGAACGACGCCGTGAACTGCAGGTTCTCGAACTTGAGGACGATGCGCGCGCCGACGATCTCGCCGAGCGTGCGGCTCTCGACGCACGGCGTGTCGAGCACCTGGCCCGCGATGCGCCGCGCCGCCGCCTCGACGTCGGCGAGCGTCGGCAGCGCGGTGTCGTTCAGGCGGTGCCTCCGACCGTGAGGCCGTCGATGCGCAGCGTCGGCTGGCCGACGCCCACCGGCACGCTCTGCCCTTCCTTGCCGCAGGTGCCCACGCCGGTGTCGAGCTGCAGGTCGTTGCCGATCATCGTGACGTGCTTCAGCGCCTCGGGGCCGTTGCCGATGATCGTCGCGCCCTTCACCGGGTACTGGATGCGCCCGTTCTCGACCCAGAACGCCTCGCTGGCCGAGAACACGAAGCGCCCGCTCGTGATGTCGACCTGGCCGCCGCCGAAGTTGGTCGCGTACAGACCCTTCCTGATGCTGGCGACGATCTCGTCGCGCGTCCTGTCGCCCGCGAGCATGTAGGTGTTGGTCATGCGCGGCATCGGCACGTGGGCGTAGCTCTCGCGCCGGCCGTTGCCGGTGGGCTTGACCTTCATCAGGCGCGCGTTCGTCGCGTCCTGCATGTAGCCGCGCAGGATGCCGTCCTCGATCAGCACGGTGCGCTGCGTGGCGTGGCCCTCGTCGTCGACGTTCAGGCTGCCGCGGCGGTCGGGGATCGTGCCGTCGTCGAGCACCGTCACGCCCTTGGCCGCGACGCGCTTGCCGACGCGGCCGCTGAACGCGCTCGAGCCCTTGCGGTTGAAGTCGCCCTCGAGCCCGTGGCCGATCGCCTCGTGCAGCAGGATGCCGGGCCAGCCGGGGCCGAGCACGACCGTCATCTCGCCCGCCGGGGCCGGGCGGCTCTCGAGGTTGGTCAGCGCGGCGCGCACGGCCTGGTCGACGTAGGCTTCGAGCTGCGCGTCCTGGAAGTAGCCGAGGCCGAAGCGCCCGCCGCCGCCGCCGGTGCCGATCTCGCGCCGGCCGTCCTGCTCGGCGATCACGGTCACCGACAGCCGCACGAGCGGGCGCACGTCGGCGGCGCGCGTGCCGTCGGCGCGGGCGACGAGCACGACGTCGTGCTCGGCGGCGACGCCGGCCATCACCTGCACGATGCGCGGGTCCTTCGCGCGCGCGAGCTTCTCGACCTTCTCGAGCAGCGCGACCTTGCTCGCGCTGTCGAGCGTCGCGATCGGGTCGGTCGGCGCGTACAGGCGCCGGCTCGCCGCGGTGCGGCTCTTGCCCACCTTGACGCGCCGGCTCTGGCCGGCGGCGGCGATCGTGCGCACCGTGCGCGCGGCGTCGAGCAGCGCCGCCTCCGACAGGTCGTCGGAATAGGCGAACGCCGTCTTCTCGCCGGCGACCGCGCGCACGCCGACCCCCTGGTCGATGCTGAAGCTGCCGCTCTTGACGATACCCTCCTCGAGGCTCCAGGCCTCGTGGCGCGTGAGCTGGAAGTACAGGTCGGCGTCGTCGACGCGGTGTTCGCCGATCAGCGCGAGCGCGCGCGCCAGCGTCGCCTCGCCGAGGCCGTAGGGTTCGAGCAGCAGCGCCTGCGCGTGCGCGAGGCGTTCGAGGGTCGGTTCGCGCGAGATCATCGGGTCATTGTAGGGAGGCCACCCCCGCGATGCGACGGCGCGGGCATCGCGCCGCGGCGCTCAGTCGCTCGCCGGGCGCGACGAGCGCGCGAAGGTCCACGCGACGCCGACGCCGGCGGTCCACCCGCCGCTCGCGAGCACGAGCGGGCTCGCCTCGTTCGCCGCGCCGCGCACCGAGTCGTAGCGGGTGAAGCCGAACAGCCGCAGGTCGCGCCCGAGCTGGTGCGACGCCGCCACGCCGGCGCGCCACGCGATCAGACCCGCGCGGGCGTCGTAGGCCGCTCGCGCGGCCGTGGCCTCGTCGGGGGAGACGCCGTAGAACGTGGCGGCGAGCCGGCGGTCGCCGAACACGGGGCCGAAGCGCGCGCCGACCTCCCAGCCG
>FWPV01011306.1_pt1 | contig 14254 bp, 15 predicted proteins | sample 2228371 | NCBI WGS metagenome assembly FWPV01 (sample SAMEA103939776, study PRJEB20133) | metagenome
CCAAACTGTCTCCAACCCCGCCGTCTTGGCGACTGTCTGGCCGCCTCGTAGGCGTTGATCGCCTCGATGCGCCAGGCTATCTCATAAGCCGCCACGATGTCCACCCGGCGACTCCTCGGTAGATCGTCAAACCGGTCCAGGCACCCGGCCCAGCGCGCCGCAAGCAGTTCTCGCAACCTTCGACTGTAGCGCCAGCCGCTATCCCGCACCAGGGCCGGGTGCATCAGTTCCAGGACTTTCTGGCCCCGCCACGTCGCCCCGAAAAAACTCTGCCCGTCGCGCCACCTCCTCGTCCTGAATTTGGCTGAACCGTTGGACCAGAGAAATGATCTGCCAATCTTCCGGGGTGCGCAGAGCATACTTGCTCAGAAACCACACCTTGCGGTCCGTCGGGTCGGTCGGCACGTCCTTGGCCCACTTTTTTTCCAGGCGCTGGACAATAGACTCCCAGTCGCCGACCGGCTCGACGCAAAGCTCCAGCACTGCTTCGCCGAGCACCCCCGCGCGGGCCAGCCTCGCCTTCGCCAGGGCCGCCTTGTAATCCGGGTTTTCGGTGTCCTCTACCTCCTCGAACCCGTCCACCACCTCCACCCGCTTTTTGGGCGGCTCCGGATCGGGATATTGTTCCAGCGCGCGGGCCATGATGTCCCAGTACAGAGAGCCGGGGAAGGGTCCGTAGCGGACCCTTACCCCGGAACTCAACTCAATCTCTTTCCATTCGCTCCCGGCCATGTCCGCTCCTTCCCGGCTACGAAACTTTGATTACCACCGGAAAACCACCGCTCACCTCTCCTGCCGCCCAGGCCGTGTTCTCGTCGCAGGCGACGAGGGCATTCAAGCCGATCCCGGTTGTCACGATGTCGGTATAGCCGACTTCCACCCTGACATCGGAGCCGCCGTTGCCGCCGCTCAGGTCACGCAGGATGCGGCCCCGTGGCCCGGAGTCGTTGTGCAGAAGCCACAGCACGTCGCCGTTCTTGCCCGCAAAAGACAAGCTGTTCACCGTGCCGACACCATCCCCGGTGAATGGCACGTTGGCGAAGGTGGCTCCCTGATTCAGGCTCCGGTAGATCTCGCCGCTGTTGGTGCCGACATACACTTCCCGACTGCGGCCCGGAGGTACAACCATGCACAGCACGTTCGACCCGAAGGTCGCTACCTCGGTGATGTTGGTCCAGGTCTGGCCGCCGTCCATGCTTCGCACCATCTCGCCATTGGGGCCGCCGGCATAGACCAGGTTGGCGTCGTAGGCATAGACGCAGCTGAGCGATGTGCCCGCCTGGGTGAATGACCAGGTGGCCCCGCCGTTCACCGACTTGCCGATGTAGCCGTCGGAACACGCCAGCCACACCTCCTGCGAGGTGCGGGCGTACAGGGCATTCGGGTTGGCGGCTGGAGTATGAGCGAGCGGGATCACATTCCAGGCGTCTTTGTCCAGAAATCCCTCGTCGGTGTAGGTATCGTTGTAGGCCACAGCAACGGCCTGAACCGAGAAGACGATGACTCGATTCCCCGCGCACTCCACTCCGATTGCATCGCCGTCGAGGCCGATGATCGGGCTGGTCTGCCAGGTCATCGTGCCGCTGATCGGCTCCTTGATGCCCTGCACGATGTTTGGCCAAGCATAAGGCGCGGTGTCTTTGTCGCTGACGCCGTAGAGGATGGTGCAGTTGTCTTGCAGACCGCCGCAATACCCGGCACATTGGGCCGAACCGCAGACGGCCCAGTCGTTGATGGCCACGTCGCCCAGATCGCTCACGCTCCCCGCCCGACTGGCAGTCACTTTCTTGATCCAGTAGTGATGCTCTGCTGTCCAGGGCGAGGTAATGAGAATTTCGTCATTATCGTCCGGGCTTCCGGCCACGAGTGCGCCATAGTCCTCCGACGTAATGTTGACGCCGCTGAAAACGACCATGATCGGGTCAAAGTTTGTCGGGTCCTCGCGCGCTCCGCACAGAGCAAAGCGTGCCCGCAGACTGAACGGACAGTCCAGGTTTTCCAGATGTCGCACCTTGCCCAGCTTGGTCATCAGATTGCCCGAAGCAAGGCCGGCAGCGGTGCGGATGGTGGTCGAGACAGTGAATCGCCCAGACCGCTGGGAATCCTGACAGTAACGGACCTCGGTCCCCTCCCGTGGCACCGACGGTCCATCCAGGGACGCGCAGGCCGAGAGGTATTTCCAGGACGATTGTCCTGGCCCCCCCACCTGCACATCCACATTTCCATGACCGCTGGTGACTAGCACTTCATCAACAGCCATTGTCCCTCACCTCCCCGCATTCATTCGCCGCGCAATGCGGCGGAATGCGTTATCGATCTCTCTGTGAAAAAACGGCTCTATCTCTCTCGCTATCTGCCTCGTGAAACCCCGTCCTTCCGAGCCGGGGTGTTGCACGCTGTAAGGACGCACCAGGACCGTGGGCGGTCTTACATACCCCCCGCCCGATACTGTCCTGGCGGGCCGAGCCAGAGTTTTCGGCTCATACCCGCCCCGAATCGGATTGCCGCTCTCGTCACTGGTCATGTGAAATGCCAGCCTCGGTGCTCTGCGAGCGGTGATGGTGTGCGGCCTGGTGCCCTGGTCCACGTAGACCCAGATCATCTTGTTCGGGCCGGTCGGGTAGATGTAGACGGCGATGCTGTTGCCACGAATGACCACCTTGGCAGCAAAACCGATCTGGGTTTTCCAATCCTCCACAATCTTCTCGTGTGATTTGACCAGGGCGGGCTTGATTTTATCGTTCATTGCCTGACGCACTTCACGCTGAACCGCATCCTTGAGTTCGGTCAACGCCAGTTTCCGCGTTGGCGAGCGGATCAATTGCATGAACGCCCGCATCGGCTCACCACCTCGAAATCTTTACCACGCCCCAGCGTCAGAAAACTCGGCAGGTCCGGCTCTAGTATCTCGAACTCCACTCCCGGCCCCTGCACGGCATAGTGAAAACCGCTGGCCCGCCCCCGGACGTAGAACGGATCGAGCCGCCGGCCAAGATAACGCACCTTGACCTTCGGACCGGGCGGAACGGGCCGCGACGGCAAAACGTGCCCGGTTTGGCGAGGCCGTTCCCCGCCACAACAGCCACGGGGTCTGATGCCATTATACAGGTCGCCATGGAGCGCTCGGATTTCCTCTTCCATCCTCTTCTGCAACCCGCTCTCCCGCATCTTTCGGGTGCGGCTTTGTGGATGTTTACGGTAAAGTAGCGTGATGACATTCAGGTGCAGGCCGCAGTAACCTTTGGCCCCCGCCGCAATCCAATATTCCACGTCTTCCAGTCCGGCGTGGAAACGCGGCTTCCATCCACCTGCTGCCCGCCAGCATTCTTTGGAGTGCAGGGCAGTAACCGGTCCTGCTCCGAATCTGAGCAACGCGTCGAAAGAGTAATCCGGGAACCTGAGCACTCGCCCCGGCTCTCCATTCTCGATATACTGCACGTCGCCGTAGACCAGGAGCCTGGGGTCCCAGGCCGACCACAAAACCGACAGTGCGCCTGGGGCCAGCAGGTCGTCGCCATCCAACGGCAAGATGGCCTCGGTCGTGGACAATCTGGCTGCCAGGTTGCGGCAACGGGCCACTCCTCGCCTGGTCCGAGAGCGAATCAGCCTGATCCTCGGATCGTCCGGCTGCTCCGGCTCGACCGGACCAGCATCGTCGATCACAATCCAGCGCCAATCCTCAAAATCCTGCGCCCGGACGCTCTCGACACACTCCCGAAACCAGCCGCGTTTCTCCTCGCTGTCGCAGTGGAGTGGTGTGATGATGGTCAGTTTTGCCATGATGTCACTACCAGCCCAGCTTGGCCTTGCCCGTGCTCAGCGAAAACTGTTTCACAATCCGCCAGGCCTCCAAGGCTCCCTGTGTGGATAGTCCCCAGGGGATGTTGGCCGCCTCCTGGGTGAGCGGCTCCACAGGTTTGCGGTCGTGCGTCCACTTTTGCCGGGCCGGGTCGCAGAAGCCGCAAGGCGGCTCCGGCAAAAGAGAGTTCGTCAATTTGACCACGGCCCGTTCTAGCGCAGGGTCCATGCGGCAATCATCGGTCAGCGGATAGCCGGCCAGATAATTTATCTTGATTTTCTGCGGTGGTCGGGAGTGGAGCGGATGGGTGTAGACGTGAGAACTGCCGTTCCAGGTTGCCGGACGAACCATAAAATGACCGCTCTGATAATCCGTCACCTGAACACAGGCGGTCTGGGTCGAGTGAGCACACGGCGAGCCGCAATCGCATACCCCGTCCCAGTACAACGTCGCGGGCAAGATGTTGCTCACCGAGCGACAGTACACGTCTACATATCCGACCAGGTTGGTCACGTCGAACGACCACTTCCACTCGCCTCCCCCTTGGCATTCGGCCTCGGTCAGGTTCCAGAGCGTCGGGATGACGAACATCGAGGATTCGCCCCAGATGGTCGTTCCGCTCCGGTCCAGGCGCAGATTGCGAATCTCAAAGTCAGGATGGCCATTGTCCCTGGCCCCGTCCCGCACCCGGAAGAAGACGGCCAGACCGCAAAGCTCGCAGTCGAAATCGCCATATAGCGGCGCGGTGATGGAGGCCGTCTCTTCCCGCCCCAGCGGGTCCTCGTCCTCATCGCTATAGACGACCGGAACGTCGGCGGCGAGCAAGGTCAGCGATTCGGTGCCGACCGCCTGGATATATCTCCAGCCGGTCTGAAATTCGGCATTGTACCAGTCTCGGCGAGCCTCGATCCGAATCCACTCGTCCACAATGAACTTCGGGGCAGGCCAGAAACCGAGGGAACGAGCGATCATCTCCTCCGCAGTCTGGATTGCCCCGATGAGCGCCTCTCTTGCCGGCTGGTCCCACACCCCATCGCAGCCGCCCACCAGCGGCGCTTTTGCCCCCGCCAGCTGGTGGATGTGCGGCTGGCTGATCTGCATGATCTCCGCATACCGCGCCAGTCCCAGGAGCGTCGGTTTTAGACCAGGTCCATAAGCCATCGGTCCTCCACAAATAAAAAAGAGCGCAGACAAAATCTCTGCGCTCCCTCAAGGCTACGCTATCTAGATTATGCCACAATTATTGTTTGTTGTCAACCACACGCCCTGCTTTCCCGCACTTTTATGTTGACCTCCAACACAACTCCATCCCGCCCGTCAGCGGGCGGAAGATGGATCGTGACCTGACAGGGCAGATGGTCGTTGATGAGGTCGGCTTGTCTTCGCAATGCGGCCACCGCCTCTTCTACCACGTTCCTCCTCGATGCTATAGCCACCATTCCCTCCTCAATCGCGCTGATTCCCACCAGCGCATCAGTAACAGCGCCAGGCCCAGGTGCGCCAACTGCCTGCGCAGCAACCAGCCAGGCACAGCCATCAGCACCACAGCGCAAAGTGGACAGTTCAGCCAGCCACCTAGACCGCCACTGTCCAGCCTGTCGCTCTGCCAGCCCTGTCCGTCAAAGACCGGATAAACCCCCACCCTTTCCCGCAGGAAGTCGAGTTTGTGCCATAGCGAGGCAGCCCAGGCCAGGGCGAACGTAGACAGCGCAGCTTTTACGAACTCCATAGCTTTTTGGCCTCCTCGATGATCGCCTCGGCTCGCCGTTGCCCGACCCCCCGGATGTTTGTCAATTCCCCAGGTCTGGCGTAGGCCAGTCCGGCCAGCGTCCATCCATCGGCAATCAACGCACTCCGAATCGCCTCAGACACGTTCAGTTTCCTTAGCTGCTCATCGGCGTCATCCTCCGGCAGCGCAGGCGTTGCGACGGGAGCCTGCGGCTTTGGCCCCGGTTCGCGGATGATGGCCGCCACCTCCGGCGCGGGAGGCGGTTGTGGCGCTTCCGGTTCGCGGGCCACGGTGGCTTCCTTGGATGCCGGGGTGATTCCGACCGAAAAATCTTTCCCCCTCCCCAGGTTACGGAAGGCGTTGGCATCCAGCACAAAGATTTCGCGTTCGTGGCCCGTCCCCCGAATCTCATACTGAATTCCGGTCACCGGGCCACGGATAAAGAAAGTGCCGGTGACCCGGCCATTGTAGCGCACCCAGACCGTGTCTGTGGTCAGGCCGCGCGCCCCGACCGCCATCTTTAGTTCATCTGTGAGGCGGGAGACCTCCCCTGTGGCCCGCGCCATGTCGGTCGCCCGCTGCGGCATTACCGGACCGATGCTTCGCGATCCTCCTCCACAACAACCCATCCTGTACCTCCCCTCGTAACTATCGAGATGCAATTCTCTGATAAGCCGCCTCATGGCATCGTCAAGGCAGGAGTTGCGGAGCTGTTGCGTGCGGCTTTGACGATGCTTGCGATAGATGATAATCGGCTCCCCGATATTCAGACCACAATTGCCGTTCTCGCCCAGGGCGATCCAATATTCGGCGTCCTCCAGTCCGGCATAGAGGCGACGTTTCCAGCCGCCGGCCCTGCGCCAAGCTTCGGTCGCGTGCAGGGCCGTGACCGGAATGACGCCCAGATGTTGGACGCTAAGGTCGAACCGGTAAGCCGGAAGCTGAATCGCCTTTTGTTCCCCGGCCTCATCTTCGACGATCACGGTGCCGTAGACAAACTGAGTTTTGTCTTTTTCCCAGGCCTTGTAGAGCTTTTCCAGTATCTCCGGCCCGGCCCAGCGGTCATCGGCGTCCAGGGCGACAATCGCTTCCGTCTCCCCCAGTGCCGCTGCCGTGTTGCGGGCCACGGCCGGCCCCACCTGCTCTGCCGTCCTGATCCACTTGACCCGCCCATCTCGGATGCCCACTTCATTCAAGAACATCGGCGAGCAATCATCCACGATGATCATCTGCCAATCCTCGAACGTCTGAGCCAGGCAGGACTCGATACACTCTTTGAGCCAACGGATTTTGTCTTCCGTGTCGGCATAGATCGGCGTGATAACGGTAACTTTCGGCATCTGTCTCATCTCCAATCCAACCAGTCCGGGGTGGCCAATGGCCTCATCCGCAGCAGTTCGGCCACCCGCGCATCAAAACTATGCCGCTCCAAAGCCAAACGCTCCCCGGCCTCGGCGATTGCTTTCCGCTCCTCCTCATTGGCGGCATACCAGGCCAACTTTCTCCTGAGGTCGTCAAAATCCTGCCAGACGATGCAGGTCTGACCATCCACCAGGCCAAGTTCCTCCATCCCGGCGAACCACTGCTGACACAGGGCCGCACCGCCGGCGGCCAGGGCCTGGAACATCCGATTGCTGACAAACCCCGACTCCGGCCACTGACTGTCGCTTATCGAGAACCTGGCTCCGCGATAAGCCCGGCATCCCCGTCTGAAGTCATAGGTGCATTGGCCCACGGCCCACTCACTCGGCCAGCCAGCCCCCCAAAGCCGGAGGGAGTAGGGTAGACTGCGCAACTGTCTTACCAGTTTTCGGCGTGCTCCGCTGTAGCCGTTTGCCAGAAACACGATGTCGCAATAATCATCCGGCTCCGGCTCGTGTCCCACTCCGTCCGGCTCCCAGCCAACCTGCCAATATGCCCCCTTGACCCCGGCCTTGGCCCAGGTCGCCACCGCGTCCCGATTGACGGTCAAGGCCAGGTCAAACGCCCCGGCCAGGTCTATTGCCTCCGGAGTCAGGAGATTTTGCGGCCAGTAGTCGCCGTTCCACATCACCCACCAAGCCTCGCCATCGGCCTCGCGGAGCCTGAGGATGTCCTGCGCGGCCAGCCGGGCCGCGCCGTGAAGCTGAAACAGGCAGATGGTTGGCTTGAAACGATAGAACGCGACGGTCAGGTCGCGGATGACTTCACTCTTCGGTTTCGAGACATAATCATATTCCAGAACCGGACCATGCCGGGCCATCGCCTCCCGCAGGCCGCGTTTTTGCTCTTTCTGGATCGGCCAGCCCGGTTCGTAGATGGGCAGGTAGAGCCATCGTTCTTTCCTGGCGAACGGCCAGCTGAACGTCGGCTCCCGCCGCACAATCGGCCCAACCATTCGACCGTCGGGAGTTCGCCATTTACGGCCCCACTTGTAGGAGTCAGGATGCTGGCCCCCCACTGCCCGCGGGTCCTGCGCTCCCCGGATGTTGTTGATCCGACGCAACGCATCCTCCGGGGCCTTGTCATGGATGCAGGACGCCAGTTCCCGCGAGGGGATGTGGACGGTCGCCTCACCCGGCCCGTAGTACAGCGGCAGCACTTTGAACCCGTTGGCGTAGGCCATGCAGGAAAGCTCGTTGTCGCCGCCATAGGTGTGGAGATAGTCACCCCACCAGCCAAGTCGGTCGCCGACGTACTTGGGTACGATGCAGACTTGACCATAAGGCAAATATTTTTGAATGCCATCCACGATGCACGGCATCGTCTCCACGTGCCACTTGTGCGCCTCATCGTCGTTCTGGTGGTTGCGGTCCTGGTAGAAACAACCGATAGCACAGTCCGGGTGCTCCTGCATGAAAACCCAGGCTCGCCAGATAGCGTCGTCCACAAATTCGATGTCGTCGTTCGCCAGGATGACATAGGTGCCCTGGGCGGCCAGGGCACCGTCGTTGAACGCCTTGACCGCGCCGAGTAGTGCCCCGTGCTCAATCAGCCGAACATTCGGCTGCTGGCGGCACCATTCCAGCGTTCCGTCGGTGCTGCCGCCGTCCACAATCACAAACTCAAAGTCCGGCACGGAAAAGTAGAAATGATTTGTCTTGGGAATCAGCGACCGACGCGCCGAGGCGATCATGCGTTGCAGATAAGACAATCGGTTGTATGTGCCGCTCACAATCGAAATGTCCATGTTCTTCCTCACCGCTGTTTTCTGGCCGGGACGCCCAACCAGACCTCGCCGGGCGGTATGTCGCTCAATACGACCGCCCCCATCCCCACCATCGCCCGGCTGCCGATAGTTACCCCTTCCCGAATCATGGCCCCCATGCCGATAACGGCCCCCTTGCCGACCCGCACCCCGCCGGCCAGGCAGGCCCCCGGCCCCACGGTGACGCAGGCGGCCAGAAGACAGTCATGGCCGATGGCAGCATTGCGGTTGACAATCGTTCCAACTCCCAACACGGCATCGCGCCCGACAACCGCCCCCCGGTTGATAACGCACCCATACAGGCGCGCGGTGCGGCTCACGCTGGCCGAAGGATGGACCAGGTCGGTCAGGAAGTAGTGCCGGCTCAACACTTCCCAGATGAGATGCTCGCGGTCAGGGGAGATGAGTCCGGCCACGACCGGATAGCCGTGCCTGGACGGAAGGGCCTCGGCCCGGAGCACCGGTTTGCCGAGCAGGCTGACCGGCTGGCCGTCCACATTCACGACAAACGCCTCCACCTCCCAGCCCAGGTCGTCGCACAGGTCGGCCACTTCGCGGGCAAAAGAACCGGCACCGAGCACCATCACCTTCACAGTCCCAGCGCCTCCTTGGCCGATGCCGGTTCGCGGCCCAGACTGCGGGCGTAAGCCACGATCCGTTCGACCAGGCGCGGATTGGTGGCCGGCTCGGTCCTGGCCTCATCCATCCACAAATTGTCCTCCAGTCCCACCCGCACGTGGCCGCCCATCTCAACCGCCCAGCGGTTGACCGCAAACTGAAAACGACCGACCCCCGCTCCGGCCCACAACGCCTCCTCCGGCAGCATGGAGACCGCCAGACTCAACAGACCGCGTTCTGCCGGTAGGGTGCCGACGTTGCCGAAAAACAGGTTGAACCAGTAGGGCGGCCTCAGCAAACCTTCCTGAATCAGGCGGTCAGCAAAGGCGATGTGGCCAATCTCGAATGCCTCCAGTTCCGGCCTCACCCCGTAGCGCAGCATCTCTTTGGCCAGTGCTCGGATTGTGCCCGGATTATTGACGTTCACGTCATACTTGTGATTGAAGCTGCCGAGGCTCAGGCTTGCCATGTCCGGCCCGGCCCAGATCGCCTCCTGGCGGTCCGACAGGTCGGAGTTGTGCCGCCCGGAGCAGGAGGCGACTATCACGCAATCCGGCACCGCCTCGCGCACCGCCTGCACATAATCTCGATAGACCCCCACTCCCCAGGCCAGGCCGCCGAGACGGTTGCGGGCGTGGAGATGGAACATGGTGGCCCCGGCATCCCGACAACGCCGCGCGTCGGCGGCCACCTCTCTCGGCGTGACGGGCAACGCGGGGTTATCGCACTTGTAGTGAACACAACCGGTCAACGCCACATTGACAATCAGGCCGTTCATTTGTATCCCTCCGACAGTATCTTGAGACACGCTTCCAGGTCTTCTTTCGCCATGCCCTGGAAGCAGGCATAATTCGGCTGCGCGTGATAGAGGCCATGAGCGCGGAGGATCGGCGCAGGCCGGATACCGACCGACCGAAACCGAGGCCAGAATCGGGCCATTTTCTTGGTCCCCTCTCTCTCCATCGCCCACAAATCCCACTGCGGCTCCAACAGTTCGCGCAGCAAGGCGCGGTTCCACAGCGCAGGCGAGAAGGTCATGCCGCCATGAAAGCTGCAATGTCGGTCGAACGGCTCAACCCGGACGACCTCACAGCGCCCTACCTGGGCCACAACCCGGCCATGCAGGTCCAAGCAGGTGCCGGCCGTCAATTCGCCCCGCACTACGTCGCCGTGGTGGTCACTGCCGGGCAAAGATGCGCATTGCCCACTCATACTCGTGCGTGCCGATCAGGAGGATTTCCACGCTATCCCAAACCCCCCTTCCGTACTGCCGGGATGGAGTTGGTCCAGCCGCAGTTTCGGTTCCGGTATCCGCGTCCAGAACTCGGCCATCTCGGCCCGGTTCAGGTCATCAAAACAGAGCACGGCTCGGTCAGAAAGATGCGGCAACCAGGCCCGGTATTCCCGCCAGGTCCAGTCGGTCTCGTGGATGGTGTCAAAGAAGATGATGTCCACTTTGCCGTATTTCCGGGCAATCGGGGCCGCACTTTCCACGCTGTCGCCGAACCACAGGATAAAGTTCGGGCACCGCTGTTGCAGGAAAAGCCAGTTTTCCCGCTGGTGCGGGTCGGGCTGGCAGTTGTCCACCCCGACCACGGTCCCCGCCGGCCAGCCGATTGCCAAGTGGAAACTTCCCCCGCCGCCGCACAGGCCCAGTTCCACGCTCAGATTGGGCTGGTGGTTTGCAGCAAGCAACCGGAAAAAGCGATAGTACGGACTCGGCGGAAAACGCGGATCAGGCCACGGTGGAAGAGCCAGGGCCTGTAGCGCCAGCTGCTCAAACATCGTAGCGTTCACGGACCTGCTCCTCAATCCAGGTGTACAATAACTTGATTCCGTCGCGCAATCGCGTCGGGCAGACCGCCCCGATTGACTCCGCGCGCGCCTTGGAAAAGTTGCGCGACCGAACCCCCACCGGCCCTGGCACCCACTCCGGTTGCAGGCCGCCCCCTGCCGCCTCCACCACCGCGTCCACCAGCTCGGTGAGAGGCACATACTCGCTCGAACCGAGGTTGACCGGCCCCTCCAGGTCGGAGCGCATGAGCTTGACGATTCCGTCCACCAGGTCACCGATCCAGGTATAGGACCTGATGGCGCTCCCGTCCCCCCAGACCGGGAAGGTACGCTCGCCCCGCAATTTTGCCAGTGCCGCCTTGCGGCACAAGGCCGCCGGCGCTTTCTCCCGCCCCCCGTCCCAGTCGGCGTGAGGGCCGTAGGTGTTCTCAAACCGCGCGATCCGCACCTGGATCGGATAATGCCGGGCATAGGTCATAGCACACCGCTCGGCAAAGAGCTTTTCCCAGCCATACTCGTTGTCGGGGAACGCAGGATAGGCCTCCTCCTCCGTCAGCGGAAGCTCGCCCGGCATCATGTCCCGGTACACGCACACGCTAGAGGAGAAGAAATACCGTTTCACTCCCTCCTTGACGGCAGCGCGGAGCACGTTCATGTTGATCAGCGTATTGTTGCGGACGATCTCGTGCTCCATCGAGTCGATCCAGCCCATCCCGCCAAAGTCGGCAGCCAACTGGTAAACCTCATCCGCTCCGAACAATGCCAACTCGGCCACCCACAGATTCCGCAGGTCCCCAACGATGACTTCAGCCTCGATGGGACGATCCGGATGTTTGAGGTCCACGATGCGCACCCGGTGGCCCTCCGCTGCCAGTTTTTCGGCGAGCCAACTGCCGATAAACCCGGCTCCCCCGCAAATGCAAATGTTCATTGTTCCTCCATCAACACGACGGCATAGCCGCAGGAATGCAGGCGGTCGTCATGAAGCTGTGGCCGCCTGGTAGTCAAGACAAACCGCCCCACCTCATCGCCCGCAGCGTGGGTGTCGTCGAAACAGACCACGGCCCCAGGTTGCAGAAACGGCAGCCAGGCATTGAACTCCTCCCGCGCCTGGGCAAAAGAATGCTCGGTGTCTATGTGGAGCAGTCCGATGCGTCCCCCTGCCGCCTCCCTGACCGGTTCGGGGGGCGGTAGGCTGGGAGCCTCCACCAGGTGCATGTTGGGCCGTTCAGAGGCCAGCCTTCGCGTCTCCGGGCGCATATTGTTGTCCACCCCCCAGCATTCACGGCCTGACAGGGCCATTGCCAGGAGACCCCGGCCCCTCTCCACCCCCAGTTCCACACACACGCCTCGGCTGTGGATTGCCAGTAGATAGAGAAGATGATAGTATGCTTCATAGTATTCGCCGCAGTATTCTGCCAGCTCTGCGGGCGGCTTCTCGAATATTGCTCGATGGATCAGTCGGCCAAGTGTTGCGACGTTCACCGCTCTCCGTTCCTCAGAACCTACTCGAATCTACCAACGGTAAATCCGATGTCTGATTCCTATTTCTACGACGGACACTGCTCAAAGGCTGTAACCTTCCGTCTCCATAGGCGTTTGCTTGCCGAACGCAAGCCTGTTCCGGCGGAACTCGCCGTACAGCAAGATTTCTAAAGTGTCAAGTAGATTGTAGTGGATTATCCGCCAACTGTCTCTCCCCCCCTCCAAACCGTTTGAACTATCGTCAACTACACCAGCCCCGGCACCGGCGAGGCCCAGACCACCTCCCGCCTGGGTTGTTTCGCCAGGACCGTTCCCTTCCCTTGCAAACCGGAATTCTTGGTCCTGCCAACAGCGTGACAAGCCGTGTCAAAAGTCCACTTCCGCCACCCGGCTTCGGTCAGCCTCTCGTACACCCGATGCTCATACCCGCTGACCATCGCCTTGCCCCGGATGCGGAGCAGGGCATCAACCAGGTCGGCATGGTCCGCCTCGGTCAATTCGTGCTTGTATCTCCCGTCTTTTCGGGTTGACGGCACATAGGGCGGATCGCAGTAAAACAGCGTTTCCGGCGTGTCGTAGATTTCCAGTATCGTGCGCCAGTCGGAGCACTCAATCTGAACCCGCTGCAAACGGGCGTGGATTTCGGGGAGTCGTTCTAGGCAGGATAGCCAACCTAAAGTGGTCAATGCCATTCCCCGGCTTGAGGCAGTAACATCCAAACCCCAACCAGCACCAAACCGTCCGCCAAACGACTGCCGGGCCACCACGAACCAACGCCATACCCGCTCATGGCGGTTGTCCTGTTCCTGCCAGGTAGCCCGACACTCTTCAAAAAGTTGCCGGGAATAAGGCAACAGGGCAACGCGCCGATAGAATCTGTCGAATTCCTCCGGTTTGGCGAGGGTCAGGAAAAACTCGTAGAGTCCCTGGTCAATGTCGTTGTAAACTTCCACTTTTGACCACCGGGGCGGTTTGGCGAACAACAGCGATGCCCCGCCGCCGAACACCTCTACATAGGTGTGGTGCGGATACTGTTCCAGAATCGACAGCAGTTTTGCTGTCATTTTTCCCTTCCCCCCAAACCACCGGATCGGCCCGTTCATGGTTGCCTCACCCGGTCCACTTCAGAAACCCCATCGGATAGACATTGATTCCCTCGGCCAGGAACGACTCACGCCCCCGGCTGATTTCTTGCCAGAACTCGACCATCCGATGGAGCGTCGGTTCGGCATTGGCGATGTCGTCACAGATGACCAGCGCGCCCTCTGGGGCAAGCAGGGGCCGATAGTCGTTCCAGTCCCGCATCGCCTTGTCGTAGTGGTGCCAACTGTCAATGAACAGCACATCAATCGGCCCGAACCGGCTCACTTCCTCAACCGCATCCCAGGTCCATCTCTTGAGATAGATCAGATTGCGATAGCGCGATTGTGTCTCTCGACACCATTGTTCATTTTCTTCGTCACCTGGATCACTGTGGTGGTCAATCGTGATGACCGTCCCGGCATGAAGTGCCCAGTGTGCTGCGCCGATACAGCGCCACGCGCCAAGCTCTACCACTAACCCCGGCTTCAACAGTTCTGATAGCCCGTGGAACAAACGATAGTATGGGGATGGGTGACCAAATTTGGCCCGCCGCCACTCA
>FWPV01011309.1_pt1 | contig 14253 bp, 7 predicted proteins | sample 2228371 | NCBI WGS metagenome assembly FWPV01 (sample SAMEA103939776, study PRJEB20133) | metagenome
CTAGGTGCGCAAGGGAAGCACCGGCGCCAGGAGAATCAGGAACCAGGCGGCGAACACAGCGGCGCGCCATTCTTTCTTGCGCCAAGCCCTCCAGCCGGCGGCGAGCAGCGCGGCGCTCATGAGGGCGACGTACGGGAAATTCACCGGCCAGTTGCGGAGCTGATGCCATCCCACCCTGAGGGGGCTCACCGCCACGCGGATATACTTCGCCAGGGTCACGAACATCCAGCCGTCGAGATGCATGGAGTAGACGCCTTCGCTTTGCTTGGGCGCGTACCACATGTGGAACACGGTGTAGGCGGCGGAAACGGCGAACATGGGAAGGATGGCTTTCAAGCGTTTGCCGTCCGCGAAAAACGCGTGGACGGCGAGGAGCGCCGGGTAAACCACCATGGTCTCGAGAACGAGGAAGCCTGCCAGAAACACCAGCCATTGAAGCCAGTACCACAGTCTGCGCCCGGTTGCGATCCAATTCAAATAGAGGTGGAACCCGCCGAGCAGGCACAATCCGCACAGCGCCTGCATGTAAGCCGAGCTCCAGTTCATGACCGTGTCGAGATTCGGATTCACCGCCCAAAGCAGCGCCGCCCAAAACCCCACCGCCTTGGATCCTGTGAGGCGCCGCGCAAGCCCGGCCAGGAGCGCGATGTTTACGAACTGTGTCACGAACACGACGAAGCGGTAGGGCAGGGCATCGTCGGGGAACCAGTAGCTAAGGACAAGGAAGTAGGCGCGTTCGCTGAGCGGGCGCAGGGTGCCGTGAATGGTTGGATTGAACAGCTCCTCCCAGATGGAGCTGCCGTCTTTGATGCGCTGCCATTGTCCCAGCCAAACGAAATCGTCCGCTTGGAACCAAGCCAGCAGCCCGCGGTAATGAATGATAAGGCAGATCAGGGAAGGGACGAGCCACCAAGCAGCCCGCCGCATCCGGGCTAGGATTTGAACCATCGAAATTCTCAGGGTATCAACCTCGAGCAGAGGCAGTAAAACGCTGGGCAGGTTTGAAGACGCGCCGGCGCCGCGGCGGAGGCGCGGAATGGGTGTAGTTCGAGAGCTGAGGTTGGCGTCTGCGGGGTTCGGTTTGCTTTGGCGAGCTGTTTAACTGTGGGAGGCCTCCCGAAAGAACCAGCTTGATCACCCCCGCCGGTTTCTACAGGGACCGGTGTCCGCTCGACCGGTAAGGCCATGGTTTGGTGCGTGCCGGAAGGTGCCTAGGACAACCGGTCGCCGCCGCCCGCGCCCCCCATGGAGGAGCGCCGGACCGTTCACCCTCATGATACCGGCGGCAAGCAAGCCAGCCGTGCCGCGTCGGCCCGGGAGCCACAGGCAACGTATTGTAAATGCGTGCGTTATGGACGACGGAACAGCCCTGAAATTTCCGTTACCGCCCCTTCACTAAAAGACAAGGCGCGCGGCAAGCTGCACGGTCCGGGGATTGCGGGCGCCGGTGATGCTGCCGAAGGCCGGGTTGGTCAAGGCGCCGGTCGAGGGGTTGAATTGGGCCGTGGTGTTGATTGTTGAAAACTGCGTGTGGTTGAAAGCGTTATAGGCTTCGCAGCGGAATTGGAGCCGTACTTTCTCGTGGAGGGGGAAGGACTTGGCGAGAGCCGAGTCCCAATTGTTGATGCCCGGTCCGCGCAGCACCGTCTTGCCGGTGTTGCCGAGCGTGCCCACCGCTGGAAGACGGAAGACGCTGGTGTCGAAGAAGCGGCTGAAGGTCCGCTCGTTTTTCGGCAGCACGGGAGAGCCTAGGGCTACAATGCGCGCACCGAGGTCCGCCGATCCGGTGATGTCCACCGCGGAGGTGGTCGAGAAGCCCACGCCAAGCGGAGCGCCGCTGATGAAGCTGGTGATGCCCGAGAGTTCCCAACCATGAAGAATTCCGCGCAACGCCGGGTTGCGCACGGGCGCGTTGGGAAGTTTCACCAGATAGTTGAGCCTGAAGATGTGGGTGCGGTCGAAGCCCGCCAAGCCGTAGTGCCACTGCCGGAGAGGCGCCAGCACAGTGACCGACGAGGTCTCGGTGTCATTGAAGTCCATGGCTTTTGACCACGTCCAGGCCGCGCCGAACTGCACCGAACGCGTGAAACGCCGCCGCGCGCTCACTTGCAAGGAGTGGTAGTTCGACGAGCTGGCCATCTCGAAGATGTTGAGTGGACCGTAGCCGGGGATCGGCCTCAAGAAGTTCGCGGGGAGCGGCCGGTTGGACTGCGTCGGGTCAAAGTTCGAGGGCTGGAAATTCGCGCCGAGCGGGATCGAGTTCAGGTTGCGGTTCCATTGCAAGTGGCGGCCCAGCGTTCCCGCGTAGGCGACATCGACAATGGCGCCGGTCCACACCTTACGCTGGACCGACAAGCTGAAGTTCATCAACCGGGGCACGGTTCCCCGCGAATCGACGGCGTACGTATTGGCGGTTGGGAAGATAAAGCCGGGCGCCGCCAATAGCTGCGAGATCTGCCCGTAATAGGTGACCGGCGTTTGGCTCATCGGCGGCTGCCGCACAAAGTAGTTGCCGAAGCCCTCGGTCATATATCCCTGATAGGCCATGCCGAAGCCGCCCCGGATCGCCGTGCTTCCATTGCCGAAGACATCCCACGCGAATCCGACCCGCGGGGCAAACTGAGTTCCGCTCGGATGCACCATGCCGCGCGGATAGTCCTTGTCCACAGTGGCGAGCACCATGCCGTTGTAAAGGATGCCGACACCGGGCGCAATGGCGCCGATAGTCGCTTCGGGGTAAGTTTCACCCGTCACCGGGTGGACGCCTACGCGCCGGCTCCCGGCCCTGCCCGGGCGGATGAGCGCCATAGGCCGTGTAGGATCGTAGCGCGAGTCTACCCATGCTCCCATCAGGTTGTCCCGATCCGTGATGGGGGAGATCCAGTAGAGGCGCACGCCGAGGTCGAGCGTCAAACGGGGGAAAGGCTTCCAGGTGTCTTGCAGAAAGGCCTGCGTGTTCGTCATGCTCACGTGCATCCACAGCGGGCTGGAGGCTTCTGTGTAGGTGTTGAACGTTCCGAGGATGGCGTTGCCGTACGCGTAGTTGGTATCGAGTGGATTGTTGGCGCTGATGCCAAAATTGAAGCTGCCATTGAACGGCGGCGAACCCGTGGAGGCTTTCTGTATGCGGTGGAAATACTCGAAGTACCACCCGCCTTTCACGATGTGCGCGCCGTGCGTCCAAGTGACGTTATCGGAGAAGTTGAGGATCTGGTAGCGGTTGTAACGCGGGAACCGGGCCTCCAGACTGAGGTTCGCCGCGTTGGTGACGCCGCCGAAAGTGGCGTTGGGGATTACATTCAGCGGGTTGGCTGAGGGGAAGCGCTGCCCGGCGCGGAAACCCACTGCATCCCGCTGGACGCGGCGAAGCTGATCGGGCTCGTATGTAACATCCACAGGGCTGGTCAACCCGCCCACCTTGAATTCGTTGATCAACTTGGGACTGAAGATGCGGGTGTAACGGATAGCGGCGGTCTTGGGCGCCGAAGTCAGGGTCAGGGCAATTAGGGGCCAGTTAGCATTGTTTCCAACGCCCTGGCTGCCGTACTGAGGGTTCGAAAAGCCCGAGTAGGACCCGCTGAGGAAATTGGACGAGTTCAGGTTATAGTCCAATTTCAGGGTCGCAGTTCGCCGGGGGTTTTCGATCGGGACGGCGAACAGATAATTGTATGTTCCCAAAGAAATAGCGCGGTTGGTGAAATTGACGGCTGGGAACATGTTCATGAGCGCCTGCCCGTTGGGGTCGATGCGTGAGCGCGGGATCACGTTGCCGGGGAACTGAAGGTTGTTGTTGAACGGGTCGCGCACAGGAATGGCGGCGCCGTTCGGCTGCACGGATTGCGAAAAGTCGCCGTTGCGTTCGGCTTCTGTCGGTACGGTGAGGCGTCCGCTAGCGGTGGTGGTGCTGGGCCAGAACTCTTGGTTCCAAAAGAAGAAAAGCGTCTGGCGGTCGCGGTTGAACCATCGCGGAATATAGACCGGGCCGCCGATATTGTAGCTAACGGTGTTATAGCGGCTGCGGGGTCTGGGCTGGCCGTTGCGGTTGTTGAAAAAGGTGTTGGCGTTCATCCACTCCCGGCGCATGAAGTAGGAGGCGGTTCCGTGGAACTCTCGCGTGCCGGACTTGGTCACCATCTCGATGTTGGAGCCGCCCATGCGTCCGTGCTCGGCTTGGTAATTGCTGACCATGACCTTGACTTCGCCGACGGCGTCCATGCTCATCGGGGTGCGGATGCTGCCGCCGCTTCCAAGGTCGGTTTGGGGCACGCCGTCGATTGAAATGTTGTTGGTGGTGCTGCGGTTTCCCTGGACGTACATTGTAACGCTGCCGCTCAGTGCTTCCTGGGTGGTTTCCAGCAACACTCCAGGCACGATCTGCAACAGGTCTGTGACATTTCGCCCCCGCACAAGAATGCCTTCGATCTGCTGGCTGGTGATCGTGTCGCTGCGCTCGGCGCTGGCGGTTTGGACAACGTTCGGCGAAGCCGTGACGGTAACGGTTTCCACAGCGGCGCCGACTTCGAGCGCGAGCTGGCCCAGCGAGAGCCGGTCACCTGCAGAAAGAGTGATATCGCGGCGCTCAAGCGTCTTAAAGCCCTTGCTCTCGGCCCTGAGCGTATAGACGCCGCCGTCGATGCCGGCAAACACGAAGGCTCCTTCGCCATCTGAAGTGGTGCGGCGTTCCATGCCGGTGGCATTGTGAATCAACGTCACGGAGGCGGAGGGAACGGCAGCGCCGGACGGGTCGGTCAGCCGGCCAGAGAGGGAACCGGAGACGATCTGCGCCCGAATGGCGGGCGATAGCAGCGTGACTGCGGCAACGAACACCGGCAGCCAATGGACACGATTACGGGTCACGAGCAACCTCCTGAGAGCAGAACTTTCGCCTATTGTAGGGCGGACAAGCGGTGGAAGACCAGAGAATTCACTGAGAGCTATCGGATAAGGATGCGATTGAGCGCTCGTTAGAGAGTGGTATACTCGCAGTCATGGCGGGGGCGCCGAGCAGTGTGGGGGCTAGTCCGGACTTGGCGAAATGCCGTGATTTGGCGCAGCAGGTCGCGGCCAGCCAGGTGTTTAGGCGCTCAGCGCGACAGCGGGAGTTGTTTCTCTATTTATGTCGCATCGCTTTGGACGAACCCGGGACAGAGGTCAACGAACAGCGCATCGGGATCGACGTCTTTGGCCGCCCTGCCGATTATGACACGGCTGAAGACACGATCGTCCGGGTGCATGTCTCTGAGCTTCGCAAGCGGCTGAAGACTTACTTTGAAACGGAGGGCGTGGCGAGCCCTCTGGTCATCGAGATCCCGAAGGGCAGCTATGTTCCGATCTTCGCCCCACGATCGCTTGGCACGCCGGCGTTGAGCCCCAAGCAGCCCCGGTGGGGACTAGCGCCGATGATAGCGTTGGCTGCGGCATTGCTCGGTTGGTGGGCGCGGGGACTCTGGGATGACCGGAATGACGCCGGGGAACTGCTTTCGCAGCCCGCGCTGTCGCGCCTGTGGAGCCGGTTCGACCGTCCTGATCAGCGAACGTGGGTGGTGGTGGCGGATTCCACCCATGGGCTGCTTCAGGATTTGCGGCGGCAGTCGGTGCTGCTTGCTGACTACGCTGGACGGGAGTACTGGCGGAGTCAGGAGGTCGACGATGTGGCAAAGCTGCTCAAAAACCGTGAATATACCGGGATGGCGGAGCTAGCCTTGTCCCGCAAACTGGCGGTAGGATTCGGAAGGCGCCATACGCGGCTCCAGACCGTTTTCGCCCGCCATTTTCAAATGCGACAGCTCAATTCAGACAACGCGGTGTTAATTGGCAGCAAGCGTTCGAACCCGTGGGCTGAGATGTTTGAGCCGATGATGAACTTCACCTTTGACTACGAGGAGGCGACGGCCCGGGCTTTGGTGCGCAACCGAAACCCCCGGCCCGGGGAGGCGCCGGTCTATGCTGCCTCAATTGCCGGCGAGGAGGTCAAGCGCGGTTATGCGGTGGTGGCGTTCCTGCCGAATTTGCGGAAGACGGGAGATGTTTTGCTACTGGCTGGGACTAGCGGCGCGGAGACGGAAATCGCCGGGTATTTTGTGACCACTGAGGAGCCTTTCGCCCGCTTTGTGGCGCAGATTTCCAGGGGATCAAACGGCCGCTTGCCGTATTTTGAATTGCTGTTGAAAACGCAGCGCTTGGGCCAGGAGACGCAGCGTTACGAATTCATCGCCTACCGCGAAATTTCGGGGACAGGCTACGCTTTCCCCAATTAGGTTTGCCGCCGAAAATTGGGGAAAGCGTTGCCTGTCCCCGAATCAGCGCCAGCGGAGGCCTAGGTTGAGGGTTTGCTTGGCGTAGGCGATGCTGCGCTCCATGTGCTCTTTTTGCTGGTGCTGGATGGCGGCGAGGAAATGCGGGGGCGTCGGGCGCCCTTGCAGGTCTTCCACGACCATCGGGCGGTGGTACGGCTCGCCCCGCTTGGCTAGCGCCAGGAAGCGCGCGAATTCCGAAGCCCGCGCTTTCGGATACAGCTTCCAGAATTCACGGTCGTAAATCGGCAAGACCTGCGGCGGACGCCCGGTGATCGGCTTGATGTAGATATACACGGGAGGGCAGTGCTGGCGGACCTTGGCGATCACCTCACGAAAATCCACCGTGCCTTCGCCGAGCGGCACCCACTGCACCGCAATCCCCGATTTCGTCTCATACACCACGGAATCCCGCAAATGCACCGTTAAGGCATAAGGACCGGCGACCTCAATCGTCGTAATCGGATCTTCCATGACGAACACCGGGTTGCCGGTATCCAAGTAGACGCCCACAAACTCCTTGCCCGCTTCTTCAACGACGGTCTTCAATTCCCACGCCTGCAAGTCCTTGTGAATCTCAATCGCGATCTTCAAACCCGCATCCATCACCCGGGAGCGGACCGCTTTGAGAAGCTTCACCACCGTCTCGATGTTCTGCTCCATCGGCACGCGGGGCAACTGCGTCCGGTCGCCGGCGATGACGCAGCGAACAATCGGCGAACCCATCGCCTTCGCCCGCTCCGTGTTACGGATGATGTTGTCGACCGATGTCTTGAACGCCTCGGGCGTCTTCGGGAAAATGCCACCACCCCCGGTTTCGACATGCAAACCCAATTTGCGGGCCATTTCGCGAACTTCCTTCCAGTGTGCGGGGTCCTGCGCCTTGGGATCCAAGGAGTCCTGAAGGAAGATCGCATCCAGCTTCTGTTGCGCCGCATACTCGAGCAACTGCGCGTCATTCCAACGCAGCGCCCTTAAGCAGTATGTGTTGTATCCGAGGGGCAGCGGTCGTTCCGGCGCGCCTGCCGCAGCCGCCGCGCCGCCGGCAAGCATTTGAGCAAACGTTCTTCGTGTCATCTGAACTTTTTAAGATACCAGCTTCCTCCACCGTCGCTCGGCTATCCTGGCAGTTTGGAGGCATCTTAGCGAATGGCATTCCTTCTTGCGCTTGATCAGGGCACGACCAGTTCCCGCGCGATCCTGTTTGACGAAACCGGCGCCATACATGAATCGGCGCAGAAAGAGTTTCGCCAAATATTCCCGCAAGCCGGTTGGGTGGAGCACGACCCGGAGGAAATCTGGTCGACGCAAATCGGCGTCGCCGCTGAGGCTCTCAGCCGGAGCCGTACGCCCGCCCGGGAAGTCGCCGCAGTTGGCATCACCAATCAACGCGAGACGACGATCATTTGGGAACGGAAGACCGGGCGTCCCATTTACAACGCCATCGTATGGCAGGATCGCCGCACTGCGCCTATGTGTGAAGAATTGAGGGCGGCGGGCGCCGAAGCGGAAATTCAACGCCGGACGGGACTGAAAGTGGACCCCTATTTTTCAGGAACCAAGATCCGCTGGATTCTGGATAACGTTCCCGGCGCGCGCGCCCGGGCAGAGGCTGGAGAGCTCGCCTTCGGCACCGTGGACACCTGGCTTGTCTGGAACCTCACCGGAGGCGCGGTGCATGTGACCGACGCGAGCAACGCCAGCCGGACGCTGCTGTTTAACATCCACACCGGGGATTGGGATCCCGAACTGCTGAGCTTGCTGAAGATTCCTCGCAGCCTGCTGCCCGAAGTGCGCTCCTCGGCTGAAGTGTACGGCGAAATCCGCCACGATCTCATCGCCGCCCGCATCCCGGTGTCCGGCATCGCCGGCGATCAGCAGGCGGCATTGTTCGGACAGGCGTGTTTTGCGCCGGGTCTGGCCAAGAACACCTATGGCACCGGCTGCTTTATGTTGCAGAACACCGGCCGGGCCGCTATCGCTTCCCGGAACAATCTACTCACCACGGTGGCGTGGCGGCGCAATGGAGTGACGGAATACGCCTTGGAGGGCAGCGTATTCATCGGCGGCGCCGTGGTGCAGTGGATTCGCGACGGCCTGAAGCTCATTCGCTCGGCTGAGGAGATCGAAGTCCTGGCGGCGAGTGTTCCGGACAACGGCGGGCTGTACCTGGTGCCGGCCTTCGCAGGCTTGGGCGCGCCGCATTGGGACGCCCGCGCCCGCGGGGCCATGGTTGGAATTACGCGTGGAACCACCGCGGGGCACCTCGCCCGCGCCGCTCTGGAATCCATCGCCTTTCAAGTGGCCGATTTGCTCGACGCCATGCACGCCGACGCCGGCATCGCCCTGCCCGAACTGCGCGTCGATGGAGGCGCGTCGCGAAACAATTTGCTCATGCAGTTCCAGGCGGATTTGCTGGGCGTGCCAGTGGTCCGCCCAGCCGTCACCGAAACCACGGCTCTAGGAGCTGCGTTTCTCGCGGCGCTCGGCGCGGGCGTCTTACCCGACCCCGGCGCCGTGTCGGCCAACTGGCGGGTGGACCGCCGGTTCGAACCCTCGCCCGACCGCGGGCGCGCCGCAGCCTTGAAAGCGCAATGGCGCCGCGCCGTCGAGCGGGCCAAAGAGTGGGAACAGTAAGCCATGTTTATACAACGCCGTTCATCCCGTCGCCTTGCCGTCATTCTGGTGTTTCTCAGCTTGCTTGCCGGGTCGGGTTGTACCCGCAAAGCGCCGCCCGTGGCGGCGGAAACGCCAGTCAAGGTCAAGGTCCGCCGCCCGAGCCGGGTCGAGCGTCCGGCTACGATCCCCGCTAGCGGAACCGTCGAGGCGAACCGCACGGCTCTGGTCTCGTTCCAGGTCTCCGGGCAAGTCGCCCGGGTTTTCGTTGAGGAAGGCGCGCCGGTGCAAGCGGGCCAAACGCTCGCCGAGTTAGATTCGCGCGACTTCGAGTATCGAGTGGAGCAGGCGGCGGCGCAGACGGCGGCTGCGCGCGCCAACCTGCAAAAAGCCGAGTCGGCGGTGCGAAAGCAGGAACTGGCTCAAGCCAAGGTCGAGTTGGAGCGCTGGGAGGACGAGTACAAGCGATACAAGGCGTTGTACGAGCGCAAGAGCATGGCGCCCGCCGATTTCCGCAAAGTGGAAGCAGCCTACCTCGCCGCCAAGGAGCGTCATAGCCTGGCGGTTGAAGGCGCCCGGCGCGAAGATCGTGACGCCGCGCGCCAGGCGTTGCTCGCGGCGGAGGCTCAGGAGCGGATTGCACGCAAAGCGCTGGCGGATTCGAAGCTCATCGCCCCCGCCGGGGGACTCATCGGCATGAAGGACATCGAAGTGGGGAACCTCGCCGCAGCGGGCAGACCTGTCTTCGCCATTCTCGACCTCAATCCGGCGAAGGTCCGGGTGGGGGTGCCCGAAGCGGAGATCGGAAAAGTTCGACCCGGGCATCCCGCGACGGTTCACATCCCCTCCCTCGGCGAAAAGACATTTGACGGGAAAGTGGAAACCGTCGGAGTCGCCGCCGATCCGGCTTCGCGCACTTACACCGTGAAGCTCACCGTGCCGAATCCGTCCCTCGTGCTGCGCGCGGGCATGATCGCGGAAGCCCGCATTTGGACCGGTCTCAAAGCGAAAGCCATCACCCTTCCCGGCGACGCCGTGGTGCGGGACCCGCAGGGCGCCACGATGGTGTACGTCTACTTTCCCGACAAGCGGCGCGTCTTCCTGCGCCGGGTGGACGCGGGAGCTGTTTACGGACAGGAGGTGGAGATCACGCGCGGTCTCACCGGGGATGAGCAGGTTGTCATCGCCGGGCAGCAGAACCTGACCGAAGGCGCTTTAGTGGAAGCCGAGGAGGCGCGCCCTTGAACGGCACACCTTACTGGCTTCGCCACCCGCAAGTCACGCTTCTGTGCACGGCGATGCTTTTTGCCGCCGGCGTCTGGGCGCTGCTCAAGATGCCCCGCCGCGAGGATCCTAAGATCACTGTCCGCGTGGGAGTGATGGCGCTGTTGTACCCCGGTGCGACTTCCGAACAGGTGGAACAGCAGGTCACAAAATATGTCGAAGAGCGGCTCTTCCGCTATCCTGAGGTGCGGAAGGAGAAGACGTTTTCGACCAGCCGTCCGGGGTTCTGCTTCATCAACATCGAGCTTGAAGAGTGGGTCAAGCGCCCGGATGTGTTCTGGTCGAAACTCCGGCACGACCTTCTGGAAACGCGCGAACTGCGCCTGCCGCCGGGCGTCATCGGTCCCGTGCTGGACGCCGATTTCGGGGACACCATCGCCGTGCTTCTCGCGCTGCACGGCGGCGAATATGGGTACCGCGAACTCAAGGAATACGCCGAACGCATCGAAGAGGGGCTGCGCTCCCTGCGCGCCACATCCAAAGTGAAACGCTTCGGTGAACAGAAGGAGAAGATCTACGTCACCAGCACGTTGGAGCGCCTGGCGCAGTACCGGGTGCCTATCACCCGCGTGGTTCAGGCGCTGCAAGGGCGCAACGCGGTGCAGTTCGGGGGACGTTTCGAAGCCGGAACCTCCAAGGTGCCCATCACCGCCAACGCGCTGTTCGAGACGCCGGAACAGATCGGGCGGGTGATGGTGGACGTGAGCCCCATGGGAGTGCCGGTTTACATCGGCGATGTGGCGCATGTCGAGAGGCGTTACCAAGACCCGGAATTCGTCACGCGCATTAACGGCGAGCGGGCGCTGATGATCTCGGTGGAAATGCAAGAGGGCTACAACATCGTCGAGTTCGGGCGCCAACTGTCCGGAAAACTCGCCGAGATGCGGCCACTGCTGCCGCCGGATCTCAAAATCGACCTTCTGGCGAACCAGCCGCTCGTCGTGGACAAGCGCATCGCCAGTTTCATGAAGGAATTCGGCATCGCCATCTTTTCGGTGATTCTGGTGACCATGCTCCTGCTGCCGTTCCACGTTGCCGTAGTGGCGGCGATCGCCATTCCGGTCACCGTGGCGGTCACCTTCGCCATCCTCCACCTGGCGGGCATCGAGCTGCAACAGGTGTCGATCTCCATGCTGGTGGTGATGCTCGGCATTCTGGTGGACGACGCCATCGTGGTGGCTGATAACTATGTGGAAATCCTCGATCGCGGCGAAACCCGGGAGTACGCCGCGGCTCACTGCGCCCGCGACATCTTCGTGCCGGTGCTCGTGGCGACGGTCACCATCATCGCCGCGTTCCTGCCCAATCTGTTCACCCTGCACGGCAGCGTCGGCGAGTTCATTTTCAGCATGCCGGTGGTGGTCGCCATCTCTTTGAGCGTTTCCTTCGCCGTGGCTTTCTTCCTGACGCCGCTGCTCAGCCGGCGGTTCATCCGTCATGGACTGCGCGGGCACGGCGCCCCTTCGAAGTTCAGCCTTGTGGGCTGGATGGAACGCGGCTATGCGCATGTGAGCGTCGTGGCGCTGAACCACCGCTACTTGGCGTGCCTGTTTGGCGTGGCGGCGGTGGCTGCCGGAATCCTTTTGTTGCGGCACCTGCCGCAGCGCTTCTTCCCGCCCGCCGAACGGGAGCAGTTCGTCATCGACGTCTGGCTGCCGGAAGGTTCGAGCATTCACTACACGGACGCGGTCATGCGCCGCATCGAGGATCATTTGCGCGCCGAACCGCTGGTGGCCAACTTCGGCACGTTTTTGGGTTTCAGCGCCCCCCGCTTCTACTACAACGTGGATCCGCAGCAGCCCGCGGAGAACTACGGGCAGATTCTGGTGAACACGAAAGACGTCGATAGGACGCCCGGCTTGGTTTACGCATTGCGAAAGCGGCTTCGCAAGGTAGCGCCGGAGGCGTTCGTCATCGTCAAGGAACTGCAACAGGGGGACCACTACTCCGCGCCCATCGAGGTGCGCTTTGCCGGCGAAGATCTCACCGCTCTGAAGGCGCTGGCGGCGCAGGCGGCTGGAATCTTCCGGTCCATTCCCGGCTCGGAGTACGTGCACACTGACTGGCGCGATGACTCGTATCAACTGCGCGTGGAGTTGAATCAGCCGGTGGCCAACCGCCTCGGCTTCACCAACGCCGCTGTGGCGCGGTCGCTTGCCGGAAGTTTCGAAGGCATTCCCGTCACCACATTTTGGGAAGGGTCGCGCGCCGTGGATGTTGTATTGAGACTGGATGAAAGCCGCAGGCGGAGTTTCGACAACGTCCGCGACGCTTACTTAACTTCCCCGGTGACGGGGGCGAAGGTTCCGCTCCGGCAAATGGCCGACCTGCGCCCGGAATGGGAGACGAGCCGCATTGTGCGCCGCAACGGCGTCCGGACCATCACGGTGCGCAGCTTTTTCCAGGAGGGCGTATTCGCGTCGGACCTCGTCCGCGCCGCCCGCGAGAGGATTGAGGCGATCCCTCTGCCGCGGGGGTACAGCGTGGCGTGGGGCGGCGAGAAGGAATCGCAGGAGAGCATGACAGGCGGCATCGTCGCGGCTGCGGTCATCAGCGGGGTCATGATTTTCCTGATTCTCGTTTTCCAGTTCCATGCCCCGGTGCAAGCTTTGGTGGTGATGTCGTCCATTCCGCTATCGTTTTTCGGCGCGGCGGTGGGTCTGCTTGTAATCGGCATGCCGTTCAGCTTCGTGGCGCAAGTCGGCTTGATCGGAGTCGGCGGGGTGGTGGTGCGCAACTCGATCCTGCTGATCGACTACATCAACGAGCGGCGGCGGGCGGGCGAGCCGCTTCTCAAAGCGGCGCGCGAGGCAGGCGCGCGGCGCTTGAGGCCGATCTTCCTCACCACCATGGCTGCCGCGGTGGGCGTAACGCCGATGATCCTGTCCGGTTCCTTGATGTGGGCGCCCATGGCGGCGGTGATCGCTTTCGGGTTGATATTCTCCATGTTTTTTACTCTGCTGGTTGTGCCTTCGCTGTATGTAGTGGCCTGCGGACGGGGAGCTGAAGGAGGTGCGCAGTGACGGGGAGAATTCTTGCCATCCTGGTCTGCGCCGCCGCGGCGGCGTGCGGCGCGGGGCGCAAACTGACGCTGGACGAAGCCAAGGAACTGGCCTTGCGCCAGAACCGGGCTTTACAACTGTCGCGCCTCAAGACGGACGAAGCGCGGAGCAAACAACAAGCGGCGCGCTCGGACTACTTTCCCAAAGTCTTCGCCGACGCCAACTATCTCTACTTCAACAAGCGGCTTGGAACCAATTTGCCGCTCGGGGAGCTGGGCTTCGGGATTCTGCCGCCGCCTCTGCCCCCGATCGCCGTTCCCTTGACGGTGGTCAAGCAGAATTTGCTGCTTTCGACGGCTGCGGTGGGGCAGCCGCTCACGCAGTTGCTGAAAGTCCGCGAAGGGGTGAGCGCCGCGGCGGGCGAAGCCGGGGCGGCGGAAGCCCGGACGGCGAAGGGCGAGCACGACGTGGTTTTCGCCGTCGAACAGTTGTACTGCGGCGTGCTGGTGGCGCAAAGGCAGCTTCAAGCGGCTTTGCTCAAACAGAAAGCCGCTGAAGAATGGCTGAGGGACGCCGAAGGCGCGGTCGAATCCGGAACGGCGCTCGAAGTGGCGCGCATCGGACGGCGCGCCGCCGTTCTCGAAGCGAAACACGCCGTGCTCGCCGCGCGCACCCAAGTGGCCGATTACACGGAGGCGCTGAACGTCGTGCTTGGTCTGCCGGTCACGACCGAATTGGAGCTAATGGAACCGCCGCCGGCGGGGCTTCCCTTCGCCGCTGCGGAAGACGCCGCCGCAGCGGCGCTGCGTTCGAACCCGGAGATACTCGAAGCGGGGCATATGGTGAGCAAGGCGCGGGCGGGTCTGCGCGCGGCGCGCCTCGATTACATCCCCGACGTCACCGCCATCGGGCAGGCTTTCCACTTGGAGGGCATGCCCGCCATGCCGGGGAACTTCGCGGCGGTGGGGGCGCGGGTTTCCTACAATCTGTTCGACTTCGGCAAGCGCAAAGAGACGGTGAAGGAGCGGCAATTGCAGACTGCGCAGGCGGAACAGAAC
>FWPV01011310.1_pt1 | contig 14252 bp, 8 predicted proteins | sample 2228371 | NCBI WGS metagenome assembly FWPV01 (sample SAMEA103939776, study PRJEB20133) | metagenome
GAGAAGAGTGTTATCCTGATGAGTGAAGCCAGGGGCGGAAGTGTTGAGCCCTGGCTCTATGAAAGCGGAAAAATATTAATCGAGATGGGAGTTGTCCCCGGAGGAGATATTACCTTTGAAGCAGCGATTTGTAAATTGTTCTATTTACTGGGAAATTATGAAAAGTGTTCTGAAATTAACAGATTTTTTAAAATTCCTCTTGCCGGTGAGCTGAGTGGGTGTGAGTATGAAAAGTATTAGTCCGCTCTGGTCGGCGCTTTTTAAACCTGCGGTTAAAAAGCAGAAAAAACTGGCTTTTCTGAAAGCTATTCCGATTTTCAGCCTGCTTAAAAAAGGAGAACTGAAAGAGATAGAAAATATTATTCACTATCGTTTTTATAAAAAAGATGAAGTAATCATTTATGAAAAAGATATTGGTTGCTGTATGTATATAATCAGTGCGGGCGAAGTAACCGTATTGCGCAATTTTGATTCTGACAGGCAAATCCGGCTGGCAACTCTCCAGAAAGGAGATTTTTTTGGCGAAATGGCTCTTTTGCTTGATTCTGAGCGCGGAGCAACGGTTGTCTCTGCTCAGGACTCAGAGATACTTGCTGTTTATCGCGAAGAGTTATTTCAGCTGTTTGAAAAAAATTCAGCACTGGGAGTAAAAGTTCTGACCAAACTGGCAGAAATTCTTGCTCAGAGATTGTTGCAGATGAATGAAGCATTCGAAAAAAACGACCTCAGCCGGCAGAAAAGCTGATGAAAAAGCAGGCTTCTTCAACAGTAATCATTAATTTTGATCGTCAGACACTTGTTTTTTTTGTCTATTTATTTTTTTTAGCCTTTATTGTCTGGGCACTGCTGAAAATTTTCCCTTATTCAGGAATCATTTTTTATCCCCTGCTGATATCAATGATGCTTGCTATTATTACCAATCCCTTTGTTATGAAATTGGAAAAGATTGGCTTTTCGCGAACTATGGCAACAGTTGTGATTGTTTTTTTACTGCTCGCGCTGTTTGTCAGTCTGGTTTTTTTCCTGATTCCGGTTGTTGAAAAGCAGTTAAACGAGATTATCAGTTTTGTTCAGCAAACTTCTCCGGATGAACTGCGGGTCAAAGTTATTACTTTTTTAAAAAAGAATTTAGGGTTTATCAAAAGTGATTTCCGCCAGGTAGTAGCAGAAAAAATTGTTGTTTTGTACAGCAATTTTTTGCAGAATTCTTTTTTGCTGATTCCTTCGCTGATCAATTTTCTGATCATGCTTGTTTTGATACCTTTTATAACTTTTTTTATTCTTAAAGACGGCAGAAAATTTAAGAAGGCGCTGATTGAAAAGATTCCCAACCGTTTTTTTGAACCGGCGATCAATCTCTTTTATAAAGTTAACTCTCAGATCAGCAACTATTTTATCAGTCAGCTGCTGGTTGCTTTCTGTGTCGGCTTTTTAAGTTTTATACTGCTGCTACTGTTTAAGGTTCCTTATGCAGCTTTCATCGCTCTGGTTGCCGGAGTGTTTAATATTATTCCCTATCTCGGTCCGGTAAGCGGCGGACTTCTGGCTGCTGGAATTAACTATTTTTCCAAGGGCACAATCGGTGCTGTTATTGATGTAGCCCTGATTTTTGTTCTGGTGAGAATGGCTGATGATTTTATCTTCACTCCCAACATCATGTCTAAAGGAGTAAAACTCTATCCGCTTCTTGTTATTGCCGCGATATTTATCGGAGGTGAAATGTATGGCTTCTGGGGATTGCTGCTGGCAATTCCGGTGGTGGCGGTGCTGAAGGTGATTATCAGCGAAGTTTTTATCAGTCTGAAAAGATATCATCTTTAAATTGTTTAACAAATTGCTGAAACAAAGATGAAGACAATGTGGCAATTGAAAAGGTTAACGGCTTTGTTTGAGCTCTCCGGGCTGACAGCCCTTTTTTATTCAGCTGTCAGGGGCAGGCTGGAAGTTGAAACTTTTATTTTCTGGTTTCTGGTAAATATTTTAATACTGCTTTTTTTTAAACCGGAGCTGATTTTTTTCAGGAAACAGTTGCTGATCTGGAATTTTGCCCCGCTCCTGCTGCTGAATTTTATTTCTGTTTCTGATTTTAATTTTCGTTTTCTGATCTTTCTGCTTTTTGCTACGGCTTTTTCTCTCTTATCCGGAGAGCTGAAATTGCGTGCTGTGCAGTTTAAAAAAGCTGCTGAGTTAAAGGTTGCCTTGTTTGCCCTGATTGTTTTCATTCTCCAGGCAGTTAATTTATATCAGAAAGGAATTTATCTTTCAGGAGATGAACCGCATTATCTTTTAATAGCTCAGAGCTTGCTTTACGAACAGGATATTAATCTCCAAGACAATTTTGAGCGCAGGGATTATTCTCTCTTTCATCCGCTGAGTCTTGAGCTTCACGGTTATAAAAAAAAACAGGGTTGGTTTCCCTTCCACCTTCCCGGTCTGAGTCTGCTTTACCTTCCTTTTCTTTTTCTTTACAAAACGGCTTTTAATTTTATACCGCCGCAGCTTTTTTTCCGGGTTGCCGCAGCATGCTGGAGCACTTTTTTTATCTGGCAGCTGACTCTTCTTTTTGAAGAGCTCTTTGAGAATTTTAAAAGAGCATTCATCTTTTTTGCCCTGCTCGCTTTTCCGCTGCTCTTTCATGCGGTGCATATTTATCCGGAAATTCCGGCAGCAGCCTTGCTGATCTTTGCCTTCCGGCTTGTTTTTATCAAGAAGAAGAATTTTTTGTTAGCCGGGCTGGCATCTGGTTTTATTCTCTTTCTGCATTTAAAATACCTGCCACTGGTTCTTGCTTTTAACCTTATCTTTGTTTATCAGGAATTGAAAGCAAGAGAGGTGAAAAACATCTTCAAGCTTGGGTTTTTTCAGATTCTGCTCTTTCTCTTACTCTCTCTCTACTCATTTAAGTTTTACGGAAGTTTGAATCCGGCGGCAATTTTTCCCTCGGGCAGTCTGCTTGCTGTAAGCTGGCGGCTGCGGCTGGAGACTTTTCTTGCCTATTTACTTGATCAGCGTGATGGCTACCTGTTGTATATGCCGGCAATATTGCTTTTTTTTAAAGGGCTAAATGTAAAATTTGCCCATAAAGGCAAATTTCTCTCTCTGCTCCTGATTTACTGGCTGGCTCACAGCCTGACTACGGTTCGTGGCGGCTATTCGCCTGCCGGCAGATCATTGCTCTTTGTTTTCTTTATTTTTCTGATTTTTATCTATGCCTACCTCTGTTCACTGCCCAAAATTAATTTTTTTTCCGCTTTTTTAATTGCTCTGACCTGTTTTCAGTCAGTATTGCTGTTGCAGCAGCCGCTGGCTGTTTATCAGCCGGTGGTGGCGACAAGCGTTGAGCGTGCTTCAGCTCTGGCACTAAGGCTGAGCAGTGATCCGCTCTACCTGATCGATCTTTTGCCCTCTTTTCTAAAAAGCAGTTCCAATTATACTCATTACGCCAATTATTTCTGGCTGATTTTTCTGCTGCTTCTGACAGGCGGCTTTTCCGCTCAGAGGATTGTTGCTGCTGAAAAGATGAGAAGAAGGGCAGGATATATGTTTCTGTTTCTTTTAATGGTAATTTTTTGTTTTTTCCCGCTTCTGCGTCTGAAGGAATTTCGCCGGCTGCCGGGAAAAGAACTCTTTCTGCTTTATAATTCTGCAGATTTCGTTTATAACGAACAGAAAAACTATTTCCGGCTTAAAGCAGGAAATTCCTATCTGCTTCTTTTTAATCAAAAAACCATCACCCGGCACTCTCGCTGGAAACTCTATTTAAAAAACAGCGGCGGAATAAAGATCTTTCAGAAAAAAAGACTGCTTTTCAGCGGAAATATCAGGCAGCAAGAGATTTCCTTGCCTGAGGAACATTTAAGTCCGGTCAGCTATTTTGCAGCAAAAGGTCTGTTTCCGGTAGAGATTGTCATTGGAAAAGAGAGTGATTTTCTTTTTCTGGAAATCTGATTTTTTTCCTTAAATTACAACAGCTGCTGATAATTGGGCTGAGCTTCTTATTGTTGTTTTGGGCAAAAGACATAAAGAGTTTTGTTCTTTTCCAGTGATTCTTCTGCAGTAGAGAATCAAACCGGTAAATAATCTTAATGCTCTGATATGCAAATTGACAAATAAAAATTTTTTTTTATAATAAAAAAGAGGAAATTATAAATGAAGATGGTTTTTGGGCAAAAGTTGAAAAAAGGTGTTTTTACAACAGCATTAATTTAACAGATGAAGGAAAGCGATCGGCAATTTGAGATTCGGCTTCTTTTTCTGGTAGCCCTGCTGGCATTCATTTTTGTCGGCTCGTTTGCCGTTTATCGTTTCATTGAGGGCAACATAAAGGTTGCCGTTGCTGATACCTTAATCGTTCTGACCGCAGCAGGTGCAGCTTTCTGGGCAAGAAGAACCGGAAACACTTTTTTCCCGGGATTGATCGTAAGCATTTTGCTTTCTGCGGGTGCGGTCTTTGTGGCTTTCTCGCTCGGATTTAACGGATTGCTCTGGTTTTTTCCGCTGATTACTTTTATGGTTCATCTCGTGCCGCCTTTTTTAGCTTTAGTGATGAGCGTTATAGTTATCTTTATTCCTTTAGTCAAAGAATTAAAAGCGCCGTTAAGTATGTTTTCTTCTCAAACACAGCTTTTCAGCTATTTAATGACAGCAATAACAGTTATGGTTTTCAGTGTAATTTTTGCCGATCGCATCCGTCGCCACCGTAAACAATTGTTTGATCTTGCTTCTCAGGATGCGCTCACCGGACTTAATAACCGCCGCAGTCTGGAACAGGAACTGCAAATAGCTATTTCGAAAAAAAAGAGATACTCAATTGATTATGGTTTGATAATCTTTGATGTCGATAATTTTAAAGATATAAATGACAATCATGGACATGATCAGGGTGACCATCTGCTGCGGGAAATTGCCTATCAGATTCGTGAGTCGGTCAGATTAAGCGACCGCGCTTTTCGCTACGGCGGAGACGAGTTTGTAATCATTCTTCCCAATACAGGATTTAAAGGGATAAATGCTGTTTGTAAAAAGCTTCTCTTACGCATTTCTTCTGCTACTAATTCTGTTGAAGGCAAAGTAACAATTTCGCTTGGAGGAGCGAAGCTGCGTGAAAATGAATCCGCAGAAGGCTGGTTCAGGCGTGCTGACAGATGTCTGCTGCAGGCAAAACAGCAGGGCAAAAACTGCTATATCGTTGAATAGCCTGATCAATATTACTGAAAGCCTGGATCTGAAATATTAAAAAAAAGTCAGCCTGAAATTAATTCTCTTGACAAAAAAGCTTTCTCTGTTTAAGAAAAATGCAGAATCAAACAAAACTTGCCATCCTGAAAAATAGTGATTACAATTAAGCAATGAGCAGAAGAAACAGTTTTATCGTTTCTTTAGTGATGCTTTCTGTTTTTTTTGGGGAAATTTCCGGAGCTGCCGGAGAGAGCTCTGATTACCTGATCGCCTTTGAACAGGGACGGCCATTTTTCCGGCATTTCAGCTATCAGGAGCATAAAGGAGGTGTGCAGAACTGGGATCTGGTTATTGACAGCAAGGGGATACTCTATTGCGGGAATAATGATGGAATTTTAGAATTTGACGGAGTCAGATGGCGTCTGATTCAAACGAATAATAAAACCGTTGTGCGCTCGCTTGCCATGGGAAATGACGGCAGAATTTATGTTGGTGCAAAAGGTGAGATTGGCTACCTTGCTCCGGATAATTCCGGGAAGCTGAGCTTTGTCTCTCTGCTTGATTATCTTCCTGAAACAGAGCGTAATTTTTCTGATGTTTTCAGAACGCTTGTCTCTGCTGAAGGAGTCTGGTTTCAGTGCAGTGAGTTTCTCTTTTTATTGGCTGAAAAGAAGAGTAAAATTTTCAAACCGAAAACATCATTTCATTACGCCTTTCTGGTAAATAAGCGACTTTTTATCCGCGAAGTTGATACTGGTTTAATGGAACTAAAAGCAGACAGGTTGCAGCTGATTGAGGGAGGTGAACTCTTTGCTCAGGAGAGAATTGCCTTTATGCTGCCTCTTACTGCTGATAGTTCAAAGATTCTTATCGGTACGCGCACAAAGGGACTGTTTGTTTATGAAAATGAAAAAATTGAGCCTTTTTTTACTGAAATTGATTCTCAGTTGAAGACAAGTCTTATCACTCACGGAGTTCTTGTAAGAGATAAATGCATTGCCATCGCAACGATAAAGTCCGGTCTGGTGCTGATTGACCATGAGGGAAGACTGAGTGTAGTGCTTTCAACAAAAGAGGGACTTCCGACTTCAACAATTTATAAAATTTTGGCCGATGAGAATACCGGTTTATGGCTGGCAACCGATAGAGGAGTTACTCATGTTGAGTATCCGGCTCCGCTGTCAGTTTTTGATGAAGGAAGCGGCCTGAAAGGAAGCGTAATCTCTCTGCACCGTCATCAAGGTACTTTATATGCCGGAACCAGTCAGGGGGTTTATTTTCTGAAGCGGGAAATCAGTGAAAATACATTGACCAATCCGGCTCATTTTGTTCCGGTTTCTGGAATTAGTGCCCAGAGCTGGTCATTTCTCTCTTTTGAGGATAAATTACTGCTGGCAAATTTTCAGGGAGTTTTTGAGATTGAAGGCGGGGAAGCAACGATGATAAGACCATCAAAATTTCCCTGCCTGGCTCTTTATCGTTCGAAAAAAAATAAGCAGCGGGTATTTATCGGACAGCTAAACGGGCTGGCAGCAATGCGCTTTACTTCTGAGGGCTGGGTAGATGAAGGAATGATTCCTGGTATTAAAGAGGAAGTGCGCACAATTTTTGAAACTGACGACGGCCGGCTCTGGCTGGGCACAGATTCAAACGGATTTATGCGGGTTGAATTTGGCGAAAGGTTTTATGCTGAAGGCTCAATTGCAGAGACTAAGATAGAACGCTTCGGAATCAATGAAGGCCTGCCTTTCTGGATTCGCAATAATGTCTATACTATAGAAGGTCAGCCTGTTTTTGCAACCTTTCAGGGTATTTATCGTTTTAACGAGGCTGAAAAAAGATTTGAACCTGATTTGCGCTTCGCAAAACTCTTTCCCCAAAAAAGGTTTACCGTTTATTTGAGTGCTGCCGCTGACGGAAAAATCTGGATGAATACCGGTACAGAGAACTTTGCTGTTCATGAAACAGGGGCTGCTGTAAGAAAAGAAAGAAATTATTACTGGTATTGTCAGCCATTGTTGCGTGTTTCTGATTTTACAGTCTGGACAATTCTTGCCGATCGGAATGGTTTGGTCTGGATCGGTGGTCCTGACGGGCTTATTTGCTTCAATTCGGCAGTCAGGAAAAATTATGCGCAGCTCTTTCCGGCAATTATAAGAAATGTGGAAAAGGGTCGGGGAGAGGCAATAATTTTTGACAGCAACAAGCAAGCCGTTGTTCTTAAGTATTCAGAAAACAGACTGCGTTTTGATTTTGCGCTCCCGGCTTATGATAATGAAAAAGCAAATCAGTTCCAGGTTATTTTGGAAGGAATTGACAGAGAGTGGTCTTACTGGAAAAAAGAGAATTACAAGGAATATACCAATTTGCCGGAAGGAAATTACCGTTTTCGGGTACGGGGAAAAAATGTTTACGGAGATGTTTCTCCTGAAGCCTGTTTTAGCTTTAAGATATTGCCTCCCTTCTATCGTACCTGGTGGGCTTATCTAATTTATTTCTGCTCAGCAATGGCTCTTTTCCTGTTGCTCTTCCGCTGGCGGCACTCCAAACTTCTGAAAGAGCAGAAACGGTTGCAGCAACTTGTTGCGGAAAAGACTCAGGAATTAAAAGAGCTTGCACTTTGTGATCCGCTTACGGGTTTACGCAACAGGCGTTACATCAATGAAGTAATTATTCCCGAGCTCAACTCCTTTATTAATTTTAAAAAGCATCTGAATAGTCAGTCTGATCGCCGGCTGACCAGAGAAGAGGACAAGGTCTTTGCCTTTTATCTTTTTGATCTTGACCATTTTAAGCAGATTAATGATACCTATGGTCATGACACCGGTGATCATGTGCTGCGGGAGTTTTCAGGAATATTGAAAAATTCGATTCGTGAAGATGATTTCTGCATCCGCTGGGGCGGCGAGGAGTTCCTTGTTGTTTTAAAACGCACCAATCCGGATTATGTTAATCGTTATGTTGCAAAAGTCAGAGCCATTGTTGCCGGACACAATTTTGCAAATGCCGGTTCTTCTCAGCATTTTCTGAAGATGACCTGTTCGATTGGTTTTACGGTTTTACCTTTTTTTGCTGACAAGCCGGAGCTTGTCTCTTTTGAAGAGAGTGTTATGCTTGCGGATCTGGCGCTTTATCATGCCAAACATAGTGGCAGAGATCGGGCTGTTAGAATCTTTGCCCGAAATCATGATTTTCAGTCTGAGAGTATTCGCCGCTATCTCTCTTCGCTTGAAGATGGTATTTCAGCAGGTGTCTGGCAGATTGAAGTGATTAAAGATTGACCTGAAACCGGGCTTTTGATAAACATTCTCTCTGAAAGCTGAAAAATCAGGCTTATTTGACAGAAAATGGCAATTATGATAAGATAAACCACTTCTCAGGAGGTAATTTATGCACTCTTTATTTTATCTTGCTCCTCTTGGTTCACTGCTGGCGCTCTTTTTTGCCTTTTTCTTTTTTAAATTAATGAAAAAAAGTGATCCCGGCTCGGATGATATGCAACGGATTGCCGGATATGTTAAGCAGGGAGCAACTGCCTATTTAAAAAGGCAGTATAGAGTGGTTGCCATTGTATTCGCTGTTGTCTTTGTTATTTTTAGTATAATGGCATATATTCTCCATACACAGAACGGCTGGGTTCCCTTTGCTTTTCTGACCGGAGGATTTTTTTCCGGATTGGCAGGTTATTTAGGAATGCAGACGGCAACTTCGGCTTCCAACCGCACTGCTGCCGGGGCAAAAATTTCTTTAAACCGTGGACTTCAGGTAGCTTTCCGTTCCGGTTCAGTAATGGGATTAATGGTCGTTGGGCTGGCTCTGTTAGATATTTCTCTCTGGTTTATCATTTTAAAGTCTGCCATTCCTGAGAGTGCTGATCAGCTTGCGGTTATAACCACCACCATGCTCACTTTCGGAATGGGAGCATCTTTGCAGGCGCTCTTTGCCCGTGTCGGTGGCGGTATTTTTACAAAAGCAGCAGATGTCGGTGCTGATCTTGTTGGAAAAGTTGAAGCCGGTATTCCTGAAGATGACCCCCGTAATCCAGCAGTAATTGCCGATAATGTCGGCGATAATGTCGGCGATGTTGCCGGAATGGGAGCTGATCTTTACGAATCATATGCCGGTTCGATTCTGGCGACTATGGCGCTGGGAGTTGCTGCCCGTTACGGATTGGGTGGCATTATTGCTCCGCTTGCCGTTGCGGGAATCGGAGTGATATTTTCGATTAGCGGTGTTTTTCTTGTTCGTTCCAGAGAAGAAGCGACTCAGAGTGTTCTTTTGAAGGCTCTGGCACGCGGGTTAAATTTCAGTACATTCATCACCCTGATTTTTTCTTTTTTTGTTCTTTATTTACTAAGAGATTCTTTTGGCGGAAGACATATTGGAATTTTCCTGGCAGTTATTACCGGCTTAATTGCTGGCTGGCTGATTGGAAAGCTGACAGAATATTATACTTCACAGGCTTATCGGCCGACAAAAGAGATTGCTCAGCAGTCAACGACCGGCCCGGCAACTGTAATCATTGCCGGTATTGCCAATGGCATGCAATCTACTGGCTGGCCGGTTTTAATCATCGGCATCGGAATAATTCTGAGTTACGCTTTTGCCGGTGGTTTCAGTTCTGATCCAAACGCAATGAATTTAGGACTTTACGGAATAAGCTTTGCTGCCGTGGGAATGCTCTCTACTCTCGGAATAACTCTGGCTACCGATGCTTATGGTCCGATTGCCGATAATGCCGGAGGAAATGCTGAAATGACTCATCAGTCCCCGGAAGTCCGGAAGAGGACCGATGCCCTTGATGCTCTCGGAAACACTACGGCAGCCACAGGAAAAGGATTTGCCATCGGTTCCGCTGCTCTGACTGCCATGGCTCTGCTTGCCGCATATATTGAAGAGGTAAAAGCCGGTTTTATTCATGCCGGACAGAAAACGATTGAGATTGCCGGTCAGCTGAAAAATATCTATGATACAAATATTGTTGACTGGATTCGTTATTATGACATTACCCTGATGAATCCGAAAGTACTGGTTGGTATTTTTTTCGGTGCGATGATGGTTATGGTTTTCTGCTCAATGACGCTGAAGGCAGTTGGCAGGGCAGCAGGAAAAATGGTTGAGGAAGTAAGACGGCAGTTCCGCCAGATTGCCGGAATTATGGAAGGAAAAGCTGAACCGGATTATGCTGCCTGTGTCGAAATCAGCACTCGCGCCGCCCAGCGGGAAATGATTGTTCCTTCTCTGCTGGCTATTCTGGTTCCGATTACCATTGGTCTTTTCTTTGGTGTGGCTGGTGTAATGGGATTGCTTGCCGGAGCTTTAAGCTGCGGTTTTATTATTGCCGTGTTTTTAAATAATGCCGGCGGAAGCTGGGATAATGCTAAAAAGTTTATTGAAGAAGGTAATCTTGGTGGCAAGAAACTTCCTGATGGAACAAAGAATCCGAATCATTCAGCTGCGGTTATCGGTGATACGGTCGGGGATCCGTTTAAAGATACTTCAGGTCCTTCGCTGAATATATTGATCAAACTAATGTCAATGGTTTCGGTTGTCTTTGCCGGATTTATAGTGAAATACGGAGATCTGATTCAGAAATTAATCACCGATTTGTAAAATAAATATTGCTGGATTGAACCTGAAACAGTTAGTCCTTAAGCCAGATGAAGAAAAGAGAATTTTAAAGGGAGAATATTGGGTTTACTGTGATGAGGTAGCCTCGGATTTAAAGCAGTTTAAATCCGGAGAGCTCGTTGAATTAGTTTCGGCAAAAGGAGATTTCATTGCCTGCGGTTATGTAAATCTGGCTTCAAAGATTGTCTTTCGAGTACTGAGCTTTGAAAAAGATCTGCCTGTTAACCGGGATTTTTTTTATCAGAGAATCGGGCAGGCTGACCGTCTGCGCCTGATATTGCGACCGGAAAACAGGTATTATCGTATGGTTTTTGGTGAAGCCGATTATTTGCCCGGACTGGTTATTGATCGTTTTGACGACCTGCTGGTTCTTCAGATTACCACTGCTGGAATGGAGCTTTTCAGGGATCTGGTGATTGAAGTCCTGCTCAGCCTTTATCCCCAGGCAACAATTATTGAAAAATCTTTCAGTGAAGCCCGGATCAAAGATGGACTTCCGCTAATTAACCGTCTGGTTGCAGGAAAATGTGGTGTTAAAGTAATTGAGATCAATCAGGTGAAGTTTGAAATCGATTTTTTAAACAGTCAGAAAACAGGTTTTTTCCTTGATCAGCGGGATAATTATCTTTTGCTGAAAGAGATTGCAAAGGGAAGACGGGTTCTTGATGTCTTTTCTTATCTTGGCGGCTGGGGATTGCACGCCTGCCGGTTTGGCGCCAGAGCAGTTGATTTTATTGAAATTTCCAGCAATTTTTTGCTGCAAACCAAAAAAAATGTTCTGCTTAACGGCTTCGCAGTGGAAAAATTTAATTTTATTAAAGCTGATGCAGTTAAATTTTTAAAGAAGATGAGTAAAGATGATTCTTTTTATGATTTGATTATTCTTGATCCGCCGGCATTTGTGAAAAACCGCCAGACTCTTCGCTCGGGACTGCTCGGTTATAAAGAGATAAATCTGCGTGCGCTGAAGATGCTTGTCAGAGGAGGTTTTCTGGTCAGCTGCTCCTGCTCGCATTTTCTTTCCAAAGATCAGTTTCTGGAGGTTGTTGCTGCTGCTGCCAGCGATGCTCATCGCCAGGTCAGATTAATCAATTACTCGCTGCAGCCTTACGATCATCCTGTTCTGACAGCAATGAATCAGTCTCAGTATTTGAAGTGTGCTCTTTTCTATGTTGACTGAAAAACAGATTTCAAGCTATATTTTTGGGCCGGTTCCTTCAAGACGGCTTGGTGTTTCGCTGGGAGTTGATCTTGTTCCGTTTAAAACCTGCAGCCTGAATTGTATCTATTGTGAATGCGGAAAAACCACCAACCTGACGCTGGAGAGAAAAGAGTATGCTCCGGTTAAGGAAGTTCTGCGGCAACTGGAAAATTTTCTCACTCTGAAAAGAAAGATTGATTATATTACTTTTTCCGGTTCAGGAGAGCCGACACTGAACTCACGGATTGGCGAAATTATCCTGAAGATTAAGAAGATGACGGCAACGCCGGTTGCGGTTTTAACAAACGGAACACTTCTTTATCAGGCCGAGGTAAGAAGAGAGCTTTGTGCCGCCGATGTTGTTCTGCCCAATCTGGATGCGGTCAGAAAAGAGAGTTTCTTAAAAATAAATCAGCCTGCTGAAAATCTGACGCTTGAACAGCATCTTGAAGGATTGAGAAAATTTTCAGCTGAATTTAAGGGGCAAATCTGGCTGGAAGTTTTTATTGTTCCGCAAATAAATGACTCTCCGGAGGAATTGCAGGAAATGGCTGATTTTATTTTCAGCCTTAAAGTAGATAAAGTTCAGCTGAATACACTTGATCGTCCGCCGGCTTTTAATTTTGTAAAGAGCGCTTCTTTTGAGCAACTGGAAAAAATCTGTGAACTCTGGAAAGGATTACCGGTAGAAATCATCAAACGCGCCAAAAATAGAGCTGACTGGGTTAATTTTAGTCAGAATCTTGAAAACAGTCTGCTAAACGCTTTGAGGCGGCGTCCGATGACCATCGATGATCTGTGTCAATTCAGTTCAAAATCAAAAGAAGAGATTTACAGATATCTTGATATATTGCAGAGCGAGAAAAAGGTACGTTCAGAGATATTAAACGGATTAATTTTTTTTCGGGCGGATAATTAATTAACTTTTTCAATCAAACGGCCATCTTTACGCATAAAATATTTATCCGGAAACATTTTGATAATAATTTCCTTTGCCTCCCGGGCAATTTCCTTAAAAAATTTCATGTCCTGCACCGGTTGTTCGTTGATATAAACCTCTTCCCGGAAACTTGTTTTTGCCGGCAGAAAGAGGTATTTTTTAGCATTCCATTCCAGGCCGCGATGCTTGGCTTCAATAACAATCTTCTGGTACTGCTTTTTCAGAATAATTTCATCAGTGGCGGGATCTATTTCCAGAATTGTTGTCACATCAGGATAGTAGATTCTTGGACGCATGGGAATGTAGGGAGTGTCGGTGGTATACCAGATTCCTGTTTCCAGGTAAGCGGGAAAACCTTCAAAGTTTTCCCCGCGCATGTAAGGGAGAAGAGATTTACCACGATAGTGAACCGGGATCTGAATATTGAGCAGGTCAAGCAGAGTCGGGGCAATATCAATTTCCCGCACGGTTTTATCAATATTTTTTACAGGAAATCTTTCAAACGGTGAGTAAAAAGCAAGAGTCATATTATTGCTGTAGGGGCCACGCAGATGGTCACCATGACCGCTTCCGAAATGATCTTCATAAAGGCTTTCGCCATGATCGGAAAACAGAATAATAATTGTATTGTTTTCAATTCCGGTATCTTTAATAAATGTCAGAATCTCTTTGAGCTGATCATCAAAAAGGCGCACTGCTCCGTCATAAAGAGCAACGATCTGTTCACGATCCTCTTCGCTTACCCTGAACCCGGAATGTGTTTTCATCATATCAACCTTTCGGTATTTATTATTTCCGCGGTAGCCTTGGGGAGTGTAAAGCTGATAATAGGGATAGGGAGAGCCGTAGGGAAAATGACAGTTTGAGGAGAAATAGGTCAGGAAAAAGGGCTTATTCTTGCGAACCGATCGCCGGATAAACATTTTACTTTCATCAGTAACATAAAAGGGGTCAATGTTAAGAGGCATGATCCACATTACCGGAAAGATTTTTCTGCCGAGCGGGTGAATCAGAAATCCCTGTAAAAAGTAGTGGTATTCCAGACAACGCTGGCGGATGAGATTAGACATTGTCAGATGCGGGGTTTTTTTAAACTTAAATCCATAATCAATTCTGGCAAAATGATCTCCGGCAAAATCACTGATTAAGCCGGTTTCATAACCATAGGCATTAAGCAGCTTAACAAATGTATCCCAATTTTTCCGGACATCTTCCGGTCGCGGAAACATATGACGGATATTGTGCTCAGGAGGAAGAGAGGAGGTGAAAATTGAAGTAAAAGCGGAAAAAGTTCTTGCCAGA